>Ga0062382_10000203_pt1 | contig 14017 bp, 7 predicted proteins | sample DOMMetBare2Fresh_FD_59507 | JGI IMG/M metagenome (GOLD analysis project Ga0062382, IMG submission 59507) | Wetland sediment microbial communities from St. Louis River estuary, USA, under dissolved organic matter induced mercury methylation -... | ecosystem: Environmental > Aquatic > Freshwater >... | reverse complement strand
ATAGTTTGAAATAATAATTCGTCAGGTAATGTTTTAAACTACATAAAAAAGGCTGTCAATTTCTTGACAGCCTAAAAAAAAATTCAACTACAATCAGCTGGCAGTATATCGGATTGTTACACTAAAACCAGGTTGGTTTGCAACACCCGTATTACCATAAGCTGCCCCCACTAAAGGAAATGCTTCATATTTATTTCCGGTTGTAGTATAAATATCAACGCCTATATCATAATTATCTCCTGCAACTATTGGTGCACCAAACAGAGTGGCAATTTCGGCAGCGGAAATTGTAAATGTTGAAGGAAAAGTAGTAACCTCAACTTTAAAGACCTTTACATTGGAGTTATTCAGATTCTTCCTTATAACAACATCCATTTTTGCTGGTTTAATTCCAAGAGGATAAAGTAATTTGACATCAAATATCCCATTAAAAGCAGCAAGATTTGCCATGCTGATATTAGTACTGCCTCCATTTTTTACTACCACCGGTTGAGGAACCTCATCAATTTTAATTGCCTTCCTGATTGGACCATCATCTTTTGTGCATCCCGCAATAAACAGGGCAATAAATAATGAATAAAATAATAAGTTCTTTTTCATATAGAAGTATTTTAAATATTTATTGTTTTAAGGTTTCCAGAATATTTTATAATTCTCAGGAATTTTTTGAGCTGGTGCTTTGGAATTTAATTCCAATTCCGTCTGGCTCCAAGGCAGCGATTCTGCAAATGGTTTTGACAGTGCAACGGGTACTGAAGCTTGCGGATTAACTAATGGGTTTCCATTTATAGGGGGTTGTGCACGTCCACCCGGTGCCATTACCGGATTTGTTGGATCAAATAAAATTGGATACCCGGTTCTTCTGTAGTCGGTGTATTGATCCACATTTCCACCAATACTTGATAGCCATTTTTGTGTCATGATATATTCCAGTCTTTTGGCTGTATTACCTGCATCATACAATCCAAGTATAGCATTTATATAATTTGTTGTTTGAGTTCCAACTAATGCGGGTACAGTCTGTGCAGGTTTTACATAAGTTGTAATGACATAATCTACCTGTTTCATTGATTCAGTCATTGCATCGCTAAGCTTTGCTCTTGCATCCCCACTGATGACTCCTGTATTTATCAATTCAGCTTCGAGAAATAATTTGTCAGCATAAGTAATAAAACGGAAAGGAGCAGCACCTGTTCCGCTTGCGCCAGTAGCACCATTGGGTGCAGGCTGACCTAATCCATCGTCAAAACGACCGCCCACAGGGTAAATACCAAACATACTGTAAGCATTTTGCTGAGCACCATTTCTGTTTGGTCCAAGTGAACCAAAATAAAGTGTAACAAATGAACCGTCTCTGTATTCAGTTGCATTTGGTGGTACAGGTGGATTTAAAACGGAAAGTTGATTGTATATATAATATGGAATCCTTGGGTCTGTAATGCCGCTAAAAATGGAATTATATCCTTTCATAATTTCATACATCCATGGACTAACATTTTGTCCTCTTTGTGATGCTGTATAATCACTAAAGCCTGGATTGCGGTCATCACTGGTAGCCAGCGGACCATAAGGCAATAAAAAACTTTCACTGGTTGTAGCAATAGTAGTTGCCGGTGAGGCCAATAAAGCTGTTACCTGTGGAGTTACGTTTTGTACTCTCCTGATTTGTGTATATAATTTAAGCTTAATAGTGTTTGCAGCCTTTATCCATTTTGCTTTACTGCCATTATAAATAAGATCGTCAGTAGAAGGAACAGTTGGATTAGGTGTAGTATTATTAATATCTGCAATGCCTGCATCTATCAAAGTAAATAATTGCGGATAAATGGCAGCATCATCATCAAATTTTGGTTGTGTTATTCCATTCTTAAACTGGTCGAATTCAGAAAAAGGAATATCGCCCCAAACATCCACCATGATACTAAAAGTGTAAGCCTTTAATATTTTAGCAATGCCAACATATACAAAACGTTTTTCTGTTGTACCCTGGCTTATTATTACATCCAGGTTTGTAACAACACGGTAAAGCCCGGCCCATGGACCAGTGATAGCACCATTATCAGCCCGCATACCATACCCGTCAGCATTACCCCTGGTACAGGCCTGGTGCATATATACGGATAGTCCGGATGATAAGCCGGAGCTCATAGCCATATTGTTACCAAGAGATAATTCTGAAAAAGTAAGTAATGTAGAAACAGGAACACCGGTAGGGCTATTCAGGTTTTTATTTACATCCAGGGATTTTTTGCAACCTGTATTTAACAGTAACAACCCCGAAGTGAATAACATTAAAAGTTTTTTATTTAGTATCATAACTGGAATATTTGTTATTAATTAAAAAGTAATATTAATGTTGAAACCAAATCTTCTTGTAGTAGGCGCAGCTGAAAGTTCAACACCCTGAATGTTACCGGCGCCTAATGAATTTGTTTCAGGATCATAATTCGTGTACTTAGGAACATTGGGTGCCAGGTACCAGAGATTACGTCCACTTAAACCAATACCAACTGCAGTAAGTTTTAATCTTCTTACAAGATTTCTTGGAAGATCATATCCTAAAGTCAATTCACGAAGCCTGTATACGGTACCGTCAAAAATATTAAACTCTGTAAGACCATTGATTGCAAAGCTTGCAGCTATAGATGATGTAGAGAAATATAAATCATTGGTAGAAATTCTTGTTTGGTTTGGAATAAATTTATTGCCAACATATAAAGGTATATATACATTAGCGGGGTCTGCATATACACCAGCAATAACACGGTTTTTTTCTCTGTCTTCAGTGTCCTTGGTTACACCCCGTCCAAGCAGAGATGAAACAGTCTCAGAAAAGAAATCGCCACCTTTTGTCATATCCCAAACTGCACTTAAAGAAATTCCTTTAAAAGTAAAGCTATTGGTAACTCCTAATTTCCAGTCCGGGCTAGGATTACCAACGTATTGTTGTAACTGGCTTATAATTGGCCAACCGGTTGCACCATCAATCAACAATTGACCATCAAAAGATCTTTGAGCTGCAGAGCCTCGTAAATACCCATAAGGCATACCGGCTTCTATCCAACTAATAGAACCAAGGTTAGCTCTTACCAGCCCGGGAACCAGTCTTTCTACTATATTTTTGTTCTTAGTGAATATGCCACGAATTTCCCAGGTGAAGTCTTCTTTCATAATTGGTCTGATTGTTACTCCCGCCTCAATTCCCTTATTACTTATTTCTCCTATATTAGTGAAAAACCTGTTATACCCGGTTGTTATGGGTACATCAATCGGATAAATCAGGTTAGTTGATCTTTTATCATACCAGGTAAATTCAAAATTTAATCTTCTTTTAAACAATGTAAGATCTGTACCCAATTCCAACTCTTTAGTAAATTCAGGTGTTAAGTTCGGATCTACAGTTTGTCCGCTACGACTTGCATAGGGCTGTCCTAAGAAACTTGTATTACTGATTCCAAAAAGATCTTCACCGTTCTGTGGGTCAGCATCATTTCCTACCTTGGCATAACCAGCTCTTATTTTTCCATAATCCAACCAATTAGATTTTAGTTTTAATGCATCTGTCCAAATTAAAGATCCGGATACACCATTATAAAAATAACTTGAGTTTCTGTAAGGAAGTGTTGAGGTACGATCTAACCGTTCAGTTACATTCAAAAAAGCCCAGTTTCTGTACCCTAATGTTGCATCAGCAAATGTTCCATACAATCTTCTTTTACTCCGGCTGTCAGCAGCAAAAACTTTTGTAACTGTATTTGTAATACTGAAAATATTCGGAACAATCAGGTCATTGCCAATATTAGCCTGCCTGCGGGAAGTTCGCTGGTTATAATCAGAGCCCAATTTTACATCAAGAGTAAAATTTGTTCCGATCTTTGGAGTGAATACTGCTAAAAGTGTAGATTGAATTTCTAATTGCCTGAATATGTCTTCAGTAATCTGGCCTAAACCTGCACCAACTCCCGGAGAAAATTCATCAATAATTTCATCCCGGAAATTTCCGGCATTGTTTATACCAAGATTGTAACTAAAGTTAATCCAACTGTTCACTTTATAAGCAGCACGGAAATTTGCTACTATTCTTTCATCAACAGTTGTAATTGTATTATGATATGCTCCCCAGATTGGGTTTGTGTACTGACCTGCTATAAATGCTAATGGACGGCCTGCCCTGTCTTGTGAAGGAAAATCAGGAATACTCCAGCTTCTTCCGCCAATTAATGTTCTGCCAAACTGAGTTGTAAATGATTGAACTTGTCCAAAAAATCCTCCCTTTTGACGGGATCTTGAATATGCAATATTTCCACCAAGCGTAATGTTTTTGTATTTGGTCTGCCCACCAATACTGAAATTATTTCTTACATAACCTGAATTTTCTACATATCCTGTTTGGAAAACATTTGAACCGGTAAGGTTGAAAGTAGTGTTTCCTTCGCCTCCGTTTACACTTACCGAGTTCTCAAATAAATTACCTGTATTAAATAAATCTATTACATTATTGGGATAAGCTTTATATCCTGTTCTTCCATTATTATCAAAAAGCTCTGGATAAGCAGAAAGATAGGGTCCCCATGCTGGAATTGAATCTATCCCAGATGCACTTAACCGAACAACATTTCCGCCTGCATCATAAACATTTCCTAAACCAAATTTTCCTCCCCATGAACCATTTGAACCGCCACCAGCTCTGTTTTGAGCTCCGGTTCCGTATTTGTTTTGAAAATCCGGTAGATTGGAAATATTCTCAAAAGAGAATGCAGTTTTATAAGTTACATTTAATGGCTTTATTCCTTTTTTTCCTGAACCAGATTTTGTGGTGATAACTATTACTCCTCTTGATGCTCTTGAGCCATAAAGCGATGCTGCAGCCGCACCTTTAAGAATATTAATGCTTTCAATGTCGTTGGGGTCCAGGTTCGCCAATCCATTACCATAGGCACCACCTGCAGATGTTTGACTACTTGTTGTTAATTGAGTATTACTATAAGGAGTACCATCCACTACAATCAACGGCTGGTTTTCCAGGCTTAAAGATGAATTTCCTCTTATCTGAATTCTTGTAGCCGCACCCGGTGTTCCCTGGGATGATCTGATATCAACACCCGGTACTTTACCTTGTAATCCTTTTAAAATATCCGGTTCGGATTTTTGCAATAAAGTATTTGGATCAACTTTTGAAACAGCATAACCCAAAGCCTTTTCTACACGTTTTATACCCAACGCTGTTACTACTACTTCAGTTCCTGTAAAAACAGAATTCTTTACAGAAAATGCCATTGTATTTGATGCGCCAACTACTGCTTCAGCAGGGTCAATGCCAGCACCCGTTACCAATATAACATCCCCGGCTTTTGCCTGAATTCGAAATTCACCGTTATTATCAGCAGCAACTCCTGTTTTAGTTCCTTTGATTCTTACTGATGCACCTGGAACGGGTAAACCAGTTTCGTCTTTTACAGTTCCGGTTATCACACGGTCCTGACCAAATGCCAATGCATGAACAAGCATTAACATCGAAAGCAGCGATGTAAATTTTCCCATAAGTTTTAGTTTTGTGATAAAAGCTACCAAATATAAAATATTATTTAAATATAAAATTTTATTTGAGGAAAAGAATTAGAATAAAATGTCAGTACTTTTTGAACACTTAGAACAAAAAAATCAATATATCTGCTGCATGGCTTTTGAGAAAATGATCCTGCCAAATGGGAGTAATTTTTGATTTAATGATTAATCCATTTTTCTTACTTCAGCTTTGTAATTTTTCTGTTGCGAAAAGAATAATCATCGCCAATTCAGATAAACTTTCTGTCATGTTTTTTATCAATTGGAAAAGCATTTGTTTGAAATTTTCCGCATTCAATTTCCCAGTGAAATGGGTAGCATAATCAACCCTTGCCCAAAAATGTAGTAATAAAATAACAAGCCGCCCTTTTGAGGCGGCTTGTAAATAGTGTAAAGAACACTTGAATAAATAATAGTCTTTAATATTTCGTATTTACTACAGGTGCACTAGCTGCCGATGGTGGATTCTTTTCTATTTCATCATTGGGAACATCCCAATAATCCATAAAGTTATAATCAATTGTGGCATTTGTGTAAACAGTATTATTGTAAATAAGTGTGCAACCATACCGGCCGCCACCGCTAGCCATTGCATAGGTCCAGCCCCATCTGCGGTTATCATAAAAAGAAAGTCCCCGGAATGCAAGTGCGGCCGCTCTTTCCATTGTTAATTCCTGAAGTGCCTGTGCAAGAGTCAATCCGTTAGGCAAAGCAGCAACGCCAGAACCTTGATATGTTCTTACTGCATTTATATACCCAACGCCAGTATTGATATTTGATGTTCTGATATTAGCTTCTGCAAGCATCAGTTGGTTTTCCTCATAAGTAGGCCCGATATAAATTTCAAGTGCACCGGGTTGACGGGTACCTAAAATTGGAATCCCGGTTAAACCAGCAGTAACCCCATCTTTCAAACTCCATCTTGTTGAATTGGTATTGGCATCTCCATAAAATGTACCATTTGCTTGTGTAAAGTTTGCAAGCCTGGCATCGCCTGTTTTGAATTGCTGTACTAACCTTTCACCCAGTTTATAGGTTGTTGATTGATTGCTCGCAGTAAGCATACCTGCAACAGAACCCCAAATTGGATTGAAGAATGAGTTGGAAGAAGAAGTTCGACCTGTAAATACATAATCATTCGCTTGTACGCCATTAGTACATAATGAGATTACTTGTGACCAATCCGTTGCGGACATTGGAACAATATTAGAGTTGGATATTGTTGCATTTGGATTACCATTTACAAAAGGAGCAATGTGATTAAATAAAATATTCCGTGCAAGCATTGTATTAATTGTATGAATCCACATGGTTGGGGTAGTGAAAGGCATTCCCTTGCCAACCTGACATTGTGCAGGAATTAATTTTGAAATGATTACACTGAAATCTCCGTTATTTGTAATACTGCCAAGTGTAGTAGATGCCAGGTTTAATTGTTTATTAGACTCGGCAATGATATCAGATTGTTTTACAAAATCACTGACTATTGTATTTGATTGATCCACTATCAAACCGGCTATATACAATGTGCCTAATTGTGCATAAGCATAGCCTTTCCACCAATAGCACCAGGCTTGAATTGTTTTTGCTCTATCGGCACTTAATGTAATCTTTCCCATGTTTTCTAAAGTCAGGTTGCATGCATTAATCATAGCATACATGTTCGTCCATTCATAGTACAGTGCATTATTGCCATTCGCAGTTGACGCTGGATTATTGAATGCCCGGATGATACCTGAAACCTGGGGAGATGGATTTGTAAATGTAGTAGTCCCCGGATTAGCAGGATCGGCAATAAATTTATCCGGTACACCCATCGTTGTTGTTTGGTTATTTGAACCCTGACCTCCACCAATTACATCTCCCATTAATTCATGATAACCCCAGGGTAGTGAAAAATAACTGTCGCCTAACCAGCCATCCCCATAATTAAACCCGTTCCAATAGACGCCACCCTTTGCATAAGAAGTAAGACCCGTTTCAGTGGATACATTTCCGCCAAAAGTCGGATCGTTAGGATTCTTCACATCCAGTTTCTTCTTGCAGGAAGTGATGATCAACAATAACATGAAGGATGCTGTAAGAAAATATAAAACATACCTTCTGTTTTGTTTATATAAGTTTGATTGTATTTTTTTCATTTCAGTAACTATTTAATGATTTACAAATTAAAATCCAAGATTGATTGTGGCCTGGAATGATTTCATATTAGGAATAGTGCTGTGATCAATTCCCCTGTCAAAAGCAGAATTAGATGCGCCTGAACTGATTTCAGGATCCATGCCGCTATATTTTGTAAAGGTCATCAGGTTCCTGCCGCTTAATACCAACTGGCATTTTTTCAACCATTCTTTTTTGGTAAATTTAGAAAAATCAACCCCTAAAGAAATATTCCTTAACCTTACAAAAGAAGCGTCTTCCATAAAAAAATCTTTTGTTACATTATTACCCACACCTCTTGCTGTATTACCCAAACCATAATAAGCAGATGCATAATAAGCAGTCCAGGCACCAGTTTCACCGTTTATAGTTATGGGCTTTGCAAAATCACCACTGATGCCATCACGGTACATCCACTCGTTTGTCTGATTGTACAAATGCGAGCCGCTGATCCAGTCAAACTGGAAACCAAATGAAATAGTATTTTTCCAGTTCAGGCTATTGATAAATGAAGACGTCAATGTAGGATTAGGATCACCTAAAGATTCGGCTTCGTCAGAGAAAAATATTCCTTTGGTAGCTTTATTAACCACTTTGCCATCCGCAATTACATAATCACCCTGGTTGGCAACTGGTATAAAAGGAGTTTTATCAGCTCTTAATTGTCCAACACTGGTTAAAGCTTTATAACCATAAATTTCTCCAATTTTCCTGCCTGCTGTAAGCACTAAGCCCGTACTTCCTGCAAAAGAAAGTAATGGTATATCGCCACCGGCAACGCTTTCAATTACTGAAGTTTGATGTCCAAAATTAGCAGTCAAATCCCATGTTAAGTTTTTAGAAGAGTAAACAGGGATATTCACAGCAAGCTGCCATCCGTCAGAAGACAATGCAATTGCATTGGTAAGTAACTGAGTTGCTCCTGTAGAAGGCGGTACATTTTGTCTGAAAATAGCATTATCAGTATTTCTGTTCCAAACAGTAAATGAAACGTTTGCTGATTTTAACCAACTACCCCTGCTAATGCTAAATCCTATATCTGTACCAATTTCAGTTTCTGAAGAAACCTCCACATCAAGGTTTGGATTCTTGGAAGCTGTTTGGTTAGTATAGGTAACCTCATTACCTGTGGGCTGAGAATTAAGAACAGGATAACGATCAAATGGTCCGGGCTGAATACCTGCTTTACCATAAGCTGCTCTTAATTTAAATGTTGGTATTGTATTACGTACTCCACTCCAGAAGTTGAAAGCAGGCAGATTTAAATACCCGTTAAAATGGGGGAATGTAAAAGGTTCTGAACCTGCACCAAAAGCAGAAGACCAGTCGGTTCTGAATCCACCAGTAATACCTCCATAATTTCCAAAATCAAATCGTTGATCAACTAAATAACCATATGTTACAAAAGGTTCATTATAGTCTACTACAACATGCTGGCCTCTTTTAGCAGAAGTCATTGTAAAAGGTGGGAACAGATCCAGTTCTTCTCCCCACGTATCAAGTTCTTTATAATCATTTTTACGGTAATCCCAGGATACCTGTGTAGTTGTTTGTACCGGGAAATGAATTTTAAAATCTTTTTCAAAATCTGTTTTAATTATTGCGCTGGCAAAGAAATTTTGTTTGGTATTGTTATATTGCCAGTTATCAATCTCGCCTGTAGGAGCTCCATTGAACCAGGATGCATAAGAATCCTGGTCAATTGTGTTTGCATTCGTGGTTTGGTTATAAATCGTCCATATATCATTTTCGTTTTTATAGCTAAGACCATACCGGGAATTTAAAGTAAGAAATCTATTTACTTTATAAGTAGCTTCAAAATTTTGTATGATATCATATCGCTTGCTGTCACCCTTGGTATATTCTAACCTGTAGAAAGGATTGAAAGCATTTACACTCAGGAAACTTGCTCTTTGATAAGAAGCATAATGCCCACCCACAATAGTGTCTTCCAAACTAAAAAATGGTGAGGTGTTTAAAAATCCATAAACACCTCCTACATAAGCATTAAGATTTCCCAATCCAAATAATGTGCCACCCGGTGCTCCAATATTGGGATGCATTGTATTGGTAGTATAAGCTAAACTGGTTATTGAACGAAAAGTAAAATTCTTAAAAACCTCCACTCCTAAATTTGATGTTATATTCAATTTATCCAGGTAACCATTATCTTTTAAAAGTGCGGAATTTGTCCTGTTATCAGAAACTGCAAAATTGAAATCAACTTTATCACTACCTCCGCTTATGTTAATGGAGTTATTTCTTGATGTGGCATTCTGGAAAACCTGAGCAAAATGATCGTAATATTGGAGACTTCCAACATAAGGCTTGTTATTCTGGTTACGGGGGTCAAGTATTCCATAGCGGGTATAATTTTGTGTACCGGCAGGATTGGTAGTTCCAGGTATATTAGTTCCATATACATAGGAAATAGAGTTGGAACCAGGTATAATGCCAGTTACAGGATCTATAGTAATTGGTTGGCCGGCAGTGTAGCCTAGTCCTGCATTTGAACCCTGGTAAACAATATTTCCACTTGCATCTGTTAAATAAGGATGCAATTTAGCCTTGCCAAAATCGCCTGCGTTAATATAGGAATTTTGAGCATAGCTGGAAGTAACATTAATATTAAGTTTCCCTTTCTGACCCTTTTTAGAAAAAATCTGTATTACACCATTTGCACCTTGTGCACCATAAAGAGCAGCTGATGCAGCGCCTTGCACTACCTCTACTCGTTCAACTTGTCCAAGGTCAATTGTATTTAAATTTTCAAATGGAGTTTCAACTCCATCTAAAAGTACCAGTGGCCTGGTACCGCCCTGTACAGTATTAATACCTCTTAATACAATATTTACTTTGTCTCCCGGATTTCCTGAGACTGAAGAAATTTGTGCACCGGGAATTTTACCAATGATCGCCTGATCAAGAGTTGCAGCCGGTATTTGAGGTAATTTATCACCAGAGATAGATTCAACAGCAATACCAAGTTTTCTTTTACTTGTTGCCGTACCAGTACCGGTAACAACTACTTCATTCATGCCTTTTACATCAATAGTCAATGAAGCAGTCATCTGATCCTTGGCTGGAAGTTCGATTGTTTCAAAACCAATAGCGCTGAAAGTTAAGATAGCGCCAGCTTTTACTGTGATTTTAAAAACACCACTGGAGTTAGCAGAGGTACCATTTCTTGTACCTTTTTCCCGAACAGAAGCGTTTGTAATCGGAAGGCCATTTGCATCTGTAACTCTTCCGGAGATTTCTGAAGTCTGCGCCCAACTTGTATTGGTAATACAAAGAATGAAGACCAGACTAAGTCCGATTAATTTTCTCATGATTTTTAGTTTTGTGATAGAAAGTAGGTTTCAAATATAAAACTTATAGACAAAGCACCAATTTTTTTTAGACAAAAAAAACCGTGCATCATGCTGCACGGCCTTTGATATTTATTTTTTGCCCTTAAAATAGCTGTTGATCAACTTCTATCCCGGCTACCAAGGTATATCATTATATATTGTATAAGTGTAACAACGGCTGCCAAAGCGGCAACTACATAAGTCATAGCTGCCCATTTGAGTGCATCTTTGGCTTTAGGGTATTCCTCATTGTTGGTAATATTGGTTCTATCAAGCCATGCCAGTGCCCGGCGGCTTGCGTCAAACTCAACGGGTAACGTGATTAAAGTAAATAAAACAGTAACAGCCATCAGGGCGATACCTATTAATAATAGTGTGGTATTACCAGAAGCAGCCATAATCACACCTATTAATAAAACAATATTTACCAGGTTTGAACTAATCTGAACAACCGGCACAAGGCGGCTTCTCATCATCAGCCAGCTATAGGCTGTAGCATGCTGTACTGCATGCCCGCATTCATGTGCGGCTACTGCAGCTGCAGTAATACTCACCCCATTGTAAACTTCCGGGCTTAAATTCACTGTTTTATTTACCGGGTTATAGTGGTCAGTAAGAAATCCCTGCGATGAAAGAACCTGCACATCATAAATTCCATTTTCCCGAAGCATTTTTTCTGCAATCAACTTTCCTGTCAAACCGTTGGCAAGAGCAATTTTGCTGTATTTTGTAAATTTTCTTTTGAGTACCATCGAAACTAATAGGCTGATGCCTACAAAAAGGAGAGAAACGATCATAATTCCGGGTGTCATAGTTTTTTGTTTATTTGGGAGTTTATAAGCAAAGCTAATTCCAATTTTATTTACTCTGAGAAATCCGGAATAAATAACAATTTATAAGACGAATTGGCATTCTTAAATGATAATTAAAGCAAAACATAATAAAAGCCCCTGTTCAGAAACATGATTTTTAATTTTGATATAATAATATGAATATCAGTTTATTATATTAAAAATGGAGCTGCTGCTATTTTTTTGCAGGATGCGTAATTTAGAATTGTAAAGTTATTCACAGGAATAAAAAAATATTTTGAAATGTGCTTCATAATTGTAACTTAGTACCAGAATTTAATGGGTTAGTAAGTAAGAGGGTCAGTCGAAAGATTGACCCTTTTTACTTTCAAAAATTTTTTATTGCCTACAATTTTTTTACTCATTATTTAAATAGATTTTTTCAATTATTATTTTCCTGAAAAATAGATTTCTTTAATTGTAAAGTTTTCAAACTCATGAAAACTTAACTTTATTATTATGAGTAAAGTGAAAAAAGCTTTTTTCTGTCAGCAATGCGGGTATGAAAGTGTAAAGTGGGTGGGTCAATGTCCTTCATGCAATCAATGGAACAGTTTTGTTGAAGAAATTCTGCAAAAAGAAAATACAAAAAATAATAGTTGGGAAAATTATATTGAAGAAGATACTGAAAGAATTAAAAGAACAATCCAGCTCGATGAGGTAAAAGCAAGTGAAGAAAAAAGAATATTAACTTCTGATGATGAACTTAACCGGGTGCTGGGTGGAGGAATTGTACCGGGAAGTTTAGTATTAGTTGCAGGGGAACCGGGTATTGGTAAATCAACTTTGTTTTTACAAAATGGGTTATGGCTGAAAGATAAAATTGTACTTTATATAAGTGGTGAAGAAAGCGAACAGCAGATAAAAATGAGAGCCGAAAGGTTAAATCTTAAAAATGAAAATTTATACCTGCTCACTGAAACTTCAACACAGATTATTTTCCAGGAAATAAAAAAACTGAGACCCGATCTTGTCATTGTTGATTCCATTCAGACTTTGCAAACTCCTTTTATAGATTCATCTCCGGGAAGTATTTCACAAATACGGGAAAGCGCTGCCGAGTTTCAACGGTTTGCAAAAGAAACAAACACTCCGGTTTTTTTAATTGGTCATATTACAAAAGACGGAAGCATTGCCGGGCCAAAAATATTAGAACATATGGTTGATACGGTATTGCAGTTTGAAGGAGAAAGACATTATGCTTACCGGATTTTACGAACTTTAAAAAACCGATTTGGCAGCACATCCGAACTAGGCATTTATGAAATGACAGATGAAGGAATGAAGGGTGTGGCAAACCCGAGTGAAATACTTATCACACAAAAAGAAGAACAACTTAGTGGTATTGCAATTGCAGCTACTATTGAAGGTATCCGGCCATTATTAATAGAAGTACAGGCATTAGTTACTCAATCAGTTTATGGCACACCGCAAAGAACAGTGAGTGGATTTGATTTAAGAAGATTACAATTATTATTAGCTGTTCTCGAAAAAAGAGGAGGCTTTCATTTCGGCGTTAAAGATGTTTTTATAAATATTGCCGGTGGATTAAAAATTGAGGACCCGTCAATTGACCTTGCAGTTTTATGTGCTTTGCTTTCCTCTTTTGAAGATACACCCATTAATCATCGTGTTTGTTTCGCAGGTGAAGTGGGATTGAGTGGCGAAATAAGAGCCGTTAACAGAATTGAACAACGAATCGCTGAAGCAGAAAAACTTGGTTTTGAAAAAATTATTGTTTCAAAATACAACCAGAAAGGACTTGCCAAACAAAAACATAACCTGCCTGACCGGCAGGCAGGTATTGAAATTGTGACGATGGGGCAGGTAGAAGAAGTTTATAAGTATCTTTTTTAGATACTAGTGAAAAGATAACAGATAATAGTTTTGTGAACCCGGAATGTCTGTTTGATTTTTATTCTTCACTATTATCTATAATCTATTAACTATTCACTGAAATGATTCGCATCAAAGAAATAAATGATTCACTGCTCCAATTTGTTTTTCCGCATGTGTGTGATGGTTGCGGAAGTGATTTATTAAATGTTGAAAGCAGGCTTTGTCTTCACTGCCTGGATGCAATGCCGG
>Ga0062382_10000202_pt1 | contig 14020 bp, 10 predicted proteins | sample DOMMetBare2Fresh_FD_59507 | JGI IMG/M metagenome (GOLD analysis project Ga0062382, IMG submission 59507) | Wetland sediment microbial communities from St. Louis River estuary, USA, under dissolved organic matter induced mercury methylation -... | ecosystem: Environmental > Aquatic > Freshwater... | reverse complement strand
TACTTCTGGTCCCTTTTAGCTGGTGGCGTTGCCTTGGCGAGCGGCTTACTTCCAAAGAACCCCACTTGACCGTCTTTTTTGATCAAGAATGCCCATTATGTAATCGCACCATTCTGATTCTAAATCATTTTGATTTGTTCAACTGCATAGAATTCAAAAGCGCCCAGCAGCATGCCGCCAGCTATCCGGCCCTGGCAGCAATCACACCGGAAATCTTGTTAACCGATCTTTATGCGCTGGATAAAAATTCCGGCCGCATATACAGCGGTCTTGAAACGTATATCAGGATTTTTTTGAAAATGCGTTATTTGGCGCCAATCGGACTTATACTGGGACTACCGGGAGTCCGGACGTTTGCGGCCAAAAAATATCGAATCATTGCCGATTCGCGGCTTCGCATCAAGTGCTCTGCCGAATGCCCAACCCCTGCAAAACTGGAAAATAACAGCTTTTACCGGCAAGTTTTTGAAGTTTATGCTAACGCCAAACCCAAAGCGTTTATAAGAAAACTGACTAAAATCATTATTGCATTGATTGTGCTGCAAATAAACAGTTCGATTCATTACGGGATTATTTACCGGCTGGATTTTTATGGCAAACAAAATCCAATCAGCGTGCCTATTTCCCAGGCCAGCAATGCGCTGATCATGCTGTCACTGACTTTTTTTGGCATTACGCCTCATGCGCTTTATCTTCACGATCATTTTGCTGGCTATGATCGAATCCTGGCGATCACCTTTATCGATCAAAACGGCGTCGAGCGTTGGCTGCCGTTTGTCAATGAACAAGGGCGGCTACTGGCGCCCAATTGGGGGAGGGTGCATTCCATGTGGGCCAATATTGCGGTTACACCCACTATTGATAATCTTAGACTGCATAAATTTATCATGAAAGTTACTGCTTTCTGGGGTAATAAAATGGGCCTGGATCTTGATAAAACCGTATTTCAAATAAAAATGAAAAAAATCGACGCGCCGGTTAACTGGGTTTATGATCAATTACATAAAAACTTTTCAGCGGAATGGACCAACATCGGCACTGTAAAATGGAGCGGCAAATCCATTTCATATGAGCTGCCTGATGATATCAATTCATTATAGTATTTTCGGTTTCCCTAAGCGCCAAATCAAAACCTTAATACAGTCCGTTCAGACGGCTTTTCGTCTCGTTATGAAACTGAGGCAGCCAAAGTTGCATTCACGGATTGTCCCTAAACATGTCTTTATTGCCTGCTATTCATACGCGACAGCCGCATATCATTTTGTAACAGCTAATGACGTATAAAAATCCCAGCACCATAATGGAGCCCAAGGCCGTACAGGAAACTCAGCTTTCTCATACACCCATGATGCAGCAATATCTGCGCATTAAGGCTGAGCATCCGGATACCTTGTTGTTTTATCGCATGGGGGATTTTTACGAACTTTTTTTCGATGACGCTAAAAAAGCGTCACAATTACTGGACATTACCCTAACCAGCCGGGGCCAATCGGCCGGTGAACCGATTCCGATGGCTGGCATCCCATATCATGCGGCGGAAAATTATATTGCCCGTCTGCTTAGAAATGGCGAATCTGTAGCCATTTGCGAGCAGACGGGTGATCCCACCGCTGCCAAAGGCCCGGTCGAACGTAAAGTGGTGCGCATTGTTACACCGGGAACCGTTACCGATGAAGCCTTGCTGGAGGATCGCAAAGACAATTTGCTTGTTGCTGTGTCTACGTTAAATAATAAGCGCGGCATTGCCAGCCTGGATTTGACCAGCGGTCGCTTTACCTTGCAGGAAGTCGAATCCGATGAACAATTGATCAGTGAAATTGGCCGGCTTAATCCGGCCGAATTACTGACCAGCGAAGACTGGCATCTGCTTTCGGTCTTTAAGCAACGCAGCGGTTTATGCAAACGGCCACCCTGGCATTTTGAAGCGGAAAGCGCCCGGATGAGAGTGCTCAAGCAATTTAACGCGCATGATTTACAAGGCTACGGCTGCGAAAAGATGGTTTCCGCCATCGCCGCTGCAGGCGCATTGCTTCAGTACGTGCATGATACCCAGAAAAGTGCTTTGCCGCATATTCAAGGTATACGCACGGAAAGAAGTGATGAATACATTTATCTGGACGCCGCCAGCCGCCGTAATCTCGAACTGGATTTTCATCCTTCCGGACAAATGCAGTACACCCTATCGGGCGTCCTGGACAACACAGCAACAACTATGGGCAGCCGCTGTTTGAGGCGTTGGTTGCACCGACCTTTACGGGATCACGGCATACTTCAACGTCGCTTTGCCTGCGTCGATACGCTGATGATCGGTAGGCTATACCGGGATGTACAAGCCCAACTGAGGCAAGTCGGCGACATTGAAAGGATTAGTTCACGGATCGCGTTAAAGACAGCTCGCCCCAGGGATTTACTAGTATTACGCGATACATTGGCGGCCTTGCCCGGCCTGCAAAAGTTGCTTGCCGGCACCGGCAACCCGCTGCTTGAGCATTTACGTGAACACATCAGCGAACATCCTGACTTGTTAGCCTTGCTACAACAAGCCATTGTCGATAACCCGCCGGTGTTGATCAGGGATGGCGGTGTAATTGCCGCGGGATTCCATCCCGAGCTGGATGAACTGAGAAACTTGAGTCAACATGCCGATCAATTTTTGATCGATATGGAACTGCGAGAAAAAGCGGAGACCGGCATTGCCAATTTAAAGGTCAACTATAACCGTATACACGGTTATTATATCGAGATTTCTAATCTGCATTCTGAAAAAGTGCCGGCGCATTATGCGCGCAAGCAAACTTTAAAAGGTGCCGAGCGCTATATCACTGAGGAACTGAAAGCATTTGAAAATAAAGTCCTCAGCGCCAAAGACAAGGCGTTGAGCTTTGAAAAGTTATTGTACGAAGAACTGCTCGGCAAGCTTGCAGTGTCATTAGTTTCTTTGCAGCAATGCGCTACCGCGTTGTCTGAGCTGGATGTATTGGCCAATTTTGCAGAACGCTCCGATACGCTCAATTTAGCGCAACCGGTTCTGCTTGAAAGGTCAGGCATTATGATTGAAGGAGGTCGTCATCTGGTTGTTGAGCAAGTTACCGATAGCCCTTTTGTGCCTAATGATTTATCTTTTTCCGGGCAGCGCCGCATGTTGATGATCACCGGCCCCAATATGGGCGGCAAATCAACTTATATGCGCCAGGCCGCGTTGATTGTAATCATTGCCCATATAGGCTGCTACGTTCCGGCTAAGTCGCTGACCTGCGGTCCAGTCGACAAGATTTTTACTCGCATTGGCGCATCCGACGATCTTGCCAGTGGTCGCTCCACATTTATGGTGGAAATGTCCGAAACTGCCAATATTTTGCATAACGCCACTTCGAAAAGCCTAATTTTAATGGATGAAATAGGCCGCGGCACCAGCACGTTTGATGGGCTGTCGTTAGCTTGGGCTTGCGCCGATTATCTGGCCAAAGAAATCAAGGCATTCACGCTGTTTGCAACGCACTATTTTGAGTTGACTGCGCTGGCGGATGAACTGAAAACTGTTCATAACGTTCATCTCGATGCGATGGAGCATGGTGACAAAATTATTTTTTTACACGCCGTTAAGGATGGTCCGGCTAATCAAAGCTATGGTTTACAGGTAGCCTCCCTGGCTGGCGTGCCGCGCACCGTTATCGACAAGGCCAAAACAAAATTAAGGCATCTGGAAGATAACGCCTATATTGACAGGCAAGCCGGGCTAGGCAGCCAACAATTGGATTTGTTTTCATTCCGGGAAGACCATCCTGTCATGCAGCTGCTTGAAGAGGTAAAACCCGATGAGATAAGTCCCAAACAGGCGTTAGAGTTTCTTTACCGGCTTAAGGGGCTGGTGTAGCGTCCCGTATGTAAACACTGAATCATCAGTGTGATGCTGACGTTAATCTCCTGCATGAAAGATATTTTTTTCAGGAACGATGCCGGGTTAAGTCTGAACTACTCAATCAGATTTTAATAAATATGGGGCGCTATGCTATGTTTATACCTCTCCGAGAGGGCTTCCTTATTCTGCCAAGTCTAGTGGTGGCATTTTGTAGTAGTTTAGGGAAAACGAACGCTTCAATGGGGTGCCACGATCAAATAGATGCCAAGTCCCTCCATTACCAGGCCACTGAGCAATTTAAGCCAGCGCCCTTCTTTTTCCTGGAGCCGTTTTTGGCTGAGTGTAATAATACCTATAGCTAAAATTATTAAGTCATCTAACATGTAAGCCAGATTGTAAAGCAGCAAATAACCGTAATAGCTCAATTTATCCAGTTGCTTCAGCGTCAAAATGCGCGTGTAGAGCGCTGGAAAACCAGAAGTACACATAAATTCAACAAGTTGTACCAAAATGGCGAGCAGAACTGCTCCTATTAAGGCTCCACCCAGATTCTGGGCATAAAGAATACGGCGCATTTTGGCATAAATTCCTGGTTTGGCAGATTCGGGTATTGACAACGTAAGGCCCTTGCCATAAAACAAAAAATCCTTGAGGTTAATTATCCCGGCCAGTAAAGCTATAACAGCAATGCTGATTTCCGAGATGCGGGAGAGACCGATAAACAAAAAAAGATTGAGCCAGGCCGCCATGAAAACAAAATAAGCCAGGCCTTCCACAGCAATAAAGGTGCCTGCGATTGCAAACATTCTCAGCCGATCCATCATGGGCGCCAGCAACGATATCATTAGGAGCAGTACCCATAAAGAACAAGGGTTAAAACCGTCCAGCAATCCCATCGCCAATGTGAACAAAGGTAAACCAACCTCATCCAACGATAATTTGTAACCGGGCAAAGCAATGATAAAAGGTTGCTCTATTGTTGCAGACTTTTCTGCACCGGCTTCGCAAGACGATACTTGTACAGCCTCGCAACTCACCGAGGGAGCTTCATTATTCTGAGTTTGTGCTTGAGCCAATAGATCCCTAATGAACTGGCCCGTAGTCATTTCATCCAAATAGCCAACAATCAATTGACCGCCAACTTGAAAAGCAGGTACTCTCACCGAGCCAAGCCCCTGTTGTTTAACGAGACTCTGCAACAATTGCAATGCTATCGGTTCACTGGCTACATCATGAATTACGATGTTCAGCTTCGGTTGTTCCCGTTTCAGCTTCTGTAAAAATAACTCCGCTCTAGCGCAGTGCGGGCAGCCATTGCGAAAGAAGGCTTCGATATCGGTTATTTGTCTCTCAGGCCGAGGGTGCTTCTCCGGCAAAGTTATGACGTCTTTGCCAAATGCCGACGGAGTCGGGGCAAAAACCAATGCTAAAATAAAACTGGTAAGAAATAGTCTAATAGACATAAAAACGGTTTTATCATTTCAGAAACTAATGGGTAATCAGTTTTGTTCAAGAGATACCGTTCCGATAAATAAACAATGCACGCGCAGTAAACCAACACACGGAAATGGGGTCTACTGAACGTACCCTGCAAAAGGGGGCGGGATTTCGTGCAGATTAATGACCATGAGTAAAATAAATATTATTGAATTGACCGGTTGATGACAGGCTGGGTTTACACTTAAGCTCTATCCTAGGCTACGATTTTCACATTAATTCATAGCACGGACATAATTTTAATTATGTCCTGCCTACAGCGATTTTTCTATACAATTATTATTAAGGTGCAACAATGGTCTCACTGGAAACGCCGATTTGTGATTTCGGCAAAAAAGCACAGCCCTTCGAATTAATCGGTACTGACGGAAGAATCTGGTCTCTTAAACAATGTATGGGGAAAAAAGGCTTACTGATTATGTTCATCTGTAATCATTGCCCCTATGTCAAAGCAGTGCGGGAACGGATTATCAGGGACGCGCTCGAGTTGAAACAGATCGGCATTGAATCTGTCGCCATCATGTCTAATGACACTATTGGGTATCCGGATGACTCTTTTGAAAATATGAAACTGATTGCTGAGCAATTTGCTTATCCTTTTCCCTATTTATTCGATGAAACGCAGCAGGTTGCCAAAAATTACGGCGCTGTCTGTACTCCGGATTTTTTTGGGTATAATGCCGATTATGAACTTCAGTACAGAGGTCGGCTGGACGCCAGCCGAAAGGAAACTGCTCCGGTTGATAGCAGACGCGAGTTATTTGAAGCCATGAAACTGATTGCGGAAACAGGTTCTGGACCACAGCGGCAGATTCCCAGCATGGGTTGTTCCATTAAGTGGAAAGATAATTAATACGTTACACTTATGATAGTGCTGAACTGCGGTTATTCTTAAGCATGATGAGTATACAATTACATTAAAATTGAAATTAAAACATAAAAACGAGAGCATAAACTATGTCAATTAAAAGAATGGTTGATCTGGATTTATCCGGTAAACGCGTATTAATCCGTCAGGATCTGAATGTACCGCTAAAAAATGGCAAAATAACCAGTGACATCCGCATTCAAGCCAGTGTACCAACCATTGAAAAAGCCCTAACGGCAGGTGCTGCCGTGATGTTGTTATCGCATTTGGGCCGCCCTGTTGAAGGCCGATATGATGAAGAATCCTCGTTAAAACCGGTCGCAGCTCGTTTGACTAACTTGCTTGGCAAACCGGTTAGGCTGGAAAAAGACTGGTTGGACGGCATTTCTATCAAGCCGGGCGAAGTCGTACTTTGCGAAAACGTTCGCTTTAATAGCGGCGAGGAAAAAAATAGCGATGAACTCGGTAAAAAAATGGCTGCCCTGTGCGATATCTTTGTTATGGATGCTTTTGGTACTGCGCATCGGGCCCAGGCTTCAACGCATAGTGTTGCCAAATTTGCGCCGGTGGTTTGCGCGGGGCCTTTATTGGCCAGCGAACTGGATGCTTTGGGTAAGGCTCTGGAGACTCCGGCAAAACCATTGGTTGCGATTGTTGGCGGCTCTAAGGTATCCACCAAGTTAACGGTGTTAAAATCACTCTCAGAAAAGGTCGACCAATTAATCGTAGGTGGCGGCATTGCCAACACATTTATTGCTGCAGCAGGTTTTTCAGTCGGCAAGTCGTTATTCGAGCCCGATCTCATCGAAGAAGCCAAGCAATTGATTGCAAATGCCAAGCGAGCCGGTTCGGACATACCCATTCCGGTGGATGTTGTTTGTGCCAAAGAGTTCTCGGAAACCGCCGCTGCAACTATTAAAAAAGTAGCGGCAGTGGAAGCAGATGATTTAATCCTGGACATTGGGCCAGACACGGCAAAACAGTATGCCGCTATCATAAAATCCGCTGGCACCATCGTCTGGAACGGTCCGGTGGGGGTATTTGAAATCGACCAATTTGGCGAGGGGACAAAGTCCCTGGCAACGGCTATTGCAGAAAGCAGCGCATTCTCTATCGCAGGTGGCGGCGATACTTTGGCCGCCATTGACAAATACGGTATTGAAGATAGGGTATCCTACACCTCGACCGGAGGCGGTGCTTTCCTTGAGTTTCTTGAAGGAAAAGAGCTCCCTGCCGTGGCAATATTAAAAGCGCGGAGTTGAACATTACCATGGCAGTTGCATAAGCCGGGTTAATCATCCCAGATTAATTTAAATGCATGGATTACCTTAAAGTGCTGAACCGGTCTAAGTGGCTTCGCCAGTTATCATAATAAACACAATAGTTGTTGGTTTTCAGAACTGACATTTTTACAACACAAGGAAAAATAAAATGGCCAGAATTACCGTTGAAGATTGTTTAGAACACGTAGATAACCGTTTCAAGCTAGTCATATTGGCAGGTGCAAGGGCACGCCAACTAAGTCATGGTGCTACAGAATTTGTTACACGAGGAAAAGACAAGGACACGGTCGTGGCTCTGCGCGAAATCGCAGCAGGCCATGTCACACCACAAAATATTAACCAGTTGCATCGTGGTGGCGATACCCATGACCACCCGATGATGTTCTAATCCGGGAAAAAACTCATGCTGCAGATAGCCGATAATATCGAGCTGGAACGCCCACAGGATAAACTGATCCGGCGTTTATGTTCGGCTTTGTCGGACTATCTGGACCAAAATCAGATCAATGATTGTATTAAAGCCTATGAGTTCGGCGCCGCCGCTCATTCTGGCCAAGTCCGTAAAAGCGGTGAAGCCTATATTTGCCATCCAGTCGCCGTTGCCATCAGTCTCGCGGAATTACGGATGGATGCTAACGGCATCATGGCCGCCATACTACATGATGTTATTGAAGATACGGCCGTCACCAAAAAAGACCTGATTAACCGGTTCAGTACGGAAGTTGCGGAATTGGTTGACGGCGTCACCAAATTAACCAAAATTGACACCAAATCTCATGCCGAAGCACAAGCCGAAAATGTGCGCAAAATGTTTCTGGCGATGGCCAAAGATTTACGGGTCATTATGGTTAAACTGGCAGATCGATTACATAACATGCAGACCCTGGGTGCCATATCGGCGGAAAAAAAGCGCCGCATTGCTCGTGAAACCCTGGATATTTATGCACCGATCGCTAACCGGCTTGGTATGAACAACATACGCCACAAACTCGAAGCGCTGAGTTTTGAGGCCATGTATCCCCGACGTTACGCTATTTTAAACAATGCTGTCAAAAAAGCTCGGGGGAACCGTCGTAAAATTGTCGACACCATTGAAAGCGCTATAAAGAATCGCTTGGAACAGGCCAATTTGCAATGCGATGTTTCCGGAAGGGAAAAAAATCTTTACAGCATATATCAAAAAATGCTCCATAAAAAAGTTTCCCTGACTGATGTTTTCGATGTCTATGCTTTTCGTATTTTTTGCCATGACGTTGACACCTGTTACCGGGTTTTAGGTATTATTCATAATCTCTACAAACCGATTCCCGGACGCTTCAAGGATTATATCGCGTTGCCGAAAGCCAATGGTTATCAATCTTTACATACAATATTAATCGGGCCTTACGGTGTTCCTATTGAGATTCAGATCAGGACTCATGAAATGCATCGCATGGCAGAATCAGGGATTGCTGCGCACTGGCTGTATAAATCCGAGGATGACAAAGCCGAAAAATTTCAGGCTCGTGCCAACGAGTGGCTTAGGGATTTATTGGAAATTCAGAAATCGGCAGGGGATTCATTGGAGTTTATCGATAATCTAAAAGTTGACCTTTTCCCTCAGGAAGTTTTTGTATTTACCCCTCAAGGCGGCATTGTTAAATTGCCGCGCGGCGCGACAGTGGTCGATTTTGCCTATGCGGTGCATACCGATATCGGAAATGCCTGTGTTTCCGCCAGAATTGACCGGCAACTGGTGCCGCTGCAAACCAAGCTGGAAAACGGAGTTACCGTCGAAGTCATTACCGCATCCTGGGCAAGACCCAATCCCCTTTGGCTAAACTATGTTATTACTGTTAAAGCCCGTTCCAGCATACGAAATTATCTGAAAAACTTTAAGCAACAGGAAGCCATCAGTTTGGGCCGTCGCTTGCTGGAAAAGGAACTGCAAATCATGCACGTCACGCTGGACAGCATCAAAGAGGACAGGATAAAGGCTTTGCTTAAAATTACCAACAAGCAATCTATGAATGAGTTGCTTGAAGATATTGGCCTGGGTAACAAAATGCCATTTCTGATTGCCAAACGCATGACCCAGGATGATATTAATGCCAACATTAAGCTGGATGACAAGGAAAAAGCGCAAAAAACACCGCTAATTATTAAAGGTACCGAAGGAATGGTTATTAACCTGGCTAAATGCTGCAGACCTATTCCTGGCGATTCCATTGTCGGCTATTTCAATCCGGGCAAGGGTATTGTCGTGCACCATCACGAGTGCCGCAACAGCAATGAAGTCAGAAAAAAACAGGCCAGTTGGCTGGATGTGGAGTGGAGCCAGGATGTAGCCGGAGAATTTCCCGCCGAGATACGCATAGAAATACTCAATCAGCGGGGTTCGCTGGCGACTATTGCTTCAGTTATTTCCGAACTCAATTCAAACATTGAAAATGTCAATGTGATCGACCAGGATGCCAAGGTTTCCGTCGACCTGATAACCCTGACGGTAACCAACCGGGTGCATTTGGCCAAAATCATGCGCCGACTGAAGGAACTCTCGATTGTTTTAAAAATTACCCGGGTCAAAGCTTGAAAATTCAAAACGTTGTGGCGATTATTTCATTGCTGGGCATGGACAATAAATCAAATTATCAATCAATTTATGATCACGAAATCAAATGACGAAAGCAATCATTAATACCAATAAGGCACCGCATGCGATTGGAACCTATTCACAAGCCATAAAAGTTGGCCAAACGGTTTATCTGTCGGGACAAATTCCACTCGTGCCTGAAACCATGGCATTGATAGAAGGCGACATCTCCGATCAGGTCAGACAGGTATTCGAAAATTTAAAAGCCGTTGCCGAAGGTGCGGGCGGTAATCTTTCCGATGTTGTTAAATTAAATGTATTTTTAACCGATATGTCACACTTTCCGATAGTCAACGAGATGATGGGGCGATATTTTCAAGAACCCTATCCTGCCAGGGCTGCGATCGGTGTTGCGGCGTTACCCAAAGCCGCCAACGTCGAAATGGATGCCATCATGCATCTGAAACCACAGGAATACCCTGCTTCCTAATCATTTATAAACAGTAACCGATACTTTTTTATAATTACTCCTGTTAATGACCTTTCTCGATCAACCGGTCACCACATTAACAGGGATAGGTTCTCAAACGGCAAAACGGCTGGGGAAACTCGGCATCCGCATTATCCGGGATTTGGTTTTTCATCTCCCTTATCGCTATGAAGATAGAACCAGAATTTATCCTATCGCCACACTTTCTGCTGGAATGGCCGCACTCGTTTGCGGCAAAATTGAATTTATCGATATTTTACCCAGAGGCCGCAAAAGCCTGACTCTTAGGATTAGCGATGACACGGGTTTTATTAATTTAAGGTTTTATCATTTCACGGCAAGCCAGCATGCTGTGTTGAAGCCGGGAACCCTGATAAGCTGTTTTGCTGAAGTACGCCATGGATATGCCGGCTTGGAAATGATCCACCCGGAGTACACCGTTATTTCCAACCCAAACTGCCAAATTACAGAAACATGCTTGACACCGGTTTATCCCTTGACTGAAGGCCTTAGTCAAACCATCCTACGAAAAGCAATAAAGCAGGCAATCGCCCTCTGCAGCATCGAAACTCAATCATTAAAAGACTGGATTCCCGAGTCGATCTTAAAACGATATCGCTACCCTAGCCTTATTGAAGCCATACAGGTTTTACATGCGCCGGATGAATCGGTGTCGATGGCGGATTTGCAGAAAAGTAATGTGCCCGCATTGAAACGACTGGCGTTCGAGGAACTGCTGGCTCATCATCTAAGTTTTCGGACCGCTAAAAATATTATCAAAGCTTGTGGGGCACCAGTACTTATAGGTGATAACCTCGCTAAGGATTATTTCATCAATTCGCTGCCTTTTAAACTGACCGGAGCGCAACAACGTGTTATTGCAGAAATTGAGGCGGATTGCCGCCAAAAACAGCCGATGATGCGCTTGGTGCAAGGTGACGTCGGCTCAGGAAAAACGGTAGTCGCCGCTTTCGCGGCATTGTTGGCGTTGACTGGCGGTTTTCAGGTCGCAGTCATGGCACCAACCGAACTTCTGGCTGAGCAACATTTGCGCAATTTTACTCAATGGTTCGGCAACTTTAAGGTCGATATCGTTTATTTGACCGGTCAATTAAAAGGCAATCCACGTAAAGAGGTTTTACAAGCGCTTGCCGATGGTTCGGCCAGTATTATTATTGGCACCCATGCCTTGTTTCAGGACACCGTTCAGTTTTACCGGTTGGGCTTGATCATTATCGATGAGCAGCATCGCTTTGGTGTCCATCAGCGTTTGGCGCTGCGGGAAAAAGGTTTGCAGGAAAATATCAGGCCGCATCAATTGGTCATGACCGCAACCCCTATACCCCGCACTTTGGCGATGCTACAGTATTCCGATCTGGATATTTCCATCATCGATGAGTTGCCGCCTGGAAGGAAACCGGTTGTGACCAGCATTATACCGGCAGACCGGCGTGGTGAAGTGATAGCTCGGATCAATAGCTGGGTTGAAAAAAAGAAGCAGGCCTATTGGGTTTGTACACTCATCGAAGAATCTGAGGCCATGCAATGCGAAGCCGCTGAAAAAACCGCTGAACGATTGGCCGTGGCGCTGCCTGAAGTCCGTGTCGCGCTGCTTCATGGCCGCATGAAAGCCACGGACAAAGATGCTGCGATGCAGGCTTTTAAAAATCATCAGATCGATTTGCTGGTGGCTACTACGGTGATTGAAGTCGGTGTCGATGTTCCCAATGCCGGTTTAATGATTATTGAAAATCCAGAACGCCTCGGACTTTCCCAGCTCCATCAATTGCGTGGACGCATTGGACGCGGCAATGATAACAGCTATTGTGTGTTGATGTATCAATCGCCATTATCTGACGTGGCTCGTCAGCGTCTCGGTATTTTGCGGGACAGTCATGACGGCTTTGTCATTGCTGAAAGAGATCTGGCATTGCGTGGACCCGGAGAACTGATGGGTACCCGGCAAACCGGGCAACTGCATTTTAAGATCGCCGATTTGGCTAGGGATTCGGATTTACTGGATAATATTGAGCAAATTGCAGATACTTTTTTCAACCTATCGCCTGAAGCCATTGCACCATTAATAACACGCTGGCTGGGCAAAGCTACAGACTATTCGGAGGTGTAATCCTGTTGTCCAGCAAAAGCTTTTTGTTCGTTCACGAACCAGCATGGTTCCAAAACCGGCAGGGCGTGTGTCATGCATTACCTGAAAACATTCAGTCATGGGCTTATGAGGCTGGCTCACTCACCAGGCGATTGCGGAATTTTTATGGAGACGCCGTCGCCGTTAAGATTCTCTTTCATCGATGGCAAACTCCATTTTTGAGCGAATGCCGTTTACTCAGTGTGCCTCAACACCGTTATTGCCTGATCAGGGAAGTACTGTTACATGCTGCAGACAAGCCACTGATTCTGGCCAGAACCATCATACCTGAACAAACCATCAAAGGGGTTCATCGTAATTTGTCCCATCTAGGTAGCCGTCCATTGGGAGAAGTCATTTTTTCCTACCCAAAACTGGAACGTCTGGAAATGGACATTGCCCTGCTTAAGCCGGATACCTGGACGGCGCATGCAATCGCTTCCGCCAGCATAAGCCAAGCTCTCTGGGGCCGAAGAACCGTCTATGCCATTGCGCACCGGCAAATGCTGGTCAGTGAGTTTTTTTTACCGGAGGCTATAAAGCTTTGATGCCGAATAACGAACTAGAACAATTGCCTGATGGGTTAAGAGATCTTGTAGCAAACTCTTTAAGACAATGGGATGCACAACTGACGGAACTTAAGCTCGATTTCAAGCCAACAACGAAATTGACTTCTTCATTGGTCAAAGTATGGTGTTCCAGTCAGTTCATTACCGAAAGCTGCCTCCGACGGCCGGACTTGCTCATTGACTTGCTGAAATCCGGCGATTTAACTGCAATCTATCCGGATCAAGTCTATGCCCAGAAACTTGCAGCTATTCAGGTTGATAGTGAAGCCAAATTAATGGCTGAACTTCGGATTTTTCGACGCCGGGAAATGGTCAGGATAGCATGGCGGGATCTCGCAGGGTGGGCTGAATTGCAAGAAACGATGGCTGATTTGTCGCATCTGGCCGATGCCTGCATTCAATTTGCGTTGGCTTTTCTGTATCGGCAAGCGTGTGAGAAGATCGGCACACCATTGCTGCCAAACGGCAACCCACAACAAATCGTTGTGTTAGGTATGGGCAAGCTTGGCGCTTATGAATTGAATTATTCATCGGACATTGATTTGATTTTTGCCTATGCGGAAGACGGCATTTTGCCGGATAGAAAGGCAACGACGTATGGCGAGTTTTTTACCAAGCTTTGCCAAAGTCTGGTCAAAGTGCTGGATGAAATTACTGTGGATGGTTTTGTGTTCCGTACTGATATTCGTTTAAGACCTTATGGCGACAGTGGCGCCATCATCATGACCTTTGACGG
>Ga0062382_10000198_pt1 | contig 14103 bp, 8 predicted proteins | sample DOMMetBare2Fresh_FD_59507 | JGI IMG/M metagenome (GOLD analysis project Ga0062382, IMG submission 59507) | Wetland sediment microbial communities from St. Louis River estuary, USA, under dissolved organic matter induced mercury methylation -... | ecosystem: Environmental > Aquatic > Freshwater >... | reverse complement strand
GGAAGGCCTCGGAGACGACAAAGTCGGTCGCGATGTACTCCCGTTCCGCCCCCGGGAGCGTGGCCAGACGGCCCAAATTGGTGCGCTGGACCGCGGCGCAGTGAGGGAACAGGCGCGTGGGCTCGGTGGTCACAGCCGCATCCGTGTCGTCCCAAACGGTGCCCCGGCACTGTTCCAGACGGGCCCGACTCTCGGTTGACAGGCAGCCGAGCCTGACCTCGTTAAGGAGGGTGACGAACCCCGGGTCCTTCTGACGAAAGACTGTCTTGAGCTGGTAGCACTGACGTACGACGCGCCCCCAGCTCGAGGCCTCGAAACAGAGGGGCCCGTTGCCGCCGCGATCGAAGACCGGAGGGAGCTGGAAGAAGTCGCCGCAGAGGATCACTTGGATCCCCCCGAACGGGTTGGTGTTGCGGCGGATGCCGCGCGCCAGGGCCTCGAACTTGTCGAAGAGCTCGCCGCTGATCATGCTGATCTCGTCGACGATGAGACAGCGACACTTCCGCCAGCGCTCCCGGTTCTTGGGGCGCTTGGACAGCATCCGGTTGAGGTCAACGATGGACTCCCTGGCCAGACCCACGCCGGCAAAGCTGTGGAGGGTGATCCCTCCGATGTTGCACGCCGCCACTCCCGTTGAGGCTGTGACGAACACGGTGCCGGCCGGCCGGTTGCCCTTGAGCGCCTCGACTATCTGACGGAGGGTGTAGCTCTTGCCTGTGCCTGCTGCCCCAGTGAAGAAGAAGCTCTCGCCTGCCACGGCCCTGTCCACGATCTTCTGCTGTTCAGGACTTAACGGGAGTGTGGATGTGGCTGCGGCCGCAGCCGCAGCCACATCCACTTTCCTCCTGGTTGTCAGAGGCGTGCCGGCACATCCCCCAGTGAACCCCCTCTTGTAAGTAGACGAGGGAGTGGGAGCGGGAGTAGCGGTGATCTTGGGGATGATGAGCGATGGAAGTGCTTGCATTTTGGTTAGTTTGGGAGGACTGTGTGATTGTTGTGGGGAGTGGGCTCTCCTCTCTCTCTGGTAACGCAATAATTTTGATGACGTATGAGGAAATTATAGATCTTCTTCCTCTCTTGGATTTTGTTGGAGTGATTGGATGGGAATGATGGGAGAGATGCGAGGAGGGAATCATTCATCACTATCTTCATCACTGTCGTCACCGCTGCTGCTGCTGTTCTCGTCTCCCTCAGATTTCTTGGCTTTCTTCTTGGCCACCTTGGTCGGCTCTCCGGCCTTCTTCCTCTTGGGTGCTGTGATGACAGGCTCTGCCATGATGAATACTGACTCGGCCAAGCTGCAGATGCGACGGATGATGTTGAAGTAGTCTTCGTAGTCCTGGCGGGGGTGGTCGCCCTCTTCTTCGTCAAAGCGCTCGCGCAGTTCGATCAAGCGCGCGTCAACCATCTTGCGAACGAACTTGTGGAACGCATCGGGGGCGACGATCTTATGCTGCTCCATCACGTCAATGATAATGAGGCATATATGCTCCGCCAGCTCGCTCCACACCCTGGTGCAGGTGAAGTAGTATTGCAGCGGGGTGAGTTTGCTCAGGTCAATTGCGTCTTCGTCCTCCGGCTCGCGATCGCCGATGCTCTCCAGGACGGTGTCGGTGATGCGGTCAAGCTCCTCGAACAGCGCCTCGATGAATCCGTAGTTGTTGTCGCTGTCTGGGGCACCGCATTCCTTCAGTGTTTCTTGGAACGTGCGTTCGAGGGCAATGGTGATCATCTCCGTACTCCACAGTTCCGAGTCGATGAGCTGCTCGGCGGCATCAGCACTTTCGGACATGTGTGTGTGTGTGTGTGTGTGTGTCGTGTTCTCTGAGTTTGGTGGTTGTGATTCTTTTTCCTCCTCTTTCACTCCTCCTCTCCTCTCCTCTCCTCCCACCGGAAACGTTTGCCTCTGGTCATAAAATTGGCGAAGGAAATTACTCGTCAGTTTTGGGGATGGGTGATGATTTTCAGGGCAGTGGCCTGCATCTCGTCGACGACTTCATAATAACCGGTGTAGTCGCCGGGGGTGGGGAAGTCCGTGTTGATGTCGTCGAAGTCGGCCGCCAGCTGATCTAGGCGGTTGTCGAAGAGCGCCCGGACCGCTTCGTTGAACGTGTTCGGCTTGGTGATGTGGTGGCGCTCCAGCACGTCATGCAAGACCGTGCAGGCATGATAGAAGAGCATGCACCAGGTGCTCGCCTCGGCGAATTTGCGGTCAAAGTAGCCGATGCTCTTGTCCCCAGTGTGCTGCGCTGTGGCCTTGGTCATGACCTGACTGATGAAATTGTTGAGCTCTTTGAACGCGCAACAGATGAACGGGGCAGTCGTCTCGGGCGTAGGCTGGCCCGTGGCGGCCAGAAGCTTGGTGACCATGGCTTCGATCATGTCTGGGGTGCGATCGTCTTCCCAGTCCGCCGCCGGGGGTGTTGCCATTGTCTCGTGCGTTACTCTTGTGATGGTTGTGATTGATCAATGTGAATATTTTCTTTTGGGTAAACTTTTCTTAGTCGTGTGGTTGGACGAAAAGGAACCTGAATAAATTGATGTTCATATAGAATGCATCGTGGGCCATGCGGGCGACGTGGCCGAAGATCGAGTCGGCATGCGGGACGAGGTTGCACATGAGGAAGACAAAATGGCGGGTTGTCGCATGGGTCAGCATGAGCACCACGACACTGACTATCGGCCCTCCCCCCGGGGCACCTGACGCCATGGCCAGCGGGAGGAACAAGACTCCGCAAACCAGGAGATGCGCGACAGTCACGAGGAACGTTGCAATCACCCGGGGATAAATGGGGAGTATCATCGACTCGACGTAGAGCAGTACCATCGAGATTGCATGTCCAAACATCAGCACTCTTGACGCGTCCCATATGAAATTGGAGTCTGAGACGTGTGGTGCCAATTGGAGCCCTACGGATACCCAGGCGATCGCATCGAACACGGCGGCGGCTCCCGTGGCTCCGAACAACGCGTTGGGCGCAATGACGGCGACGGCAGCAGTCAGGATCGCGTTCACGGGGTACATCATCGGGTACTCTTGGGCGCTGATATATGCGCCCCAGGCAGCAGAGACGAGGACGATGATACTTCTGCTGATCAAGCTCGTCTGTGGCAGAGCCGCGCGACTCGCGACACGAAGAGTCGCAAAGAGGTTCGGGGCTAGCATGGCTCCGACGATTCGGAGGAGAGTTGAGGCGATTTGAGGCATTGTGTAGCAATTGTGTGGTGTTGTGGGTGTTGTGTGAGGGGTCGCTCTTGGAAATGCGCATGAGGTTAAAAATATCCAACTTCTTCAAGCGAATGTGATGGTTGTTGAGAAGTATTTTATTTGAAAAGAGAGGATTGGCGAGGGGCGGAGTTTGTGCCGCCATTCTCTCCCACCACACACACACACACACACACAGCAAGATGAGCCACTGGAACAACCGCGTGTACAATGGAGACGGCGCCAGCATGCACGGGGACAACAACGTCATAAATGGCGACCACAACAATGTCACCGGGCACAACACTGTCGTCAACGGGGATAGCAACACTATCATCGGCAACAACACCGTCGTCAACGGAGACCGCAACATAGTCTATGGAGACAACACCGTTCTCAACGGAGACAACAACACTGTTTCAGGCAACAACGTCGTCGACAACGGCGAGAACAACACCGTCAATGGTACCCGGGCCCCATCCGGCCACGGCGGCGGCAGAAGCAGAAGCAGTTACAGTTGCAGCATCGGAGGAGTCTCTGGGATCACTTCTGTCACCATGACCGACGGCGTGATCGAGAACGGTGTGGTAGTCTCGGGAAGCGGCTGTTACATCAATGGCGTGAGAGTTCCCGTGGGGACCTCGATCGGCAGCGTAGTTCACGGTGACCAGTTTTTCGGTGGCGATGCTGTGGCGGCTGTGGCGGCTCCCGCCGCCACACCAGCACCACTCCCCGCACATGAGGCAGCAGCGGCAGCAGCAGCAGCTAAGTGTGTGAAATGCATGAGCGCGCCCATCAATATGTGCCTTCAGAACTGTGGGCATGCGTGCATGTGCAAGAAGTGCACCAAACGGACTGGTACGTGCCCCATCTGCTCCGTCCCCTACGCGAAACGCGAGACTCGCAAGATATCCATCCTGATCACTGAAACTCATCATTGATGAACGACGCTTTGATCACATAAACGCAGTTCAATCAGTGCATTGATAAAACTTGCCACACCTCTCTTGACATGATTGACGACGAAGATGATCACGGGTTTGCATCCCGGATGTTGGGAGGGCTACTGCGGGGAGGGGGAGGCGATGGCGGTGGTGGGAGTGATGTGGACGAGGACGACCGAGACGGCTATGCTATGCGAGACCGGGACGGGGACCGGGATGTCGAACCCGGCGAGATGCAGCAGGCGCTGAAGCAGGACATCGCTCCTTCCGACAGCGGCAGCGTCCTCTGTGACGACAGTGGCGAAGGTGACCCCACTGCCATGCCTGCCGCACCTAAGCCACCGGCTGACATCGACTTTGAGACGCTGCTGCGCCGGTACTGCTCTCAACCGGACGGCCGTGTTGTGGGATGGACGGACCAAGCGAAGTATGCCATGTTCCCGGACAACAAACCGTGTGATGAGTTCTGTTCGGGAGGCACGACCACGTCTGTGGCCGAGGTCGAGGCGGTGCTGCAGCCATTTGGGGTGTTAGTGGATCTGAGACAGAACCACAACCCCGACGCGGACATGTTGACGTGGGGAGCACGCGAGGAAAGCCGACTGGCCTATGCTGGCGTGTTCCTCTCCGGATCCCAGGAAATAGCAGGCCCCGGCGGCATCCTGTTCAATCTCAAGATCTTCCATGTGCACTGGCGGTTCTTTGTGATTGTGGTGCTCAGTGAGGACATGTTCCTCGGATACCATTACTACGCATTGGACCGTAACGCAGCCATAACAAACAAATGTCTTTGATTTCTCTTATGTGTGTGTGTGTGTGTGGTTGGGGATTCCGTCAGGAATCCCCAAAGATGTTGGTCTGGGTGAGACCAGAGGCTGGCTTCTTGGCCGCCGGTGCGCGCAGGGCGGTAGCAGTGACTCTCTTTGGCGCCGCGCCGATGAGCTGCTGGAACTCGGGGCTGATGCTGATGGACGGGGCGAGTTGCTGTGGGGATGGCACCTTGTCGAGTGTTGCGCTGATGTTTTTGCTGCTGCTATTGGACGGGAGCAGTGACCGCACGTAAGCCACCACATCGATGTCGGCTGCGGCTGCGGCTGCGGCTGTGGAACCGTCAATCAAGGCCCGTATAGGTGGCGGTGGGAGCTCGACTAGTGCCCGTGCGATGCGCGCCAGCTGCGCGAGGCTGAGGCGTTTCTGTGTCGGGTCCCGGCCCCAGCTGTTGATGAAGGATATCCACGCGTACGCGACCACCGAGTCGCGGTGAATGGGCGCCACTGAGGTGATGAGTCGGTCGATGTGACGGATGATTGTGGCCGGACAGCCCTCAGAGACGAGCTGGTCGATGCTCTGGACGAACTCGCGGAGTTGACTGGCGTCGGCACTGCCATGCTCGCTGTTGATGAACTTGGATTCGAGGACGCGGTGCTGGCGGTGTTCCCAATACATCGCTTCGAACACTCGGGCGAACTTTGGGTTGTATGTCTCAATCGACTGGAGCAGTGCGCGGATGGGCAACCTGGCGTTGAGGTACGGGCTGATCTCGGAGAAGTCGCTTTCGTGGTGTTTGGCCGTCAGGGCGGTCGCCTGCTCCATCAAAACGCGGATGTCGCGCCCAATCTCGTTGACCAGCAGCGTGAACAGGGTGATGTCGGGCGGCGCGGCAGGTGTGGTCTTCAGGTCCACAAGTTCCCAGTCGAATGCTGCGGGTGTGAAGAGAAGCTCGGGCAGTGACCTGTACTGCGCAGTCCCGCTGAACTTGTGGATCATGGGCATGCCGTGTTTGATGTGGCGGGCGAATGTCTCCACGGTGCCCGATGCAATGGCGGTGGCGGTGGCTTGTGTTGGCAGGAGTGGCTCGATGATGGTCCACCAGTGCCCGACAAAGGGGACACACTCAAGACGGTGACATGCCCAATCGCGCGCGCGGCACAGCTCGCAGTCGTATTCTACGCGCTCGCAGATGGGACAGACGACTTGCGCGTGGTGCTTCTGAATGGGATTGCCACAGAAGTTGCATGGACGGACCAAGGAGCCGGCGGCGGCATCAAGGACTACGTCCTGGTCCATCCCCGTGGCCTGGGGAGCAGCGGTGTTGAGCTGCGCTGCGAGCAAGACGTCGGCGGCGCGGTCGATTTCCAGGCCAGTCTCTCGCTTGACGATGTGCTCGATGCCGTCGATCATCACGACGTCGGGCTGCGGCTTCGCGCGAGCTTCTTCCAGCAACTGGTCGGCGCGTTGCTTGATGAGCAGACCCAAGGCGATGCGCTTCTCCGCGCCAGGGGGCGCGCCAAACGCCGCAGTCAGCCCGTCTATGGCCATGGGGTACTTGTCGTCGCGCGTGTAGAGCTGAACGAACATGCAACAAGACCGCGCGATCGGGTTCTGGCCGTCTTTGGTGACGAAGACGGGACTCCAACGCATCGACAGAGCGTTGGTGACAGCGTGTGCGGTCGCTTCCACGTCCATGGGATCACTGCCGGTGGCGCCAGGCACCCCCGGGTCGAGTGTGGCCGTCGGCTTCACCTTTTCAGCGTCCACGAAGGGGGCGCCAGCGTCAGCTTTGTCGAATGGAGAAGGTGCCGCCACTTCGTTGTCCATCATCCGGCGCAAAGTGATGATTGCGCCACGCTCTTCCTCCATCTTTCGGCCCAACAAGCTCGTGGGTGAGGTGGGGAACTCTTCGATCTGGTACACGGATTGGCTGTCCATGCTCACTTCGGTGTACTTGGTCAGGTCGACGGGCGCGCTGTTGACAGGTTGTCTGGATGATGGAGACGGAGAGGATGATGATGTGTCGGTCTCAGACCTCTTCTTCTTCGCATGCGTAGTGGGGACAGCAGTGGCAGCAGTGGCTTTGGGATTGGGTATGAGTTCCCCGTCCACAGAAATGAACTCGGGTTCGGTGGCAAGTTCAATCTCCATGCTCTCTGGGGCCTTTTCCCGGTTCACTGCCTTCTTCTTCTTCTTCTTATCCTCCTCCTTTGTCTGAGCCGAAGCTGGCTTCTGAGCGTCTGGCGAGGCACCGAAGTTGATGATGTGAGCGCGTTGTCCGCGCTGCAGGGACGCGATCGCGTTCTTCAGTGAGTTGGGATCGATCGTTTCAGCGCTCTGCAGCAGTTTGCTGGCGTCGATGGCCATGGAAGTGGTGGTTTCCATGGGAGGCATGAGGGCGAGCGGCATCTCGCGGACCTTTTCGATGTTCTGATCGTCCAGCCACTTCAGCATGACCACATCGATCGCCATTTCGTCAGCCAGCTCTTTGGACCACTTGATCATGTTGGCTGCCGCGAGGTTTCGTGTGAAAGCAGTGATGGCTCGGTCAACAGCCGCCAGACTGCAGTTGCACTTCCGACTGGCGAGCGGAGTGGCGACGTGTCTCAAGAGCAGCCCCCTCAATGCCCGGACGGTGACGCCGGTCGCATGAACGCGATCGAGCTCGTCGACGTTCAGGCGGTGCGCTCGGACCCAGGCGGCATGTGTGCTGACGATCGGGAACACCTCTCGGATGGCCAGACTGGGCGCCGGAGGCCCGAGGCGGAAACTCTGCCATGTCGGAGGAGGCAAGATGTGAGGGAAGCGCGCGGCCAGAAGCCAGCGCGCAAGCTCGATCGCGCGCTCGAAAAGCGTGTCGTTCTGCAGCTTCTCCCAGATGTCGTGGTGGCTCTCGGTGGCGCGGATGGGGGTCTGGCACACCATGTAGAACGGCTTGGTCGACGGCTGGCTCTGATCGGAGCCCCACACCAGCGGGCAATGCGCGATCCCGTAGGTGTTTTCGAGCATGTCGATGCTGACGATTCGCAGCTCTCTCAGTACAGCAGCTGCCTGTGCGTCCGACGAGATCCCGTACGGTTGGCGATTCGCGGGCGCGCTTTTGTTGGCAGCGATGCCGAGGGCGCGCAACACGTGCACTTGCAGGGGGCCGAGGTTGGCCATCTTGTTGAGTTCGACGTCGGGCATCAGCAGATTGACGCAATGGTGCTCAGCTCTCTCCACGTCGATCACGCGCATCGCGAGGGACAACCGCACGAGACGGAGGAAGCGTATGTCAGCGAGGCCGAACCAAGACGGGGTCTTTTCGGGGGCTTCTGGCTTGAACGCTTTGGATGTGTTCTTGTGCATCTTGTCCGCCCAAACCTTGTCACGATTGGTAGGCGCGAACGGTGTTGTGACGGCTCCTTCGATCGCGAGCTTCGCGAATGGCCCTTTCACGTACGGACGGTTCCACAGCTTGACCCCGTCAAAAGACACCTCGTCCGCAATCTTGCTCTCGAGCTGTTCGAGGAAGTTCAGGTACTGCACCTGCAGTATGTAAGACCGCATGAACATGTCGTCATCTGGGAACGGGGCGTTGTAGCGCATCGAGCGTTGTAGAGGCTTCAGCGACCGCAGACCATTGCCAGTGACAGCAAACGGAATGCGATGATCGACGACATTCGCAGCGACTACAATTGTGATAACGTTACACAGGGCGTCTGGGTCGAGTGCGTCGTCATCCTCAATCTCGTTACTGACTTCCCTACCTTCCCCTTCCTCGTTCGCCTCTTCTTCATCTTTCATTCCCTCCTCCTCTGTTCCCTCTTCCTCTTCTTCTTCGTCATCCTCCTTCTCCTCCTCCTCCTCCTCCTCCTCCTCCTCGACTTCATCCTCTTCATCTTCTCCCTTCCCCTCTTCCTCAACGCCTTGGTCAATGATCGCCGCGGTGTCTCCCTCTGCATCTCTATCAGAGCCCTCATCTTCAGCCTCGCTGCCGATGTCAATACCCGCAGCGTCTTCCTCTCGTTCATCGCCTTCCCCGTGCCATTCTCCCTCTTCTTCGTCATCTTCCTCCTCTTCGTCGTCTTCGTCGCCATCATCTTCGAGATAATCTTCATCACTTTCGCTGTCACCGCCGTCCTCGCCATGAGACACAGCAACTTTGGCAGTGTGGCGGCTCACGCGAGAGGGCTTGTCCAGTGATGGCATGATCTTGACTACGGCCAACGGGAACGCGATGAGGGCGGCGGTGAGCTCACTCGATAGTTTGTCGTTTTCCGCCCGGACGAACGCCTTGAACCCGGATGCGTCCAACGCGCTTGGGTCCCAATCGAAATGACTCGCCTTGTAATCCCGCACCAATTCTTGGCGGCGGATCGGAGACGACAGCTGCGATTGGATGAGAGCCGGCACGGTGATCATGGTCTTGGCGTTGTTCAGCACCCATCGGCGCCCCGCGTTCGGTTGTTGACCCTTATCGTATATCTCCGGAATGTTGATCCGTTGCCCCAACACTTGGTTGGTCATCAAGCTGAACCGGCTTGGCACAGTGGGCTGGATAGGATATGGGGCGTGGTAGGCGCGTCCGAAGTCGGGGTGCTGGCCGTGCGGCGGGTCATCTGCTGTCAGCATGCGGGGTGGGGTGCCGAGCTTCGCTTCGAGAGCCACCAGCAGATCTCTCCATTCCGGCTGGTCTTGCGGCTCGACACCGCAGAACTCGGCAACGGACTCAATGTTGCTGGCGTCAATGTGACTGGCGAGGTACCTGGCCCAGCCCCCGAGTTTTTCGATTGCTGCTGCTTTCGCTGTGTTGGTGACTCGATTGCCACCGTTGGTTGCAGCAGCCGCAGCGCGTGCAGAAATAGAAGGATCTTTGGATTCCCGCTCCTTCTCTTCCTTTTCGCGCTTCCTTCGCTCTCGGTCCCTGGCGTTCTTGGCCAGTCGTTTTGCCTCTTCGGCCTCTTTCGCAGCCTTTTCTGCGTCCTGGGCTGCCCTGGCTTTGGCCTTCAGCATCTTGGCCTTTGGGTTCGCGCGGCGGAACCGCTCGCGCGTCTTGTCTCCGGCCTTTTGCCTGAGTGCAGGTGGGGAATCGGGGATTTTGTGACCGATTGCCTTGGCATACTCGCAGTACGCGTGGGCGGCCGTCTTGCTCAACGGAGTCAATAAGTACGCAGCCAATGGGTCCGTCCGTTTCCTCCTGTCGTACACTTCCCACTTCGGGGCGCTCTGCCCTGTGGGAACGACCGGCACGACGAACGTTTGGTCCCCAGCGCGCACGGCGATCAGGTGGGTACGCTCGAGGTTCTGGCGCAACTCGGCTTGCTGGTCCGCCGACAGTTCCAACGAGTCAGTTATGGCCTTTTCTGTCAGCCAAATGATTTGCGACGGGAGCCATGCTTGGACTGCATTGTAGAGAGTGGGTGACACACTCTGTTTGAGAGGGCCGGTGTCCGTGAGGGTCGTTGACGGTTGATCGAACAAGCTCGTGGTGCCTGTATCCGCGATCACGCGCATGCCTTCGGACCCCGGTCCTTCATATAACGGAGCCACGTCGTTCAGTAACTTGGAGGGTGGGGATGTTGAGGGTGCTGTCATTATAATTTGGTCTGCGTGGATGGAGTGTGACACAGGTCGTTTATATGGAGAACATAATTTCATATATCGACAAGCTCCATGTGATCATCACCCGCACCCTCACCGGGGGGATGCAGTGCGACTTGAACGCGCGCGCGACACCAGAAACAGAAGGGGGATGATTGAGACATATCACCCGCTTCGCTGCTCAATAAAATGATGCGCCAAGAGCAACCCAAACCCCCTGCATGGCCCAAACAAGGGTTCATCGACTTGTTTCAAGCGCGACCTCTCATCTCGTATGAGGCGCAGCTGCAACAGTGCCTCGGATTCTGGCAGCAGAAAGTGGAGAGCAAGGCCCTCGCGCTGGCCACCGGCCGGCGCTGTTTGGAGCCGATCCAATACCCAGGTGTCGCTCGGCTGCACAAGATCAGAACGGACTTTGCGTCGTCCGTGGCCGAGTGGCAACCGTACCAGTCGGACGTGTTCGAGATGTTCGTCAACGCCAACATCACCAACATCCTGGGTCGCGACGTCGACCGCTGTCTCGAGAGCGTCATGCGCGAGAGCAACTGGAAGGACGTCCCGGACGAGATGCTGGTTGTGGCCGCTCGTGGCAGCGGGAAGTCCACTCTGCTGGCATGCGCCATCGCGGCGTTCCTGAAGAACATTGAGAACTACACTGCCATGGTCTACTCGGGGCTCCAAGCCAAATCCAACGATCTCCTCGACTCGATCTGGACGGCGTTCTGTGGGATGCGGGACCGTGACCCAGACTTCGCGGCTACCGTCTCGTTCATGAAGAAGACTTCCAAGAAGATCTTGATCGTGGTGAACGGAGACTGCCGGCAGATCCAGGCCGCCAGCTCGTTCGGCATGGTAAGTCACACTTTCCCTCCACAACGGTTCAATTCACACAACGTAGGTTGTTCACCGGCCAGAGTCTCAGCATCATCGATTTCATCTGGTAAGTCGTTCCCCACCCTCCCTCCCTCCATCCCTCCCTCATTCCCTCGCTCCGTTTCTCGATTTCAAGTGTCACATAAATGTCATGGTTTATTTTCTCATCTTCATTCTGATGGGGCGTGGCGATGAGAAGGGGGGGAAGTCATTTATGTATGGTGGGTGATCAGGGCGACGATCTTGCGAGCGACGATGGCTGGTTCAGCGAAAGGAATGCTGTGTGTTGTCCGCGCCATTCCAGACGCCATGAGAAGAGACGTCAATGGAACTGTCGAGTTGAACAGCCTCGGGGCGGCGGCAGCGGTTGTGGGGATTCCGCCGCCAGAGGCGGCGGAAGGAGGGGCGCCGATGGTTATGAGAACGTCGAAAGCGCTCTTGGTGTCGTGAATGACCGCCAGTTCGGTCAGGCTCGATGGCAAATCAACGAGGACGTAGATCTGCTTCCCGGTGGTGACCATGTCGGTGTACATCTGGCCATCGAGGAAGCGGTACATGCGGGCGTCATTGGAGAGGGAAGATTCATTCACAACGCCCATATTCGTAGAGAGCGTGCACAGCACATCCTTTTTGATGGTCTTGACGCCGGCGTACGGGGTGAGGGCTGTTTGTGGCAGATGGACGAGCTCATTGAGCAACGCTGCCGTGAACTCGGGATCCCGCACGAGGGTGGTGTCGAAGATAACAGTCAGTCCGTGTTCAGAACTCCATAACCTTCGGCTGATCGGAATTCCTACAGCGGCAGCACCAGCGTCGCTGCGACCACAAGCAGCAGGAGTGGGAGGCATGGTTGCGGGTCCTCCGCCGTCGTCTCGGCCGCTGTCGCTGTGGCTGCAAGCAGTGCGGCTGCCATCGCCGTCGTCACTGAGAATGCCAGTGTCATCTGATAGAACCTCTTTCCGCGCGCAGGGGTCAGGGCCAGGCCATTTGGGCACATTAGCGTCTTCTTCTATCTCCTCGGCTTCCTCATCTCCCTCATCCCCTCCGCTTTCCGGTGAACTTTTCGTGTGTTTGGCCCGCTTCGCGTAGGGTTCAGAGTAACGAGGCGTCCTGTACTTGTTGACGCTGGCGTGGTATTCGAGAGCGTACGTCCGACCGTTCTTGTGACACACGGTCCCCGTGCTGGCGCACTCGTCGCAATGCGGCGGCCGACCTGGCTTCAGTGGCTTCCAGTGGAAGCGACAAACGCTCCGGGCCACACAATATCCCGCACAAGATCGGCCAGGCTGGTTCGTGCGCATCAGCTGCGTCTCTACGATGGCCATGGCGCCCAACTTATCGTCTGATCGCGCGCGCCAGTTCGACAGCCAGCGGCGGATCGCCTGGAGCCGTGCATTGCATGTGCACGCGACGGTCGGCTGTTTTGTGAGATCAACGCGGGATGGGGCTGTGCGCGCGGGATCTGGGTCGGCCCCTTCGTTGTCGGTCAGCGCCAGCACGGGAGACGGCGGCCGCTCGGTCGTTTTCGGAGACGCTATATCCGTGTGCCCCAAGATCGGGATCCCGCGCACGGCGGCAATGATCCGGCTGACTGTGTCATGCACATCGTATCCTTCCCCGAGGGTGATCGAGAGGGTGCCCTCAGGACTGATTTCTATTTCGAGGGGGACCACGGACTCTGGCGGCGGTGACAGGGCGAGACGGCGCAGCTGGATAGTCGCCCAAAACTTGACTCCTGCTTTACGAAGCGCCGCGTCGAGATTTGGGGAGTCTTCGATGCCATCTACGAAATAGAGCCGTTTGCGATGAGCCACAGGGGCGCCCGTATCAACTGGTGAATCTGAAGCTGCTGCTGCTGCTGCGGCTGGAGATGTGCTGGACCGCTCTTCAAGTATGTCTTTGAGTCTCTTGGCAATCGTTTCAACACTGACGCCGCCTCCACCTTCAGGGGCGGTGGTTTCAGCGAGGGCGATGTTCGTCCGAGCCACCAATTCCTCGACCATTGCCGCCCTCATCGTCTGTGGGGAGGCCGCTGCGGCCGCGGCGGTCACGCGCAGAAGTCGATTGTTTCTGGCCTCGATCGCAGCGACTGGCGTCAAGAAGAGCGTCCATTCGTCGGGGTGAAAGCCACCGAATAGCAGACGAGTGTCGACCCAAAGCGACGTCGTGCCCAGCGTAACGTACCATGCAGTGCCTTGGATGTGAGCGTCGCGAGCGCGGGACGGGCGTGGGTCAGCCTGAAAACGGGCAGACAGAGTCACGGTGGCGTTGATTTGCACCATGGTTTCCAGGGACTGGAGATGCTTGGCGCGAGTGGCGAGGGCGCTGAAGCCCGTCTCCGTGAGGACGAGGTGGCGAGCCGCTGGGGCTTCGAGGATGCGCGCTATGTGAATCAGTCGGTCTGCTCCTGTGGAAGCGTATGGTCGCGTCGAACCGTAGTACTTGACTTCGCTGCTCGGCCCAACGGTGCAGAGCTCACTGACGACGCGGATGACGACCTTCGGACCTGATGTCTTGTCGCCGACCAGTCGGCGACAATAAACAATTCGGTGTGCGGATGAATCATAGCAAAGAACGCTGGTGATGTGTGTGGCGTTTGGCTCTGGATCGAGTCGACGGGACACCCCCTGCGCTGTGCCAACCGACACCGGTACAGTTGTCTGTTCCATGTTGTTGTGTGCGTTGTGTGTGTGTGTGTGTGTGTGTGTGTGTGTGTGTGTGTGTTTT
>Ga0062382_10000197_pt1 | contig 14106 bp, 10 predicted proteins | sample DOMMetBare2Fresh_FD_59507 | JGI IMG/M metagenome (GOLD analysis project Ga0062382, IMG submission 59507) | Wetland sediment microbial communities from St. Louis River estuary, USA, under dissolved organic matter induced mercury methylation -... | ecosystem: Environmental > Aquatic > Freshwater... | reverse complement strand
GGGAGGGGCTGAAGATTCTGGGCGAGGTTTTTTCGAGCGAACTGGCGCGGGCGCGGCTCGAGCGTTTGGAGCCTGCGCCAGCCATAGTCTGATCTGAATGGGAGGATTCCGATGTTTCTGGACGATACGTTTCGCGTGAAAGCCGGCTTGGCCGAGATGTTGAAGGGCGGGGTCATCATGGACGTGACCAACGCCGAGCAGGCGGTTATCGCGGAGAAGGCCGGCGCGGTCGCGGTGATGGCGCTCGAGCGTGTGCCGGCCGATATTCGCAAAGAGGGCGGCGTGGCCCGCATGGCGCCGATCCGCAAGATCCGGGAGATCATGCAAGCCGTCAGCATCCCGGTGATGGCGAAGTGCCGCATCGGCCACTTCATGGAGGCGCGGGCGCTTGAGGCGCTCAAAGTCGACTACATCGACGAGAGCGAAGTGCTGACGCCGGCCGACGAAGAGCACCACGTCGACAAGCGCGGGTTCACCGTTCCGTTCGTTTGCGGCGCGCGCAACCTGGGCGAGGCGCTGCGGCGGATCGCCGAGGGCGCGGCCATGATTCGCACCAAGGGCGAAGCGGGGTCCGGGAACATCGTGGAGGCGGTGCGCCACATGCGGACGATTCAGAAGGAAATGCGGCAGCTCACGGTGCTCGGCAAGGAAGAGCTGGTGGCGGAATCGAAGAAGCTGCAGGCGCCGCTCGAGCTGGTGGAGTACGCCGCCCAACACGGCAAACTGCCGGTCCCCAATTTTTCCGCCGGCGGCATTGCGACGCCGGCCGACGCCGCGCTTGTGATGCAGCTCGGCGCCGAGGCGGTGTTCGTCGGTTCGGGCATTTTCAAGTCGGACGATCCCGAGGTGCGGGCGCGTGCGATCGTGAAGGCGGCCACCTACTACAACGATCCGGCGAAGCTGCTCGAAGCGAGCGAGGAGCTGGGGATCGGAATGCCCGGCCTGGACCTGGCGAATATGCCGGAGACCGAGCGGCTGGCGGCGCGAGGCTGGTAACGTGGCCAAGCGTGTGGGAGTGCTCGCGCTGCAGGGAGATTTCGAAGCCCACCGCAAGGCGCTCGATCGCGCCGGGGCCGAGACCTGCGAAGTGCGCACGGCGGCCGAACTCGAGAGCGTCGACGGCCTGGTGATTCCCGGAGGCGAGAGCACCACTATGCTTCGCCTCCTCAAAGAGGAGCGGTTGCTCGAGCCGCTGCGCCGCTACGGCGAGCGCCGGCCGATTTTCGGCACCTGCGCCGGGGCGATTCTGCTGGCGCGCGATGTGAGCCGGCCGGCGCAGGAATCGCTCGGGCTGATGGATCTGACGGTGGAGCGCAACGCGTACGGACGGCAGTTGGACAGCCGGGTGGTGCGGCTGGAGCCGGAGGCGGAGTTTGCGCAAAAGATCGGGCCGGGGGATCTGGAAGCGGTGTTCATCCGGGCGCCCATTGTCCGGCGGGCCGGACCGGGAGCGCGCGTGTACCTGCGCTACCGGGGCGATCCGGTGCTGGTAGCCGAGGGGCGCCACCTGGCGGCCACCTTCCATCCGGAGCTCACCGGGGACGACCGGACGCACCGCTTGTTTCTGGAGACGCTCTGAGGATGGACCGCCGCCGCGTGTTGTTTGTCTGCATTGGAAACGCCTGCCGCAGTCAGATGGCCGAGGCTTTTGCCCGCCGCTACGGTTCCGATGTGATGGAAGCGGCCAGCGCCGGCCTGTCCCCCTGCGGTATCGTTTCGCCCGTCACCGCGCAGTTGATGCTCGAAAAGAACATCGCGCTGGATGGCTGCCGCTCGAAAGGCTTCGACCAGACGGGGACCGACTTCGATCTGGTCGTAAACATGAGCGGCTGCCCTCTGCATCTGCCGCGCGCGCCCGTGCGCGAGTGGTGCGTGGAAGACCCGGTCTCGATGGATGTGAACCGCCACCGCGCCGTCCGCGATCAGATCGAGACGCTGGTACAGAAGCTCATCCTGGAGTTTCGCCACGCCGACCGCGGCGCGCGGTGAGCGCAGTCCATGGGCGCGGACCGGAAACATCCGCTGTCGACCGGTGAGGAGCGAGGCGGATCGAATCCGCCTCGCTCGTTGACGCCTTGAGAAGCTACTGTTGTTTGACTATGGAGGCGGGAACCATCTGCGCGCCGATCTGCACGCCGATCACCTCCCCGGAAACCACCATCTCCACACGCCGGTTGCGCTGTCTGCCGGCCGCGGTGTTGTTCGAGGCGACGGGCTGAGTCTTCCCGAATCCTCGCGCCGCGACGGCCTTCTGGGGGATTCCCTGAGAAACGAGGTATTTGAAGACTTCCTCGGCGCGCTCTTCGGAGAGGCGCTGATTGAGGTCGTCGCCGCCGATGCTATCGGTGTGCCCCTCCACCTCGAGCTTCAAGCCAGGGTGGCCGAGGATGATGCCGGAGACCTTCGCCAGCTTCTCGCGGGCTCCGGCGCGTAGCGTGTACTTGCCGGTGTCGAACAGCACGTCCGACATGTTCACGATGAGGCCGCGCGCCGTGTCGCGCGTCTCGAGAATGAGGTTGAACTGCTGCAGGAGGCGCTGGCGCAACTCGGCCTTTTCGGTTTCGGCCTGCGCTCTGCCTCGGTTAGCCTCGTCGGCGGCCAGACGCGCCTTCTCGGTTTCGGCCTGCGCCGCTTTCTGCTGCTCGAGGGCCGCGGCTCGCGCGGCGTCGGCTTCCTCCTTGGCTTGTGCGGCGATGCGTGCGGCTTCGAGCGCCTCCTTCTTCGCCTGCTCGGCGGCCAGACGCTCCGTTTCGGCGCGCTGGCGGTCGGCCTCGGCCTTTTGACTGGCAGCCTCGGCGCGCAGGCTGGCGGCTTCGGCGTCCACGCGGCGTTTCGCCTCGGCTTGGGTGGCCGCCTCGGCGTCGGCTCTGCGCTTTGCCTCTTCCTGCTTGGCGGCGTCGGCTTCGGCGCGAAGCTTCGCTTCCGCCTGCGTGGCTACTTCGGCTTCGGCGCGGCGCTTTGCTTCCGCTTGTGTCGCGGCCTCCGCATCGGCGCGGCGCTTGGCCTCGGCTTCCGTTTCCGCCTTAGCCTTGGCTTCCCGCGCGGCGGCTTCGGCGCGCTCGCGCGCCAGCGCCTCCTCCTGCTGCTTCTTGATTGTGATGATGCGGGCGTCCTCGGCCATCTGCGTCGCTTCGCGCGCCGAGGTCTCGGACCGTTTCTTCGTGCTGCCGCGGCGGATGAAACCCTGCGCGTTCTGAAGCTCCACGAGCGCCTTCTTGATCGTGTCGCCGGCATAGGTTTCCGCCCCGGCCAGCTTCGCGATCTGCACCGCGTTCTCGGCTTCGGCCAGTTGCAACGGGGCGTTCGGATTAATACGGACCGGCTTGTAGTTGGGATACCGCGCCGTGTAGGAACCGCGCTGCAGAAGCTGGTACTTGGCGTCCACTTCTTCGATGGTGCCGGTGGTGTCCTTGCGAACGGTGTTTTCCATCACCACAACGTCGCTGGGTTGCGTGACGGCGAAGTACGGCTCCGCGGTCACGATCAGGCCGAACACCTGGAGCTCCGTCGTGGACAGCAGTCTGGCCTTGTCGCCGTCGAGCGCCAGCTCGCCCAGATTGTCGGCGCGGCCCTCGGGGGTGACGGCCCACAGAACGTAAGTGAGAAACTCGGGACCGAACGCGTTCGCGGGCTGCAAGCGCTCGACTGCCGTTTCGATCTTCGTCGAACCCGTTCTGCTTTCCACGCGCGCCTCGCCCTTTGCGGCGGGCATCAGAGTCGTACCGCTGAAGCCAATCTGCGTGGCGCCCGATCGACGGTGATAGTTAATGGCCTTGACCGTGCGCGAGACTACCGTGACACGGAAGATCGGTATGTCCTTCTGTGAGCTATCCGGCTGCGGAGCCTGCTGGGTGGGGTTGGGGACCTGGGCTAGAAGCGCGGCCGAGATCAACAGGATTCTAAGAAGCGTGAACATCGGATGCCTCCACGGCGTCTCTGGTAAGCACTTTTCTTGCCAACTCCTATCTTACTGTAGGCAAATGAGCAACAGGCGATAATCAGACTGCAAAATCGGAAAAAACTCCCCAGCGGCGGGGCATCCTGCCCAGCTGGGGGAAGAATATGTGGAGAAGGCGGCGGGCTGACACCGGGGGAACAACGGCCGCAGCGAATGCGTCTTAGCGGTTTATGCCCCGCTCCCGCTGGGCTCGCGTGGCGATGTGGGTCACTCTGAGCGTCCACGCTGCGCTGCTCCTCTGTTCGCTGCGCGACTATCCGGTCAGCATCGACGCCGGCTACCAAGTCTCGCTGGCGCGCTGGTATGGCGAGCACGGGACGGGCGTCAAGGTTTACGTGGCGCCGCTACCGCCTCAAGACCCGCTTCTGGCCGATTTCGAGAGGCGCGGCTGGCTCACAATTCGTGACGGAAGCGCCACCTCGAGCGTATACACATTGGCAGGGTGCGCGCCGCTAGAGAGCGTGACGCCCGTCGTGGGCCGCGCCATGTCCGTAGAGGCGGCCTGGTTGGCGAAGAATGCAAAGAACAATACAGCAGCGCCGGAAAGCGTGGTCCGATCCGCGCCGGCGCTGGCCGTCTGGAAGGCCGCGCTCATGGAGCGGCGAACGCGTATGGGGCGCGCGCAGACGGCGATGCTGGTGCACGCCTACGCGCTCGAGCCAGTGGCGCCGGAGACGGCCCGTGGGTTCCGCGGCGCGGTGCGCGGTTTCGGAAGTACGGCGGATTTTCTGGGCGACGACGCCTGCATCGGTTATGTCAGCGACGCCCGCCACGGCCAATTGCGGGAGAACCTGGCGGCGCTCGCCGTCCGGGCGGGATCGTTGAGCCCGGATTTGACGAGTCTCAAACCGTTCGGCGCGGCGCTGCGCAAGCTGTTTGGCGAGTGTTTCACCGCGGCGTAACGCGGCGGCAAGAGGCTTGCAGTATAGTCGAGGTTCATACAAGGAGGCAGTGTGCAAAGTCGTTTTTGGTTTGGCGCGATCGCAATATTGACCTGGACCATCTCGCCGGCGGTTCTGATGGGCCAAGATACCCAGAGACCGGCTTCCGGACGGCTCAAGGAAGAAACGCGCGCGCCGTGGGTGCGCAACGACGAACGCTTCATCCGGCGCTGGCTGGTTCTCAGCGACATCCCCATCGCGGGCGTCGCAGACGGGTTTGAGAAGGACTGGCTCGGCGAGCACGGCGGCGAGACCGCGATCAAGCCGGCCGAGAGGATGGCGCATCATCTTCCGAATGGCGCAACCGTAAGCTGGCGCTCCGTGACTTCCTGGGGCGACTCGAACGACCTCAACGACGGCAACGGCTTGAAGCGCGATCTCGCCGGCTACGCCTTCGCCACTGTCTCGAGGAAAGAGGGCGGCAAGGTCCTGCTTTCGATCGGCAGCGACGAGAGCGTTCGCGTGTGGGTCAACGGCGCGCTGGCGCTCGATAAGCGCACCGGCCGGCAGTTCACGTTCGATGAAGACCAGGTCGAGGTCGAGATGAAAGCGGGGGAGAACTCGCTGCTGGTGAAGATCGAGCAGCGCGCCGGCCCCTGGACGTTCTCGGCCCGAGTGCTGGAGCGCGGAACGGTCGTGCAGCGGTTGCAGGAGATCGGACCGTCGCTCGCAGGCTACTCCCAGACTGCCATCGAGCTCAAAACCGATATCAACAAGGAGCGCGCCGATCAGGACAAGGTCGCCGTTCAAGCGGTGGGCGCAGGCGGGAAGGTGTTCGCGGAAAAGAGCGCCACGCGCGGCGAGACCGTGCGGTTCGATCCCGCTACGTGGCCCAACGGCGCTTACGAGATCCGCTGCACGACGCGCAAGATGGACGGCCTGCTTTACGCGACCCATGTCCCCTGGTACAAGGGCGATTCCATCGCCGCAGTGCGCGAGCTGATCGCAGCGGGGGCGAAGGCAGACCAGAGCGCGCCCGAAGGCTTCGCCACGAAGATGCTGGCCGACATGGTGATCGATCGCCTCGGGAAAGACGCTGGCAGCGTGACCGGCAATCCATGGTGGGCCGTTCATTCGCCGCTGATGGAGTTCGAGGAGATGAAGCTGGAAAGGGCGGGGAAGACGGCGCTCGCCCGGCCGTACGGCTTCGTGCGGCTGGCCTATCGCGACGAGACGGACGGCTCTCCGCAGTTCTGCCGCGTCTATCTGCCGGGCGGCTACGACCGCTCCAAGAAATGGCCGCTGGTCGTGAAACTGCACGGCTACAACCCGGCGAATCCCGTGTATGTGCGCTGGTGGGCGGTGGACTCGCGTCATCACAATCTGGCCGACGTCGAATACTCCGGGCGCCAAGGCGTCCTCTACATGGAGCCTCACGGCCGCGGGAACACAACCTACCTTGGCCTGGGCGACCAGGACGTGGTGCGCGCGATCCAACTCGCCAAACAGCGCTTCAACATCGACGAGGACCGCGTGTATCTCAGCGGCGATTCGATGGGTGGCTGGGGGACATGGAACGTTGGGACGCGGCACGCGGACCTGTTCGCGGCCATCGCGCCGATTTTCGGCGGCGTGGATTACCATTCCACGCAGTCGGAGGAAGATCTCGCCAGGATGGGTCCTCTCGACCGTTTCATGGCCGACAAGCAGAGCTCGTGGTCGATGGCCGAGAGCCTGGTGCACACGCCCATCCTGGTCCATCACGGTGATATCGACCGGGCCGTGAATGTGGACTTTTCGCGATACGGTGTGCATCTGCTGCAGCGCTGGGGATTCGACGTGCGGTACGTCGAGATGCCCGGCTACGCGCACGAGGATCTGAACGCGATGGGGAACATCATCGAGTGGTTCCTCGAACACCGGCGGAATGCGAATCCGAGCAGCGTTCGCATCCGTTCGGCGGAGCTTCAGAACGCTTCGGCGTATTGGGTGAAGGTGGACCAAGCCGCGAGTCCGAAGGAGTTCATGGTGGTGAACGCCGACGTAGTCGCGCCCAACACCATACGAGTCGATTCCCAGAACGCACTTGCCCTTACCTTGTCGCCGGCGGCCTCGCTGATCGATCCCGCCAAGAGCGTGAAGGTCGTGTGGAACGGAGAGGCGCAAACCCTCCAAGTCGCGGATGGCCGCCTCAGATTGCGCGCGGCGGGCTATAAGGAAGAAGCTGGCGAGAAGAACTCGAAGGTCGCGGGCCCGCTCGGCGATATCTTCAATACTCCTTTTGCGATCGTCGTGGGCGGCGCTTCGCCGGATCCGGCGATGAACGCGGTCTGCCAGAAGAAAGCGGAGGTCGCCGTCAATTCATGGAAAGTGTGGCAGAATCAGCCGCCGCGCGTGTTCAAGGATTCGGAGTTGTCGGACCAGGACGCGGCCCGCTACTCGCTGCTTTTGATCGGCGGTCCCGATGCGAATCTGGTCGCCCGGAAGATGGCAGGGAATCGGTTGGAGATCGTTGCGGATCACATAACCGTTGGCGGCAAATCGTTCGCGGCCACTGACGCCCGTGTGCAGACGATCTTTCCCAACCCACTGAACGCGCAACGGTATGTGCTCGTGGTGGCGGCGACGTCGGCCGATAGTATGTATTTCTGGTCTCCTGACCGGCTGCGGAACGCCCAGTACGATTTCACGATCGAGGACGGACATATGGCGCCCGGGAATCGTCGTGTGTCGCCCGCCGATGTGTGGGTGGCGGGCGGCTGGTTCGACCGGAACTGGCGGGTCGACGACACGCTGGTCAGACCGGGCAATCCGGACGAGAGAGCGAAGGCGGTTGTACTGCACGCGCCCAGGCCCGACCGCGTGATCGATCCGAAAACCCTGGCGTCCTACACGGGATCGTACCAGGTGGGGCCGAGCATGGTAATCAAGGTTCGGCTGGACGAGCGCCGCCTGATCGCCGAGGTGGGCGCGCAAGCGCCCGCCGAGCTCGTCCCGGTGACGGACACGGAGTTCATTGTGGTGGAGGGTCCCGCAAAAATCGTATTCGAGAAGGACGCCGCCGGGAAAGTCGTCTCGTTCAAGGGCTGGCAGAACGGCCAGGAGTTCACCGGCAAGAAAACCGAGTAGCCTACTGCGGCCGTTGGCCCAGCGTGACCTCGGCCGAAATCGTGTCGTCGCCGCGCAGCGCCTTGACTTTGACGCGATCGCCCGGCTTTTTGGACCGTAGAGCGTAAGTGAAGTCGAACAGGTTGCCGATGGGTGCGCCGTCGAACTCGATCAGGAGGTCGCCCGCGCGCAGGCCGGCCTTGGCGGCGGGCGAGCCGGCGGTGACATCGGCGAACTTCACTCCTTTGGCGGTCTCGCCGAAGTCGGGTATGCTGCCGAACCACGCGCCATAGCCGCCGCCTCCCGGCGTTGCGCCGGCCTTTGGCGGAGGAGGTCTCACGAACTGCGGTCTGTCTGTGTCGTCCGCCAGCCCGGTGGCGATTTCGGCGACGGCGCGGAGCAGCTCGGCGGCGTTGGGTGCGTCGATCTTGTCCCAGGTGTCGCTGGGCTTATGATAGTCCGCGTGCAGCCCGGAAAAGAAAAACAACGCGGGGATTTGCTTGCTGAGGAAGGAAGCGTGATCGCTCGATCCCGTTTCCGCGCCGCCAGTGAAGTCGGGTTTCAGTTGGTGCTTGGGGAGAACTGCGTCGAGCAGCGCCTGAAACGTCGTTCCGGTGCGCGCGCCGCCTATATAGACCTTGTGGCCGCGCAAACGGCCGATCATGTCGAGGTTGATCATGGCGACGGCCTTGCTCTCGTCGAGTTCGGGATGATCGACCCAATATCGTGAGCCAAGCAGCCCGAGTTCCTCGCCCGCGAACGCCAGGAACAGGATGCCGCGTTTCTGTCTGGGCTGCGAACCGAACCAGCGCGCCAGCTCGATCACACCCGCGGCGCCGGACGCATTGTCGTCCGCCCCGGGATGCACCCGTCCGGCCTGGGCGGGCGCCAGCGAATACTGCTCTCCCAGCCCCAAGTGGTCGTAGTGCGCCCCTATCACGATGTACTCGTCGGCTTCCCCAGGCAGGAAGCCGCACACGTTCCGGACCGTTCTGACCTCGCGGCGCAGATCGGTGGTCGCGTTCACCTGGATCGAGGCGGGCAGCGGGAAGGACTGCGGCTTGAGGCCTTTGTCGAGCTCGGCTGCGACGCCGTTCAGGTCCTTGCCCGCTTGCTTGAACCACTCTTCGAGAACCGCCGTCTTAATCTGAACCGCCGGGATGCCGGCGTCGATCGGCCCGGCGGCGCCGCCGAATCGCTGGATCCTATCCGCGTCGCGGGTATGGTTCGAGCGATCATTGACCAGAAGCAGCGCGGCTGCGCCGTGCCGCTTGGCGTTGGCGGCCTTGCTCCAGAACTGCGCGTGCTGGGTGAGCATCTTGCCCGCGAAAACGCTCTTCTCGTCGTTCTCTTGCGGTTCGTGGCGCAGAACCGCAACCACCTTGCCGCTGACGTCCAAGCCCGTGTAATCGTCGTAGTGGTATTCGGGCGCGGTGATGCCGTAGCCCGCGAAGACCACGGCGCCCTCCAGCTTTCCGCTCGAAGAGAAGTTGAACGGGATAAAGTCCTGCCGCATCTTCAACGTCCGCCGCCGCCCCTTCTCTTCGTACGAGAAGCGGTTACCCGGACCCAGCCGGGCGTTCGTGGTTACGGGGAAGCGCTGGTAGTAGCTTCCTTCCAGAAGCTGCAGACCCGCGGCTTGAAACTGCCGGGCGATATAGTCCGCGGCTTTCTCCAGACCGGGCGCGCCGGTTCCGCGTCCTTTCAGCTCGGGAGAGGCCAGATACTTCACCTCGGCCAGGTAGCGCTGCGGGTCGATCGCGGCCGCCCACAGCCCCAGCGCGGCGGTCAGAATGGCGAGTGTGATTCGTCCCGGTTTTCTTGGCATTGGCGGCTAGTTAGTCACTGGCGAGGAGAGCTGTATGCTGCAGCCGCAGTCCTCGCCCGCGTTCTTCGCGGTCTTTTGGTACTCGATCTCGTACTGAATGATCAGACGCAGTTTTTCCCAATCGACGCCCACCACCTGGCGGCCATTCACGAACAGCGTCGGCGTGGAGAACACCTGGAGCGCCCGTCCCTCGGCGATGCTCTTATCGATATCTGCTTCGGTTGCGCGGTTCTCGATGCACTGCGCGAGCTGCGTCGCGTCGATTTCCTTCTCCTTGCTTTTTGCGAACTCCATCGCTTTCTGCGGAAAGTTCTCCGTAGTGATGTCCTGCTGATGTTCGTAAATCCAGTCGTGGTACTCCCAGAAGGCGAGCGGGTTCTGGCGGAACACGCATCGCCCGGCGATCGCCGCCGGTTTGGCCCAGGGGTGCAGCGCTTCGAGCGGGTAGTCTTTGAAGTACAGCCGGACCTGCTTGGGGAACGTGGTCAAGAGCTTGTCGTGGAGGGTCTTCGCCGCCTGTTTGCAGTACGGGCACTGGAAATCCGTAAAGAGGACGATCACCACCGGCGCTCCCGGCTCGCCCATGCTGGGCTGGAAGGCGGTCTTGAGCTTGTCGAGCTGGGGCTTAAACGGGTTCTGGGCGACGTCGTACACGAGGCCGCGTAGGATTCTCCGGCCGTCCCTGGAGACGAGGAAGACTTCGTCCTGACGTTGCGGCCCCATGGCCGCGTGGACGGCCACCTCCATGAACCCCGGCAACTGGGCGGAGGGTTTGGGGTTCTCGATTTCGACCTTGACCTCCGGGTTCCAGACGTACAAGTGACGCACGTAACGTTCGAGCGTGGCCTTGTCGAAAGCGGTCTGTTTTGTGGCCGCCGGCTTCTGCGCGGCGAGGCCGCTCACCAGGATCAGAAAAGCGAAAGAAAGACGCATGGGAATTGCCTCATGAAGAATCATGATCACAGTACCGGGCCGATGCGCCACGGCACGAATTCGTTGTGTCCGAACTTCTCGGCGGCAGTGCGCTCGCCGGACGCTACTCTCAGCAGAGACCGAAAAATCTCCTCACCGACCTCGTCCACCGTGCGCCCACCCTCGGCGATCACGCCCGCGTTGACATCCATGTTGGCGCGCATGCGGCCCCAGGTCGCGGAATTGGTGGCGATCTTGAGCACGGGAATGGACGGGAAGCCGATGGCGCTGCCACGCCCCGTTGTGAACGCGATCAGGTTGACGCCTCCGGCCGCCAACCCGGTGAGCGAAGCCGGATCGTAGCCTGGCGTGTTCATGAAGACCAGGCCGGGCGTGCAAACGCGCTCGGCGAAGCCGACCACGTCCATCAGCGGCGTTGACCCGCCCTTGGCGACGGCGCCCAAGGATTTCTCCACGATGTTCGTCAGGCCCCCTTCCTTGTTTCCTGGGGAAGGATTGTCGTCAAAACTCTCACCGAAACGATCCAGGTATTCCTTGTAGGATCGTATGCAGGCGAGCAGCTTCTCGGCGACCTCTCTGTTTCGCGAGCGGCAGACGAGCAGGTGTTCCGCACCGAAGATCTCGGTCGTCTCGGCGAGCACCACGCTGCCTCCCAATCGCGCCAGCCGATCCGAGCAGGCGCCCAGAGCGGGGTTGGCCGTGATTCCCGAGAACGAGTCCGAGCCGCCGCAGTTCAGGCCCAGCGTCAGCTTGGACGCCGGGGCCTCGGTTCGGCGCTCCTCCGCGGCTGCGGCGATGAGACGGGCGATCTCCTTTCGGGCCGCTTCGACCGTTCCCGGAGTGCCGCCGCTCTCCTGCAGCGTGAGCCGAATCAGACGCGGACTAGCCGGGTAGGCTCCGACCTGATTGGTCTCGCAACCGAGGCCAATCAACACAGCGCCGGAGACGTTGGGATGATCCAGCACGCCGAGTATCGTCCGCCGCAGTTGCTGCATGTCCGGGCCGATGGCGTGTGCGCAGCCGTCGCCATAGGGAAACCCGACGACCCCGTCGACGTTCTGCGGCAACCGTTCGTTCTCGTAGCTGCGCGCGATCAGCTCGACCGTGTGGGCGGCGCAATTACTCGCCGCCACCACCGCGATGTAGTTGCGCGTGCCGACGCGGCCGTCCGCGCGAGGATAACCCAGAAACACCGGTTCGCGCGCGAGTGCGGGCAGCGCGATCTCGGTCTGCGGAAATTCATAGTGGAGCGACAGCGCTTCGAACGCGACATTGTGCGTGTGCACGTGGCGGCCCGGCTCAATGGGGCGGCTGGCGCGTCCGAAAATCTCGCCGTAGCGGCGCATGACGCCGCCGGTCTCCACGGCGGCCACGGCGATCTTGTGGCCGGCCGGAATCGGATCGAGCGCGACGATCTGGCGGCCCGCCACGCGCAGCGTTATTCCCGGCGACAGGGGAACCCGCGCGATGGCCACGCTGTCCGAGGGGTGAAGCAACAAGGCCGAGTTCTCGGCGCTGGCAAGATTGATCAGACTCATCTTAGTAATACCGTTTCGGTCGTTTGCTCTCCCAGATGGACATGGAGTTTCGCACCCTGCGGATGGATCCACAGGCCTCCACCTTCGCGCGGCGCCGGGATTCGCGCCGGACCGGCGACTACAACGAAGCGCCCGGTCTCGACCCCCGTGAGTAGTTTCCCAATGTGGATGTGAGCGTGGCACTGGCTGCGCGCGCGATCGCCATTGATGGCGAGACCCCAGTGAGCGCCCCAAAGCTTGCCCGCCCGCTCGATGGCCGCCGTCCAGAGCCGGGTGCGCTCGGCGAGCGGCATCTTCGCCAGCGGCTCTTTTCCGTCGTAGTGCGCCCGCGGCAGCGCGAGCCAGCGATTCGGCTTGAGCGGGCTGCTGTCCTTGAGGAAAAAGAACGGGGAATCGGCGGACTGCCGCTCCGCCTCGCGGCAGAGGGCGCAGGCGCGCAGCGCCATGCTCTCCGGATTGGCCAGATCGCAGGCGCAGCCGGACATGTCGCCGTGCGCGGCGACGCTGGAGAGGCCCAGCGCGAGCAAGACCAGGGCGGCGATACGCGGCATGCGAAACCTCTATTGTCGCGTGTTTTGGCGGCGCGCCGCCATGCCGATATACTTGTGAAGTGCGGCCCTCGTCCGCGATTCGCATACTGGCGCTCGGCGCCGCTACCTACTTTCTGTTCTTCGACGGCCTGAGCGGCGTGGGCCTGCTCGGCCCGGACGAACCGCGCTACGCCGCGATTGGCCGCCAGATGGTGGAGTCGGGAGACTGGATCACGCCGCGACTCTGGGGTGAGGCGTGGTTTGAGAAGCCTCCCCTGCTGTACTGGATGACGGCGGCCGGATTCCGCCTCGGGCTGGGGCCGGAGACGGCGCCGCGGTTCCCGGTGGCTCTGCTTTCTGTCGCATTCCTGGTTTTCTACTGGTGCGTGCTGGAGCGGGAATTTGGGAGGCGCGCCGCGATCCTCGCCACCACCGCCCTGGCGACGAGCGCGGGTTGGCTCGCATTCAGCCACGTCGCCGTCACCGATCTTCCGATGGCCGCTGCGTTCGCTGCCGCGATGCTGCTCTGCCTGGGTTGGCTCGAGCGCGGCGAGCGGCGCGGCGTCACCGTGGCAGCCGCGCTACTCGGCGCGGCGGCGCTGGCCAAGGGGCTGCTGCCGCTCGTCCTCGCGCTACCGCTCGCCTGGGTGGGCCGCAGGCGCTGGCGGGATTGGCTGCGGCCCGCGCCGGCGATCGCCCTGCTTGCCGTGGCCGCGCCCTGGTACACGCTCATGATTGTGCGCCACGGCCAAGCGTTCCTCGACGATTTCTTCGTGAAGCACCACCTCCTCCGGTTCGCCACCGATGCGCTCCAACATCGGCAACCGTTCTGGTTCTACGCTCCGGTGCTGCTCGCGGGTTTGTTCCCCTGGACTCCGCTGCTGACGCTGCTGTTCCAACGGCCTCTCTACTCCGACATTCGCCTGCGCTTCCTGTTGGCTTGGGCGGCGTTCGGCTTCATCTTCTTTTCGGCGTCTGCCAACAAATTGCCCGGCTACCTGCTGCCCCTGATTCCTGCGCTCTGTGCGCTCATGGGAGCGGCGCTCTCGAAGCGTGAAAGGGCGACTGCATCCCTGGCCGCGTGTGGCGGGCTGCTGCTGCTGGCGCCAGTGGTGATTGCGATCCTGCCCGATGCGCTCTTGCGCGGCCTGACGCACGTAGGCTTGTGGAACCTGTCTGGTTGGACGGCGTTTCTTCCCATGCTCGCGCTCGCGCCGCTTGCCGGCTGGGCCGAGAAAAGCGGGCGCAGACTGGCGGCGGTTGGCGTGATCGGAATCGCGATGATTACGAGTGTAGTGTGGCTCGAGGCGTCCGCCTTCCCCGCCTTGGA
>Ga0062382_10000194_pt1 | contig 14189 bp, 10 predicted proteins | sample DOMMetBare2Fresh_FD_59507 | JGI IMG/M metagenome (GOLD analysis project Ga0062382, IMG submission 59507) | Wetland sediment microbial communities from St. Louis River estuary, USA, under dissolved organic matter induced mercury methylation -... | ecosystem: Environmental > Aquatic > Freshwater... | reverse complement strand
CCAGCCGCCGCAATCTGGGACACTGGTACACGCCGCGCTACGTACGCCTGTTCCGGTATCTGAGCCGGCATACCACGCGCCTGCTCGCCAACTCCGAAGCGGTGAAGCGCCGCATCGCGGAGATTGAAGGGATATCGCCCGATCGAATCGACGTGCTCTATAACGGCGTGAACATGGAGCGCTTTGCTCCCGGTCAGGGCAACGCGGCCGCCCTGACTGCGCTTGGAGCGCCGCCCCAGGCGAAGGTAGTGGGGATTCTGGCCAACTACCGCCCAGTGAAAGACCTTCCGCTGTTCCTGCGAGCCGCGCGCGTAGTGGCGGACGCCGTGCCGGAAGCGGTGTTTGTGCTGGCGGGAAGGGGCCCGTTGCGCGACGAGCTCGCCCGGCTGGCCGCCGATCTCGGTATCGCCGACAAAGTTCTCTTCACGGACGGAAACTGCAGCGCGGAGGATTGTCTGGCGCGCCTGTCGCTCGGCTGTCTCTCATCAGAAAGCGAGGGCTTTTCGAACGCGATACTCGAGTACATGGCCGCAGGCTTGCCGGTAGTCGCGACCGATGCGGGCGGCAACTCCGAAGCAGTGGAGGACGGCGTGACGGGCCACATCGTGCGGCGCCGCGAGCCCGAGGCGTTTGCCGCGCCGGTGATCGATCTATTGCGCAACGAATCGAAGCGGGCGGCGATGGGCCGGGCGGCCTACGAACGGTGTCGCGAGCGGTTTGAGCTTGGCAGCGCGGTGCGGCGGCTGGAGAGCTACTACGCCAGCTTGCTGGGGGGAACGTGAGAAGGCGGCGCTGGGCGGCCTTGATGGCCTGCGGCGGGCTGGCTTGCATCCTTGCGCCCGTTGTGGCGGCAATGCGGCCGGATCTGGCGCTCCCGAAGCAGAAACTGATTCTCATCGCTGCGCAGTATGGATGTCTGCTGCCGGCGATCCTGATCGCGCTGTGGGCGACGCGCGGAGCGGTTCGGAGCCGGCGGGAGGGGACGGCTGCGCCGCGCTTCCGCGTCATCGCGGCGCTCTATTTGCTCTTGGTGGTTCCGCTGGCGTTGCTGCTGCACCCGGGCGTGTACTCGGCCGACGAAAGCACCTACCTGTTCCAGGCCAGGTGTCTTCGCGCGGGCGAACTGTATGCGCAGGCTCCCGGCCTCCTCGATTCCGAGGTGCACTTCACCCATCACCTGATCGCCGACGGCAAGTGGTTTGGCAAGTACCCCTTTGCCTGGCCCGCGCTGCTCGCGCTGAGCGGATTTCTGCACCTCGATGGACTCATCAATCCGCTGTTGGGGCTGCTTGTGCTATGGCTGTCGCACCGTCTTGCCGAACGGGTGTTCTCGAGCGAGGAGGCCTGGTGCGGGTCCTTGCTGCTGGCGTGTTCGCCATTCTTCACGCTGAACTGCCTGGGCTACATGTCGCACGTTGCGTGCGGAGCGGCCGTCGCGACCGCTACACTGTGCTGTTTCCGGGCGGTGGACTCGCAGGGTGCGCGATGGATTGCGCTCACGGGCGCGTGCGTCGCCGCCGCGACGCTCATCCGGCCCTATACGGGGCTGTGTGTAGCGATCGCGCTTGGCGGTGTGCTGCTGGCCGGGTTGCGCCGAAGAATCCCGGCGCTGGCGGCGGGCGCGGCGGCGATTCTGCCGATCCTGGCGGTTACGGGATGGATCCTGGGGGCGACAAACCAGGCGCTGACAGGGAGCTTCACGCGATCCGCCTATGCGGCCTATCACGGCGTGAGCGTGCCGGTGGAGATTTCGGCTAGTCCCGCTGTGCTGGCCCGGGTGCTGTTGCGTACGACGCCGATTCGGCTGGCCGATACGATGATCGCCGGATTCGCATTCGTCTTTCCGCTCGCGGCCTGCGCGCTGTGGTTCCGCCGCCGGTCCTGGCGAGTGTGGGCGTTGGCGGTGGTCTTCGCGGCCCTCGTCCTCGGGCACGTGGTGCAGCAGGAAGACTCCGACAGTCCGATTGGCGAACGGTACTACTGGGAAGGGTTCTTCGCGGTTTCGATCCTTGCGGGCGTGGGCTGGGCCGAGTTGGAAAAGCGCGCGCAGTGGAGCGCAGCCCTCCGCCGGAGCGCGATCGGCTGGACGGTGGTCGCCACGGCCGCCGCGATGGTGTTTTTCGGGAAGGGGCAGTGGCAGTTTCGCTGGCGCTACCGTGAAATCGCGAGAGCGGCCGACGCCGCGCCGGTCCGCTCCGGCGTGGTTTTCCTGGAACCAAGCCGGGATTACTTCCCAGTCCTCTACAACCCGAATCGGCCCGGCGGCAAGCTGCTTTTCATTCCGGATCCTGGCAAGGACAAGCGCGCCCGGATCGCGGCAAAAGCCGGCGCACAGCGCTGGACGACGCTCACCTACAGCAACGCCACGAACCGTGCGCAATGGACCGCGCCGCAATGATCATTCTGACCAACGCCGACGGCGCGCCGCGCGAATGGAGCAGCGACAATGTGAGCGGCGAGTGCGTCATCGGCCGCTCGCTCTGGCAGTTTCTCCGGCTGGCGAGGCGTTGCGACCTGGTGTTGATCAACAGCAACCCGCGGCTGATGTTCCAACTGCTGGCGGCGTTCACTGTGCTGCCGTTTCTTCGCCGTCCCGTGCTGGGCTCGGACATCGTACTGCGGGTCCCCGAGGGTCGGTGGGGCGCCCTGACGGCGCGCCCCAAGCGTTTTCTGCTATCGCGCGTCGCGCATTTCATGCACCTGTTCCGGGACCTGAGCGGATATCAGCGCGTCTTCGGCATCGGCCCCGAGCGGAGCTCATTCACCGCGTTCAAGCCGAACCTGCGGTACCACTGTGAGGTGGATCCCGATCCCGACGGCGAGTACGTGCTGTGTCTGGGCTGGTCGATGCGCGACTTCGACACGTTCTTCGATGCGGTCGAGCGGCTGCCGTATCCAGCGGCCATTGCCCGGCCCGATTTTGCGCAACTGCGGAAGCACGGCTCGCGGTTCAGCCGGCGTCTGGACGAGCTTCCCAAACAGGTGCGGCTGATCGACCACGATCCGAACGACCACCAGTCCCAGGTGGAACTGATCCGGCGCGCCAAACTGGTGGTCGTGCCGCTGCTGAAGTCGTGCCTGGTCATGGCAGGCACTCCGTACAACGCGATGCTGCTGGGAAAGTGCGTGATTCTCACGGACGGTCCCGCCATCCGCGGTCTGTTCACGGACGAGGTGCTGCCCGCGCCGCCCGGCGATCCGCGGGCGCTGGCTGAGGTGATCGACCGCGCGTGGAGGGACAAGGACCTGCGCGAAAAGACGGCCGCCGCCGGTTATCGTTGCTCTGTTGTACTGGGCGGCGAGCCGGAGCACGCCCAGCGGCTGGTGGATCAGGCGGTGCGCTGGTTCCACGGACGCCCCACTCCCGAGGCTTGCCGCTGCTTCACCCAACTGGAAGCTGATATACTTCCGTGAGGTTGGGGCGTTGTGACGACAAATGATCGGGTGATCCGAGTCCTCGCTCTCATGGAGGCCGGCTCGGTTACTGGACCAGCGAAGAATCTGATCGAGTTCGCTCAGCGCGCAGCCCAGCCCCAGCCAGGTCTGCCGCGCGCCGAGGTATGCATCGCGACATACCAGCGCGGAGCGGCCGGCGCGCCGAGCGCGTTTCTCGACGCGGTGCGAAGCGCGGGGCTGGAGGCGCTGATCATCCCCGAGCGATTCGCGTTCGATCCGGGAGTGGTGTTCCGGCTGCGCGCGGCGGCGGCGGAGCGCCAGCCCGATATTGTACAGAGCCACAACGTCAAGTCGCATTTTCTCGTTCGTCTGGCCCGCATACACCGAGGCCGCCGGTGGATCGCGTTCCAGCACGGCTACACATGGCCCGACCTCAAGATGCAGATCTACAATCATTTGGACCGCTGGTCGTTGCCCGCGGCCGACCAGGTGGTGGCCGTGTGCCGGCCGTTTGCGGAGCGTCTGGAGCGCATCGGCGTGGCGCGCGAGCGGATTGCGATCCGGCACAACACGGTGAGGCAGTTCACGCCGGCGCCGCCCGAGAAGGTCGCCGAGCTTCGCTGTGCGCTGGGGGTCCCGCCTGGCGCCCTGGTGATTTTTTGCGCAGGGCGGTTGTCGCGGGAGAAGGGCCACGTGGATCTGATCGGCGCGGTTGCGACGCTGCGCGAACGGCCGCATCCGCCGTTCCGCCTGGTGCTTGCGGGCGAAGGCCCGGAGCGCTGGCGCATCGAGGAGGCCATGAGAGAATACCACGTGAGCCGCGCCGTGATTCTGACCGGACATCAGGAAGACCTCACGCCGTACTACAGCATGGCGGATCTGATGGCGCTGCCTTCCCACAGCGAGGGATCTCCCAACGTGCTGCTGGAGGGCATGGCGGCCGGGCTGGCAGCGGCGGCGACGGCGGTAGGCGGAGTCGCGGAGATCGCGGCAGACGGCGAGACCGCGCTGCTGGTTGACAAGAAGAATCCCGCCGATCTGGCGTATGCCATCGGCCGGCTGCTAGACGATGAGCCATTGCGAAAGCGCCTGGGCGCCGCAGCCCGCGAGGCGGCGCTCGCGTTCAGGCCCGAAGCTTATTGCGAATCCATTTTGCGGATGTATGAGCGATTGCTCCTCCGCACCGAGGCCTGCCCATGCGCGTCTCGGTGATCGTCCCGCTCTACAACAAGGCGAAGTACGTCGTCCGTGCGCTCAACTCGATCGCCGCACAGACGTTCGGCGAGTACGAAGTCATCGTCGTCGACGACGGCTCGACGGACGGCGGCGGAGATCTGGCGGACGGCTTCCAGGATGAGCGAGTTCGAGTCTTGCGGCAGACGAACGCGGGGCCGGGTGCGGCCCGTAACCGCGGCGCCACCGCCGCGCAGGGCGATCTGATCGCGTTTCTCGACGCAGACGACGTCTGGAGGCCCGAGTACCTGGAGAGCAGCGTGCGGCTGCTGGATGGCGCGGCTCGCGGAGCAGCGAGCGTCACCTCAGTCTATATCGACTATCCCCAGGGCGTCTCGCGCGAGCCAATGTGGAAGAAGCGCGGACTCACCGGCGGACTACAGCGCGTCACACCCTCGACCGCGCCGATCACGCTAGTTCATATGCTGGCGTACATGTGGCCGGGTTCGACAGTGGCGCGAGCGGAAATTGTGCGCCGCTACGGCGGCTTCTACGACAAGGACGGGTGCCGATACGCGGAGGACGCGTTCTTATGGCTCAAAGTCCTCTTGAACGAGACGGTGTACTTTCAGATGGCGCCGCTCACCGAGTTTCACCGCGAAGCATCGGCGCTGAGTTCCAACTACAAGCGTGCGCGTCCGGTCGAGCCGTTTCTGATCGAGCCTGACGAGGTGGCTTCCGTATGCCCTGCGGAGCTGCTGCCGCTGTTGAGCCGGTTCTACGCAATCCGCGCGTGCAAGACGGCGGGCGCGCTGGGCTATTGGGGCGACTGGCGTGAGGCGCGCGCTCTGTTCAGAAGGTTCGTCACGATGCGGGACTGGAGACTGCCGCTTTTCACCACGGGCGTCGCCGGTTGCACTCCAATCCTGGGTGCGGTCGGGAGCCTGCTGCGGGCGGTGAGAGGCAGATGATCGCGAGCTTCCTCAGCAGTCTCTGGTGGCGCAGGTTTCTGTCGCGAAACGCACGCTCGTGGACGGACCTCGATCGTTTCGAATCCTTCAGCCCGGAACAGCAGCGGCGCGAACTGGCGGAGCGCCTGTTGGAACAGATTCGATATTTCGGCAACCGCGCCGACGCCCTACCGGAATGGAGGGAGGCGGCCCGCCTGAGCGATCCCGCCGAGTTGTGGCGCATCTGGCCCAGCCTGCCAGTGATGACCAAGGGCATGTTGCGGGAGCGGTTTCCGGCAACGGAGATCCGCGACCGTTTCGGCCTCACCGGGCAGGTACGAAGCACCGGCGGATCGACCGGCGAGCCGACGCAATTCTTTCACGATACGGCGATGGTGAAGGCGTCGGTCGGGGGCAGGGTCTACACACAACTGAGAATGGGCTGGCGCCTCGGTATGCCGACCGTCATTGTCTGGGGATCGGAGCGCGACATCGGCCGGCAGACCGCGAATTGGAGGCTGCGGACGCTCTCCCGGTTCCTTCGGGAATACATGGTGGACGGATACCGGTTGAGTGAGGCGACCGTCAATAGGGTTCTCAGCCTGTTGCGCGCGACGCGCCCGGCCGCGGTCTACGGTTTCACTTCGATGCTCGAGTATGTCGCGCGCGCGGTCCTGGCGCGAGGCGAGCGGCTGCCCGCCGGCAGCGTGCGCACGGCCTGGAACGGCGGGGAGGCGCTTTCACCCGAGCAGTCGCAAGTGTTCGAGCAAGCCTTCGGCGTTCCGATTCTGAACCGCTACGGCGGACGCGAGATCTCCACCATCGCGTGTCAGTTCCGAGCGGCCGAGCCGCTCCGCGTGCTTCGGCCATGGGTTTTTCTCGAGGTGCTGGACGCGAACGGCAGGCCCGTCCCCTCGGGCGAGATCGGGCGGCTCGTTGTGACGAGCACGATCTGCCGGGGCACGCCGTTCCTCCGCTACGATATCGGGGACCTCGGCGTGTATAACGTCGCTGGCCAGTCGGAGTCCGGAATCGGCGCACTTGCGGAACTGCAGGGCCGGAGCGCCGGGCTCATCACGCTTCCGGACGGCCGGACGATCAACAATCTCTACTGGAACCACCTCTTCAAGGAGTTCCCCGAGGTGCGCCAGTTTCAAGTCGTATGGAAGCGCAATGGCGAGATCTGGATCTCCCTGGTCGGCGCGGGCCTGCCGGAAGCGCGCGAGGCGCAACTGCGCGCGATGACGAACCATCTGCTGTCCGGCGTTCCCTTGAAGCTGCTGTGGACCGACGAGATTCCGCGGACGGCGCAAGGCAAGCTTGTGCAGACGTTGCGCGAGTCCTAACCGCGGGCGCGGTTGAGCGCCTCGATCAGCTCGGTCTCCTCTTCCGGAAACACGGTGCGCAGATCGATCAACAGACGGTCCCGCTCGATGCGCGCGATTACCGGAGGCTCTCCCAAGCGCAGGCGGCGTTCCAATACGCTCAGCGCATCGGCGTGGATTGCGATGAGCCAGGTCGGCAGCGCCTGCCCGGGCGTGGCTCCGCCGCCCACGACCGATTCCCCGGGCGCAATTTCGATCTCCATGCCTTGCAGGCGCGAGGCGACCCGCTCGGCCCGCGCGCGGATCTCATCGGCGGTGAGCCGGATCATGCGCACCGCGGGAATCTCCTCCCAGCGCTCCAGTAAGACGCCGCGCAGCGTGGTCTCGAGCGCCTGCAGGATCAGTTTGTCGAGCCGCAGCGCGCGATACATCGGATTGCGCCGCAGCCGTGCGATCAGCTCCGGGCGGCCCGCGAGTATTCCCGCCTGCGGTCCGCCGAGCAGCTTGTCGCCGCTGAAAGAGACCAAGTCCGCGCCTGCGCGCAGGCTGGCGGCGGGGGAGGGGTCGTCGATTCCCTGCGCCGTGAGGTCCGCCACGCAGCCACTGCCCAGGTCCTCGTACACCGGTGCGCCCGTTTCGCGGCCCAGCGCCGCTAACGCTGCGAGCGCGGGCCGCTCGGTGAAGCCCGTGATGCGGAAATTGCTCGGATGCACGCGCAGCAGCAGGCGCGTACGCTCAGTGATCGCCGCGCGGTAGTCTTCGATGCGGGTTCGATTGGTCGTGCCAACCTCGCGCAGAACCGCGCCCGACTGCGCCATGATTTCCGGGATGCGGAAGCCGTCTCCAATTTCGATCAACTCGCCCCTGGAAACCACCACCTCCCCGCCGCCGGCCAGCTCGCGAAGCGCCAGGTAGACCGCGGCGGCGTTGTTGTTGACGGCGAGCCCCGGCTGTCCGAGAAGGCGTTCGAGTAGTGGAGCGATGTGCACATCGCGCTTGCCGCGCCGGCCCGCCTCCACGTCGTATTCCAGCGTCGAGTAGCCGAAGACAGGCTCGAATCGGGCCAGGGGAGCGCGGCCCAGATTCGTGTGCAGCGTCACGCCGGTGGCGTTAATGACGCGGCGAAGCGACGGGGCGGCCAGCCGGTCCAACCCTCGCTCCACCGCCTCTTCCAGAGAGTTCCAAGGGGGATCGGCGCCGCCGCGAATCGCCGTGCGCGCCTCGTCCAGCCGCCGCCGGACCTCGTCAACAATCAGGCGGCGCGGAAAGCGTCCGATCAAGTGGTCAAGGCGCGAGAGCGTTTCGTCGACTGAAGGCAGCTCTCGCAATTCGTGCATGGCTGAATTATAGCTTCCGCCAAGCGACGTTGCCCGCTCAGCTCTTGGCGGGCGGCGAGTCCGGCTCCGTCGCGGGCGCATGAATTTGGCTCTTCGCTTTGTGGCGCAGCTCGCCCAGGCCGATCCCCGTGATGGTCAACGCGATGAACCCGGCGATCAGCAGCGGCAGTGTGATCACTCCCCAGGTCATCAGCGAGAGCCCGGTGGCGGTGGTCTTATCGACGCCGAACAGCGCCAGCGACAGGACCATCAGCGCCTGCGACGCTCCGATGTTTCCCGGGGCCTGCGGAATCGCCGTCCCCAGCCGCAGCACGACCAGAACAACCAGCGCGGGCCAGAGCGTCAGGTCCAAATCGTAGGCTCGCATCAACGAGTAGATCGGGATCACCTGGACGAGCAGGTACGGCAGACTGGCGAGGAAAGCGCCGTAGAACGACGCCGAGCTGCCCATCAGGTGGAGGTCGTCGATCAGCACCCGCAATTTGGCGCCCCACCGCGTCTTGGGGCAAGCATCGTGAGCGCGTTGCTTCCAGAACATCACCAAGCCCAGTACCACCGTGCCTGCCAGTACAATCGCACCGAGCGCTCTGCCGAACTCCATCACCACCCGCGGCACGGGCACTCTGTGTATCGTCAGCAGGAAAGCCAATATGAGCCAAATCCCGTCGAAGACCCGCTCGATGATTGCCGAGGATAACGATACCGAGAACGGAATCTGGCTCCAGCGCGCTTGTAAGTAGGACCGGATCAGTTCGCCGGGCCGCAGCGGGAGGACCTCGTTGGCGAACAGGCCGACGTAGATCGCTTGGACGGTGTGCCACAACGGAGGCCGGACGACCGGACCGAGCAGTATGTTCCACCGCCAGGCCTGGAACACGTAGACGGCGATGTCCGAGACGACGGCGAGCGTGACCCAGCCCCAATGCAACGATTGAAAGTCTTGAATGACGCTCGGGAAGTCAACTCCCTGGAGGACCCAGATGAGCGACCCAATCGAGATCGCGTAGCCCACGGCGGGTATCAGCCACGAAGGAATCCTGGTGTGCAGCTTCCGTGCGGTCAACTCCATGCGAACTACTATTATGATAGACGAGTTCTCGCCGCGCTCAGCCGTTAAAAGCACGCACCGTCGCGCCTCCATCTGCTAAACTCCACTTGGGGCTTGGACTACACGCTTCACGCTGGGGCGATGCGGCCCGAGTGGAGCGCCTCCCCAGGGCGCAAGGGCGCCAGACGTCTTAACTGCAAACAGGATGAGGACTATTCGTCGCGTTGCCGTTCTGGGCGCCGGCGCGATGGGTTCGCGAATTGCAGCCCACTTCGCAAACGCTGGCGTTCCCGCTTTGCTGCTCGACATCGTTCTGCCGGAGCAGCCGGAACGGAACGCAGCGGTCATTCGCGGCATCGAGAACGCGGCGCGCCAGCGCCCGCCGGCTTACTTCACAGAGAGCGCCGCGAGTCTCGTTACGCCCGGCAATTTCGAAGACGACCTCGCTCAGTTGCAGCAGTGCGATTGGATCGTTGAAGCCGTTAGCGAAGATCTGGAGATCAAGCGCCAGCTGATCGAAAAGATTCTCCCGTGGCGCCGCGCGGACGCGCTGTTCTCGACCAACACCAGCGGGCTGCCGCTTGCGCGGCTGGCCGAGGTCTTCCCCACCGAATTCCGCCGGCATTTCTTTGGCGCGCACTTTTTCAATCCGCCGCGATATCTGCACTTGCTGGAGTTGATCCCGGGTCCCGAGACCGATCCTGACATCCTCGCTTTCATCGCCGAGTTTGCCGCCCTGCGGTTGGGCAAGGGCGTCGTGCCCTGCAAGGACACGCCGAACTTCATCGCCAACCGCATCGGAGGTTTTTTTTCGGCTACAGTCTGCCGGCTCATGATGGAAGGGGACTTCGCCATCGAAGAAGCCGACGCGCTCACTGGCCCGCTCATTGGCGCGCCGCGCAGCGCGACCTTCCGGCTTCTCGACATTATCGGCCTCGACGTTTGGACCCAGATCGGCCGCAACCTCCACGCGCTCGTTCCGAACGATCCCTGGCGCGAGCGTTTTCTGCCGCCCGACTTCCAAGAGCAGATGGTCGCGCGCGGCTGGCTGGGCGACAAGGCGGGACAGGGTTTCTACAAGCGCACGGCGAAGGACAAGGAGGTTTGGGCGCTCGACTGGAAAGCACTCGACTATCATCCCGCGCGCAAGGTCGAGTTCCTGAGTCTGGACGGCGCGCGGAAAATCCAGAGCCTTCCCGAGCGGCTGCGGGCGATCGTGCACTTGCGCGACCGGGCGGGCGTCTTTGTCTGGAGTCTGTTGTGCGATCTCTTCCTCTATGCTGCCGGCCGCGTGCCGGAGATTTCGGATCGGGTGGTCGAGATCGACCGCGCCATGCGCTGGGGCTACGGGCATCAGCTCGGGCCGTTCGAGTTGTGGGACGCACTCGGTTTCGAGGAGACCGTCGAGCGGATGCGCCAGGAAGGACGCACCATTCCCGCGTGCATCGAGGACATGCTTCGCGCGGGCGCGACCTCGTTCTACATTCCGGACGACCAGGACGGCGAGCCGCAGACAGCGTACTTCGATCTGCTCGGGCGCCGTTACGCGCTGCTTCAACAGCGGCATGGCGTCATCGCGCTCCCGGAGATCAAACGGGCCCGCGGCGTTCTGAGCGGCAATGTGGGAGCGTCGCTGGTGGACTTGGGCGACGGAGCGCTGTGCCTGGAATTCCACGGCGCGGAGGGGGTGTTTGGGGACGACCAGATCGAGGCGCTCTCTCACGCGCTGGAGGAGACCGAACGCAACTACTCCGCCCTCGTCCTGACCGCGGGCGGGGACGGGTTCTGCTCCGGGACCGACCTGGCGCGCATCCTGCGCGCGGCCGAGCAGGGCGAATGGGACGAGATCGACGCTGCTATCCGCCGGTGGCAACGAGTGACGCTGGCGGTGAAGTACGCCTCCCAGCCGGTAGTCGCCGCGCCGTTCCGCTCCACGCTGGGGCTGGGCTGTGAGTTTGCGCTGGTTGCTGCGCGCATTCAGGCGCAGGCCGAGCTCGCCATGGGCTTCACCGAAACCTCCGCCGGCCTGATTCCCGCTGCGGGCGGCTGCACCGAACTGTTGTTTCGATTTGACGATCCGCACCGCGTGATGGAAGTGGTTCTTGGGGGGCGCGTTTCCTCGAGCGCCGCGCACGCCCGTGAACTGGGCCTGCTCGGCCCGGCCGATGGCGTCTCGATGAACCCGGAGCGGCTGACGAGCGACGCCAAGACCGCTGCGCTCGCGCTCGTTCCCACTTGGGCGCCCCGCATCCCCGGCCGCGAAATCCGCGCGGTGGGGGACTCCGGCTACGCGCTACTCAGATTGGAAGCCTGGCTCGACAACCAGGCGCACCGCATCTCCGACTACGATCTGCACGTTGCGGGTAAGGTGGCGTACGTGTTGAGCGGCGGACGCCTCAGCGCCGAGCGGCAAATCTCCGAACAGTATTTGCTCGACTTGGAGCGCGAGGCCTTCCTGAGCCTTTGTGGCCAGCCCAAGACGCAGGAACGCATCCGCCATCTGCTCGCGACAGGAAAGACGGTGAAGAATTAGCCTATGCCCGAAGCCGTCGTCATCGACTGCCTGCGAACCGCCTGCGGCAAGGCGCCGCGCGGCGCCTTGCGCATGACGCGTCCGGACGATCTGGCGGCTGCCGTGATTCTCGCGCTGCTCGACAAGTATCCGCGGACGCCGCGCGACGAGATCGACGACGTCATTCTGGGCTGCGCGTTTCCCGAGGGGGCGGCGGGCATGAACATGGCTCGCCGCGTAGCGCTCATCGCGGGTCTGCCGGAGCTCACGCCCGGCATGACCATCAACCGATTCTGCGCGTCGGGGTTGGAAGCGATTGCGTTGGCGGCGCAGCGCATTCGCGCCGGCGCGGCGCAGATCGTGCTAGCCGGTGGCGCCGAGTCCATGAGTCTCACCCCTCCCACCGGCGCGCGCTTCACGCCGAATCCCTGGATCGTCGAGCACCGTCCGGAACTCTACTTGAGCATGGGACTGATCGCCGAAGTGGTTCAGCGCCGCTACGGAATCACCCGCGCCGACGCCGACGAGTTCGCTTTCGACTCGCACCGCAAGGCCTCGGCTGCGCAGACGGGAGGCCGCTTCGCCGAGGAGATTGCACCGATCGAGGTCGAATCTACCGTACTCGAAAACGGAAAACCTGCGCGCCGGCTCACATTCTTCTCGCAGGATGAAGGGCCGCGCTCCGACGCCTCGCGTGAAGGCCTGGCCGCTCTTCCGCCGGCCTTCGACGCCGAAGGGACCGTCACCGAAGGCAACTCATGCCAAGCGGCCGACGGCGCCTCTGTAGCGCTGGTGATGTCGGACGCCCGGGCGCGCGAACTGGGCCTTAAGCCGCGGCTCCGCTATGTCAGTTACGCCATCGCAGGCGTGCCTCCGGAAGTGACGGGAATCGGCCCGGTGGTGGCCATCCCCAAAGCGCTCTCGGTCGCCGGACTCAAGCTGGACGACATCGATCTCATCGAGCTCAACGAAGCCTTCGCCGTGCAGGCGCTCGCAGTGATCCGCCTGGCCGGGTTGGACATCGAGCGTCTCAACGTGAATGGAGGGGCCATCGCACTAGGCCATCCGCTCGGATGCACTGGGGCCAAGCTGACCGCCACGCTGCTTCGCGAACTCGAGCGCCGCAAGGGGCGCTATGGAATGGTCGCGATGTGCGTGGGCGGCGGGCAGGGGGCCGCAGGCATCTTCGAGCGGATTCCCCGATGATCGACCTGCATACGCACAGCGACGCCTCAGACGGAACGCTCACGCCTGAAGAACTCGTCCACGCCGCGCGTGGGATTGGTCTGGAGGCGCTGGCCATCTCCGATCACGACACCCTGGCGGGTTACGACTGCGCGGCGCCCGTTGCGGCCGCCGTGGGGCTGGAACTCGTCTGCGGGATCGAGATCAGTACGCGGTTTCACCAGGGGCGCAGCGGGCGCGGAAAATCCGTGCACCTGCTCGGCTACTTTCTCAACGGCGGTCCAGCGCCAGAATTCCGCGCCTGGCTCGAGGAACTGCAGCGGGGGCGGCGCGACCGCAACCGGCGTCTGGCCGCCCGGCTGCAATCGTTCGGCGTCAACATCAGCCTCGAGGAGGTGGAGCGGCTGGGCCACAGCGTCGCCGGCCGTCCTCACTTCGCCCGCGTCATGGTCAACAAAGGGTACGTCGCGCGGTTGCAGGAAGCCTTTGATCTTTTTCTGGGCGAGGCCGCCAAGGCGTACGTGCGGCGGGACGAGCCCAGTCTGGAAGAAGGCGTCCGCCGCATCCGAGAGGCTGGCGGGACGCCATCGCTCGCGCACCCGGGACGGCTGTCGAACGACCATGCGACGCTCGAGCGGATGGCCGCTGAGATGCGAGGTTTCGGACTGACCGCCTTGGAGGCCTACCACAGCGACCACAGTTCGGCCGACGCGACGTTCTTCCTGGACCTTGCGCGCCGGCGCGGTCTTGCGGTCACCGGCGGGACCGATTTCCACGGCGAGAACAAACCGGGGCTGGTCTTGGGCAGCGTCGATGTGCCGCGAGCCTGCCTGGACGCTCTGCGCGAGGCGGCCCGGCGATCCTGAGCTTTCCGCAACGGCCAACCGAAAATAGTGCGGCCGTTTGCCCAACCTCCCGCGTATTGTCCTCAGGGAAGGTGCTCAATGCGAATGATTCTGAGTGTAGTTCTTGCCGGGGCGCTTCTGACGCCACTTGCGCTTGCGCAAAGAATCGAGCTGAAGCTCGATCACCTGAAGGCCAAGGCCAAGGAAGCGAATGAGGTGGACCTCGACGGCCCCGCTCTGGGTTTTGCCGCCAACGTCGCAGGCTCCAAAGACGAAAAGGCGGACAAGGTCAAGCGGTCGCTCTCAGGCGTCAAAGGGGTCTACGTGCGGAACTACGAGTTCGAGAAACCTGGCGCGTACACAGACAATGACGTTGAGGACGTGCTGAAGCAGATCCGGAGCAATCCGGCCTGGGTGC
>Ga0062382_10000191_pt1 | contig 14254 bp, 6 predicted proteins | sample DOMMetBare2Fresh_FD_59507 | JGI IMG/M metagenome (GOLD analysis project Ga0062382, IMG submission 59507) | Wetland sediment microbial communities from St. Louis River estuary, USA, under dissolved organic matter induced mercury methylation -... | ecosystem: Environmental > Aquatic > Freshwater >... | reverse complement strand
CTTCCGTTCAGTGCTCGAGAACACGCCGGCTCCGGCCCAATTAATCCTCAAGGAGGGGGCACAGGTGATGTTGCTCAAGAACCTGGACTTTGCGAGCGAGCTTGTGAACGGCTCCATCGGTGTTGTGGTCGGGTTCGACTCGGATGAGAACGACTGTCCCATCGTCCTCTTCCGCAACGGCGTGAAGCGTACCATCGTCCGCGAGGAGTGGGGCATCGACGTGGGCATCGAACGGGTGGCCTGCCGCACCCAGGTCCCACTGGCGCTGGCCTGGGCCCTCAGCATCCACAAGTCTCAAGGCGTCACGTTGGAGCGCGTGGAGCTGACCATGGCCCACGTGTTCGCAGAGGGCCAGGCTTACGTAGCCCTCTCTCGCGTGACCTCACTAGAAGGCCTCAAGCTCATCGGAGACATGCCCCCATCTAAGGCCTTGATTCCCAATCCAAAGGTCGTCAAATTTTATGATGATCTCCAGTCCATCGCTTGAATGAATCTCATCCTCTCCTCGCAAACAAAAAAATCAAGAGAGAGAGAGAGAGAGACTTCAATTCAGCTAACTCTTGGTCTTTAACAATCCATTCACCCATCCTCACTCACACATCAATGGCAACCCCTGCGGCAGCAGCAGCAGCAGCACCTGATGTGCTCGACAAAACACTCATCCAAGTCATACTCACGCCCGGCGAGCGTGCCGACTACTTTCGCGAGGCCAAGAAGTTAATCCGTGGCGACACCGAGCCCAGTCCGACAAAAGTCCTCACCACGATCGAGGCCCTCCAATCAGGTGACCGATTCACTTCTGCTGCTGCCGACTACACACACAGTCTGGCAGTCCGCCTCAACGCCCCAGGCATTCCGCTCGGTCAGGCTGCCGTCACCGCGCTTAACAAGATCATCGCTCCTGCCCACAAGAAGAACGAGGAAAGGAGCGCAGCCAAAACACGGGACGTGGTCACCCGCATCTATCTGCTCGGGACCGGTGCAAAGAACGGCTTCTACATCACCCGCGACATCCGCCACAGCGCGATCCCCGGTGCGTTCGTCATCCGCCAACGTCTGGTTGACGAAAAATACGGCTTCAGCAACATTCAATTGGTCGCCGCCATCTGCAATGGCCGGCTCTACACCCGCCTGCTCTCAGCTGAGCAACTCACTCAACTGCAAGCGTTCTTCCAGTTGCTCGCCACCGACCCGAAACGAGCCATCCTGGAGTCAGGCAAGACGGCTGGGAACTGCTGTTTCTGTGGTCGCGTGCTGACTGACACAACATCCAAAGCCAACGGGTATGGCCCCACTTGTGAAGAATACTTCCGTCACCTCATCAGGAAGGAGGAAGAGGAGGAGGAAAAGAAGAAGAGGAAGACAAACAAGTAAATTTTCACTCTCATGAAATCAATATATCAAAAATAAACCATTGATTTGCATTCTCACATGATGGAATCATTTTCAGTTATTTCGAATACAACAGGACCACCCATTGCCATACTCACTCCACCAGACATACGGCAGAGAGATGGCGGCGGCAGCAGCAGATGACCCCACCGAACTATTCACCACGATGGTGCTCGAGAACGAGGACGACGCCATCGAGATCGATCTGGACGATGAAGACGCAGACATTGCGCGCGCTATTGCAGCAGGGGCCGATGCCGCCGCCCTTGATGATGCCGAGGGACAGTACTACGACACCGATCTGGCCGATGACCCTGTGAACGAGGCTGATCCGACGCCTGCAGAGATCAGCATGCCTCCCGCTCGCCTCACCGCCGCATCACAGTACGGACATCCCAATGGCGCACTTCATGCGGCCCTCCAGCGCGTGCAGCGGCCCGTCTTCACAGCAGCTGCTATGGATGCCACAGACACCGCGACCGCCGTCGAGTTCCAGATGAACCACGTGGACGTCGTCGTCGCCAAGCCGCGATTGGACATCCCACTGCCACCATACGCCGCAGATTCCGCCACCGCAGGCGACTTCAGCCCAGAGGACGAGGTGCCCGTGGTCCGTCTATTCGGTTCTACCGCCAACGGGCAGTCCGTGTTGGTTCGAGTCCATGGGTTCGAGCCGTACTTCTTCTGCACTCCGCCGGCTGGCGTCAACCCGGACAGCCCTGAACAGCTCGAGGAGCTTCGGATGGCCATGGACAACGACATCACACAGAGCATCATTCAGGACACCAAGAACAAGGCGTCGGGAAACAAGTGGGCCAAAGCGGCCCCCGCCAAACGCCAAGCCTGGGGCAAGAGCGGCGCTTCCGCTCCCGCAAACACCAGAGGCGGCGGTGATGACTATCAGCAAGATGAGCCCGTGTGGCCCATTGTGACAGCGGTGCGCAAACAGCTGTGCCGACCGCTGCGCACGGCCAGTCAAGCGTTCGTTCCCCTGCTCCGAGTCACCACCCGTCTCCCGAGACACGTTCCCATGGCGCGCAAAGTGACCGAGAGATGCGGTTGCACAACATTCGAGGCGTCCGTCGCCTTTGACCTCCGCTTCATGATCGACAAACACATAGCCGGCTGCGACTGGGTGTCCATCAATTTGTTGGGGGCGGCGGCCGCCGCCGCCCCCAACACACCCCCACCCCCGGCCGCGCCCGGGAGCTTCATGGCCGGAGTCAGATATCACGTGGGGGACGCGTTGCACGTACACAGCGAATCGGGACAGAGCACGACGTGGGCCGAAAGCGTCGAAGAGCGCATCAGACAATATCAGAAAGACGGCCTGAAACGGGCAGTGACTGAAGCTATCGACGGCGTCGCCGACGTTGACATGATGGGGAGTGCGGGGACGGCGGCGGCGGCCGCCGTCCCCGTCCCCGCAGACATGGCCATAGGCAAGGACTATGTGGTACGCCCGAAACGCACTGAGCTCGACGAGTCCCGCTGTCAGATAGAGATCGACGCGTGGCACGGGGACGTGCACTGCCTCGGGAACGCTGGCAATTATGCAGCACATGCCCCGATGCGCGTTCTCAGCTTCGATATAGAGTGTGCGCCAATCGCCCCGAGGTTCCCCGACGCGGCTCTCGGAGACCCCGTGATCACCATCTGCTCCCGCATGACCATGGAAGAGGACGCCGAGACGGCAGCCAAGAACCGACCCGGGGACGTGACCTGCAACAAGTTTGGCGACGTGGGAGTGGCGTTCCAGCTCCGGAGCTGTGATCCGGTGAACACGCCTGGGGTGCGCACGGTCTGGTTCGATGACGAGCGCGCGCTCCTGATGGCGTGGCACGACCTCATCGTCCAATACGACCCCGACATCATCACCGGCTTCAACACGCCCAACTTCGATTTCCCGTACCTGCTCAAGCGCGCGGAGCTCCTGGGGATCGGCAAGCGCTTCGCAGACCTGGGGCGCGTCCGCGGCGAGCTGATGCAGTGCCGCAAGAGCGCCTTCTCCAGCAAGGGCAGCGGTGTCATCGAGAACAACGAGCTCAAGATCACCGGTCGCCTCGTCTACGACGTGCGCCAAGTCGCCCAGCGCTCCATCAAGCTGCCGACCTACTCTCTCAACGCTGTGGCCAGCCTCATCGGGATGCAGAAGCTGGAGATGGACCACCACGAGCTCCCCAAACTCTTCTTCCACGGGTCAGCGACGGACCGGTCCCGCATCTGCCTCTACTGTGACCAGGACAGCGCACTGCCCCTCGCCATCGGCCGAGAGAAGATGTTCTTCATCAACGCCATCGAAATGGCGCGCGCCACCCACACTCCCATGGCCTACGAGCTCGCGCGCGGCCAGCAGATCCGCGCGCTCTCCCTTCTCCTCAACGACGCCGCTCTCTCGTTCCGCGTGGTGGACAGCTCGGCTTCGCGCGACTCCAAGACGTCCGTGGCCAACCAGGCCGCCAAATACGAAGGCGCGACAGTGCTCGACCCGAAAAAGGGACTCCACGACGAGACGGTCGTCACGTTGGACTTCAACAGCCTGTACCCGTCCATCATGATCTCGCACAATTACGATTACACGACTATCGTCGAGCCGGACCAGATCCACCTGTATCACCCCGACAACTTGTACAAGTCCCCAATCGGCATCTACTTCCTGCGCGCCCCGCCCCGCTACAAGCCCGACGACGCCATCAAAGCCGGCGTTCCCAAGGCCGCCCTCATCACGAATCCTGACGGTTCGGTGTCCATCGCACCGGGCAGTGTCCTGCCTTTCAGTGTCGCCGAGACTCTCAAGCTCAAGATCGGTTCAGACTACACTGTTGCGGGCGCTGTTGCGGGCGCGGCCGCGCCCGCAACACCCACTCCCCCGGGCACTCTCATCCCGACGCCGACCCCATCGGCAGCACAGAGCATCGTCGTCGATTCAGAGAAGCGTCTCGGTCTGCTGCCCAACATCCTCATGGGACTGCTGTCCCGCCGCAGCGCCACCAAGAAGCTCATGAACGCCGAATCGGACCCCGTCCGCAAGGCCGTGTACGACGGTCGGCAGCTGGCGCTCAAGCTGGTGGCCAACAGCATCTACGGGTTCACTGGCACCAAGTATGGACTGGCCCCCGAGTGGCGCATCGCCGCCTCGGTCACGTCCAAGGGCCGCGAGCTGATCGAGTTCACCAAACAGATCGTGGAGTCGCACTTCCGATGCGAGAACGGCTACCCCGCTGACGCCAAAGTGATCTACGGAGACACGGACTCGGTCATGGTCACGTTCCGCCCCGAGATCCCGGTGGGAGCCGAGGCCGCTAGCATAGCCGTGACCACCACCGCCGCCACCCTCGTGACCGCCCTGACCAACCCGACGGCCGCAGAGCCAGTCAAGCCCTCGGACTGTCTGAAGAAGTTCGTGGAATGCGGCTGGCGTTGCCGCTGCAGCCAGCCCGTCATCCCAGTTACCACGGATCCTGTCCGCGCAGCCGAACTCCAGACGGCCATCAAGATCTCGGTGGCTGACGCTGCCGCCCAGCACCTCACCGAAGAGTTTGGGGTTGTGCCGGCGACTGCGTCGCCGGCACAACCCCAACCCCCACCCACACCCACACCCCTTGCGACAGACGCGCCCGCTCGGACGTCAGCACGGTCTGCCTGGGTCCGCAAAACGATCCCCAAGGTCTCAACACCAACAGAAGTCATGGCAGAGGCCGACGCGTGCTCGGATAAATGCGTGGAGGCGCTCTTGGACATTCTGGCCCACAGCTCGGATCCAGACATCGCCAGGGCAGCCGCCAATCAGACAATCCGCACCAACGCCACCACCGCAGCCAGAAACGCCATCGATCTGCTGGTCGTCAACCGCGCCGCCATTTACGGCAAGGAGGCGTGCAAAATGGTCTCCTCGCGCCTCCCTCCGCCGCTCAACATCGAGTTCGAGAAAGTGTTTGGGCGCTTCCTGCTCGGTGCCAAGAAGAGGTACGCGGGCGTGAAGTTCGTCGAGATCAGGGGCGTCATCAAGCCGCCAGACTCTGTCTCCACCATGGGCATCGAGACGTCCCGACGCGACGGGTGCCCCCTGCAACGCGAGGTGCTGACAAAGGCACTCTATGACATCCTCATTGCACACGACCCCAAGCGCGCCGTGGCCACGACCCGCCAGGTCCTCGCGGGGATAGCCAAACTGGACTTTCCCATGGACAAGTTCATCATCACCAAGGCCCTGAGCAAGGCCAAGACCGAGTTCTCCACTAAACAGGCCCACGTTGAGTTGGCAGACTCCCTCAGGCGGAGGGGAGACCCGCGCTACAACCTCGGCGATCGCGTGCGCATGGTGATCGCACACAAGGACAAGAAGGCCAAGACGTTCGAGAAGGGCGAGGACCCCTACTACGCCGCCCAGCACAGCGTCCTGCTGGACATTCCGTTCTACACCCAGAAGCAGATCATCAAACCCCTCCGGCGCATCTTCGAGTGTCTGGTGCCTGACAACGTCGACGCGGTCTTCGATCACAACGTTCCCATCGAACAAGCCCTCGCCGGCAAGTACAACAGACTGGCGCTGACGGCGCGCCCTACTTTGGAGCACGCAGCCTCCAAAGTTCCCTCCTCCGCCCCAGGGAGTATCGGCAACTTCCTGGCCGTGCTCACCAAACACTGTCTGTTGTGCAAGACTGCCATCGTCAAAGCGCTCCCAGAGTCTCCGGAGGAGTTTCCAGCATTGTGCGCGGCTTGCTTCGACAAAGAGGGCGCCCTGAAGACCCTTCTCGCCGAGCGCAAGACCGAGCACGACAGAAGGCTCGCCGAGATCAACAAACACTGCACGGCGTGCGTCAAACAGCGATCCACTGCCGCCACCACCGCCGCCGACATCGAGGACACCATCAAGAGCTGCGTCAACGACGAGTGTCCCATGACGTTCGCCCGCATCATGACCACCAACAGACTTCAGGAGCTGGCCCGGGACATGAAGCGCCCCGTCGTTTACGTCGCGCCCGAGTCCATTGACACCAACGATCCGTCCATGGCTTCGAGGCCCAAACCCGAGCCATGGAAGCCCCCGAAACGGCCCAAGAAACCGGCCGCGCTCCGCAAACCCAACCCGTTCCCCGTGCACTCGCGCAAGCGCAAGGCGAGCACCAAACGCAAACCTAAAGTCAAGGTCTACACTGAGATCACGATAGCTGAATAAACACAACTTCACTTCATTTATGTTCTCGGGGAGGGAAAGAAGTTGATGCGCCTCTTGATGACTGTCTCAGGGGTCTCGTCGGGAACATCGTGCCAGACGCATGTTTTGTCGATGCCGACGGTCATGAAGTACTCCTTGCAAGCGATAGCCGCCATGTTCCGCTGCCCAAAGGCCCCACGGGCAGCCTTGTTGGGGATATGGGCGGCTTGGATGAAGCGGCTGTGCGAATGGAACGACTGCCACCACTCCACACTGGACTTGATGTGATGTGAGATGATGAAACAGCACGCCATCACCGGGTCGAGGGCGATGTCGAGATCCTCCGCCTTCCCGCTCCCGCCTTCTGGCGGTGGGGGAGTCCATTCCAACGCCTTGTGCGGAGCGAGCTGCACGTGGATCAGCCCAAACGGCGGACGGACGCCGATCGCCTCGAGGGTGCAGAGAGTGTCCAAACGTACAGGGGTCATCAGGTACGACAGGGCACCGACGATCACAGCTTCGCTGGCAGCGGCCGCAGCGCGTTTGAAGCTCGCCCCGAACTGCCGGAGGGTGATCTCAGAGATGTTGGGTGGTCCCTGTTGTCCAGCTTCAGTTCTCAGCACGTCGAGAAAGATGTCATGCGCATAAGGCTTCCCGGACCTGATGACGGTGAGGCACTTGTCGATCGCTTCATTGACGCGGGGACTGAGCGCAGCTATCATCACCGCAGCAGCGCTGTTTGGAACCCAGTCACAGGTCGCCACGCGAAACACGAAATCGACGTCTTCATGGATACTGTTCAGATGCCAGATCCGGGTGGGCGCAACCAATGTGATTGCACGGTCCCGGCCGGCCGGATCACACCGAACGTAAGGCACGTCCCCGTCCTCGGCGGAGATGGTCCGGGAAGCTCCCACAGGAGACGCCCACTCCGCGTTCAGAATCCACGACTCGCGCTTGTTGGGATCACAGCCCTTCTTGAGCATACCGCCCTGGGGAGCAGCGATCATCCCAGACGGGTCCCAGATGGGGACCATGCGCAGCGCCTCGTTGAACTTCAAAACACGGTTCTTCCCGACGGAGTAGTAGTCGCGGAAGTGAACGGCCGACGCCACAGGATCGTAGGGGCGCGGGGACTCGTGCTGGGTGGTCACGTTCAAACAGATGGCCACCCATTGATCAGTTGTTTCTTTCCTCTCCATTTAAAATTTCTTGCTGTCGGTGTCTTGTTGCTGCTGTTTTGTTGTGTGTTGTAAAAACTCGTTTTTGGCTGCTCTGGCGCCCGACACGTCACACGTAAAATAGAACATTCGATTTAAACAATTCAAATAAAGAGGGGAGGCGGAGGGAGAGGAGAGTTCCATAAACCACTCCCACCACCACCACCACCCTCACCTCACACTCACCCCCCACTGCGGCAGCAGCAGCAGCAGCAGCAACAGCATGACTGAGATCGAAATAAAGATAACATTGCCCACGTTCTCCGACTACATGAAAGTGTTGGAGGCCCTCTGTCAGACTGGTGCCAACCAATCTGAAGACCAGGGCAACTTCTTCTTCGACACCAAGGAAAGGCATCTTGCAGCCGCCAAATTAGAGCTGCGGTTGAGGCTGACCTCTGGCCGCGACATGGGCTGCGTCACAGTTAAGGAAAGGAGCGCTGCAGGCGTCGTGAACGGGCTGAGCACCTCCAAGGAAACAGAAGAGCGCGTCCCGGCATCCATTGCCAGCGAGTTCATCGTCGATCCTAACAGGGCGGCCCTGCTCCCGAAGCTGTCCACCTTGGCGTACTGCATCGTCACCAAAGCAGTCCCTCTCGCCGCCCTGCAGAACGGCGGACTCGTGTGCATCGGAGACTACAAGACGCACAGAGTGATCTTCCCTTACCAGGTTGACGGAGTGGACGCCAAATTGAAGCTGGAGCTCGACCTCACCACATTCCCGTGGGGCGGCGACCGCTACGAGCTCGAGGTGGAGGTCCCGACACAGGAGCACGTCACCACTGTCAGAGCAGACATCGCCAAACAGCTCCAAGCCATCGGCGTGTCGTTCAGGCCGTCCACAGAATCCAAGTACGCGGCGCTCATGAAAGGGCTGTCCAAGTGATCTCTCACCCACCCCCTCCTCCCATCGCGCCTCCCCGATTCACAACCTCAGAATTACAGCGAATTTGTGGTTTAGTTCTGGGGTGGTGCAAGCGTCTCTGTGACAGTGATCTTCAGTGTTTTCTTCGCCGGCTCGCGGAGTTCCCGGTCGTCGCCGTTGTCATCATCCTCGGGGCGGTCGGGTTTGCACTCGACGACGATCCTCTTGCGTCTTTTGAGGACCTCGGCCGGCTCGCGAATGCACTTGGACGCAGTGGTTGTGATATAAAGTAGCTCATAGCCCACCCCCAGGCTCTTCGCCACCTCCGCCTTGGTCGCTGTCACGCCTGCACTGGCCACATCCACGCATTCAATCAGGTCCACGCCATTGCGCTTCGCTTCGTCGTACACAAGCTTGATGTACGTCTGCGAAGGCTCACAATAGATGACCCCAATGCCCTCCCCGATCTCTACGTTGCGTTTCGTCTCCGTGTATATTTCGTAGTCTTGCATGTCGGTCCGGGGCGTCCATGTGTGTGTGATCAACGACTCGCCCTCCAATCCGCTCTCCGACATGATTTTGACGGAGCTGCCCTGCATGATGACGACGATGGCGGAAACCTTGGTGCCGAGACTGGTCTCGGCTGGGCGCGGCAAGACGACCTTGATGCGCGAGATCAGCTGGGCATCCGTCTTTGCTTCGTGATCAAAAAGCTGGTCTCCGAGGGTTGAAAGCATCGAGCCCATCGTTGTTGGTTGCTGCTGTGTTTGGACAATAACTCCCGATCCTCTGAGATTTAAATCTGTGACGTATTCGAAAATTTCGTTTATTCGGGGGCGGAAGTAAAAAGAGAGAGAAAGAGAGCGCTGCCAACCGCCAGACCCTTTTTCTAAACACACGAGAAACAAGCCAGCACGAGATGGCAGAGACAGCAACACATACATACGGAGCGGCGCCGATGGATTCCCAACAATCACACAACTACCACCACCCGCAGGCGAACTTTCGTCCAAGGAAACGCGTTGCACACGTCGCACAAAACCCATACACCGTGCTCGAAGGGCAGCGCAAGATCGAGCGCGAGGCCTTGGGGAACGCATGGAAAACTGACATCTTCAGTTGCATCAAACGCCGGCTCATGATTAGGCGAGCAACCAGCGCTTACGAGCTGCAAGATCTGCTTGATCCCGCGCTCGCCTCGCACCTCTTCTCTCTTTATCAGAGATTGGGATCCAGATGTCCGTTGTCAGGGGTCCGCCTGGTGTGTGACTCTGGCATGGGCAACGTCATTCCGGCGAGTGATAGCGACGAGTCCGAGTTCGGCATCACCCGGCTAGTGACCACCGGCCGATTCGTCGTAAACAACGTCCTCCCTGTCGCCAAATGGATCACTACTGCTGCCGTCCGCACCGCCTCCCTAAACAATGTGGTCAGCTTGGCTATTGAAACCAAGCGCTTCGTCGACTTCTGTGGCGCACACTCCGACTGGACGCGGGTCGCCTGCTGTAAACAGTGGGCCGCGCTGCGGTGGAGCACGCACGCCAGCGTCATCGAGTGTGCCCAACAACTCGATGTGCCTCCTCCCCACATTTGGCCAATGACGCAGAACAGCGCCAATCCGTATTTCGAGAGAGTACGCAACCATCCCCAGATCCGAGCAACATACGACATCGCGGCGATCTGCCGGCTGTTCGAGGCACAGGGCGGCGTCTGCTACATGACTGGGTTGCCCATGTGGCCCGGGAACGAGACTATGGCCCCGTCGCTCGATCGCATCGACAACACACGGGGACACACGGTCGGCAACGTTCTCTTCAGCCTCCACTGGGCCAACCTGAGCCGCGGCGACGCCGCCGACCCCAACTTCCTCCCTCGAATGCTCTGCAGGATCGCCAACACCAATCCCACCCTCTCCGCATTCACGGAACGGATCAAGCACATCCAAGCACAATAAAACTGAATAGATTTTCATATCACTGACAGAGCAAACGGTTTTGTTTATGTTGCAGAAAGAGAGAGCGAGGGAGAAAGGAGGAAGCGCACGTAAACAACCACCCCGAACCACAAGCGCATCAGCGCGTGGTGTTATCACTGATACATACGGGCTGGCCTGTGGGGTCAGTATGAGTAACACTCAGCCATCAGATGTGGCACCCCACAAACGAGTTGTACCCATTGACCCCCACAGCCCCGCTCCGCCCGCCCCCAAGCATCGAAAGCTCTCGTTCGCGGCTCACAGACGGTCTCCCGAGTACGCACTCCAGTCCTGTCTCGAGGTGATCAACTCCCCGGCCGGCATCGACGTTCTCCAACCCTTCCGAGCCGGAGAAGGCATCAGGGTGCCGGAAATAGGCTTCCTCAGCTTCAGATTCGTCGAGGCGCGCCAGTACACGGTCGCATTCAGCGCCGTGCCGGGCAAGTGGGGGAGCTTCAGCAAGACCAACAGCTGCGTCTTCCTGACTGCGACTCCGCTCGCCCGGTCCCCGCCCGGCCAGCGCCACTGCGGCCTCTGCGGGATGGCCCATCCCATCAGCGCCGCAGACGCCCTCTACATCCGCCGAAAGAGGCTGGGGCCGGCCGCGAATAAGAGATACGCCTACTTTGTCGGCTGCAAACGGTGCGATCGTCTGCGAGACGCCAAACGCGCAGCGGCTGCGGCAGGTGCAGCTGCCGCTGCCGCGGCAGCTCCTCCCCCGTCGTACTACCACGACGAATACCTCATCTGGCACGACGCCCCCCAAGACTGGTACGGGGAGTTGGGTCCCGGACGGGCGCCAGCCCGTCCGGGAGAGTGGTGCACGCGGGCCGTGTCGCAGATCGTCGAAGTCTTCTCGATTATATTCATGGCTCCGTGCTTGTCGCTCGCCTGGTTCGAGACTCTCCGACGCCAGTACACCGACCACCCAAGCACCCGGGCCACGGCAGCCGGCATCTCTCAGGCCGCCCCAGAGATCACGGCCTACATCCCGCTCTGCATGAACGAGACGTGGACCGCCCCCATCATGGCCCTCCTCCTCAAAACAACGAACGCGTCGCTGCTGATGGAACTACCGCCAACCACCCCCGTCCGCCGCATCCTCGCTCCCCAGGTCTGGTTCGAGTGGACCCACGACCGCTACATCTCCGACTCCCCCTGGTACAGGGACAACGTCCTACAGCGGCTGAACCGCCCCGTCCTCTCCGACGGCCGCACCTTCGTCATCTCCAGCCGCACCGGGACCGGCAAGTCGTGGGCCATCGCACGCGCGATGGGAGCGCGCTTCGCCGCCCTCGGGCCAGCGAACTGCTTCTGCATCCTCTTCCTCCCCAGAGTGCGCCTCACCGAGTCCGAGAGCGAGGTCATCGTCGTGCAGCTCAAGGCCCTCATGGAGGAGAAGCGCATCACGGGCACGCTCGGCAAGTGGGACCGCATGCCCAAGATCCTCAGCTACCTCAACGTCTACGACAACACGGCCGACAAGTCCCGCCTGCGCGACGCGATGCGCCAGAGCGAGGTGGTCATCATGTCCCCCATCACCTACGGCCTGATGGGCTTCGATGGAATAACACCGCCCGTCGCCCCAGGCCATCTCAGAGACACCACCGTCTTCTTCGACGAGTTCGAGACGGACGCCGAGATGTACACCAACATCGAGATCAACCAGCGGTGTCTCTCCAACTGTCTGACCAACGCCATCCAAACATGCGCGCTCGCCCACACGATCATCATGACCGAGGCCTGTCCGTCCTACCTGGGGGTGGCCTTCGCCATCATGGCGGCGAGGGCCGGAGACAAGACGTTGTCCTTCATGATGAACGCGTACATGCACGCCCCGAAGTACATATACGAGTTCAACCAAACCGGGGGAATGGTAGCCGAGCTCCTCGGGGCCGTCCTCGAGGGCAAAGAAGAAACCCCGAACCCGACCACCGCCGCCCAGCGGCACGGAGTCTTCGCGGCGTCCATGTCCAAGGGCGTCGCAGTGCCCATCGCCACAGTGTTCGACCTGGTCGGGGAAATTGCGGTGTGTCACGTCGCCGACCCGCCCAAGACCACAGAATACCACAACAACCCGTTCGACCGCGCGGCAAACGCCGACATGACGCACCCAGACGCCGTCTGGAACCAGCCAGATGTGTCCGCGATCATCGGGTCGTGCACCATCGGAATGGGGGTGGACAGCCACGCCGAGGGCATCACGTTGGAGGGCTCATACGTGACCAGCAAGGCCGCTTCAATAAACTCCCACATACAGCATCTCGGCCGCATCCGATCGTACCCCGACTTCGGCCGGATCGTCTGCAACCGCATCGGGGGCATAGGTGAGGACGAAGAGGACCCCATCATCACGCTGGTGCGGGAGACAGAAGCCCAGCTGGCCAGCATCACAGAGCCGTTCGAGGCAGCGCCAGAAATAGCCGCCATCAACGACGGAACGTGCTTCAGCGCCATGGCGCGCGTGATGGACATAGCTCGCATCGTCCGTACCAAAGAAACGGCCAAACACCTGACCTGGGCGTTCTACAAGAGCGCAGCCCGCGCCAGCTACATCATGCACGGCATCACGGATACAATCGACACCACGACTGAACCACGCGCACAAGCGATGGGACGGGCCTTCACTGAGATCAAGCGACTCACGCTTCATGCCCCGCTCCCAAATGTCACCGAACTGTGCAGTGCAGTGCATACCCAAACGAATTGTCCGTGCTTCGCACTCAAAGTCGGCAAGGGAGACAACACTCCCCACCGACTGCACGTCCTCTCAGTCTGCCTCAACCGGTTTGGGACTCCATTATCCAACGTCGGGAGCGGCCGATCCGACGTGGACAAAGCGATCGCCCTGATGGCCACGATGGTGTGCGGAAAGGGGTCTTACAACAGATCCATCCTCAAGAAGATCGGTCTCTGCCACTGCATCATCAACAGCGCAACGCTCAACGACAAGGACACCAACGCCTTGCTCAGCTATTGCGGCGCTGCCGTCATCAGCAACCATGCTACGTGCACAGGAACCCAGTTGGTGTCATTGCTAAAGAGAGTAGCCGAAGTTCTCAACATAGGCGCCCACGTACTGACCCGGAGTCGAATCGACCGGCGGACTATCAATCCCACAGCACTCCAGGAGGTGGCTAATCAATGCCGCATCGCCGATCCCCGGGTAGTCGCCAGCAACGCCAGTCGCAAGAGATGGTCGATCTCTCATCCTACCACACCCGCGGTAGTGGACGCGGGGATGACAACCACAGAGGAAGACTTCATAACAGTGATCAAGTTCATTGCCTTGTCGGTCGGTATTCAGTACGGGCCCGACGTTCCAACCAAGGAGGAGATGGAAGAGGAGGAAGAAGAAGCAGCCGCAGCCGCAGCCGAGGCTGAGACAAAAGCAGACACATCAGTATCCCCGGTCCCGATCTTTGACTTTGGTCCCGGACCATTCCACCGCCCCCCTGCAGTCATCACGATCAACGACGATGAAGAGAGTGAGGGGGAAACCAGCGACGTGGACGAGGAAACGGAAGCCGCCATCACATTATCCCTCGAAAAGCCGGTCGCGCCCGTGGCCCGGCCTGCCACCCCGTCACGGATGGAAGACGAAGAGGAATCTGAAATATACGACAGCATCATGGAACCAATAG
>Ga0062382_10000187_pt1 | contig 14348 bp, 8 predicted proteins | sample DOMMetBare2Fresh_FD_59507 | JGI IMG/M metagenome (GOLD analysis project Ga0062382, IMG submission 59507) | Wetland sediment microbial communities from St. Louis River estuary, USA, under dissolved organic matter induced mercury methylation -... | ecosystem: Environmental > Aquatic > Freshwater >... | reverse complement strand
GACCGCCTTGAGATGCGTGTCGAGGGCGGCGCGGCTGTAGTGGTCGAGCACGAAACCTTCCGCGCCGACAGCGGCGCGCTTGACAGTCATCCCCGTCCGGCTGGAAATGAAGAACAGGACAACCTGCGGCCCGGATGCGGCAGCGGGCAACCATGCCGCGCCGTCTCTGACGTCGCTGACCTCGCTCAAGCTGTCGGGCGCCACCCCTCCCTCCCGCTGCCGCGCCAGAAAAACGGCGATGAGCGTCTCGCCCTCGCTGATGTGGGGCGCGGGAATGCGGCGCGATCCCGCGGCGGCCGGCACGCGCTCCACGCGCAAGCGGGCTGCGCTCTGGCCAATGGGAATGTGGGGCCCTCCAAAGGGCCAACCACTCCCCAGCGTCAGATCCACCCGCAGGCCCAGTTCGCGCGCACCCTCCTCGGTGAAACGCAACGCCTCGATGAAATCGTCGGAGAGGTAGGGAATATTCCGAATCCCGGCGGCCGCATCGTCCAGGGCGAGCGGATACACCGGTTGGACTTCAAATCCACCGATGCCGGCCTCTTTCATAAGCCGCATCTCGCGCTCCAGGCCGCGTTTGGAGACCGCTGGTCCGAACCACCACCAGCGCATCATGATTCTGCAATCCGCCGGCGGATTCAGGAACAACCGGCGAAGATCCTCCGCCTCGGGCGCCTGCGCCCAGCCGGCGCCGGCGAGGAGGTGCAGTAGGACAAAGCCCGAAATCAGAGTTCTGATGAACGTCACGTTTGGCAACTCCCGACCCCAAAGCCTCTTGGGTGGCTCGCTGTTGAAGAAGCTGTTGCGTTACACTGCTCTAAGTAATCAATCAGGAATGGCCCTGCGGACGCAATGGGCCGGTCCTAAAATGTTTCTAAGAGATTCCTAAACGGATCTGTATTTTGTTGAAAGCTCACCGCATCTATCGGTTTGGCGTTTTCTCGCTCGATCCGGCGGCCAAAGTCCTGCTCAAGAACGGCGAGCCCGTCCGAATGACGCGAAAGACGGTGGAGACGCTGCTGGTACTGGTGGAGAACGCGGGGCAGGTCCTAACCAAAGAGGAAATCATCACCGCGGTGTGGCCGGACCGTTTGGTGGATGAAGCGAACCTCACACAGAACATTGCGGTGATTCGCCGAACGCTTGAGTTGGAGGCGGGCGCTCCCGGCTATATTGAAACGTTCGCTGGGCGAGGGTATCGTCTGGTCGGACCGGTCGAGACAGTTGCACAATCGGCGCCCACGCTGGTCGAGGCTGGACCGCCGCCGCATGCTTCTGGTGCGCGCCCCTCCCGCTGGCCGCTGATTGCCGCAGGCGTCCTCCTGGCGGCGGCTGTCGGTTGGCATCTGTTCCGGAGCGGCGATACGCCGCAAGGTCCGCTTCGCGTCGTTCCGGTCACTCGACTGTCCGGAAAAGAATTCCAGCCTTCGATCTCGCCCGACGGCAAGCGCGTGGCGTTCGTCTGGACTCCCGAAGGCGCGCGGAGCTCCGCGATCTGGATGCACGCGGTCGACGAAGCCGCGCCGCGATCCATCAGCCGAACCGACGGCCACTACAGCAGTCCGGCATGGTCTCCCGATGGCAAGCAGATAGCCTATTTGCGCATCGCCACCGACGCCACGGAGATCCTGATCTCGGACTTGGACACCGCCTCCGAGCGCCGGATTGCGCGCTTTTCGCCGCCGAACTATGGAATGCAAAGCCGGATGCTCGACTGGTCTCCAAAAGGCGACGTGTTGGCGGTGGCCCGCGCAGACCCCCCTGGCGGCGTTCCGGGACTGTTCCTGATCCCGATCGCCGGCGGCGAGCCGCAAAGGCTCACCGATCCCGGCGATACCGTAGGGGGAGATATCGACCCGCGGTTCTCCCACGATGGCGCCTCTGTTTCGTTCATACGCTTCATCAGCCGGTCGAGCCAGGAGTTGTTCGTGGCGCCCGCCCGCGGCGGCGCGCCACGCCAACTGACCTCCGACGGCAAGAAGATCAGCGGGCACGACTGGACGCCGGACGGCAAGTCCGTGGTCATCGCATCGGACCGCGGCGGAGAATTCCGGCTGTGGCGGTTCAACCCCTCGGCGTCCAACCCCGCCTCCACGTTGACAGCGCTTGGCATTTACGGGGAGTTTCCCATACAACTATCGCTGGCCCGGGCCACTCCCACGCTGGTCTACTGCGTGCTGCAGCAGGATCGAAACATATGGCGGCTCGATTTCGACGGCCTGCGCTGGACCCGTGTGATCGCCTCATCCGGGCAGGACGCTTCGCCGCAATACTCGCCCACTGGCGACCGCATCTGTTTCCGCTCGGACCGCTCCGGCGAAGACCAGCTCTGGGTGAGCCACGCCGACGGCTCAAGTCCGATTCAGATCACGCGAGGCGCGCTGACGCCGTCGGTGGGGCGCTGGTCGCCGGACGGGCAATCCATCGTGTTCAACAATTCGAACACCGTCGAAATTCACGTTGCCGCCCTGCGGCCAGACGGCCGTTGGAGCGTACGTGCACTGGGGGCGACAGGAGTGCACCCGGTATTCTCTCCGGACGGGAAATGGATCTACGCCGGCCAGAGGAACAGCGCGAGCCTGGTTCGCCTGCCTGCGGGCGGCGGCCCGCCGACCGAGATCGCGCACACTCGCGCCATCTCGCTCGACGTCTCGCAGGACGGCCGCTCCCTCTACTTCGTGCGTGAGCCGAACGAGAACAAGTTGTGGCGAGTCTCAACCGAGACCGGCGAACTCTCCCCGGCGCTCGACGGCTTGCTGCCGGGATGCACCAGTTGCTGGTCGCTCACTCCTGCCGGCGTCTACTACCTGGGCGTGAGCCGTCACTCGTTCGACAGGCAGGTGCTGTACTTCCACGATTTCGCAAGCGGGCGCGACCGGGTGGTGGTGGAGTATCCCGAGCCGCTGTGGCCGGTCGGGAGCGGTCCGTTTTCGCTTTCGCCCGACAAGCGGAACCTGCTGTGCGTGCGCGTGGATCCGTCGAATAGCGACGTGATGCGCGTCGACCAGTTCCGGTAAGGAACGGCGTTCAGGAAGCCTGCGCGCCCGCCGCGAGCAGATAGCCGCTGGCCTTCAGACCCTCGATCACGCCCAACAGTCCCTCGCGTGCGGCGGCGGGAGGCGGCCCCACGGGCCGGCGGCAGACGCCGGCGCTCATGCCGGCAAGATTCATGATTTCCTTGACCACAGAGGGGAACGTTCCGAGGCTGAAGGCGCGGCGTAGCGGGTCGATCAGCAGTTGCAGGCGCGCCGCCTTCTCGTGGTCGGCAGCTTGGAACGCTTCGTACAGATCCACAAAGGCGCGCGGGACGACATTGGCGCAGGCGGAGACTGCGCCAACCGCGCCGCGAGTGAGTCCTTCCAGAATCAACTGATCGCGACCCACGAAGACGGCCAATCCGGTCCGATGGAGCGCGGCAATCTGATCGATGTCGCCGCTTGAATCCTTGATCCCCAGGAAGTTCTCGCACTTGGCGGCCACGCGCCCAAGGGTTTCGGCGCTGAGTTCAATACCGGTGCGCTCGGGAATATTGTACGCCAGCACGGGCGCGTGCACGCTACGGCAGACATCGGTGTAGTGCTCGACCAGTTCGCTCGCGCTCGGCTTGATGTAATACGGCGTGACCACGACGATGAAATCGACGCCGTCCGCCTCGGCCTTCTGCGCCAAGGCGATCGTCTGGCGTGTGGTGACGCTCCCCACGTTGACGAACACCGGCGCGCGGCCCGCCGCTTCCTGGACGCAGAAACGCGCCGCCACTTCCCGTTCCTCGTCGGTGAGCGCGAAGAATTCGCCCTGCCCGCCCATGGCGAAGATCCCGTGGACGCCGCTTGTGAGAAGCCTGCCGATGTGACTCCGCCAGGCCTCATAGTCGATCCGCTCGTCTTGGCCGAACGGTGTGATGATGGCGGGAACAATTCCTCGCAGGGGCTTCATGGCGTCTCTATTCTATCTCCGCGGGCGCGCGGGCGCTTGCGGTAATCGGAGCATGGGGGGCGTCGCGTGCGGACGCCGCTGGCGGTCGACAACCTACCCATCAGCGGGCTTCGCTTCCCCGGGCCGCTCCTGCGCGCGGAGCAGTTTCTCGCGGCTCTGGGTTACGGATCGGCGGCGGCGCCTTTTGTATACTGATCCTGGACACTAGGACCTACCGATCAATGAAGGGGCCATTTGTTGCGGCCGGTTTGGCTGCTCTCGTTGCTGTCCGGTGGCTGGCAACGGCCGGTCCCGAAGGCCCGTCGAGCCCCATTCGCTTCGCGTTCGAGGCAATCCCTTTCCGGCTGGAGAGCTGCGAGACGCCAGCGCGCCATGTTCCCGCAACCATGGCCGGCGGCGTCGCAGTGTTCGACTACGACGGCGATGGCCGTCCCGACATCTTCTTCACGAATGGTGCGGACATCCGGAGTCTGAAAAAGGACTCTCCCAAATACTGGAACCGTCTGTTCCGCAACGTGGGCAACGGCCGCTTCACCGATGCGACCGAAAAGGCCGGCCTGGCAGGGACCGGCTACGACACCGGAGTGGCCGTGGGCGATTTCGATAACGATGGGTATCCGGACTTGTTCGTCGCCGGAGTCTATCGCAACACGCTGTACCACAACAACGGCGACGGTGTGTTTGCCGACGTCACCGCCAAAGCGGGACTGGATCGTCCCGAGCCGGAGCGCGGACCGCTCTGGGCGGTCGGCGCGGCATGGGTGGACGTCAATAACGACGGCCTGCTCGATCTGTTTGTGCTCAACTACCTGAGCTGGAACATCGATCGCGAGCCGGTCTGCGCGGTTCAAGGCGAGGCGGACTACTGCCACCCGCGCCTCTACGCCGGCCTGCCGAACCGGCTGTTTCTCAATCGCGGCGGCGGCAAGTTCGAGGATGTCTCTGCCTCCTCCGGCATCGGCGCGCACGTGGGCAAAGGCATGGGGGTCGGTGTGGCCGACTACGACCTCGACGGCCTGCCCGACCTGTTCGTCACCAACGACCACTTCTTCAATTACCTGTTCCACAACCGCGGCGGCGGCCGCTTCGAAGAGGTAGCGCTCCCGGCGGGAGTCGCGCTGGCCGAGGACGGCAGTTTCGTCTCCGGCATGGGCGTCGATTTTCGCGACATCGACAACGACGGTTACCCGGACATCACTTTCGTCGCGCTGAACAACGAGACCTTTCCCCTGTTTCTGAACACCGGAAAGGGACAGTTCCGGGAGGTCACGTTCAAAAGCGGCATCCGCAGCCTGAGCCGCACCATGGCGGGCTACTCGCCCGGCGTCTACGATTTCGACAACGACGGCTGGAAAGACCTCTTTGTCAGCCGCGGGCACGTAGAGTCGCTGGTGCGCGCCGGCCAACAGGTCGATCAGCACAATACGGTGTTTCGCAATCCAGGCAGCGGCGTGTGGACGGCGCTCACCGAGGAGGCGGGCCTCGCGGCGCGGCCGCCTGCGCGCCACCGGGGCGCAGCTTTCGGCGATCTCGACGGCGACGGCCGGATCGACGTCGTGGTCACAGCGATCGGCGCGGACGCCGAGATCTGGATGAACCGCAGCCCGGGAGAGAATCACTGGCTGGATCTCACGCTGGAGGGAACGCGGAGCAATCGCAGCGCGATCGGCGCCCGGATCAAGCTGGTGAGCGCCCACGCCACTCAGTACAACCACGTATCGACCGCCGTCGCCTACGCCTCGTCCAGCGCCGGTCCGGTCCACTTCGGGTTGGGCGGCGACGGTGCGGCCGATCTCATCGAAATCCGCTGGCCTTCGGGAACCGTGCAGCGGCTGGAAAAGATCCGCGCCGGCCAGACGGTGCGCGTTCGCGAGCCCTAGCGCGCCAGCGATTTCAATTCCCTCTCCCGGCGTTCGGCGCTGAGCCGGACCACGATCCTCCGCTCGCGCTCGCCCTCGGCCTCGCGATCCAGCCGGTAGTAGAGCGCCGCCAGTTGCACGTGCGGCTCTATCCAATCGGGTGAACCCTTGACTGCGGTCTCCAGCGCCACGGCAGCCTCGCTCAGCTTGCCGGCCGCGACATTCACAACGCCCAACTGGTAGTGAGCCGCGGCCGAAGCCGGCCGGATGCGAATCGCGCGGCGGGTCAGCGCTCCCGCCGTTTCAAGTTCCCGTTCCTTATAGAGCAGGCCGCCCAGGTGGAGAGCGGCGTCGAAGTCGTTCGGGTCCAGATCGAGCGCCTTGCGAAAAGCCTCTCTTGCTCTGTCCCAATCGCCCGTCTTCTCTTGTGCCAAGCCCAGCAGAGCCCAGCCGCCGGGCAGGTCCGGTTTGCGCTGGATCGCCTGGCCGATACTGGCGATGGCCCGCTCGTACTGTCCCGCCTGGAACTGCGTCGCTCCGACCAGCAGGCCGGCTTCGGCGCTGTCGCCGCGAGCCAGTATCCGGTCCACCATCACTTGGCCGGCTTCCACTTGTCCATCGCGGATCAACGCCGTCCCGAGCAGGTAGGCCAGGCTCAAATCGCTGGCGCGCGCTTGAGCCAGCGGCCCGAGCAACTCAATCACTTTCTTGTTGTCGCCAAGGCGTAGGTAGCAGTCCGCCACCAAATAGAGCGCCTGATCGCTGCCCGGCTGGAGGCGGCGCACGCGCTCCAACTCCTGGGCCGCCGGTTCGAACTCCGATTGCTTGTAGTGAGCCAGGGCAAGGTTGAGCCGCACACCGGCATTCTCGGGATCCTGCTGCAACGCCAAACGGTAGTTTGCGATCGCCTCGTCGAATCGGCCCAGCCGGCCGAGCACGACGCCCAAATTGGAGCGGGCGGCCACGAAGTCCGGCCGCAGCCGCAGCAGGCGTTCGTAGACTGCGGCGGCGCCCGCCCAATCGCCCTGTTGCTGTTGCCGGACCGCATCACGGAACAGTTGGTCCGGGTCCTGCATCAGGCCAACGCACAGTAGCCACGCGACTAAGCGGACCGCCCCCATGAGGTCAAGGATACATCAGCCGGGCAGTGTGACCTGGCGCGCTATACCTTGTAGTCCCACTCCTTGCGGTATGGCGTATCGACGAGGGCGTTTGCCGCATCGTCATTGGTGATCCGCATGGCCTTGGAGTCCCAGGCAAGAACCTTGGCCTCCCGCCGCTGACTCGCTGCGCCTGAACCGCCGCCGCCAAATCCGCCGGCCGAGGCCGCGGCCGGGATTCCGTACCTGCGCAGAGCGAGTGTGCCGAGCAGAGCGAACTCCGTCAGCCCGCACGCGAATTCCACGGGTGTGACCGACTTCTTGCCGGCCTTGCACATCCGCACCCACTCCGTGTAATGGTCGGGTTTCTCGCAGCGCGGCAGAGTGGGCGCAGGCTGCCGGAAATCCGCGAAGCGATTTTCGGGGAAGAGCCAGCCGCCGGGAAGCCCCCGAACCTTCTGGCCGGGACGCGGTTGTCCGCCGAACGGCGACCAGGGATTGCCGCCATAGAACGCCGACAACTGAACGCCCTTTTCGCCGACAAACATCACGCCGTTGCCCGGCATCGGCACGTCCTCAGGCATGCCTTCGGGCCGGGGCGGCGTCAGGCCTCCATCGTAGAAATGCACCATCATCGGCGGCTTGGCGCCTCGAGCGGGGATATGCCACTGAACCGTGTTGGCGATGCTCATGCACTCGCGATTGTCGACGCGGCCCTCCACCGAGAAGGCCTGGCAGCCCACGCCGGTCACCCAGTCAGGCTGTCCCATCTCTAGTTCGTCGTGAAACATCTGGAGCGTGTGACAACCGAAGTCGCCCACCGTGCCAGTGCCGAAATCCCACCAGGGACGCCAATTGCCGTAGTGATACGTCTTGTGATACGGCCGGAACGGCGAGGTCCCGCACCACGCGTCCCAATCCATCCCCGCTGGCGGAGTTTGATCCTGGACCGGACGCGCCAGCCCACTTGGGCTGTAGGTCCCCATCCAGATGTGCACTTCGCGAATCGGACCGATCGCTCCAGCCAGTAACAGCTCTGTCGTCGCGCGTGCATAGTGGGTGCGGGAGTCCTGGATACTCGCCTTGGTGGTGACGTTGGAGGCGAGCACGGCCGCTTTCACCCTTCTCGCTTCCGCGATGGTATGCGTAACCGGTTTGGCGCAGTAGATGTGCTTGTTCATCGCCAGGCCCGCCAGCACCAGGTGCGAGTGCCAGTGGTCCGGCGCGCCGACGATGAGAGCGTCGAAGTTCCGCGACTCCTTGTCGAACATCTGCCGGAAGTCCTTGTACACCGCCGCTCTGGGATAGGTCTTGAACACGGGCGCGGAGTACTCGTGGTCGACGTCGCACAGCGCAACCACCTCTTCGTCCTTGCAGCCGGCCAGGTAGTTTTTCCCCATACCGCCGACGCCGACGGCGGCGATCCTGAGTCTGTCGCTCGGCGCCTGAAAACCGGCGCCTCCCAGCACATGCCGTGGAACTACCAAGGGCGCAAGGCCCGCGGCAATGGCGGAGCGCCGGGACAGGACTCCCTCTTTTGCTTCCTCCGTACTCATCGGGGCGATCTCCTTTCTGGCCCGTCGATCAACGAACCGCCGGCGGCTGCCCGCCGCGTGCTCCGCGCCCGGCAAACGGCGCTTGGCCAGTCGGCTGCATGTCGGGCGCCGGCGCCGGCGCCAGCGGCCGCAAGGGTCTCACGTATATGTTTCGGAACGCCACGGCCCCATGGTCTCCCTGCAACATGACGGGGTTTCGCGGCGCCTCCGGAATCCTCATCGCCGCTGTCGTTGGCCCGAGCCTCTCGACGTTCTCGTGAATGATCTGCCCATCGTGCAGAATCCTGACGAACTTGGCGTTTGCGATCTTCTTGCCCGACTCGTCGAAGCGCGGGGCCTGAAACCAGACATGGAAAGACTGCCACTGCCCTGGAGGACGGTCAGCCCGCACCTTGGGCGTGACTTCACCGTCCACGCCGTTGATCGGACCACCCGCATAGTGGTACATGGCGCCGCACTGATCCGTGGGCAACCGGGGAGTGAAACCCCAACTGTCCCAGATCTGGATCTCGTACAGCCCGTGCAAGTAGACTCCCGCATTCGACCGCGCGGCGACCATAAACTCGACGTAAAACTCGATGTCGCCGAACTTCTCCGTGGTGTAGATATTGGAGGCGTTCCCCTGCGGCTCCACGTCGGTATTCACGATTCGGTCGCCGGGGCCTGGCAGACCGATCAACAAACCGGGGGTCGCGGTTCCACCCCAGATCACGCCGCTGGTTGGCAGCCACTTGCCTTTCTTCGAGGCGTCGACGAGTTCCCAACCATCCAGGTTCTTGCCATTCAGTAAGGGCTTCCATCCGCTTTCAATCAGAAAGGGCGGGTCGCCGTGATCGCTTCCGTCAGTCAGCGGAGGAGAATCCGCTGCCCGCAAGCGCACGAAAGCGCCAGCCAGCGCCACGGCTAGCAACGCAGAAACCAAAACCTTCTTCACGTTCACACTCCTGATGCAACTGATCGCGGTGATTCCCGCGGCGGGAACGGCAATCCCCGTCACCGGAACTTCTCGACGAGCATGAGGTCGCTTCCCACCACATCCGCCTGGGAGTATAGCGCGTAACGTTCGTCCGGAGACACGGTCAGCCCCAGAAACAGGAATCGGCCCAGCGTGGCGACCGTCGCCGCTTTCGCGGAACCGAGATCGACGGACCGGAGTGCGATCCCAGAAGCGGTTTCCCGCATGAAGTAGATGCGATGCTTCGTCACGGTGAAATTCCGGCCATAGACGGAGTCCACAATCTGGGTCTCCGCGCCGCCCGCCACCGGTCGTCTCCACAGCGCGCTGGCGCCATCGGTCTTCGTGTAGTAGAGGTCTCTGCCGTCCTCCGATTCGAGCGCCATGAAACCGCCGTTTTGTGTGACCTGCACCTCCGCCTGCCCGCCGGCGGGGGTCTTCCAGACCTCGTACCGGCCGCTGCGATTCGAGGCGAAGTAGATCCAGCTACCGTCCCGCGACCAGCTCGGCACCTCGTCCATCGCCGGGCTTGTCGTCAATCGGACGATCTGGCCTCCTTCGGAACTCACCATATGGATGTCCCAATTCCCAGCGCTACTGTTATCGAACGCAATACGGCGCCCGTCGGGCGACCAGACCGGCGTACCCGAGAAACCACTGCTGAAAGACGTGAGCTTCACGGGATTGGCGCCGTCCGCGTCACATAGCCAGATCTCTCCCCGGCCGGAGCGGTTCGAGTGGACTGCGATCTTCCTCCCATCCGGCGAATACTGTGGGCTGCGCTCTCCGCGTGTGGAGGCAATCAACCGCACCGGCGCGCTGCCATCGCCCAGACCGGCGCGCCGGATGTCGGGACCTACGACGGTCGGCTGTGAATATACCAGGCGGCGTCCCTGCCGTGCGACCGCGAGATACAACTGCATCATCGTCCGCAAGGAGTCGTTGCTCTCGCCAGCACCGGTCAGACGCACCGGTTTCCCGGCTCCAAACACATTGATGCGCCATAACTCCACCCTGCCACTCCGGTTCGATGAGAACACCAGATCCCGGCCATCTTCGGACCATGCGTGACCCAGTATCCAGCTTGAGTCGGATGTGATGCGCTTCACCTCGACCGGCGCGGACAATTCGCGCTCCAGAGAAAGCGTGTAGATGTCGCCGTTCACCAACCCGGTCACGGTGCGAGTAAAGGCCAGCGTGCACCCGTCCGGAGAGACCGCCAGAGCGCCGTCGCCAGCAATGTTCCGAGGAGGCGTTGTGACTGGTAGTCTGCCGCCGGTCTCCACGGAAACGCGAACGATCCGGCACACACCGCTCTCATCGGCGGCCTCGATCGTGAACAGATACCTCCCGTCCGCCGACCACGCCAGTGCAGGGCCCTGGTTCCTGTAGTCGAGATCCGGCCAGCCGATCTCGGTCCGCGCCACCTCCCTCTGCGGTCCCGGCAGCGATGGCATGAGCATAACGGCGGCGTGCCGTTCGTCGGCCTCCCGAAGGAAGGCAATCGAGCGGCCGTCCGGCGACCAGGCGGGGAACCGGTCTGCCGCAGCGTCGTGGGTCAATCGTAGCGGTTCGCCGGAGCCGATCAACTTGACGTAGATGTCGAAGTTGTCCTGCGCCGGCCCATTCCAGGAGAACGCGATCCGCGTGCCGTCGGGCGAAAACGAAGGACAGCAGACGATCCCCGGATAACTGGTGAGGGGCGCGGCGGGCGCCAGCTCAATGCTCCGGGTATCCCGTTTGCGCTGCCAGATGGCGAGTGCGGCCACGGTGACGCCGATCAGAAACAGGGCAGCCAGAAAGCGCCAACGCGGCCGCACCTGCGCCTCCGGCGGAGGGGCGGATGCGTTCGGCGTTGGGACGACGGTCCTCGGGGGCGTGCGCGAAACCGGCGCAAGAAAGCGGTATCCACGGCGCGCCATGGTTTCAACGAACCTGGGGTTCTCGGCCGTGTCGCCGAGCGCCTCGCGTAGCTTCCGAACGGCGCTGTTGATCGCGTTCTCGTAGTCGACGTGGGTCTCGGGAGCCCACAACCTGGCGCGGATCTGTTCCCGGGTCACAAGGTCCCCGGCGTTCTCCACCAGAACCGTCAGAATCTGCAGCGGCTGATCCTGCAGCCGAAGCCGTAGGCCGCGTTTGCGTAATTCTCCGATGCGCGGCTTCAACTCGTAAGCACCGAATCGATAGACCGGCGCGTCATCTCTCTCGAGTGGCGTCGCCTCGGATTCCATGCTTTGTTGAGTCTAGCACGGCGTCAGAGGGACATTTCGGATCTCAGAGCGCTTATTTTCATGGGCTTACACGGACAGATCCGTCTGATTCCAAAGCTATTGAATTGGCGTTGGACCCCAGGCATCATGTGATGCTGGACCCACACGGGGCAGGGATCGAAATCAGAGGGGCGGGGATCGAAATCAGAACGGTAGGAGAATGAGCTCATGACTCGGACCTGTCCGCGAGGGGAAAGGCGCCCGTGAACCGCGACGTTCTTGATCCCTGCACAAGCCAAGGCGCCGGTCCGGCGTCGAACTCGAACCGCGATCTGGCGACGCTGTGTTGGTCCACCGCGGCGATCTTGCTGGCCTTTTTCCTGCTTGCGCAGCTCGGCGTCCTACTGAGCTTCAGCGCCGGTTGGCGCGTTTCGCCCTTCGTGGCGCCGGCTGCGCTGCTCCTCTCGCTGGCCGGCGGCGATTGGCTAGCCCGGCGGGAGGGTCTGCGGGGCCGCCTGCGGATCGCGCCGCCCGCGATCGCGCTGGCTGTCTTGGGAGGCGCTCTATTGCTGTCCGCGGCCTTCTTCGACCTCTCGTGGGACGGCCTGTGGTACCACCAGACCGCGGTGTATCAGATGGCGAACGGCTGGAATCCCCTGCGAGACCCGCTACACCTCTTCCGACCGACAGTACAGGATTCCTTGCGCCACTATGCCAAGGGACCCTGGTACGTTTCCTTGGCCCTTTTTAAAACGATCCCCAACATCGAATGGGCCAAACCCGCGCCCTGGATGGCGCTGGTTGCGGCCTTCTTCGCCATCGCAGCGGTCCTGCTCGATTTCGGAATGCGCCGGCGCGCCGCCGCCGTGATCGCCGCCATGGTATCGCTCAACCCTGTGGCGGTTTGCCAGCTCGCCTCCTACCTGGTCGACGGCCTGTTGATCTCCTTCCTGGCCTGTTATGTCGCAGCGGTAGCGCGGAGCTTCCGGCGGCCAAGCCTCCTGGTCCACGCAGTCGCGCTCACATCCACGGTTCTCTGCATCAATACCAAATCCTCGGGACTCGTCTATCTCTGCTTCTTCTGCGCCGCGGGAGGACTGTATCTCCTCATCCGGCAGCGGCGCCTGCTGCTGCGGTATGCGGCGCTCCAACTCGCTTCCATCACGCTGGCGACTGGAGTCTTCGGATTCAATCCCTATGTCACCAATACCGTCCACCGCGGCCATCCGTTCTACCCGTGGATGGGAACCGCCGCCCATCCCGGCTACAACCAGCCAGGACGAGACCCAGTGGAAAGGTATGAAACTCCGAGAAACATGGTCGGCCGGAACCGCTTCGTCCGGTTCGCCTACGGTGTGTTCGGCCGCCCCGGCTCACAGCCCTTCTTCGAGGGGCCCGACGCCCGCCTCATGTGGCCCTTCGACGTCCGCTGGAGGGATTTCGAAATCTTCTGCTTCCACGAGGTGCGCATTTCGGGTTTCGGGCCGCTGTTCAGCGGTGCGTTCCTTATTGCGGTCGTGCTGCTGGCCGCCGCGCTCATCCGCCCCGGTTTGCCGCGCGAGGTTGTCGTCCTGTTCGCGGGAGCGGTCGTGGCGTCGCTGCTGGCGGGCTTGCACATGTGGTGGGCGCGCTATGGACCGCAACTCTGGTGGCTGCCGATCATCGCTGTGATTGCCGCGCTCGCCGTCCCGGGCTGGCGCGTCGTTCACTGGGCCGCTTGGGGTCTGGCCGCGGTTCTCCTGGTCAACACCACGCTGGTGGGCGTGGCCCACCTCCGCTGGGAGCGACACGCCACGCGAACCACCGAGGAGCAGATGGCCTTCCTGCGGCAGAAGGGTGAGATCGAGGTCGATTTCCAGTACTTCCGCGAGCCCTTCGGCGAACGGCTCCGCGCGGCGGGAGTCAGGTTCCGCGCATCGCGCACCCTGCACTGCAGCGCCCCGATGGAATTGATGAGCGTCGTGCCGGGCTATCCCGGCGCGGTTCGGGCCTGTGTCCAGGAAAAGTGAGCCGTTCGGCCGCAAGGTGGAATCTTGCGGACCACACAGAGGCTACCAATACAGCCGCAGCGCCATCTGCACTTCGCGCGGCAGGTTCGCCTGGCTGCTCGTCCTACCGAATGTCGAGTTGCCCACTGTCGTGTCGGGCGCCCCGAACCGCGGATGGTTCAGCGCATTGAACACTTCCACACGATATTCCAGCCGCGTCCCTTCCAACGACCGGCCCAGGTCGAATTGCTTGAGCAGCGAGAGCGATCCCTCGCGGATTCCGGGCGCGCGCAGGTTCGGCAGCATGCGCGGGGCGGTTCCTACCGCAAACGCGGGCGGCTTCACCGCCACCTCCGGGTTCAGGAAATACGCATCGAGGGACGCGGCCGGATTCTTCTCGAGCTTGCCGGTCAGGTTCGGCCGCTGTAAGCCGAATGTGGGAACGCTCTGGCCTCCGTTGATCCCCAGCGCCAGGGGAAACCCGCTCGAGAAACGCCAGATGCCGTTTGCCTGCCAGCCCCCCAGAATGGCGAGCCAGGCCGGATGCCAATCCGCGCCCCATCGCTTGCCGCGCCCGAACGGCAGTTCCCACACATAGCTGAATTGCAGAACTTGCGGAATGTCGAACTGCGACACCGAGCGCTCGAGGCCGAGATTATTCGGATCCTGAAGGCTGGTCGCTCCGCCCAGCCACCCCAAATTCGCTCCGGATACCGAAGCGTCGTCGATGGATTTCGAGTTCGT
>Ga0062382_10000185_pt1 | contig 14391 bp, 13 predicted proteins | sample DOMMetBare2Fresh_FD_59507 | JGI IMG/M metagenome (GOLD analysis project Ga0062382, IMG submission 59507) | Wetland sediment microbial communities from St. Louis River estuary, USA, under dissolved organic matter induced mercury methylation -... | ecosystem: Environmental > Aquatic > Freshwater... | reverse complement strand
TCAGTTATGCCAGAAGAAGCGGCTTTTTGCTAGACCCTGTGTGAGAAAAGCGGGCTAGGACGGCAGAGCGGTGGGCGATTAGCGCGAGCCCGAGATCTCGGACTCACCAGGCCGTGAGATCGCTCAGCGCCGGATGCGCGACTTCACCTGACGGGCGAGTTTCTCGATGCGTTCGGTCTTCTTGATGGCGGAGATCGAGAGCACCTGATAGTCGTTCTTCTCCAACTCCGTCTTGAGTTGCCCTGCGACCTCGATGATCTCCCCCACGTCCCTCAGATTCTTCTTGTGCTCTTCTCTGAGGATTTCCTCCTTCTGGGACTTGCCGCTGGGCAGCGTGACGTCCTGGTCCTCGCCCGGGGGCTGTTGAGGCGTCGCGCCGTCCAGAAAGATCGTCGTCCCGAGAAGGCACACACCAGCAAAATGTCGGATGCGCACCTCTCCATACTACGCAAAACCGAAACGGACGCTGACTCGGGCGCGTTGCGGGTAGGAAGGGAAAGCTGGCCGGCCGCGTTCATATCAGCGGCCGGCGCCAAACTCCCCAAGGCTCAAGGACGTGGGCGCGAGGTTCTAAGGTGGGTATGGATTCTCGAACACGTGATGCAGAAGCATAAGGAGGCGGGCCTAGCGAGGACGAAACCACCGTTCCCTGAGCCTTTGCTCGGTGTCATCACGCCTTCTGAAAAGGCAATTGCCTCTCCAAAGTGCAAGTTCTTGAAACTAGAACCAGCTTCCTCTTCCAGGGAGCGCCCCACGGCAAAAATTGCACGGTCCGGGCGCTCCCCGGACAAAAAGTCGTCGCACGTCAGTTCTGAGTGGGGACTACCGGACTCGGCGGTTTCGATACGCGGCCCTTCACCGCTTCGTCGATCGAAATGCTGTACACATCCAGCGTGCGTCCGGTGGCTTGGTCGAGCTGCACTTTCGCCTTCGCGTATGCGCTCTCGGCGGCCACCTCGTTGGAACGCGCCAGCGCCAGATCGCGCTGGTATTGGATCACGAAGTAGATCGTCGAGACGCCCAGAGCGTATTTCTTCTGCTCGGCGTCCAGCGTTTGCTCGGCCAGCGCGCGGGCCTTCACCGCGGCGTCATATCCCGCCTTGGACTGCTGGAGCGCGATCAGCGCGTTGCGCACGTCCGCGCGGATCTGGTTCACCAGCCGCTGCTGGCCGATCTCCTGCTGCCGGAGACTGATCTGGTCCATTACCATGTCGGCGCGAGCGGCGCGGTTCATGATCGGGATGTTGAGCTGGAATCCGATCGAGTAATCCGGAAAGTTGCGTCCCAATACCTGCGACATCGCCGTCCCAAAGCCTCCGATGAAATACGGGTCGGCCGATTGCCCCGGCACGAGGGTGCCCGCCAGTCCGTTGTTCTGAAAACTGGCCTGGACGCCCAACGAGGGCAGCAACTCCTGCTTCGTTCCGAGGAGCCCGATTTTGGTGCTGTCGATGTTGATCCGGGTTTGCGCCAGTTCCGGCCGGTTCTCCAGCGCTCGCGCCGTCAGGTCCTGCACGGGATCGACCTGCTCCTGCTCTGGAACGCGGATCCGGTCAGTGGGGATGATGTGCGCCTCGGAGATCGCCGGGTTGGCCACGCCGGTGCGGCTGAGTGCGTTCTTCATCAGCGTCTCCTGCTGGAGAAGCTGTGTGCGCGCGATCACCAGCTGCTGCTGGTTCTTGGCCACCTCGGCCTCGGCCTGAATGATGGAAATTGGCGCCAGCGTGCCGATCTCCACCTGCTTCTTGTTGTCTTCGTAGAGCTTCTGGGAGGTCGCCAGCGTCTGCTCCTGCACCTTGACGTTTTCGGTGTAGCTCACAAGGTCCCAATACCCGGAAATGACCTGCGAGACCGTCGCGATCACTTGCTGTCTGAATGCCAGATCGGAAACCTTCTGGCTATTCTTGGCTATCCGGATATTGCGCCTGTTGACAGCGAGACCGAACCCTTGCAGCAGGCTCTGAGATATCGTCAGGTTCATGTTGGCGTTGGTATTGGGGTTGAACTGGTTTTTGAGGTTGTTCGATGTGACCGCGCTGTTGTTCCACCCCAGGGACACCGAGGTGCCCGTGGCGAAGCCCTGTTGGAATCCCGCGCTGCTCGATCTGTAGTCGGAGGTCACCGCGGTCGTGCCGGTCGTAATGGTGTTCGCTTGAGGGCTGGACCTATGTCCGAAGCTGGACGAAACGTAGAAGGATGGGTCGTAATTGGGGATCGAGGTGCCTGTTGCGGTGATGATCGAGCCGCCGGCCGATCCGCTCGACGACCCCGAACTCGAGCTCGCGCTGCTGACGCCGGCGATACTGGTGATTCCTGCCTGGCTCAGAGTGCTGGTGGTGCCGGTCTGCACCGCCGTCGGGACGCCGCGCAACAGTCCGCCCGCCTTCGCCCGCAACAGGTTCGCTGCGGCCGTCGGTGCGCCATAGCGCTGATACGCGATGTCCAGGTTATTCTCCAACGCCAACGCAATCGCGTCCTGAAGCGAAAGGTAGACGTTGCCCGCCCGTAGAAGCGATTCCAGCCGCGTCGAGTTCGTCAAATCGATCGGCGGAAGCTCCTGGTACCGGTAGTTCCCGAAGAAGCCTCTACTGGGCTGAACAAGTGGCGTCTGCGCGCTCACCATGGGCGCCAGCAGCAGAGAAGCGCAAATCAACGCAATACCGCGTTGCAAGCAGATCATGGAGTCACACCTCGGTCAAGGTTCAGATACTTCAAGCAAGCTATGACGCTAACGCGCCCGGCTATGTTCCCTGAATCTCTCATGGTATCGCAACCGGTGCGCCCGGCTGGTATAATTCTCCGGACAGACGGTCTGAGTCTCGTCAACAGGAGATCATCCATGGCCAGCAATATGCCCCCCATGCCGCCCCCTGGTGGCCAGCAGCAGTTCACCATCCCCCCGGCTCCCCCGCCGAAGAAAACCAGCCCATGGATCTGGGTGTTGTGTGGCTGTCTTGGCCTCATTGTGATAGGCGGCCTTCTCGTGGGCGGCGCCATATTCTACGGCCTGCATAAAGCGAAACAGGCAGGCTTCGACCCCGAACTGATGAAGCGGAACCCCGCCGCGGCGGCCGCCAAGGTGGCCGTGTCGGTCAATCCGGACCTCGACCTTGTCTCGATGGACGAACAGCGCGGCGTTCTTACCGTTCGCGAGAAGAAGACGGGCAAGACCGTGACCATGAGCTTCGAGGACATCAAGAACGGCCGGGTTTCCTTCGAAGGCGAGGATGGCGAGAAGGTGGCCTTCGGCGCCGGCAGTCCCATCAAGCTCCCTAGTTGGTTCCCGAACTATCCCGGCTCGACGCCCCAGGGCAGTTTCACGGCCTCCGATGCGAGTCAGGATGCCGCGCAGTTCGTATTCACAACCTCGGACTCCCCGGCCAAAGTCGTCGCGTTCTATGAATCGGAACTCAAGCAGGCAGGCCTGAAAGTTTCGACTCTTAACCAGGACAACGGCGGCATCGTGACCGCGGAGGACGACGCGCAGCAGCGCGAGGCAATGGTGACGGTCTCGGCCTCGGGTGTGGGCGCTCAGGTCAACGCCACCTTCAAGTCCAAGAAATAGCGCGAAGCGCCAGGCCGGCGCCGGAGATCCAGGCGCCGGCCTGACCTCACTCATAACGAAGCGATTCGATGGGATCGAGTTGCGCCGCGCGGCGCGCCGGGTAGTAGCCGAAGAACACTCCCACCAGGCCCGAGAACACGAAGGCCAGCGCGATCGCCGCCGGACTGATCAGCGTAGGCCATTGCGCGAATCGCGAGATGGCGATCGACAGCGCAAGGCCCACCACAATTCCTCCAATCCCGCCTAGCGAGGACAGCGTTACCGCTTCCACCAGGAACTGCAGCAGGATGTCTTTCATCCGGCCGCCGATGGCGCGGCGCAGCCCGATCTCCTTGGTCCGTTCGGTCACCGAGACCATCATGATGTTCATAATGCCGATGCCGCCGACCACCAGCGACACCGACGCGATCGCGCCCAGCAGGATCGACATGATGTGCGCCGAGGTCTGCCGCGCGGCGAAGATCTCGGTGAGGTTGCGCACCGTAAAGTCATCGTCCTGGCCGGGTTGGATACGGTGCCGCTGGCGAAGCAGCGAGCCGACCTCGCTCTGCGCCTGATCGATGAGAGCCGGGCCGCGCGCCTGCACCAGAATCGCCCCGACCGACCGCGCGTTCGCCTGGCTGGTTCCCAGCACCTTCTTCTTGGCCGTCGAGATCGGGAGGATCACTGTGTCGTCCTGATCCTGGCCCGAGGGCGACTGCCCTTTCGGCGCCAGCACGCCGATGACGTCGAACGGGACGTTCTTGATGCGGATCACCTGGCCCACCGGATCGGCGCTGCCAAACAGATTCTGCACCACCGTCGTCCCCAGCAGCGCGACCTTCGACGCGGCGTCGACGTCCTGCTCGGTGAAGGGCCGCCCCTCCGCAACCGTGTAGTCGCGTATCGTCAGATAGTCCGGCGTCGATCCCTGAATCGAGGTCGCCCAGTTGTTGTTGCCGTTCACGACTTGCGCGCCGCCTCGCACCGTTGGCGCCGCCGCCAGAACCGCGGGGCACTCCGCCGATATCGCACGGCCGTCGTCTTCAGTCAGCGTCACCGTCTGGCCGCTGCCCATTCTGACTCCCGAGGTTGTGATTGTGCCGGAGAGCACGATGAGCAGGTTGCTGCCGATCGACTCGATCTCCTGGTCGATGCTGGCCGTGGCGCCGGAGCCGACCGCCACCATGGCGATCACCGCCGCCACGCCGATGATGATCCCCAGCATGGTAAGAACGGAACGAAAGCGATTCGCTTTGATCGCGCTCAGCGCGATGAAGATGGTGGATAGCCAGTTCATATTGACTCCTTAGAAGCGGGGGCCCGGCGCGCCGCCGCGAGACGCACTGGTGTTGCTGTTCTGCGCCAGCCCAACGATCACTTCCTGTTCGCCCGCCAGCTTGCCGCTCGTCACCTCGCTGTTCACGCCGTCGGTGATCCCCAGCGTGACGGGAACCGGCGTGGGCCGGCCGTTCTCGCCCAACACATAGATGGTTTGGGTCGCCGCCTCGCTACGGCTCTGGCGTCCCCCTGGACTACCGGGACGCGCCGCCCGCTGCGCAGTCGCCTCCGGCGGGCGGAATCGAAGCGCCGAGTTTGGGATGCGCAGTGCGTCTTCGCGCCGCTCCACCAGAATCCGCACGTTTGCGGTCATGCCGGGGATCAGCTTCAGGTCCGGGTTCGAAACCGCCACGACTACGTCGTACGTAATCACGTTCTGGACGTTGATCGGCGCCTTGCGGATCTCGACAACCTGCCCATGGAACTTCCGGCCCGGGTACGCATCCACCGTAAACGTCGCCGGCTGTCCCACCTGGACGCGCCCGACATCCGACTCGTCCACGCTCGTGTCCACCTGCATCTTGGTCAGATCCTGCGCGATCTGGAAAATCGCGGGGGCCTGCAAACTCGCCACCACGGTCTGGCCCACGTCCACCTGGCGTGAGATCACAGTCCCGTCGACTGGCGCGTAGATGCTGGTGTGCTCGAGGTCGATCTGCGACTGCCGCAACGCGGCGATCTGCTGCTGCACGTTTGCCTGCGCCGAGGCGACCTGCGCCTGAGCGACGCCGCGCTGCGCTTCCGCCGAGCGCACTGCGTCCTGCGCCGCCTGCACTTGCGCCTGCGACGCGCCCACCGCCGCCACTTCGGCGTCATACGCGGCCTGCGCCGTGTCGCGGTCCGCGGTCGCCACCAGACCTTGGTTGAAGAGCTGCTGTTGCCGGCCGTACTTGATTTTCGCGTCCGCGGCGTTCACCTTCTCCTTGGCGAGGTTGGCCTGCGCGATAGCCAGTTGGGCCTTCGCGCTCGAGACGTCGGCCGCGGTCTTTTCGAGCGCCGCCTGCGCGTTGGCCACAGCCGCGCGCGATGCATCTACGTTGGCCTGCGCCTGGTTCACCCGGGCCTGAAAGATCTCCGGGTCGATCTGCGCCACCAGTTGTCCCTTCTTCACTCGAGTGTTGAAGTCGGCGTGCAGCGCCTTGACGTTCCCGGAAACCTGCGCGCCTACCTGGACCGTCACCACCGCGTTCAAGTTCCCGGTCGCCGAGACCGTGCTCGCAATTTCGCCCCGGTCCACCCGAACCGTCCGGAATTCCGCGCCGCTGGAGTCGCGGAAGTGCGCCCAGGCGCCCAGGCCGCTCACGACTGCAAGCATCGCAGCGGCAAATACGACCCGTCTCGTTTTCATAAGAACTCCATCCCTTCAATAGAGAGGGTGCTGAGGCGCAGAGAGACGTTACGTAAAGCTATGTAAAGCAGGGGTGTGCGGATGCTATAGTAAGCTCTTGTGAGCGCACCCTCGGACCCAGTTCTGAATCTGTTTTATGAGACCGGCGCATACCTCCGCGGTCATTTCCGCCTAAGCAGCGGGTTGCACAGCCGCGAGTATCTTCAGTGTGCGCTCGTGCTGCAGCATCCCGAGCGCGCCGCGCGCCTTGGTGCGATGCTCGCTTCGGCGTTGCGCGCGCTCGCGCCTGGTCTCTCCGTCAAGACGGTTGTATCTCCGGCGCTGGGCGGGGTCGTCATCGGCCACGAGGTGGCCCGCGCACTCGGCGCACGAGCGATCTTCACCGAGCGCGATCCGAACGGCAAGATGATCCTGCGGCGTGGATTTGCGGTCGATCCGGCGGAGCAGGCCGTCGTGATCGAAGACGTGGTCACCACCGGAGGCAGCACCCGCGAGGTGGTCGAATGCCTCGCCGCCGCGGGAGCGGAAGTGCTGGCGGCGGGCTCCATTATTGACCGCAGCGGCGGCAAGGCCGACGTGGGCGCGCCGCGCGTCTCACTCGCCACGCTCAACGTGGTTGCCTATCCGCCGGAGGCCTGCCCGCTTTGCGAACAGGGCGTTCCGGTCGCGAAACCCGGTTCCCGTCCTTCTCCCGCCGCCGGATGAGGCGCATTCGGATCACTCTCGCTTACGACGGAACTGAGTTCCACGGCTGGCAGATCCAGCCCGCGCTGCCTACCGTTCAGGGCGAGCTGCAACGGATACTGCGGGAAATCGAGGGCCGTCCGGTTCTCGTGGACGGCTCGGGACGCACGGACGCCGGAGTGCACGCGCTCGCGCAGGTGGCGGCGTTTTCGCTGGAGAACCCAATCCCGGCGGACAACCTGCGCCGGGCGATGAACCGCCTGTTGCCGCACGCCATACGCGTGCTGGCGGTTGAGGAGCGCCCGCCGGACTTCCATCCACGCTTTGACGCGCGCGCGAAGACCTACGAATATCGCATCTTTCGCGGCGAGGTCTGCCCGCCTTTCGAGCGCCGCTACGTGCATCACTACCCCTACCCGCTGGACCTGGCGCGCATGACCTGCGTGGCGCCGCTGTTTGAGGGAGAACACGATTTCACGGCCTTTGCCGCGGCGGACGAGCGCGACCGCGAAGGCGGTTCCAAGGTCCGCACCATCTTCTCCTCGCGCCTGGAGCCGGCCGGCGAGCGCCTCCTCTACCGCGTGCGCGGCAGCGGATTCCTCAAGCATATGGTGCGCAATCTGGTAGGGACGATTCTGGAGGCGGGAAAAGGCAACCTGACTCCCGAAGGCGTCTGCGCCCTGCTCCAGCCCGGCGCCGCCGTGAAGGCGGGACCCACTGCGCCGGCCTGTGGCCTTTTCCTGGTTTCGGTCGAGTACCTCTAGCCGTCCTCGAGCATTTCGAACAGGCGTTTCTTGGCGAATTCGAGCGCCGGCAGCGTCTTCACCGCTCTCACGCGCGTCTGCAGGGACTGCGCCAGCGGCTCCAGGAGCGCCCGATACTCCGCACGCCGCACCCGAACCTCTTCCGGGATGACGCCGCCGCTCTCGACGGCCTTTAGCAGCGCTCGCGAAAGCATTTCGCCCGCGGAGACGTCCGGCTTCGCCAGTTCCGGCGCATGCGCGAACGCCGTCTCGGCGTCGATGGCCATGGCCAGCCGCATGCACGCCTTCCGTTCGTAGTTCTTGCCGACCAGTGCGGGCGCGTAGAAGTGGTCGAGCTCCAGAGCGCCGCGCGTCTTAGGCTTCGCGGCGAGGATGCGATCGATCTGCGCCTGATCCAACGGCGGGGCGACGGGCACGCTGGTCACCGGCTTTGGCGGCGTGAACATCTGCAAGTCGAAGCCCCGGTCGCTCTGCGTCATGAGTGGGAAGACGCCCTCGCGACTCCACAAGTCCTGCCCGCCGGTTTGTTGCTCCAGCGCCTGCAACAAGCCGGTCACGGCCGTGAGGCAATTGCTGAGCAGGCGTCCCTCGTTCTCCGTGATGTACCAGGGCGTGTAGCCCGGCCGCGCCGAACGGAACTGCGGCGAAAGGCTGCCCCGCGCCGCCCGGTAGCCCACCGCCTCGAGCAGTTCGCGGTCCTGGCGCGTGAGGTCCTTGCGCGGAGAAAACTCCGCCGAGACGGTCCGCTGCTCGGCCAGGAAATCGGCCAGGTCGATTTCCTCGGATTCTTGAAGCTTCCGGAAGAACTGATACCCCTGTGCGCCCAAGTAAACCATCAGGGAGAAAACCTGTCCGGCCGCGCCCATCACCGAGCAGGCATGATCTTCCGTTTCCGCCGCCAACCGCACGAAGATCAAATCGGAGTCCGCCAGCTTTCGCCAGGGTTGAGCGGAGCCGAACTGAATTGCCAGCGCGCACAGTTCACGGGCAGTGGCCAGCGATAGCGGCGCCTCGCCCGCCAGTTCCCGTGCAAAAAAACAGTCCGGCGGCTCGGCAGGGGACATCGCGCTCTTGGCAGACGGCATAGTTCTCCAGTGTCGCAGAAACACGTTCCTTTCGGGGTCGGCGCCTTCCGGAAGACCGGGGACGGGCGCGCGACCCGGAGCGTGGGGGCGCTGGCCGGCGTGGCCGTCGCCCGTTCCATGTTCGCCATATAATGAAGGCGATGTTCTTCAGCAGGCAGAAGCCAAAAGAGCCCGGTTTCGACGATCAGCTCGAGAACCTGCGCGCGGCGGGCTTTGTGGTGGAACGCCGCCCGGACTCCCGCGCACGCGTAACGCGCGGCGGCTGTGGCGCGATTGTGGCCGCCGGTCCGCGCATCGAGCAAGAAGGTTGGATGAGCGGCGGCGAGATTGCCGCTCTGATCGATGGCGGCTTCCAGAAGTTCTGGAGCGCTGGCGCCCGCCGCGCCCCCGCGCTCGCACCCCAGCTCCAGGCGCTGCACGCATTCGAAGAAGACCTGAGAGAAGCGCTCGGTCTCATCAGCTTCTACAACACCTCGCTCGGCACCACGAACGACCAGCACCAGTACGACCGCCTTTCCGGGCGGTAGCGCGTTTACGCATCCGGGAATACGGGCGCTTAGAGCGCCGGCCGCGTGGTGGGGTGGGCCGCGCGGCCGGCTGGGCCTGGACGATCAGGAGATCATTCTCAAGGCCAAAGGCATACGCGAGTCATTACACTCGAGAGAAGTGGATGACACCGACTCAACTGGGACCGAGTATACGGCGGATCGAGGGTGTGTCCAAGTGAATTCACGAGATTCGCGAGGTCAATTCCCTATTTTTTGAGGAATTCAGCGGCGCATTGGGCCTGTCCGTACACCAATGCGATCCAGCCGTCCTTCTCCAGTTGCTTCGTGCACGGGCCATGGGCGGCCTGAACCCGCTCCAGATGCCGGGCGGGGAAGCCGGACAGTATCAGCCCACCCCCGCGACGCCGCACGCGCTGCATATCGGGGGCGAGATCAATCAGCGCTTCGGCGTTAATGTTGGCAATCACAACGTCGGCCGCCGCGTCGCGCACGGAACGCAGCGAACCGGCGAAGACCCCCGCAGCTACACCCTCCCCGCGAAAGCGCGCGCTCGCCTCCTCGGCTGCCCTGGGGTCGATGTCGCAGGCGAGGATCGTTCCCGCTCCCAGGAGCGCTGCGGCGACGCTCAGGATTCCCGAGCCGGTCCCCACATCAAGCACGGCCGCGCCTGGGGCGATGCACAGCTCCATTGCTTCCAGGCAGAGCTGAGTAGCGGGGTGCCAGCCCGTTCCGCAAGCCTGACCGGGACGCATTTCCAGACGCAGACGGCCCGGCGGCGTGGGATCGGCGCTCCATGCTGGAACGAGATAGAACCTGCGGCCCACGGCAACGGGGTCCCACTTGGAACGAGACACCGCAACCCAATCCCGATCCCCCAGTTCCTCCCAGCGCGGTTCATATGCCGCGAACGGCGTCTCGTCAAATCGCGTCTCGAAAAACGCCGAGAGCCGCACTCGCCCGCCGGGAGCGTTCTCCTCAGTGATTCCGGCCGTACCCTGCTCCCATAACTCGCCAACGACGGCGTCCTCGGCGGCGGCGCTGCATTTCAACTGAAGGACGAACATAAAGTAGGATCGCGGAATCCCAATTGTACCCGCGTGGCGGAGTCCATCCCGGAGGTGGACCGGCGCGGCTCGCCTTCGCGCACCGCTAGAAGTCCATCAACGCGAACAACTCGGAGGGTCGTCTCTCGAAGGCCTCGCAGATCGCAAGCAGGCTCTCGATGCTAGGCAGGTGCGCCCCGCGCTCGATCGAGCTGACCTGCGACACGCTGAGATGGGCGGCGGCGGCCAAGTCTTTCAGCGACCACTGACGCTCCACCCGCAGCAGCTTGATGCGCGGTCCAAGCCGCTCCCGCAAACGCTCGTGCGGCGCCCGGCCCAAACCGTACGTCGCCACCGCGTTGGCCAGCGATTGCCGCAACTGCGAGAGCGAGAACGGCTTCGCCAGGTAGTCGAAGACCTTCCGCTGGAAGTTGGCCCGCATGCTCTCGAGCGAAGGGTATCCGGTCACCACGATGACGCAGACCTCCGGATACGCAGTCTGCAACCGCTCCAGAACCTGCTCCCCGCGATACTCCCCCATCTTCATATCGAGTAGAACGATTTCAGGAGGCTGGCGCGAGATGTCCTCGAACAGGTCGTCCGGATGGGAGAACGCGCGCACACTGTAAGCCTTTTCGTCCTTGAGGAAGTCCTCGATATAGTGCAGGAAATCGGGGTCGTCGTCGAGTACGGCGACGTCGGGGCGGCTGCTCACAGGGAAACCTCCGCGGCGGGTAGACTGATTTCGAGGCGCGCGCCTCCCTGCGGAAGGTTGGCCGCGGTGATTGCGCCGCCGTGCTGGCGAACGATTCCCTCGGCGACCGTCAGGCCCAGTCCGGTGCCGCGCGCATCCAGACGGCTGCTGACGAAGGCGTCGAAGATCTGAGGGAGCGCGTCGGCAGGGATGCCAACGCCGTTGTCCTCCACCGAAACCTCGATCCAGTGGTGGTGGTCTTCGTCCGTGTTCCGTCTCGAGCGCACTGTAATCGCGCCGCCCGGTCTGACGGCGGCCAGAGAATTCCTCAGTAGGTTGACGAACACCTGGACCAACCGGTCGGTGTCCCCGATGACGGCATCCTCAGCCGGCGTCGAATTCGTAAAACGGACGGCGGCCGCCTTATCGTCTATGCCGACCAGGCTCCAGGCTTCCTCGACGATCGGCCGCAGAGCCGCGGGCTGCAGCCGCTCCTGGGGCGGGCGGGCGAAATCGAGCAACCCGGCGCTGATTCTGCGCAACCGCTCTGTCACCCGGATCATTCGCGCGAGCCGCTGCTGGGCCGCCGGGTCTCGAACCGTTTCGGCGAGCTTCTCGATCGATCCGTGGAGCACAGCCAAAGGCGTGTTCAGTTCGTGAGCGATGCTGGCGCTGAGCAGGCCCAGGCTGGCGAGACGGTCCTGATCGGCAAGTGTGCGCCTGGCGTTCTCGAGCTGGTAGTTTTTCTGCTTCAGGTCGCCAAGCGCCAGCTCCAGGCGCGAGAGCGCCTCATCCAGATCGGCCTCGTGCCGCCGCAACTGCGAAATGGTGGCGTTGCGCGAGCGCATGATCTGGCCGAGTTCGTCCCCTGGAATTGCCGCTGCTGCAATGATCTCCCGCGCGTGATCGCCGCGCTGGGTCGCCTCGTCCGCGTGAAGCAACGTCCGAAGCGGGCGGTAGATGTAGAGCGGCATCAAAACGAGCTCCAGCAGGAGAACAGCCACCAGGTAGACTGCTCCCAGAGCGATCAACAGGGTCCAACGCGCTCGGGCGATCACGTGGGCATAGAAAGAGTGAGGCGGCGTCAGGGTAGCGTAAGCGCCGGTCTTCGGATCGCGGCGGCAATAGCCCCTATTGCTGCGAAGGACGGCGCCGGGGTGCGCATCCAACCGCGCTTGGGCGCCGGCGGGAATCCCCAGCTCGGCCGCCGTTCCCCTGCGATACCCGTAAATCCCGGCCACGGGCTTTCCGTCCCGGAACACCTCCAGGGCCAGCGCCGTCTCTCGCTCCTCCGCCTTGCGACTTCGCTCAGCTAGCGGCGGAATCACCGAGAGGTACACTGCCGCCGCCAGCACAAGGAAGAACAAGTTATGCAATACCATCAGCTTCGGCCGGATCCTCAGATCACCGAAGCGCTTGCCCAGTCCGCCGAAGTAGCGCTGAAGCGGTTTCCCGTTCCCTTCCACTGCTTTGCGACCGATCCCGCTCCCCGACATCTAATATCTAGATTACTGTGAAACAGGAATGGTTGCCGGAATTGAGGACAAACTGCGGCTCTGCTAGAACTGTTGTCAGTTACTCGCAACTGGGATGACTCCTATCTTTCCGAAGTCGCTGGATAAGTATATTCGGATCGGTCTATCTGTGTTTATCGGGACCGTCATCGCCGCAGTTAGTCTGGCTGCATATCTGTTACACCCCAAACAGGCGGATGTAGGTTACACGCCGGTTCAGCCGGTTCCATACAGTCACAAACTGCACGCCGGAAACCTGGGGATGGACTGTCGATACTGCCACTTCACCGTGGAGCGATCCGCTTACGCCGCGATTCCGCCGGCAGAAACCTGTATGAACTGCCACACCAAGGTGAAGCCGCAGAGCGCCCAGCTCCAGCCAGTTCGCGATAGCTACGCCAGCGGCCGGCCGGTCCCCTGGGTGCGGATTCACCGGCTCCCGGACTACGTCTACTTCAACCACCAGGCGCATTTGAGCGCAGGCGTGAGCTGCGTGAGTTGCCACGGCCGCGTCGATCAGATGATCGAGGTGCGGCAAGTGCAGCCGCTCAGCATGGCGTGGTGCCTCGACTGCCACCGCAATGCGGCGCCGAACATCCGGCCCCGCGATCTCGTCACGAAACTCGACTGGAAGCCAGATCGCGACCCGGCGGAGATAGGCCGCGAACTGATCGCCGCCAATCACATCCATCCTCCCACTAACTGCTCGGGGTGCCACCGATGAGTTCCACCGGAAAAGAGTACTGGCGAAGTATCGAGGAGCGCGCAGACGCGCCCGGCTTCTCCGAGTGGCTGCATCGGGAGTTCCCCGAAGCGGCTTCGATGCTCGATTCGTCATCGCGGCGCTCGATGTTGAAGTTGATGGCTGCGTCGTTCGGTCTCGCTGGACTGACAGCGTGCAGCCGGCCGGTGGAGAACATCCTGCCCGCGTCGAAAGGCGTCGAGGACTACGTCCCAGGCAACCCTTTGTTCTACGCCACGGTCATGTCGCTCGGGGCCGCGGTGTCGGGTCTCGTCGTGGAGTCGCATGATGGACGACCCACAAAGATCGAGGGCAACCCGGAACACCCGGCGAGCGGCGGTGCGTGCTCGGCTTTCGCCCAGGCGTCGGTGCTTGGTCTCTACGACCCGGACCGCTCCCGGATGGCGCTCCACAATGGCGCTCCATCGAGCTGGGACGAGTTCCTTTCGCAATTCACTCCGGAGCGGCTGGCCGGCGGCGCGGGGTTGCGGTTTCTGAGTCAGAGCGTGAATTCGCCCTCGCTCGAGGCGGTGCGCGCCTACACACTCCGCCGGTTTCCGAAGGCGCGCTGGGTCGAATACGAGCCAATCTCGCGAGACGAGGAACTGGCCGGCGCGGATCTCGCCTTCGGCCGCCCGCTTCAGCCGCACTACTATTTCGACAAGGCGGATGTGGTGCTCTCACTCGACTGCGACTTCCTCGCGCTCGATTCGCCTGCGATCACATGTACGCGCGACTTTGCCCGCCGCCGCAGAGTGACGTCAGCCCAGGATTCGATGAACCGCCTGTACGTCGTCGAGAGCCAGTTCTCGGTGACGGGCGGAATGGCGGACCACCGCCTGCGCCTTCGCAGTTCGGAGGTCGGCGCTCTTGCGGTTGAGCTGGCGAAAGAACTGGGGGCGGACCTCGACGGCGCTCCGCGCGCGTGGGCGGTTGCGGTGGCGCGAGACCTCAAACGCGCCGGGTCGCGAGCGCTGGTCATAGCCGGGCCCCGGCAACCGGCGGCAGTGCACGCGCTGGCGCACTGGATGAACCAGACGCTGGGCGCCGCCGGACACACGGTCGCCTATACGGAGACGCCTGCGCGTCCGCAGATCCCGGCGTTGCGCCAGCTCGTTGCGGA
>Ga0062382_10000184_pt1 | contig 14412 bp, 12 predicted proteins | sample DOMMetBare2Fresh_FD_59507 | JGI IMG/M metagenome (GOLD analysis project Ga0062382, IMG submission 59507) | Wetland sediment microbial communities from St. Louis River estuary, USA, under dissolved organic matter induced mercury methylation -... | ecosystem: Environmental > Aquatic > Freshwater... | reverse complement strand
CTCGGTGCAGCTTCTGAAGCTCAAGGAGCAGACCGAGGTGCGCTCGGCTTCCTTTGTTCTGGAAGGAAGCAAGGGGACGTTTGACAAGCCCGGAGCGTGGGGCAAGGTTGAGCTGATGGGCAGCAAACGGGACTTCGAGGCGACTGCCGGCGGCGCGTTGATCGTCCGCGAGGCCAACGAAACCATCAACCTCTTCTTTGAGATTCCCGACGGCGTGCGCGAGCAGGATCTGAACCTGAGGTACCGCTAGCGCTGGTTTCTGACCTGTTCGATCAGTTTGCTCAGGTCCCAGTCCTCCCGCATCACCGAGCCCCGCGTGTCCACCGCCAGGTTCTTCATCCCTTCCAGCGTCGCATCCGGCACGGGCCCGAGCCTCGTCGAGACCGGGGCGCCGCCCCTGGTCGTAGGCGGCGTCTGCACGTTCCGCTCCCGCCCGAAGATCGGTTCCCGCTTGGCCACCGCCGCTGCGCTCACCGCCGCACGGGCCGCGATCACCGCCCGCCGCGCCCCCTCGAACGTAGCTTTCGACGACGCGTTTTCATCCCCGAACAACACCACAATCGCGCGCCGCCGCGCCGGATCCGGCTTGTCCCCAAACGCCGCGCATGCATCGATCAGCGCGTCCCACAAACGCATCGGAGCCTTCCCGGGCGCGCCGGTGCGAAAGCCGGCGCGAATACTGGAATAGGATCGCGGACCGAGAACGGCCCGCTGCACCTTCCGGAAATCCCCGCTCAAAGGCAGCCTCAGCCGCGTCTTCTTCGCGAACACCATCACCGCCACGCGATCACCGGGCCGCAGCGCCTGGAGATCGGTCCTTTGAACGTAACCGCTGACGCCCTGCGAATCCTCCAGCAACAGAACGATATCGAGAGGCGGCCGCTCCGCGGCGGTTGCCATCAACGCCAGAACGAAAATCGGACAAATGGCGCGCATGCCGGCAGCTCCTGTGCTCATTGGTTAAACGAGCCAGAGCGGCCACAGGTTTCGCTCAACCCAGCCTCGCGAAATCCCTGTCGTCTGAATAGGGGTTCGAGCACCCGCAACCCGGGCATCGATACGCCGCGAAGAGCCGCCACCGCCGCTCGAGCGCGCCAACCTCGGCGAGCCATTCGGATGGATGTCCCTGCCCGCACCGCACGCAAACATTGGTCCAGGGCTTCGTCACTACAGGTTCCGGAACCGCGCCGAAATACATGCACCACCCGTAGATCATGGCGCCCGTCCCGAAGCGCCTGTCCAGCCCCCGCAGGAAAGCGGTAAACAAGAACAGAATCCCCTCCCGCCGGATCGCGAACCAGCCGAGCAGCCTGGGGCAAGGACGCCGCACGTTGCGGTGGTTCAAAAAGCCGAACGAGGCGAACAGCACCTTGGTCGCAAAGTGACGCAGTCCCGTGCGCCCTGCGATCGTCCCCGCCAGAACGCCCGCATCGCGAAACGCGTTCACATGCCCGCCACCGCAGGTCAGCCCGCGATAGAGCCGGTCGTGTAACGTCCCCGCGTCTGGAATGGCAACATACAAGCAGCCGCCCGCCTTCACCACCCGTCCGATCTCGCCGAGCGCCCCATCCAGCTCAACGAAGTGTTCCAGCCCGTGGTTGCAGATCACCGCGTCGAAGGCGCCATCGCGGAACGGCAGCCGCGCCGCGTCCGCTAGAACGAGCCCGCCGCCGGCCCGCGGAGCGCGCGCCTCCACGTCCACCCGAATCGTCGTAAACGGGAAAGCCGGCGCGTCATAGCTCCCCGCCCCGCTGCCCAGGTCGAGCGCAACCGCGCTCTGCGGCAAGTTGTAGATGATCTCGTGCATCGCGCTGCGTCTATTCGCAACTCCTATAGAACTCCAGTCGCCGCTCGATGCACGGCGGGACCAGTTCGGGAACCGCCCAGCCGGTCCAGCCGCCTCATCACAATCGCGTTCGCCGCCAGCATCGGGAGACCGGCGCTCCGCCCGCGGGCAGACTGCTTATAGATCTCTCGCGACGGCCGGCGAGGGAGTCTGCGTGCGCGGCCGGTAAACTCAAACGAGTCGATCGCGCCGCGCCGCCACCGTTCGAAATCCTCGCCGGGTTCCGATGGCGCCTGACACAGCGCCGGCTCGTGAGCTGCGCCAACGATCTCCCCCAGCCGCCTTTTTGCCGGCTTCGGCATCTGCCCTTGCATGAAGAGAAGACTACTCTATTGCCACGACGGCTTTCAAATCACCTCGTCCGGTGCGCCGGCGGCTAGCGTCGCTGCTCCGCAGAAGCCTGCGGACGCAATTTGCGATAAACTCAACACGATGATCCTCAATGAATCGGAGTCGTTCCATGACGTCCGGTATCTGATTAACTCACGAATCAGCGATGATGTGGAGCTATCCTTCATTGGCATCCCCCCAAAGATTCTGTTGGAGAAGGGAATAGCGCTTGTCCGCCTGGATTTCCCCGTTGTGTTCGGGTTCTTCGCGAAGCATTGGTGGATGAGGCAGGAGGTGTGGCGACGCATCATGCAGAGCGCTGACCCTGGCGCTGCCGCCTTGCGGAGAGAATGGCAGCATAAGCTCGCGATGCCCAAGGCGTCGAAAGGCGTTCGTACGCTGGTAATCGAAATTGAACTCACCGCGCCCGTGTATGCTTGGGTGGGCGCAGCGGCGCCATTATTCAACAAAGAGGGTGGAGAAGAACAGGTCTATCTCCCGAATCTGTCCAGAGGAACCGGCCCCAACCGGAGTGATTTCGCGCGATTGCGCCGCACGTATACGCTGCCGGCTTCTTAGGCCGGCGGAGAACCGCCCCCCTCCCGCAATCTGCGGAGCCGCGCGGGTGGTCGCGGCCGCTTTCTCAGCACGCGGTGCATGATCCGCACCAGCGAGCGCCCTCCACAAACGTGTCACAATTCGGAAACGGCTGGCGTCTCCCCGGTAGATGGCCGGAAAGGGACGCCAAAGATGGAAATGGTGGGCGAGCATCTCATGACAGCGGGCCGCGGCAGGGCCGCCTGGAGCGAGAGCGCTTTCGAGCGGGTTTTTGCCGAGTTCTACGGGCGGATCGTTGGCGCGCTTTGCCGCATGTTGGGCGATCGCGCTCAGGCGGAAGAACTGGCCTCCGAGGTCTTCCTGCGCCTGTATCAGCGGCCGCACGAACCGGAGAGCTACGACAACATCGGCGGCTGGTTGTACCGCACCGCCACGCGGCTGGGCATCGATTCACTACGCTCGGCCGGCCGGCGCGCTCTCCATGAACGCGACGCCGGAACGCATCTCGCAACAGCGCCAGACACTCCTCTCGAGGAGGCCCTGCGCGCCGAGCGGGCGCGCCAGGTGCGGCGAACCCTTGCGCGTCTCAAACCGATCCAGGCGCAGATTCTCATGCTGCGCAGCAACGGTCTTTCATATAAGGAACTGGCGGACGCTCTCGAGGTGAAGCCGGCCTCCGTGGGACGGCTGCTCGCCCGCTCCGAGGAAGCGTTTGAACGGGCGTGGCGAAGGGTCAACCCCCGCCAGTGATCGGCAACAGGAGAAACTATGTGCATCCAGGACGATGAATTGCTCGCGAGGCTGGACGGAGAACTGGCCCCGGCGGAAGCAACCGCGGTTGACGCGCACTTGGCTGAATGCGCCCGCTGCCGCGAACGATCCCAGACGATCGCCGCGCGCTCCGCTGAGGTGACCGCGCTGCTGTCCGAGCTCGGCCCGGCCGAGGCCGCAACCGACCCCGGCTTCGTCCTGGCGCGTCTGCGCGCCCGTGCGCTCGACATCCGGGAGGAACAGGACGCCGGCGGGAGGCGCTGGTTCGGGCGCCGCTGGGCCCCTGTCTGGGGTCTCGCCGCCGCTCTCATCACCGCGGTCTGTTTCTACTCGGGCCCCACCGCGGCGATGGCCCAGAAATTTCTCGGCCTGTTTCGCGTTAAGACCGTTGTCGCCGTGCCCGTCGATTTCCGTTTCGCCAATGATGGCGACGGCAAGGTGCTGAGCCAGATGCTCAGCCAGAGCGTCACCGTCACCAAGAATGAGCAGCCGCAGCCCGCGGCCACACGCGCCGACGCCGCTCGCCTCGCCGGTTTCGCCGTCCGCCTCCCCGCCATGCGCCAGGACGCGCCGCGCCTCACCGTCACCGGCGAGCAGGCCTCTCACTTCACCGTGGACATGAAGCGCCTCAGAACAATGATGGACCTGGTCAACCGCCCCGACCTCGAGCTGCCCGCCGGACTCGAGGGCGCCAGAATCGCGGTAGACATCCCACGCGGGGTCCGCGCCGCTTACGGCGATTGCGAGAAGCGCGACGCCGCCCAGGGCTGTCTCCTTGTGATCCAGACGCCCGTCCCCACCGTGGCGACGCTCCCGGAGATCAACCTGCGCGAGGTCGCGGAACTCGGCCTTCAAGTGGCCGGCATGACGCGGGAGGAGGCCGCCCGCTTCTCCCACACGGTCGATTGGACCTCCGCACTCGCGATCCCCATCCCGGTCGACGCCGCCGGCTACGAGAATGTGGAAGTCGACGGGGTCAAGGGCGTGCTGGTCACGACGCGCGCCCGCGGCGAACATCCAGCGTGGTACGTCCTCGTCTGGATCAAGGACGGCATCGTCTACACCCTGGGTTCGGCAAACAATCCGTCGCTGGCCGTTCCGCTGGCGAATTCGTTGGGGTAACCTGCTTTCATGCAGGACCTTGCCATACAGACCTGGAACCTGAGAAAACGGTTCGGGGACAAAGTAGCCGTCGAAGGCCTCACCCTGGAAGTGCGCCGGGGCGAGGTCTTCGGCTTTCTGGGACCGAACGGCGCCGGCAAGAGCACCTCGATCAAGATGCTGCTCGGCCTGATCGCGCCCACCGCCGGCAAGGCGTCGACCCTCGGCCGCCCCATCGGAGATGTCGATGTCCGCGGGCGGATCGGCTTTCTCCCCGAGCATTTCCGTTTTCACGACTGGCTCACCTCCGAGGAGTTCCTCCTGTTTCACGGGCGGCTGTACGACATGCCGCCAGCGCGCCTGCGGAAACGGACCGCAGAACTGCTCGAGCTGGTCGGCTTGGCCCAGCACCGCGACAAACGGCTCCGTGATTTCTCCAAGGGCATGCTCCAGCGCATCGGCCTCGCTCAGGCGCTGCTGAACGATCCCGAGATCATCTTCCTCGACGAGCCCACCTCGGGCCTGGACCCTGTGGGCCGCCGCGCCGTCCGCGATATCATCCGCGAGCAGCGCGAGCGCGGCGCCACCGTGTTCCTCAACTCGCACCTCCTCTCCGAGGTCGAGATCACCTGCGACCGCGTCGCCTTCATCAAGAACGGCCAGACGCTGCTCGTGCGCGAGCTCAAGGATCTCGTCGCAGGCCAGCTCACGGTCTCCGCGCGCGCCTCCGGCCTCACCCCGCAGATTCTGGCCGGCCTCGCAGCCTGGACCAAATCCTTCCGCACCGACGGCGACCGCCTGACTCTCGACGCCGGCGACGAGGAGACGCTCCCCGAAATCCTGAACTACCTGATCTCGAGCGGCTGCCGCGTCTATGAGTTCAGCTCGCAGCGGATCTCGCTCGAAGACCTGTTCGTCCAGATCGTCGGCACGGATGGCGGCCTATGAAACGCGTTCGAGTCATCGCCGGTCTGACGTGGCGAGAAGCCTTGCGCCGCAAGATTCTGGTGGCCGCGCTCGTGCTGGGCGCCGCCTTCCTCGTCCTGTACGGTGTGGGGCTGAGCTACATCGTCGCCGACGTTCCGCGGAACATGGTGATCCGCCGCCATGTCTCCAACATCGTTCTGGTGGCCGGCCTCTATGCGGTCAACTGGCTCACCGTGATGATGACGATCCTGATCTCGGTCGACACGCTGGCGGGCGAGATCGCCTCCGGGACGATTCAGGCCGTGCTCGCCAAGCCCGTCCGGCGCTGGGAGGTGGTGGCCGGAAAGTGGATCGGGCTGTCGGCCATGCTGACGCTGTTCTTGCTGATGATGGCGGGCGGCGTGATTGGCGAGACGTTCGTTCACACCGGCCGCCTGCCCTCCAACGTGGGCCGCGTCCTGGCCCTCATGTGGCTCGAGAGCGCGCTGCTGCTCGCCCTCACCTTCCGACTCGGTGCCACTTTCTCGACGCTCACCACCGGCGTCATCGCGTTCTGCCTCCACGCACTCGCCTTCATGGCCGGGTGGATCGAGGAACTGGGATCGCTCGCCGGCAGCCGGACCGCGGTGAATATCGGGATCGTGACCAGCCTCATCGTCCCGAGCGAGTCCCTGTGGAGACGCGCCGCCTCCGACATACAAGGTCCGTTGATCGGGGGTCTTGGGCAGACACCGTTCGCTTCAGCGTCGGCGCCCAGTGTGTGGATGGCCGCCTATGCAGGCGTTTACATCGCCGTCCTGCTCGCGCTCGCCGTGCATCGCTTCTCGAAGCGCGATCTCTGAGCCTACTTCTTCGGGAACATCTTGAGGATTTCCTGGCAATCCGGGTCGTCTTCGCGGCACAGCACGCGCACCGTGCGCACAAACTGCTGTATCTCGGGCGGCTTCGAGGAGGCTGTGAAAGACTGCACCACAGTCTTGAATTTCGCCTTGTGCTTGCGCAGAACGAACCAGTTCGACACCAGCGTCGCCGGCGATTCGCGCAGCAGCACCACCAGTTTGTCGTCCATGTAGCGCGAACTCTCGCCCGCCGCGGCGGCGGCCAGCGAGAAGTACTTCGCGATCGCTTCCTCGTTCCCGTCGAGCATCAGCAGGAACAGCTCGTCGATGAACCGGAAGCTCGGCCCCTTCGGTTGAAAGACCTTGAGGAGGGGATCGCCGGTGGCCGCGGCAATGCCGTCCATGTCCCACAGGATCACCGCATCCTTCTTCGCGCTGGGGAACGAGGTGAGGAATGTCCGGGGATCGACGCGGCCGGCCGCCAGGTACGTCGCCAACTGGCAGGACATCGCCCCGATCCGGTCCCCGCCCGCCTCGGAGCAGCAGGCCGGCACATCCTTCGGATTGCTCGAACTCATGGCGTCCGACAGCGCCTGGAAGAAGTCGCCGTACTCGCGAACGACTCCCGCCATGGCGGCGGCGGGACCGTCGGTAGACGCTCCGCCGTTCGCGGCCGGTTGGGGTGCGGCCGCCAGCGCCAGGCGCTGTTCGTAGAGACCGCTGCGCAACCGGCAGCGCGCAGGGTCGTCGGCGTTGGCGGCCGCGGCCACCAGGGCCGCGGCCGCAAAAACTGCCAGGACTGTTCTCATTCGCTAGAAAATAACCTTCGCGCCAAACTGCAGCTGGCGCGGATCGAGCTGGTTCTGCACTTGACCAAAGGCCGCGTCGTTGACGATGCGGCCCACCAGGTTGTAGTTCGGATGGTTGGCGATGTTGAAGGCTTCCGCGCGCAGCTGAAGGCTGATAGCTTCTGTGAACCTGATCGACTTCGCAATCGAGAAGTCCAGCATGACCATACCCGGTCCGATCATGGTGTTGCGGCCCACGTTGCCGAAGGCGCCCGCGGGCGGAGCGGAGAAAGCGGCGGTGTTGAAGAAGCGCGAGGTGCTGCGCTCCGAGTTGGTAAGGAAGGGATTCTGCCCAGCGACGAGGTTCGGCCGCACGAAGATGCCGCCGGTGCCCGCACCCACGCCCGCGGTGTCGCCGCGCAGATTCAGCGTGAATGGGAAGCCGGACTGCATCTGGAGAATGCCCGACATCTGCCAGTCGCCCAGGATGCGCGCCGCCACTCCGGAGGTCAACATCCGCTTCCCTTTTCCGAATGGCAGGTCGTACACGGCCGTGTTGACCAGGCGGTGCCGCGCGTCGTAGTACGCCAGGCCGCGATCGGCCCGCAGGTTGAAGGAATCCTGCGCCGGCGAGTTCTCCGCGCCGTTCACGCCGCCCGCATTGCGGTACTGTGGAGCGTTCGAGATCGATTTGGAGAACGTGTATGAGGTCAGCCAGGAGAGCCCGCGCGCAAACCGTCTCTCAAACCTCAGGAAGCCGGCGTGATAGTTGGATTGCGCCGAGTGCGGGAAATAGTTGATGAAGCCCACGGGAACCGAGTTCCCCACCACCTCGAAGTAGGAGGGGAACGCCACTCCCTGCCCGAATTGCAGACCGGCGTACGGCCGCCGCGGATCCACCGCGCCCAAACCAGGCTGGGCGTTGTTGGGCTGAACGTTCTGCTCGAGCTTCAGGCCCAGCGTCGCCAAGTAGCCCATCTCCAGGATGAGGTCCTGCCGGATCTCCTGCTGGATCGTAAAGTTCCACTGGACCGAGTAGCCGGTCCGCTGGTTGAGGTCGATGCCCGCCTGCTGCACCTGCGAGGGTCCCACTTGCTGCGCGCCGAAAATGTCGAATCCACGGAACTTCGGAACGTAGTTGTCGCTGTTCAGGGTTTGCGCCAGGTTGTACGGCAGGCCGGCCGCCAGCCGCAACAGGGGGTTGTAGTCGGTAGCGACGTAGAAGAGGCCGCCGCCGGCGCGGATCACGGTCTTGGCGAGCGGGGCCCACACGACGCCCGCCCGCGGAGCGAAGTTGTTCTTGTCGGTGTGGGCGCATCCTTTCGGATAGCCTCCCTGACCGCAGACCATCAGCGTTGGCATGTAGGTCGCCAGCGGCCCGGTGTTGAAGATCGCCTGGGGCGAAGGCACGCCGCGGTAGTCGATGCTCGACATCTGATTGTGCGCATCCCACATCGGCGGCGCGAGTTCATAGCGCACCCCCAGGTTCAGCGTCAGCTTTGGGGCAAGGCGGAAGGTGTCCTGGACATACAGCGAATACACAGGCTGGCGCCCGGCGATCTGGCTGGGGCCGACGGTGTGGCTGCCGATTGCGGGCAGCGCCAGGTAGAAGCTCGCCAGACCGTCACCCGTGCCATCGTTCTTCGCCGTGCGCGTGGTAAAGCCGTTGGTGAACTGGAAATTGCCGAGCAGATTCGGCGATTCCACCCGGTTGTACTGCACGTGCATGATCTCGCCACCGAATTTCACCGCGTGGCGGCCGCGCTGCCAGGAGAGGTTGTCATACAACTGGTAGGTGTTGTCCCGCACCTGCACCATGCCGCCTCCGGTGGTGCCGGTATAGCCGCCCGCGCCACCGAACGGAGAGTTATTTAGGTAGCCGGAGACCAGAAACTGCGGCAGCTTGGTCGATTGTCCGGAGACTTGAAACATCGGTTCGGGCAATCCATTGGATTGGCGGAAGCGGCTGAAACCCAAGCGCAACTCGCTCACCAAGTCATTCCGGAGGAGCAATGTTACGCCGGCCGCTGCGTTCTGCGGCCGCACGCCGTTGAATCCATCGCGGCTGGGCACGACGGCCGGGATGATCGAATCTTCGTCCGCCATGGAATAGCGGCCGAAGATGGTGACGTGGCGGGCGGCGATGTAGTCGATCCTGCCCGAGTAGTTGCCGTGGTTCTGATTCAAGACTCCGCTGGCGTTCACGAACAGCGTGGATCCCGGCAGGTTCGGCGTTGGCAGCGCGTTCACAGCCGCCACCGCTCTTGCATCCATGCGCGAAGAGGGAATGATGAAATCCGGGAAGGGCTGGCGCACGCCCCCGTTCAGAGTGTCGGGATCGTAGATCCCGCCTTTGGTTGCGCTGAAATTGCCGGCCCGCTGCAGCTCGGTCGGAACGGGCACGGAGGTCAGCCCGGCGCCGGCCTGGCGCACCTTCAATCCTTCGTATGCGAAGAACGCGAAAACCTTGTTCCTCAACACCGGGCCGCCGACCGTGGCGCCGAACTGATTGCGGCGGTACTTCGGAAGGGTTGACACGGGCAGGTTGAACGGCCGCGCATCCAGTTTGTCGTTGCGGAGAAAATCCCAGGCGCTGCCGTGCACCTGGTTGCCGCCGGACTTGGTCACGACGTTGATCTGGCCGCCCGAGGCGCGTCCGTATTCGGCGCTGTACATCGCGGTTTGCACCTGGAACTCCCGGATGGCGTCCACCGAAGGAATATAGTTCAGAGCGTTATAGTCGGGGTCGATGTTGGTGGCGCCGTCCAAGAGGAAAGCGGTGTTGTTGGTGCGGCCGCCGGCGACGCTCAGGCTGCCGACCAATCCCTGACGGAATTGATTCTGTTGCACAGCGCGGCCGCCGGAGTTGGCGCCCGGAACCAGCATGGCTAATTGGATGAATTGCCGTCCGTTCAGAGGAAGTGAAACGATTTTGTCCTCGCCGACCACAGTGCCTTGGGCGACAGTCTCAGTGTTCAGCATCGATACCGTGGTTTCCACCTCGACGGTCTCGGTGGGACGGCCGATCTGCAGCGGAATGTCCAGACGCGCTGTTTGCGCCACTTGCAGCAGCACCTGCGCGTCTTTGTATTGCATGAACCCTTCCGCTTCCACGGCTATTGAATAAGGACCCGGTACAAGCAGAGAGAAGCGGTAGTTTCCCGAAATGTCACTGACCGCGACCCGGCGGCCGCCCGTCGCCTGGTTCTGCAGGGTGATCTTGGCGCCGGCCACTGCGGCGCCAGACGGGTCAGTGACGACTCCGGTCAGCGAGGCCGTGTCGGATTGGGCGAGGAGGAAAAGGGGCAAAAGAAGCAGCGTACATACGAATCTCATTTTTATGCTCCACAAGACTGCTGAAGTGTCCGAACTATTCTACGACCGGTAAAGATGATTACAAACATATTTGTGCGGATTTCGCATTATCTTGCGCGTCCAAAATCTCTGGTACGGTTCTGGCGGTCCCACCCCGTCTTCGCGCATCGCTGGGGAGAGCCTTTCCCCTGGGAGGCCCGGCATATTTCCCATCCGTAGGACCATTATTCTGTGAAACACAACGGGAAACATTCAGAATTCAAGACGCACCCACCTGGGGTGTAGGAAACCCTGCAAAGACGGGCCTCTCCGACGGTGGATTATGCCGAGTCCCGACCCTGATTAGCCCTACTATTCCGTTGGCGGGTAGAGCCTCGGATTTGGCCGTTCGCGCCGCGATTCAGGTGAAAGGAATTTTTTGTTGTGGCAGGTGAGAGGAATGCCGCACAGGAATCACCTGACGGGGTCAAAACTCCGGCCAGCCCGGTTGCGGCGCGCATTCGGAATTGGCAACGGGCGCAGGTATTCCGGGACGCTCGCGTGCAATTCGCACGGAAAACGGGCGGCCGGCCGCCGGAGATCCCGGAGCGGCGGGGCCATTGCGCGGCGCCGGCCGTCTGGAGCACGGGCAAGCCCGGACCTTTGTGGTTCGGTAGAATCGTGTGTTGCAGGAGCCTCGAGTTACGGTTGCGATTCCGACGCTCACGGCGGGAATCCCGCTGACGGAGTGCTTGACCTCTTTGGTGTTGCAGACGGAACGCGATTTCGAGGTCTTGGTGATTGACAACAGCGGGAAGCGGCTGGCCCGGCAGAGCGACGCCGCGCGGTTTGGGGCGAAGATACTGGAGCAGCCGCGGAACACTGGGTTTGGCGCCGCAATCAACCTGGCGTTCCAGCATTCGCGCGCGCCGCTTCTGGCCACGCTCAACGACGATGCGGTGGCCGCTCCGGGTTGGATCGGCGCGATGCTGGCGGCGGCGGAATCGGCGCCGGAGGCGGGCATGTTCGCCTCACAAGTGCGGCTGGGCGGCCCGGATCGGATTGACTCGGCGGGAATGCTGATTTCCGGGGATGGGAGCAGTAAGCAGCGCGGCCACCTGGAGCCGCCGGATCGCTTCGCGGAGCGCTCGGAGGCGCTGTTTCCGAGCGGATCGGCGGCGTTCTACCGGCGAACGATGCTCGAGGAGATCGGCCTGTTCGACGAAGACTTCTTCCTGTATTGCGAAGACACGGACCTGGGGCTGCGCGCGCGGTGGGCGGGCTGGAAGTGCCTGTATGTTCCGGAGGCGATTGTCGAACACCGGTACTCGCAGACGGCGGGCCGCGCCTCGGCGCTGAAGGCGTATCACGTCGAACGGAACAGACTCTACGTTCTGCTGAAGAACTTTCCGGCGCGCATGCTGGTGCGGGCGCCGGCGGCGACGCTGTCGCGGTATTTCTGGCACGCCGCCTGGGCGGTGGAGAATCGCGGGATTGCGGCGCAGTTTCGCCAGACGCACGGGGCGTTGGCGCTGGCGTTTATCGTGGCGCGGGCGCACTGCTCCGCACTGTTCCGGGCTATTCCGCTTTGGCGAAAGCGCCGCCAGGTGCGGCGCACCGCGAAGCTCAGTGCGGCCGAGTTCCAGCGGTTGCTGGAGCAGCACTGGATCACTCCCCGGCAGGTGGCGGCGCTATGATGAGCGCCAGCGGTCCGGGTTCCGTGCTGATTGTGGCGCCAGCATTCAACGAGGAAGGGGCGATCGGGCGGGTTGTCCGGGAGGTCCACGAAGCGGTTCCCGGCGCGCCGGTGCTGGTAATCGACGACTGTTCGGCGGATGGCACGGCCGCGACCGCGCGGATGGCGGGGGCGGAGGTGCTGTCGCTGCCGACGCATCTTGGCCTGGGCGGCGCGGTGCAGGCCGGGTACAAGCTGGCGTTCGAGCTGGGCTACGACTATGTGATCCGCATCGACGGGGACGGCCAGCACGATCCAGCGTACATTCCGAAGATCCTGGAGATACTGCGGACCAGTTCCTGCCAGATGGTGATTGGATCGCGGTTCGCCAACAGCGCCGCGGGCGCTTCGAGTTTCGTGCGCCTCCTGGGGATACGGTTCTTCCGGCTGGTGCTCTGGCCGATCTTGGGCAAGGAGGTTCGCGACCCGACCTCGGGTTTCGTAGGAGTAAACCGTCAGGCGCTGCAAGTGTTCGCGAAGAGCTTCCCGCTCGAGTACCCGGAGATCGAGGCGTTGGTGGTGCTGCAACGCAAAGCGTTCCGGTTTGTGGAGATGCCGTGCCAGATGAGGCCGCGGATGGCGGGGCGGAGCACGATTACCGCGGTGAGGTCGCTCTACTACATCATTCACGTGCTGCTGGGAGTGTTCGTGAACGTCCTGAAATACGAGCGGAAGCGGAAGAGATAGGGAGAACCATGCAGGGTCTTCTGGATTTCCTGACGGGTTTGGCATTCGTGCTGATCGTAATGGTTTTGTTTTCGGTGCGGCGCGCACACATCCGGGTGGAGTATTCGGTGAGCTGGCTGGGAGCGGCGGTGGCGCTGCTGGCGCTTTCGCGGCTGCCCGGCGTTCTGAACCGGCTGGCCGCGGCGCTCGATATCGGCTCGCCGCCGCTAGCGCTGCTCACTGTGGCGGGCTGCCTGTTCCTCCTCGTCTTGTTCCGCCTTTCGGTGATCATCTCCAATCTGAAGGACGCCAATATCGCGCTGGTGCAGAGAGTGGCCATTCTGGAGTTTCACCTGAAATCGCTGCATGAAAAGATCGAAGCGCACAGTTAAGAAGGAGGACGCGCAGGCCGCGCCCGAATTCAGAATGAGCCGGCTGCGCTACGCGCTGGCGTTTGCGGCGACCGCGGTCGCCGCGCTGATCGCGTACGGACCGGCGCTGCGCGGCCAATTCGTTTTCGACGATCTGGATCTGAGCGTCACGGCGCAGGATTTCATCAACATGCCGCTGCGCGGTTGGCTGAGCGGGGTCCGGCCGTTGTTGATGCTGAGTTACTGGTTGAACTTCAAGCTGTACGGCACGGACCCGCTGAGCTATCACCTATTCAACGTGTTCTGCCACATCGTGACGACAGCGCTGGTGTTTCTGACCGTGAGGAAGCTAGTCTCGCTGGCGGGCGAGAGCGGTCTCATGCGCGAGGCGCTGAGCGGCTTCGCGGCCGGCCTGTTTTTGCTTCACCCGATCCAAACCGAAGCGGTGGCATACATTTCGAGCCGGTCCGAGGCGCTGAGCGTGCTGTTCTTCCACGCCGCGCTGGCCGCGTTTCTCTACCGGCGGCGCGAGGCGATCTCTTGGCTGTCCACCTTTCTGGTGCTCATCCTGTTCGCGGTGGCGGTGAACACTAAGGAGCACGCAGTCGCACTGCCTGCGGTCTTGTTGCTCACGGACTACTACTTCAACCCCGGGTTTTCACTGAAGGGCGCACTGAGGAACTGGCGGCTCTACGGCCTGATCGCGATGGGGGGCGCGTTCGCGCTGCGAATGGCGCTGAACGTGTTGCGCTACAGCGATACGGCCGGCTTCGGGTTGAAGGATTTCACCTGGTATCAGTATCTGTACACGCAGGGACGCGTCATCTGGGTCTACATACGATTGTTCTTCCTCCCGTACGGGCAGACGGTGGACTACGATTTTCCGATCTCGCGGACGCCGCTCGATCATGGAGCCATCTTCGGGTTGCTGGCGTTGGGAGCGCTCGCGGCGGCGGCGATCCTGTTTCGCCGGCGGTATCCTCTGGCCTCCTACGGCTACCTGGTGTTTCTGGCGCTGCTCGCACCGACCTCATCGGTTGTGCCCATTCTGGACCCGATCGCGGAACGGCGCATGTATCTTCCGCTGATCGGCCTGCTGCTGGTGGTGGTGGAGTTTGCGCGGCGTTGGAAAACGAGCCATGGCAGATTGGCGGCGGCGATGGCGGGAGTATTGTTCGTGGCCGGG
>Ga0062382_10000183_pt1 | contig 14428 bp, 14 predicted proteins | sample DOMMetBare2Fresh_FD_59507 | JGI IMG/M metagenome (GOLD analysis project Ga0062382, IMG submission 59507) | Wetland sediment microbial communities from St. Louis River estuary, USA, under dissolved organic matter induced mercury methylation -... | ecosystem: Environmental > Aquatic > Freshwater... | reverse complement strand
CCTTCACACATAAAATATTCCCACATCAACTTTTGAAAGGAGTGATTACTATTCCGACACCACCTAAACCATACCAACTATTAAAAAGCGAAAAGAAGTCACACCGGACAAATGCCGAATTAAGCCAGAGAAAGCAAGGCGAAGCTTCTCTCGCCACTGGTGTAAAAATGAAAGAGTGGACCGAGGTAAAAAACAATCCATTTGCTCATAAAGAATTTAAAAGAATTAACAGCCTATTAGAAAATATAGAGAAAAACGATGCAATTCATGAAGGTGTCATAAATAGATATTGTACTATTGTAGCAGAGTGCAAATCATTTGAGGTAAAAATGAGACAAATTGATATTGACATGGAAGAGCTTACCGAACAATTTTCGAACAAGCAAATTGAGTACGAGCAATATATTGATTATAAAGATCGGCTTATTTCGAAACAAATATCTATAGACAAGCAAATACAGTCAAAGCGTAAAATGTTATTCGATATTGAAAAAGAAAATCTAATGACCATTGCTTCTGCTCTACGTAGCATACCGAAAAAAGTTGAAGACAAAGGATCTGCATTAAGGGATGCATTGAAAAATGGTTAGAGATGGACGAGCGTACCAATATGCAAAGTGGTGTATAGAAGATGGAAACCGCAAAGTTCCAAGGTATGTAAAGATACAAGCAAAAGCATGGATTGATATTGCTGACGGAGCAGATGAAGAAGCGTACATAGATGAAAAAACATACAGCAAGATATGTAAGATATTAAAAATCATGATTCACCCGGATTTGCTTTGTCCAATGGATGAAGGAATGGAAGATTACGCATGGCTGTTAATTATAGCAACGTTATGTACAAAGCTAAAAAATAAAGAAAATAGAGATATCCGATATTATATAACCGTATTGCTAGAGATAAGTCGTAAGAATTTCAAGACTTTCTATGCTGCGGTTATTTTTATATTGTTAATGCTGACGGATCCGCAGTTTTCCAGGTTCTTTTCGGTAGCTCCAGACCTTAAACTGTCAAGTGAGTTAAAAATCGCAATCAAGAAAATAATAAAAGTCAGCCCGGCACTTGCTGATGACGATGCATTTAAAATTCTAAGAAGTGAAATAAGATGCATAGTTACTGACAGTGAGTATACACCATTAGCATATTCGGAAGACAAGATGGACGGCAAGCTTGCCAATGCTTTCTTGGCAGACGAAGCCGGGGCAATGGACTCATACCCAATTGAAGCTATGAGATCCTCTCAGATCACTTTATTTAATAAACTCGGTATTATCATAAGCACACAATACCCAAATGATAATAACGCAATGATAGATGAAATTGACATATCAAAAAAGACGCTTGACGGGCTGTTTGAAAGTAAAAGAAGGTTTTCTCTTCTCTATGAACCAGACGATGAGTTTTTAATTGAAGACAAGTGGCAAACTGAAGATTTGGTAATTTATCAATCCAACCCAGTTGCAGTGGCACACTCGTATATATTCGATGCGATCAAAGAAATGCGCACAATGGCGGTCCTATACGAAAATAAAAGGGAAAACTACCTTTGCAAGCACAATAATATCAAATATAAAGGATTAGGAGTCGAGGGATATGTAGAAATCACAAAAGTAAGAGAGTGCAAGATCAAAGAAGATTTATCGTTCTGGAGAGGGAAGAAAGTCTATCTCGGAATGGATCTTTCTACATCAGACGATAATACATCAATTGCAATGGTTACGCTACACGGTGACAGCATTTATGCGAAAGTTTGGGGCTTCATTCCTGGGCTTAAAAAGGAATGGAAGTCGAGAAAAGAAAATGTTGATTATGACAAATTGATTCGTCAAGGAGTTTGTTTCGAGAGCGATGATGAGGTTATAGATTATGGTCAAGTAGAAGCATTCATAATGGGCGACAGCAAGTATAAGATGAAAGGATTAGAAGAAGAATATGGTGTGGAAATTATGCAGATTGGCTACGATCCGCATAATGCTATGAGTACGGTTCAGAAGCTAGAAAATGAATCTTACACATGCGTAAACATAAAACAGCATAGTTCGGTATTACATCCGCCGACCAAACTTATAAAAGAGCAAATATTAAGCAAGAAGGTAAGTTTTCATTACGATGAAAATTTAATGCTTGAAATTAACTTTCAAAATGCAAGATGTACCAAGGATACAAACGAAAATTTATATGTTAACAAAAAGAAATCCGCAGGGAAAGTTGACCAGGTTGTGTCAATTATTAATGCGGTTTATTTATTGCAAGAAGACATGCTGTTTGGATCAGATTTTGTAGTACAAACAGGATAGGAAGAAGGCGAAACGTGGGAATATTCAGTAGAAAACAAAAAGATTTTGAACAAAGAACAGAGACAGCCGGAGAAGTTTCTTTTGAAGACGTTCTTCTTCAATCTTTGCTAGGGACTACACAGATCACAAAAACACAGGCGCTAAGCATCCCGGCAGTTCAAGGGTGCATTAAGTTTGCAGCTGACACGGTTTCGATGTTGCCAATCAAATTATACAAAGAAAAATACGGCAAAGTTGAAGAGGTTAAAGATGATCCAAGGGTAAGGATATTAAATGATGACACGGGAGACACATTAGATGCTGTGCAGTTTTGGAGAGCCATAGTAGCTGATTACTACCTAGGAAAAGGAGGATACGGGTATATCAATAAAAACGTATCTGGGTATGAAAGCCTACATTATGTTGATGAAATTAACCTTACAACTATAAAAAACACGGATCCGATATTTAAAGACTACGATATTTTAATTAACGCTAATCAATATAAGCCTTATGAGTTTTTAAAGATACTAAGAAATACTAAAGACGGGGCGCAAGGAAAAAGTATCATCGAAGAAAGCCCTCTTATTTTGAGTGTTGCTTACAATTCGTTAGTATTCGAAGAAACACTAGTTAAAAAAGGTGGTAATAAAAAAGGATTTTTAGAATCGGTAAAAAAGGTTTCAACAGAGGCCATGACTGAACTAAAAAGAGCGTTTAAGCTACTTTATGGAAATAACGAGGATAATGTTGTAGTTCTCAATGAGGGCATAACATTCAAAGAAGCTTCTCAATCTTCGGTTGAAATGCAATTAAACGAAAACAAGGGAACTAATTCATCAGAGATATGCAAACTATTTCTTTTTCCGGTAAATGTTATCAACGGCAACGCAACTGAAAAAGAGTATAACAATGCTTTCAAACTTGGAATTATGCCACTTTTAACTACAATTAAATGTGCTTTAAACAGAGACTTCCTCCTGGAGAATGAGAAAACAGGCGAGGAGGTTTTTTATTGGGACTTTGATACCAAAGAACTGTTAAAAGGAAGTATAAAAGAACGATATGAAGCCTATGGACTAGCGATAGACAAAGGATTTATGAAAATCGACGAGGTTCGTTACATGGAAGATAAGGAGCCGTTTGACATCGATTGGATTAATGTTGGACTCAATTCTGTGCTATATGACACTAAAACTAAGGAAGTATATACACCAAACACGGATAAAGTTAGCACAATGAAAGAAAAAAAAGCTAAGAAAGAGGGTGATATTATTGAAAGCTGAAATTAGAGCAGACGGACTACATATTTTTGGGTATGCCAACGTGCCAGGAAGACAGAGCAGACCAGTTATAACGCCAAGGGGAAGAGTGGTAGAGGTTATCGAGCAAAGAGCATTCCAAAGGGCAATAGAAAAGATGGACAACATTGATTTGATGCTAGACCATGAGAAGAAGATTGCATCTACGTCAGACGGAACACTAAAGGTAAATGAAGATGAGGTTGGACTTAGAGCAGAGGCTGTAATCACAGATGAAGAAACAATCCAAGGAGCAAAAGAAGGAAAACTCAAAGGATGGTCTTTTAAGATGATGAAAGTTGTTGATGCGGTTGAAGAAAGAGCAGGACAACTACCACTCAGAACAATAAAAGACTTCATTATGCCTGAGATCACACTTGCATATAGAAAGCAGCCTGTGTACTCGTCAACATCAATTGAATTAAGAGCAGAGGGAGAGGATGAAATTGAATTAAGAACTTCAGATGAAACAATTACCGTTGTTAATATGGTTGAAACACCTAAGAAATCCGTTAATCTATCGCAATATCAGAACAGAATAAATCAGCTAAAAGTCGGAAAATAACCGGCTTATTTTTATGCACAGAAAGGATGGTACATACCATGGAATTAAAGAAATTATATGAGGCTAGGAATGCAAAAATAAAGGAAATGGACGCTATCTTAGCAAAGATGGAAACAGAGGAAAGAACAGAAATGTCAACCGAAGAGAAGACCGGATTTGACAAGCTAGAAACCGAAGTAAGAGCATTAGAGGATACAATTGCTAGAGTAGAGAAGCGCAGAGACCTGACTCTCAATGTGGTTGTCGATGAAAAGAAAGAGGAAATTAGAGCTGAAGAGGCTGAAGAAAGAGCATTCGAGAACTTCATCAAGCGTGAATGTGGAATGGCGGTAGAAGTTAGAGCCGGAGAGCAAAACTTCACTATGGCTAACAATGGCGCAGTTGTTCCAACAACTATTGCTAATAAAGTTATATCAGCAGTAAAGGAAATGTGTCCAATTTTGCAAGGCGTTACCATGTATGCAGTAAAAGGTACTTTAAAGGTCCCTGTTTATGGTCTTGCAAACACCACACACGATATTACTGTAGGATACCAGGCTGAATTTACAGATATCACCGCAGATGCCGGCAAGTTTACTTCTGTAGATTTAACCGGATATCTTGCAGGCGCACTTTCATTAATCGGAAAATCTGTCATCAACAATTCACAGATCAGCGTAACCACTTTTATTATCAATGAAATGGCAAAAAAGATTGCTTTATTCCTTGAAAAAGAGTTATTAAACGGTACAACCGACAAGGCAACCGGTGCACTGTCTACAACTACAACAATGCTTGCCGGTTCTGTTAGTGCAATTACGGCAGATAATTTGATTGATCTTCAAGCAAAGATCCCTACGGTTTACCAGACTGGTGCATGTTGGACCATGGCACCTGCTACATTTACCGCCATTAGAAAACTAAAAGATGGTAACGGACAGTATTTATTACAACCTTCGCTAACTGGTGCAACACCTTATCAGCTCCTTGGAAAGCCGGTTTATTTGTCTGACAATATGCCGGCTATCGCTTCCGCTGCAAAGGCTGTATTGTACGGAAACTACGCAGGATTAAGCGTAAACATGAGAGAAAACATTGAAATCCAGGTTCTTAACGAAAAATATGCTACTCAGCACGCAGTCGGCATTGTTTCATGGTTTGAGTTTGACGCAAAGGTTACTGATAATCAGCAACTTGCAACACTGATTATGTCGGTATCCTAATAACATATGAGGGCGGCATAAAAGCCGCACTTTACAATAAACGGAGGTAATATCATGGGTTATAATGTAAAAAATTACACGGAGCAGGGCGGTGAAAAAACCGTAATTGGTGGCAACATCACTCTTAGTGGAACAATTACAAACGGTGATGGAGCTAGATTAATTGCAAATCAAGCAGCAAGCACAGCCACAGATGCAGCAGGATTAAAAACTGATCTAAACGCCTTATTAACAAAATTAAAAGCATCAGGGTTGATGGTTGCAGATTAGAAAGGGCGTGAGGTCCTATGAAAGTTAGCGATATAACAGTAGCAAATGTTGCCACATACTTAAAACTTGAAACAGGAGAGTACGATTCAGCAGAAATAGAAAATATCATAAATATTTCAAAACTATTCATATCGAACTACACAGGCATACCGATTGCATCAGAAGATGAAACGATAAAAACAATTGATGATTATGAAGATTTTGTAATTGTAGTTTATGTACTCTGCCAAGACATGTATGACAACCGTAGCTTATATACTGATAAAACCAACTTAAATAAGGTTGTAGATACCATACTAAGCATGCACTGTATTAATCTTTTGTAAGGCGGTGAGCGAAAACGAACCCAGGAGAATTCAATCAAAGAATATCATTTTTAAAACTCAAAACTGACGACGAAGGTAATCCACTAAAAGATAAATATGGAGAACTCACCGGAGAGAAGGAGGTTTTTAAAAATGCATGGGCTAAAAAGTTTGACTTAATCGGCACAGACTTTTATGCATCGCAGACCAGCGATACCAAAATTGAAGTAAAATTTCGGTGCAGATACATTACTGGAATAACAAAAGAAATGAGCATACAATCCGGAAGTGATTTTTACGATATTATTGGGGTGCCAATCGACATTGACAACAAGCATATAGAACTACTGATTTACTGCAAGGCGGTGGAATAATGAAAGCCACTTTTAAGATAGATGGCATGGATAAACTGAAAAAAGATCTTGAAAGGCTTGGAAAGGTGCCGCAGAAATATGTAACCGCATCGGCTAAAAAAGGTATGAGCCCCATATTAAAGGATGCAAAAGCAAATGCTCCATTCGACACAGGAAATCTTAAAAAAGGGATGATACTCAAAGGCGAACGATCGAGACATAAGGGCAAGAAAGTCTATGATGTTGTTTTTGATGATAGTATGAATGATATATTCCAAAAGAAAAACGCAAATGGAGAAGCCACTGGATATTATCCTGCATCTCAAGAGTATGGATATTTTTCAAGAAGCGGTAGATATATACCGGGCTATCGGTTTATCCATGACAGCCTATCTAATAATGCAGAAAGAGCATCAAAGACAATGATTGATACTATGCAAAGTAAAATTGATACAGAAATCAGAAAGGCAGGGTTGAAATAATGGAGACAGCTTTACGATATGAACTTGAACAGCATATTACAGAGTTGGTAGGCAATATATACCCCACACACGCACCAGAAACCTCAGAGAAGCCTTATCTGGTTTACACAAGGATTAACACTAATGCATCAAAAACATATGTAGGGTACTCGAATTATGAAAGATTAAGCTATATGTTTTCGTGTAACGCAATAAAATATGCAGACATGACAAGCCTTGCTAACAAGGTAGAAGAATTATTAAAATCACTAATACGCACAAACATCGGACAAGAAAATATTTTCATACAAAACGTAACTATTAACAATAGAACAGAAACATGGGAAAACGAGCTTGGAGTCAATCGAGGAATCATTGACTTTACGATTACACATTAGAACGGAGGAATAATATGACACAAGAAGGAATGGGAACGCTGGTTAAAATAGGTGTCAATAGTATTGCAGAATTAACCGATATAGGCGGCATTAATCCTACAGTTAATATGCTTGATGCGACTACATATAGTAGTGGCGGTTGGGATGAAAGCAAACCTGGGATGAAATCGGGTGGAGAAGTATCACTTGAAATGAATTTTCACCCAGCAGATACAAACGGACAAAAGGCCATTATTGACGCATTTAACAACAAGACAAAGCTTGCTATATCTATTATATTACCTGCTGAATTCGGATTTGAAACGAATTTTGACGCATATGTATCCGAGTACAGCGTTACACCGCCAAAAGATGATAAAGTATCATTTGGTACTACATTAAAAATAACCGGCGCTGTAACATCTACAACAACAGCAAGTACGGGATTATCTGGTTTATCATTAACGGGTACAGCCGGTACATTAACACCGACATTTGCAAACGATAAATATTATTATTCATTTAGTGGAGTTACTGCAACATCTGTAACGGTAACAGCAACAGCGGCAAGCCATACATTAAAGCTGTACATTGACGGTGTATATTCTCAGGATTTAACAAGTGGTTCCGCATCTGCAGCAATTGCAATGGCTTCTATAGGCTCGAAGAAACTTACAATTCTTGCTAATGAAAGTGGAAAGACACAGAAGATTTATGAAGTTATTGTTGTAAAGACAGCTTAATAATCAAGGGATAGGTTAATGGCCTATCCCTATTCTTTTTAGACGGAGGAAAAACACATGGTATATCCAATAGTTTTAGACAAGGAAAGAAATTTAAAATATGGAATGAGAGCTTTAGACCTAGCAGAAAAGAAAACCGGAGTTCCGGTTGTTGGAATGAATATAAACAACCTTACAATGAACCAGATGGCTACACTGGTATGGTGCGGGTTAGTGCATGAAGATAGGAACCTCACGGTAGGTAATGTGATGGATTTAATAGACGAATATTCAAACCTTGGAGCAATTATGAGTATTGCGGGTGACGCAATTACTGAAGCGGTAGGAGGCAAAAAAACAGACGAAAAAACAGAGGAAGAAGAAAAAAACTAACTAAAGGCAGTGAGCCGGAACCTTTTGATGTTTATAAGCAAATGGAGCTTGCTGTCACAATCGGGATGTCAATAACAGAGTTTTGGGATATAACTCCTTACGAACTATCAATAGCATTAAAGGGATTTTATAAACGTAAAGAAATCGAAGCCGAACAATATGTAATTAAACATAAGCAATTACAAAAAGATTTAACAATCACGGCATATCAAATAAGCCGATGGGTATGGCAAAAGAAAGTTGATATTAAAAAAATACTGAATGATAAACCAGTTCAAAAAGAAATGACTGATGAAAAGGTGTTGGAGCAAGTGAAACTGTTAAACCAGATGTTTGGGGGGGCGATGTAAAAGATGGCACAGAAAAGTAATTTTATAGTTCGTGGTGGATTGGATATGTCTAATTTTCAGCAGGGCATGGTAAAAATGCAGACGCAACTTGGCGGCTTTCAAACCAAAATGACAAAATCTTTCAGCGCTACCCAAAACAATTTTAATAAAATATCAGGTGGTATTACTAAAGCTATTGGTGCGATATCGGTTGCACTTGGAGGATTTGCAATAGGTTCTCTAATAAAAGACAGTACGTCCGCAGCGATGAGCGTAGAAAGCTCAGTAGCTCAAATAAACCGTATAATGCAAAATAATGCTTCTATATTTACATCGTGGGCACAGAACCAATCTAAAGAGTTTGGAATGGCAAGAGAAGATGCTTATAAGTATGGTGCTACGTATGGTAATTTAGTAAGCGGATTCGAAAAAGACACATCAAAAATTAACAGTTATACGACTCAATTGCTTCAAGCATCGGCAGTAGCCGCAAACGCAACTGGAAGAACTGTAGACGATGTTATGGAGCGTATCAGGTCTGGCATACTTGGAAATACGGAATCAATTGAAGATTTGGGCGTATACGCAAACATATCTATGATTGAGACTACTGATGCATTCAAAAATTTGGCAAACGGTAAAACGTGGGATCAGTTGGATTACAACACTCAACAGCAAATTAGGGTCATGTCTATATTAGAACAAGTTACGTCAAAGTACGGTGACACTCTTGCAAGCACAACTATAACAAAGCAAAACCAGTTTATAGCAACTCTTAAAAATATACGTTTAAATATCGGTTTGGCTTTTCTTCCAATCTACAACGTAGTACTCCCGGCATTAAACTCTTTAGCTAGTAAAGTTGAAGCGGTAACAAGCACTTTATCTGAATTATCACAAGCATTATTTGGAAAAGCATTAACCAATACATCAAAGAGTACGGAAACGCAAACTCAGACCATATCTGATCTCGGTGACGCTACCGAAAAAGCAGCAAAATCAGCAAAAAAAGCTACAATGGCATTTGACGAATTAAACATAGTTAACAGCAATTCAACTTCCGGAAACGCTTCTACAACTGCAACCACAAGCGGAAGTGGAACAACAACTGAAGCAGATAATCAAAACAATGGTCTTACTCAATCTTTTGAAGAACTCAAAAAAGTAATAGAGCCGACTACAACTGCATTAAAAAATCTGTGGGATAATGGTTTGTCTAAGCTAGCCGGTTTTGTTGCTACTGGCGTTTATGATTTGTATAACAATTTTATGGTACCGGTAGGAAAATGGGCGCTTGGGAAAGGAATACCAGGATTAGTCACCGCATTAAACAATCTTTTATCTGCTGTTGATTGGGACACACTCAATAGTGCGCTTGGTGATTTATTTGATGCTCTTTCAAAAATGACTATTGGAATAGGCCAAGGGCTAGTTGACTTTGCAAAAGATTTGTCAAAAGCTTTAAAACCTGCAATTGGAACTACGTCAACACTATTGGCAAAGGCCATCAGTTCTATCGCGGATTCACTTGATGATGTTGATGCCAAAACATGGGAAAATGTCGGATACGCAATCGGTGTAATTGCCACGGCTATTGGAGCTGTAAAAATTGTTGATAAACTACCGACTTTCCTGTTAGGCGTAGGGAATGGATTAGAAACATTAACAACGGCGTTATCAAATTTTGCATATTTAAATCCTGTTGCACTTCCGGCTTTATTTGATTTACTCGGTTTGGATGATTGGATGGATGATTTATATAAATCATTGCCGCAGTGGTGCAAAGATTTATGGGAAGGCTTTTGGGATGTAGTTACTCAAATGTTTATAGACATATTTAATTATGACTATCTCATGACGATAACGCAGGATTTTATAGATACGTGGAATAAAGTTTTTGATCCTGGAGACGATGCGTGGTATGAAATAGCCGGAAATATTATCAAGGGTTTGGGAGAGGGTTTATTATTTGCAGCTGACCTTATACTCGAGCCAATAAACGATTTATTTACTTCAATAGTTAATGGCATATGCGATGTGTTTGGAATTAATTCCCCAGCAGAAGAAATGAAACCATATGGTGAATATATCTTACTAGGATTACTACAAGGCCTTAAAGACGGATGGACTAATGCATGGACTGATTTTTCGACATGGCTTGGAGGATTGCCTAAGAAGATTGCTGATGGAGTAGGAAGCTTAAAAGATAACTTTTTATCAAAAGGAAGTTCCATAATTTCTGGCATTAAGAAAGGATGGAGTGACGGGTGGGAAACGTTCACCGCTTGGCTTGGTGGATTGGCTTCAAAAATAGCATCCTCATTCGGAAGCCTTAAAGATAATTTCTTATCAAAAGGTTCTTCCATAATATCTGGAATTAAACAAGGTTGGTCAGACGGATGGTCTGCTTTTACTTCGTGGATTGGAGGTCTTGGTTCAAAGATTGCATCTTCGTTTGGAAGTCTTAAAGACAACTTTTTATCTAAAGGCGGGCAGATTATTTCCGGAATAAAAAGCGGATGGAGTGACGGGTGGGAAGCATTTAAAACGTGGCTCAGTAATATTCCTAATAAAATAGCAAGTGGCATAGGCAGCCTAAAACAAATCGGCATAGATTTAATCAATGATTTTATTAAAGGGTTTAAGTCTGTTGGACTTCCTAAAATTAAAATAGATGTGTCTTATACAACTGACGGAGTTTTAGGAGAAATAGGAAAAGCACTTGGGCTGGAAGGATTCCCGAAACTTGACTTAAAATTTTATAAAAATGGTGGTTTACCCGAAACAGGAGAATTATTTATAGCAAACGAAGCAGGACCCGAAATGATTGGACGTATGGGAAATCAATCGGCAGTTGCAAATACTGATCAGATTGTTGAAGGTATCACAAGAGGTGTATCTAATGCAAATTCCGAAGAAGTGGCATTATTAAGACAGCAAAATTCTTTGCTTCAAGCGATATTAGAAAGAACCGGAATTACTACCAAGAGTATCTACAGTGCAGTTAAGAGTGAAAACGACAGGATTATTAAAACAACAGGCCGAAGCCAGTTGGTATATTAAGGGGAGGGGTTTAAGTGGCGTTTTTAGGATATTTATTAAAGTTAAACGGTGCAACCTATCCAAATAATTTAATAGCAATAGAGAGCTATAAATCTACACCTAATCAACAAATCGATCTGGATAGCTATACCGATGCAGACGGAAAATTACATAGAAGTATATTAGACCACACTAGAACAAAGATTGAATTTAATACACCATATGTAAGCCTTGCAGAAAAAATTACAGTGCAAGGCTTTTTTCCTGTCAGAAAATCCGTATCGGTAGAGTATTGGAACGATGAAACAAATGCATATGTCACGGGTACATTTTACGTACCTGATATAACATTTGAACCTTATCAAGTGGTATCTAACAATATAACTTATAAGCCAATAAGAGTTGCATTAATAGAATATTAGGAGGGGTGTTATGCTAAATATACCAAGTGAAATAAAAGATTTATATAAAACAGATAGCACCCCAAAGGTTTTAACATTATATTTTCCGAGTATAGACCTGACAATATTACATGATCAAATTGTTTCGGAAACGTTTACTTTAACCGAACGATTATGCCCAGATACTACATTAAAATTTGGTTCATGCGTTGCATCTGAAATCACTGTGATTGTTGCCGATGTTACGCAAGATGTTAAAGGATTAACATGTGTTATATCACAAGAAATTGGTGAGTATACAGTGCCTTTTGGAACATACATCATTGAAAATGCTGAAAAGCAAGATAATTTAAGATACAAAAAAATCACAGCCTACGACTTAATGACAAAGATAGATGTAGATGTATCGGGATGGTATAACGGGTTATTCGCACTAGGCACAGAAATATATACACTGGCAGAATTCAGAACGTCACTCTATACATATTTAGGGCTTACCGAAGACACAAGCAATTTACCTTTACCAAATGACAGTATGAGTGTGTCAAAGACGATATCCCCAAGCGAAATAAGCGGAAGGGTAGTAATAGAAGCGTGCGAAGAAATAAACGGTGCATTTGGACATATAAACCGTTCAGGGCAAATATCACACATTATATTAACCGAAATGCATGAAGATTATCCCGCGGATGATTATCCAGAAACTGATTACCCAATTGATGAGCCGTACGATGAATATATATCACAAAGTGATTATAAAAAGATTAATTTTGAAGAGTACAGAATACAACCAATAGACAAAATACAGATCAGGCAAGAAGAAAACGATGTTGGCGCAATATACGGAACCGGCACGAATGCGTATATAATACAAGGAAATTTACTTGTGTATGGGAAAAGCGCATCTGATTTATTAACAATAGCCACAAATATATCGACCAACATATTTAACAGAGGACACCGCCCGTATACAGCATTTTTAAAAGGGCTGCCATACGTTGAAGTTGGTGATTTTGTAAAGTTTGATGCTAACGATACAACGGCAGGATATGTTTTATATAGAAACATGGCGGGTATCCAGGCATTGCAAGATGAATTTGCTGACGACGGGACAGAAGAACAGACACAAACTTTTGGAGTATCCAATGAGATTATACAGATCAAAAGCAAAGCAGCAACGATTGAAAAATCGGTTGAAGCTGTAAAAGTTACAGTGTCAGACCTTGAAACAGAATTGAGCGGTGAAATTGACGTTCTAGCCGGACAGGTTGTGCTAAAAGTTAATTCATCTGGGAAAATTGGATATGTGGAGCTGAATGCAGACCCTAATACTGATTTGACCGAGATAACAATCGAAGCTGATAATATATCACTTGAAGGTCTAGTCACTGTAAACAATAATTTTAAAGTTCTTGCTGATGGAAGTATTGAAGCAGTTAACGGTAAATTTAGTGGAGAGATAACCGGATCCACATTTGTTGCGTCAAATGCATTTGGAAGGATTGAGATTGATGGTCCATTTATTATGGGGTGGAACGCAAGTAACGTAAACACCTTAAGCATTGGTTATGATGGCGCCATTAGTTGCAATGCTGTTTTAGCAAATTCAATGCAAATAAGTAATAATGTTGTATTGCATGTTGGTAATTTAGTATCTCAATGTGCAACTAATGGGCTTGTCGTTCCAAGTGCTAGTTATGCCTACTCGGCAGGAGAAACAATAAGTTGTTATCGTCTTACTAACGGAAGTAATTATACATATACCTCTGTAAATGATAATCTTCTTGGAAGCTCTCCGAGTGCTATGTATATAGGATCGAGCGCAAATCCATGGGCTGGAGGATTTGGAATTGCGGATTGGATAACGATTTCAGATGAAAGGAAAAAATATGATATTAAAAACCCTGACGAAAGATTTGTTCGATTTGCTAAAATGATCGCTCCAAAAATGTTTAAGTTAAAGCAAGGATCTAGCGGAAGGGATCACTCCGGATTTATTGCTCAAGATGTGGAACTAGATATGGTTACTTGTGGAATATCAGACATGGAATTCGCAGGATTAATAAAAAGTCCAATCTATGACAAATTTTTAAAAGATGAAGAAGGAAACGATACTACTGAATATGATACTACATCTAATATAATAGGATATGATTATGGATTAAGATACAATGAATTTATTCCTTTGCTATTTTTATTATATAATGCATAAATTGGAATTTATTTGCATACATTGTTGTATTTTATTAAAAAAGTGGTATACTATATTCAGGAGGTGTATCACATGAAAAAAATAATTTCAATTATATTATTAATTAATTTATGTTTTATTAATTCAAGTATAGCATTTGCTGATATAGAGCTGTCGTCTAATTCTTATACAAGCGACGGTAAAATAAAAATATATTCAACTTGGTATGGTAATAA
>Ga0062382_10000182_pt1 | contig 14462 bp, 15 predicted proteins | sample DOMMetBare2Fresh_FD_59507 | JGI IMG/M metagenome (GOLD analysis project Ga0062382, IMG submission 59507) | Wetland sediment microbial communities from St. Louis River estuary, USA, under dissolved organic matter induced mercury methylation -... | ecosystem: Environmental > Aquatic > Freshwater... | reverse complement strand
CCCAAGAGGTGGTGGGGCTGGAGACCAAGCACGACGGCAACAACGTGAACGTCGATCGGGAGGCGCGCCTGCTGGCGGAGAATGCACTGCGGTTCAACCTGGCGACTAGCCTGCTGCGCAACGAGATCCGCACCGTGCGCGCCGCGATTCAGGAGGGCAGAAACGGATGAGCCTCTTTTCTTCGCTGTCGGTGAGTGCATCGGGAATGGCTGCGCAGCGCACTCGCGCCAGCCTGTTGGTGGAGAACCTGGCGAACGCGGAAACGACGCGCACGCCGGAAGGCGGTCCGTACCGGCGCAAGGATGCGGTTTTTTCGAGCGATTCGGTCGAATCGCCGTTCGCTTCGGTGTTTCAAGACGAGATCGGGGGAGCGGGCGCCGGGGTGAAGGTCGCCGAGGTCGTCGAGGACATGCGGCCGCCCGAAAAACGGTATCTGCCCGGGCATCCGGACGCCGATGCGGAGGGCTACGTCGCGCTTCCGCGCGTCAATCCCGCCGAGGACATGGTGGACCTGATGGGCGCAACGCGCGGCTACCAGGCCAACGTGGCCGCGATTTCGGCGGTGAAAAGCATGATTCGCGATTCGATTGAGTTGCTGCGTTAGGAGAACGCGCTATGGCTCCCATCCAACCAATTTCGACGGGGGGTATCAGCGGGATTGGAACGACTCCCCTCCAGACACCGGGGCAGAAGGGCCAGCCCGGCGGGTTTCAGCAGGCGCTCGAAGGCGCGATCGGGAGCGTAGAAGGGTTGCGTGGCGCCGCCAGCCAGAGCGTAGAACGGTTTCTCGCCGGGGAAGGCGAGGACTTGCACAGCACGGTGCTGGCCACGCAGCGCGCCGATCTGGCTTTCGAGATGTTCATGCAGGTCCGGAACAAGGTCGTGCAGGCGTACCAAGAAGTGATGCGGATGCAGATGTAGTCTGACGCAGCCATGAGTCAAATCAAGAGTCTCTTCGCCAGTCTGAGCGTCCGCCAGCGCATCTATGTCGTCGCCGCGGCGATCCTGGTGGTGGGCGGCCTGGTGGCGTTCACCAACTGGCGCCGCGAGCGCGATTTCCGTCCTCTCTACACGGCGCTGGCGCCCGAGGACGCCAACGGCGTGATGCAAAAGCTGCGCGAGACGGGAAGCGATTACCGGCTGAGCGACAACGGGACCGCGATCCTGGTTCCGTCGGCCCGGGTGGCGGAACTGCGCCTGGTGATGGCCGGCGCGGGTCTGCCCAAGAGCGGGCGGGTCGGCTTCGAGTTGTTCGACAAGACCAACTTCGGGGTCACCGATTTCGCCGAGCAGGTGAACTACCGGCGAGCGATCGAAGGCGAGCTGGAGCGGTCGGTGATGGCGCTGGAGGAAGTGGAGCACGCCCGCGTTCACGTCACGTTCCCCAAGGATTCGGTGTTCCTGGAGTCGCGCCAGCCGGCGAAGGCGAGCGTCTTGATCAAGCTGCGCCCCGGGCGGAAGCTGGCGCCGGCGAATGTGACGGCGGTCTGTCATTTGGTGGCGAGCGCCGTCGAGGGCCTCAACCCCGAGGCGGTTTCGGTTCTCGACATGAACGGCAACCTGCTGAACCGGCCGCGGAGAGCGTCGGCGCCGGAGGGCCAGGAATCCTCCGAGGGCGCGCTGGAATACCGGCGGCAAGTCGAGAAAGATCTGGTGACGAAGATCAACGCGACCCTGGAGCCGCTGCTGGGCGCGGAGAAGTTCCGCGCGGGGGCCTCCGTGGAGTGCGATTTCACGACCGGGGAGCAGAGCGAGGAGACGTTCGACCCCAGCCGCTCGGTGATGGCCAGTTCGCAAAAGACCGAGGACGTGAGCGGGACGAGCCTGGCTTCGGGCGTTCCGGGGACGGCGTCGAGCCTGCCGCGGCCGACCTCGCGGCCGGGGAGCTCGGGCAGCGGCATGACGCGGCGGACCGAGAACATTGCGTATCAGAGCAGCCGTGTGGTTCGGCACACGCGCCTGCCGCAGGGGACCGTGCGGCGCATGTCGGTCTCGGTGCTGCTGGATCACAGCTTGCGGTGGGAAGGAACCGGAGCAAAGGCCCGCCGCATCGTGGAGGCGCCAACCCCCGAGAAGGTCAAAGTGATCCGGGATCTGGTGGCGGCTGCGACCGGGCTGAACACCGAGCGCGACCAACTCATTGTGGAGAGCCTGCCGTTTGAGGCGACGCTTTCGGCCGAGCCGCCGGGGCTTCCCACAGCCACCGCGACGCCAACGCCCGGACGTGGGGGACTGCCGCCGTGGCTCGACGATTTGCTGCGGCAGAAGAACCCCATCCTGCTGGGCGTGGTTGGCGGCGTGGTTCTGCTGCTGCTGGTGATCGTCGCCTTCCTGTTCTTCGTGGTGCGGCGCAAGCGCCGCGCGATCAGGATGGCCGGCCAGCTCACCGAGGGTAGGCGAACGGCGGCGGCGCTCGAGCCGGGTGAGACGATAGAGGATCAGTTAGAGACGCGGCTGGCCGAGCAGGAAGCCCTCAAGCGCAAGATGGAGGCCGAGGCTATCAGCGCTCTGAAGTTGCCCCCGGTGACCACGAAGAAGGCCGAGGTGCTTACGAAGCACCTGGTGGAGAGCGCGAAGAAGGACCCGGTCTCGACGGCGCAGATCCTGCGGTCCTGGCTGTACGAATCGGAATAGGTCTTTCGCCTGAGACGCGACGGTTTGTCTACAGATTGTGGGTTTCGAGACCGATAAGTGGGTGACTGAGGAGAGAGCATGCAATCCAGTTCTGTCGCCACGCAAGACAAAGCGGTTCCGAGCGGGAAGACCGACCAGAGAGCGGGAAAATACCTGACCTTTGAGCTCGGTCCCGAGGAGTTTGGCATCGAGGTGCTCAAGGTCCGGGAGATCATGGGCATCCAGGAAATCACGGCCGTCCCACAGACGCCTGTGTATGTGAAGGGCGTCATCAATTTGCGCGGGAAGGTGGTCCCGGTGGTCGATCTGCGATTGAAGTTCGGTCTGAAGGAGATCGAATACACTCAGCGGACCTGCATCATCGTGGTGCAGGTGGCGGGAGACGCGGGCGGCATGTTGATGGGGATTGTGGTGGACGGTGTTTCCGAGGTGCTCAACGTCACCGGGAGCGATGTGGAAGACACGCCCGACTTCGGTCACGGGGTCACGACTCCGTACATCCTGGGGATGGCGAAGATCAAAGGCAAGGTCAAGATCCTGCTGGAAATCGATCAGGTGCTCACGAGCCAGGAGCTGCACGGCCTGGAGCAGGTGTTGCGCTAGGCGGGCTAAAGCGGCGCGACGTTCCGGCCGACTGTATAGGAGGGAGCCGAGGGCTCCCGTCTGATGGCAGCCAAAGTGTTGACGGGCGATGCGACTGCACCGGCCGAGTCCGTGATCTGGCGACGGCTCGGACCGGAGGACTCCCTAGAGGGCGGGCACGCTGCATCCGGGGCGGTGCAGGCTCGGCTGGCCCAACTCGAGCAGGAAATCCCACAACGCGAACAGCAGGCCTACACGGCCGGCTATCACAAAGGCGAGGCCGCTGGTGCGCAACAGGCCGCAACGCGTTTGGAGCCGGTGGCGGAGCAACTGGCGCGCACGGTGGCGGAGTTGGCGCAAACCCGGCGCAAACTGCGGCGGGACGCCGAGCTCGATGTGGTCAAGCTGGCGCTGGCGATCGGGAAGCGCATCATTCACCGCGAGCTGAGCATCGATCCGGAGGCCATTCTGGGCGTGGTGAAAGCGGCGCTGGAGAGACTGGAAGGACGCGAGGTGGACCGGTTGCGCGTCAGTCCCGAGGACGCCGAGATCGTGCGCAAAGGGTTCGAGCGGTTGGGCGCGGCCTGCCATATCGAGGTGACGCCCGATGCGCGGTTGAGCCGGGGCTCGGCCGTGTTCGAGACGGCGCGGGGCAACCTGGACGCCTCGGTTGAGACGCAGCTCGAGGAAATCCAGCGCGGGCTGGTGGATCGGATGCGGCAACGGTGATGACGCAGGCGGACGGAATCGACCTGACGCAGTATATCGACGGGATCGGGCAGCACGATCCGTACCGGTGGACCGGCAGGACGCTAGCGCTGGTCGGATTGCTGGTGGAATCCGCCGGGCCTGCGGTGGCGGTCGGCGACTTCTGCGAGATCCACTGCGCCGGCGGCCGCCGCATACGCAGCCAGGTGGTCGGGTTCCGCGACGGGCGCGTGCTCTCCATGCCTTTTGAGGAGACGGCGGGAATCCAGGCGGGCGACCTGATTGTGGCGCGGCGCGAGGATGCACGGGTGGAAGTTGGACCGAGCCTGTTGGGACGGGTGCTGGATGGGTTCGGCAAGCCCATGGACGCAGGACCGCCGCTCGATGCGACTGACTCCTACGATCTATACAAAGCGCCGCCCGGGCCGCTCGAACGCGAGCACATTACCGAACCGCTGGTGACCGGGATTCGGGCGATCGACAGCCTGCTGCCCTGTGGCAAGGGACAGAGGATCGGCATTTTCGGCGGCAGCGGGGTGGGCAAGAGCGTGCTGCTCGGCTCGATGTGCCGGCACAACTTCGCGGACGTCAGCGTGGTCGCGCTGATCGGCGAGCGCAACCGCGAAGTGCGCGCATTCATCGATCACGATCTGGGACCGGAGGGCATGAAGCGCTCGGTGCTGGTAACCGCCACTTCGGACCGGCCGGCGCCGCTGCGCGTGCGTGCGTGTTTCGTGGCGCTGGCGATCGCCGAGTACTTCCGCGACCAGGGCGCCAACGTGCTGCTGGTGATGGATTCGGTGACGCGGCTGGCCATGGCGCAGCGCGAGATCGGGCTGGCGGCGGGCGAGCCGCCCAGCCAAAAAGGCTACACGCCTTCGGTCTTCAACCTCATGCCACAGATTTTCGAGCGGGCGGGCCGGTTCCGGCGCGGCTCGATCACCGGCTTCTTCACCGTGCTGGTGGAAGGCGACGACATCACCGAGCCGATCTCCGACGCGGTGCGCGCGATCCTGGACGGTCACATCGTGCTCTCGCGCCGGCTGGCAGGCGTCGGCCACTACCCGGCGATCGATGTGATGAATTCGGTGAGCCGGCTCACATCGCAGGTTGCCAGCACCGAGCAGCGTCAGGCGGCGAACCGGCTGCGTGAGGCGCTGGCCACATACCAGCAGTCCGAGGACCTGATTCAACTGGGCGCCTACGTTTCCGGCGCGAATCCCAAGCTCGACGCGGCGATTCGGGCTCGCGAGCAGTTGATCGACTTCCTGCGTCAGGACGCGACCGGCAAATCGTCACTCGATGAGACGGTGAGCCGGATGCAGGGTCTCGCCAAGATGCTGCCGTAGGGTGCGCCGATGCGCCGGTTCCAGTTCCGTTTGGATAGCGTGCTCGAGTGGCGCCGCGTGCAGTTGGAACTGGAGGAGACCAAGCTGCAGCGTCTTTTCGAGGAATTGCACCGAATCGAGTTCGCGAAGGCGCGGCTGAAATCCGAGGAGACGGAGGCGGCGCGGGCGGTGCTCGAATCGGCTTCGGTGGCGGCGAGCGAGCTGACAGCGCTCGAGACGCACCGCCACTGGGTTCAGCGCGAGCAGGCGCGGCTCGATCGTCTGCGCGCAGACTGCGATCAACGTCTCGCGGCCCAGCGCGAACGCGTCGCCAACGCTGAACGCGATCTGCGGCTTTTCGAAAAGGTCAAGGAGCGCCGTTACGAAGAATGGCGCCTGGCCGCCGATCGCGAGCAGGAAGCCCTGGCTGGCGAGCTCTTCCTGGCCCGATGGGGGAGGAAGTAGCGAAGCGCTCGCCGCCAGGCAGACTAGACAGTCTGAGTCCTGGTCTTGGGAACCGCAAAGAATACCTCTGGGAACACCCTCGAGTCCGCCGGATTGTATTCTGGCCGCTGGCGATAGGGCGCGCCGGTCACTTTCGCGGAAATGAAATTCTCCACTTCCAGGCTCTTCCAGCCTATCCGGACGCCGCTGGCGGCATCGCCTTCGACCTGATAGCAATGAAAAACGCGAATCCCACGAGTCGAACGGTAGATCATGTAAGGCTCCACGATCCACTTTCGTCCGCTCCGGTCAACAAGTTCGCAACGGACACCGGCTTTCGCCGCAGCTACGAAGCATTGTTCAACCATGTCTGCCAGGATTCTAGCATCGTATGATGTGAAAAGAACTGGACCGGAAATATGCCGTAAGAGGAGCGCGCCCTCAGGCGCGGCGCGGCCCGCGTATTTCCGTTATCATGATCCACGGCGTATGGTGTCTCCGACGTCCACATTCGGTTTGCTCGAGCGCGCGAAGGCTGGAGATTCGGAAGCTCTCTCGCACGCATTGGAGAGGCGCCGGCGCCGGCTGATGGTTCTGGTTCACTTCAAGCTGGGCCCGCGGGCGCAGGACTTCGCGGAAGTGGAGGATGTGGTTCAAGAGACGTATCTGCGGGCCTTCCGCGATATCGACCGGTTTACATACCAGTCGGCGGGCAGTTTTCTGCGATGGCTGTCGGCGATTGCCGATCACGTGATTATCGACCGTGTACGGTATCAGAGGAGAGAGCGGCGCGCGGGCGAGGAAGTGCGGTTCCGATCGGAGAGCAATCCGGCCGGTCCGGAGCCGGCGGACACGAAGACGCCCAGCCGGCTGTTTGCGCAACGGGAGGCCGTGGAACGATTGCTGGAGCGTTTGAACACGCTGCCGGAAGACTACCGGACCGCGATTGTGATGGCGAAGATCGAAGGTTTGTCCACCGCGGAGATGGCCGAGCGGTTGGGCAAGTCCCGCGAGGCGGTGGCGTTGCTGGTGTACCGGGCCGTGAAACGATTCCGGACGATTTGCGAGGCTTCGACGCGCTGATGGAGGAAGAGCGAGAACAGCGTTTAGCCGAGGCGCTGGCCAACCTGCTCGATCAGAGCGGCGGGGCGGATCCGGAAAGCCTCGCGGAGCTTCGACCGGAGCTGGAGACGCTCGCGGAGATCGATCAGGTTCTGGATCCGGCAGGTCCGCTGCCAGCGCGTCTCTCGGGCCACAGGATCATCGAAGAGATCGGCGCGGGCGGGATGGGACGGGTGCTGCTCGCGGTGGACGACGCTCTCGGCCGCACAGTGGCGATCAAGACCCTGGCCGGAAAGTACGCCGAGGACGCGGCGCTGCGCGCCCGCTTCATGACCGAAGCGCGGGCGATGGCGCGGCTGAATCATCCGAACATCGCGCGCATATACAGTCTGGGCCCCGCCGAGGAGGCGCCCCACTTCGTGATGGAGTATCTGGAGGGCGCGCCGCTGACCAAGGCGGCGTCCGGCCTCTCGTTCCGGGAAAAAGCGGGGCTGATGCGCAAAGTGGCCCTGGCCGTTCACTTCCTGCATGAGAAAGGCGTTCTTCACAGGGATTTGAAGCCCGCCAACATACTGGTCGATCGGGATCGCGAACCGAAGCTTCTCGATTTCGGCCTGGCGCTCGATCTGGGCGGCAAGGCGGGCGAGATGGCAGGCACGCCCGAGTACTTGTCGCCGGAACAGGCCAGCGGCGCAGAGCAGCTCGATGCGCGGAGCGATGTGTTCTCGCTCGGAGCCGTGCTGTACGAGACGCTCACCGGCCAGCCTCCGTTCAGCGGCGCATCGGTTGGGGAGCTGCGGCGGCGTATCCGCGAGGAAGATCCTGTTCTCCCCCGGCGCCGCGATCCGGATGTGCCGCGGGATCTTCAGAACATCTGCCTCAAGGCGCTGGAGAAGTCGCCGGCGCACCGCTATTCGTCTGCCCGCGAGATGGCGGACGATCTTCGCCGGTTCCTGGCGAATGAAGCGGTGCTGGCGGAACCGGTGGCGTACGCGCGGTTGATCGGCGGCAAGGTCGGGCAGCATATCGAGGAGCTCGAGGGCTGGCGGCGCGATCAGATCGTTTCCGAGGCGGAGTACCACGGGATCCGAAAGCGCTATGAGCGGCTGCTCGATCGCGAGGACGCCTGGATCATGGAAGCGCGCCGTCTGACCCTGCCGCAGGTGACGTTGTACCTCGGCGCATGGATTCTGGCCGTCGGCGCGGCGTTCCTGACATTCTTCCCGTACAAAGCGCTGGCCGGAGCGCCGGGGATCGCGGTGGCGTGGGCGGCGGCCGCTCCGACGGCTTGGATCGGGATCCGCGACTGGCGAAGGGGCAACTATCGGATCGCGATCGCGTACATGCTGGCGCTGTGTCTGCTGGCGCCCGTGGCGGCGCTGGTGAGCTTGGAGGAAACGCGACTGTTCACGGGCTTGACCCTGGGCAATGCGCGTCTGGAATTGTTTCACCGCTTGGGGCTGCCCAAGGAGGCCACGAACGCTCAGTTGTGGTGGGCGCTGGCGGCCGGCCTGCCGGTCTGCTGGTGGCTGCGCCGTTTCACGCGGGCTCCGGTCTTCTCGCTCATGTTCGCAACGCTCACCGCCATGTTGTACCTGACCACGCTGCTCCGCATGGGCATGTTGGACTGGCTGGACCACGATCCAGGCCGGTTCTACCTCCGGCTGATTCCGTGCGCGGTCTTGTTCCTGGGCGCGGGGTTCCGGTTCGAGCGCCGCGGCTTGCCCGACGATTCGCGCTACTTCTATCCGTTCGGTGTTGGATTTACCTGGATTGCGTTGAGCGGCGTTGCGGCGGTCCACGAGCCGTACGCACGGTGGCTCCAATCCGTGGCGCCCTGGACGCGGGGGCAAGTCGAGTACCTTTTCATCGCGAACGCCTTCCTCTACATCGCCCTGGACCGCATCTGCGAACGGCTCAACACACCGCAGGTGCGCGTGGTGGGGCAGGCGTTTCGGTTCGTGATTCCCGGTCACGTCATGACATCGCTGTTGCTGCTGGGCCTCAGCGCCCAGTCCCGGATGGAGGGGCGCGTCCTCGAGTGGCTGCTGCCGGCAGTTGCCTGCATATTCGCGCTCGCGAGTATCCCCAGGCAGATGAAGAACTTCTTTGTGAGCGGGTTGGTGTTCTTCGCCATCGGGGTCTTCCGGCTGCAGCAGGAGGTGTTTCAGGGCCGCCCCGCCTTGCCGTTGACGCTGCTGGTCCTGGGCTTGGCGCTGATGCTGGGCGCCGCCCACTACGCGGCGCTCAAGCTCGCCCTGACGCGCACCTTAAAAATTCTCCGGCCATAGTGCGATTCCCGGCCTCCGATATCGCTGTTCTTAGATGGAGGCACATGCAATGCGAATACCGACGTTACTGCTCGTCATCGGGAGCGCCCTGTCGCTGACAGGGTGCGCGTCCAAACTGGTTACGCTGAATCCCCCGGTAGGCAAGGCGGAAGCTATTCCGGAACCCGCGCTGGCCGGGTTGTGGATCAGCGAGGATGGCGAGGACTCGTATCTGGTACGAGAGTCCGGATCCGAGTATGAGATCTCGTACAAGAGCCGCGCATCGAACGGAGACAGTGCCATTGAAGCCGCTTTCCGGGGGCGTTTCTTCAAGGTGGGAGGCGCGGAGTTCCTGGACATCGTATCGGTGAAGGACGACCCGTACCAGCTTCCCGTCCATATGATGGTGAGAATCTGGGTGGAGGGAGCGACTCTCCGCTGGGCGTACCTGGAATCGGACTGGCTCATACAACAGGCCGCGCGCGAACTGGCGACTACCGCGGGGACAAACGACCGCACGGTGATTGTGTCGCCGGGCGAGGCCGTACGGGATTTCCTGGCAAACTACGGCGTGGACAGTAAGGCGTATGATGAACAACACGCTCTACGCAAGGGTTCTTAGCGCGAGGCGTGGATCGGAGGCAGTACATGCGAATCTCGACTCTGCTGTTCGTCGTAGGCAGCGCCCTGTTGCTGACGGGGTGCTCGGATCTTGTCTCGCTGAATCCCATCGTCACCGACGCGGAGGCGGTCTTGAAACCCGGGCTCGCCGGGTCCTGGAACGGTGAAGAGGGCGACGAATCTTACGTGATCCGCGAATCCGGATCCCGGTACGAGATTGTCTTCCGGAACAAGAAGAGTGACGCAAGCGCTCCCTTCAGCGCGCGCGCGTTCAAGGCCGGCGGCGCGGACTTGCTGGATCTGGTGTCGTCGCAGGACGATCCGTTCCAGCTTCCGGTCCATACGATCGCGAGGATCTGGCTGGATGGCGCGAATCTTCGCTGGACGTTCCTGGAATCCGACTGGCTCAAGCAGCAGGCCGCGCGGGAGCTCGCGATCACGCCGGCGGAGGACCGGACTCTGATCGTGTCGCCGGGCAAGGCCGTGCGGGACTTCCTGTTGAAGTACGGCGCCGACGCTAGGGCATTCGACGCAAAGCGGGTTGTCGTGCTTCACAAAGGAACGTAGCGGGAGGGGTGGCCTTCCCCCCGCCCGCGGCTCGATATAGAATGTGCTATTGCCCTATGGCGACAGAAGCAGGCGGGCCCATGCAGGCGTTGAGCTTCATGATTGGCGAGTGGGAGCTCGACTACACCGTGACGCAGAGCGGTTGCGCGACAAGCATGATCTGCGGAACGGGATCGATGCGGTATCTGTTCGATGGGATCTACATAGGGTTCGATTACCAGTCGCGGCGGAAGGCCACTGGCGAGGTCTCTGGAAGCGCGCATGCCGTCTTTGCCTGGGACGTGAAGGCGAGCCTGTATCGCCTGTACTGGTTTGAGAGCTCAGGCAGTTTCCTACAGGCGGCGGGCACGCTTCGCGACGCCGATACACTGGCTCTGGAATGGCTGGGCACCAACTGCACGCAAATCTTCAAGCGGGTCAGCGCCGACGCGATATTCCTCGAAATGAACATTCCCGACAAAGACGTTGTGATGCGGGTCGATTTCTCACGCGCCGCCGGGAACAAACCCCCAGAAGCCTGAAACGGTCTCGGTCTGAGAAGCACTATAGATGCGTGAGGCCGCCCTGCTCCGGCCCACAATCGATCCGAGGGGACTTCGTCATGACTCTGAGAATTCAGGCTTTTGCAGACAGCGACGACGCTCTTATCGTGTGGCGTTCGCCCCACCCAATCCCGGACTGCATCGGATTTGAGCTGCGGCGCCGGCGGAATGGCAAGCCGGAGGTGGTTCGCAACCGTGTGTCATTCTCGGGCGGGGCGCCGAACCCCAACCAGCCCGAGTCCTCCGCCACGTCGCCGCTGCGGCGCTATGCCTGGACCGACCACGAAGTCAACACCGGGGACAGAGTCTCGTACCAGGTGGCGCCCGTGGTCCAGCCGGAGGGCGGCGCGCCTTCGGTCCGCGAGGCGGAAGCGAGCCCGTTTTCCAACGAAGTCGAACTGACGGGCAAGGCCAGCGCCTCGTTTGAGCGCTACCTCAACCGCGGCTTCGCGATCTCGCAGCTCATGTCCCGTCTTCCGGAGGGCGACCGGAGCGACAAGCCTCTCGAGACATTGCAGCAACGCCTCGAGAGCGAGCCGGAGAGCCAGCTCCGCGTGTTTCCCGGGGGCGATCTTCGCAGACGGCTGCTGAACCTTCCCGATGCCGCAGGCGAAGGCGGGGGCCTCATCTTCTTCGACCAGGGGGGCCGCTTGCGCGACGCCAGCGACGAAACCGGCCCATCGATCGTCGACGTGTGGTTCGCACGCTCGAGCAACGCTCGGGAAATGGACGCTGTGATCGAACTGGTAAAAGGATCCCAGGAGGGCGTCGTCTTCCTGATGTTCCAGCCCGGCAAGTCCCCCATCCTCGACGCCATTGCCAGCCGGGAAACCGCGCATCCGTCACCGTTGATCAAAGGCGTGATTTCGACGGAGGATGCGAACGAGGACGGCGCCGCCCGCGTCGAGGTGGTCCAACGCGGGGGAATGCCGGTCCGCAAGTCCCGCGCCGTCCGGCCGCGAGGGCGGAAGAGCGCTGGCGCGCCGGCGGGGGAGGTCTCGCGCTCCGAGTTCGGGAAGCGGATCGGGTTTGCCATCGTTCACTCGATGGTCCTGGTGATCGATCCCAACGGCGAGAAGCCCGTCGTGATCACCGGCGCCCGTTCCAAGAACGAGGAGAACCTCGTGATCATCACCGGCGATCGAGCGCTGGCTCAAGCCTACGCGGTCAACGTGCAGGCTGTGTATGATCACTACAACTTCCGCGCCGTCGCGGCGGCGATGCAGCAGGAAGGCAGCAAGACCGCCAACGTCATGACGGATCCGAAGAGCTGGCAACAGAGTTGGTTCCAGGGCGACAAAGAGCGGGAACTGGACTTCTGGCTGGGCCGCCAGGCTCAGGCGGCGATCGCCTGAATCCGGCTTGCGCCGACAGGCTCGCGCCCGGATGGATGTTTCACCGACGCGCTGTGCTAGAATCGTACGTGCCCCGTAGGATTTTGGGGGTCGTTCCGGCCCGGTTTGCGTCCTCGCGCTTTCCTGGGAAACCTCTCGCCTCAATTGCCGGCAAAACTATGCTGGAACACGTGTTCGAGCGGGCCAGCCGGGCGCGCTACCTCACCCGGGTGGTGGTGGCCACCGACGACGAACGCATAGCGGCGGAAGCGCGGCGATTCGGCGCGCCGGTGCGTCTGACTCGCGCGGATCATCTTTCGGGAACGGACCGCGTAGCCGAAGTCGCCTCGGCCGATACCGCCGAACTCATCGTGAACATACAGGGCGACGAGCCGCTGATCGACCCGGACGCGATCGACGCGGCCGCGCTCGGCTTGCTGAACGATCCCGGCATCCCGATGTGCACGCTGAAGAAGCGCATCGAGAATCCGGCCGAGCTCGCAGACCCGAACGTCGTGAAGGTGGTGACGGACCGGGCTGGCGACGCGATCTATTTCTCCCGCGCCACGATTCCGTACTCGCGCGAGGGCGCCGTGGCAAACGTCTTTAAGCACATCGGCCTTTACGTCTACCGGCGCGATTTTCTGCTGTCCTATTCCGAGCTCCCGGTTGGTCCACTGGAAAAGGCCGAGCGGCTGGAACAATTGCGGGCGCTCGAAAACGGCTACAAGATCCGTGTAGTCGAAACCGATTACGAATCGCTCGGCGTGGACACTCCGGCGGATTTGGAGCAGGTCGCGCGGCTGTTTGACGGGCGGATGGAGACGGACACGATACTCAAGCGCGATGCCTAAGTACATATTCGTTACCGGCGGTGTGGTTTCATCCCTGGGCAAGGGAATTGCCGCGTCCTCGATTGGCTGCCTGCTCGAGAGCCGCGGGCTGCGGGTGGCCCTGCAGAAATTCGACCCCTACCTCAACGTCGACCCCGGCACGCTGAGCCCGTTTCAGCACGGCGAGGTGTTCGTCACCGACGACGGCGCGGAAACCGACCTGGACCTGGGCCACTACGAGCGCTTCACGCACACGCCGCTCTCGCAGGCGAACAACGTGACTTCCGGACGGATCTACGAACAGATCATCACGAAGGAGCGCCGGGGCGATTATCTGGGCAAGACGGTGCAGGTGATCCCGCATGTGACGAACGAGATCAAGTCGGCGATCCGTCGTCTGTCGGACAGCGTGGATGTGGTGATCGTCGAGATCGGCGGGACGGTAGGCGACATCGAATCGCTGCCGTTTCTGGAAGCGATCCGCCAGATGCGGCACGAAGTGGGCCGGGACAACGCCATCTTCGTGCACGTCACGCTGGTTCCGTGGATCGCGGCCGCCCAGGAGCTGAAAACCAAGCCCACGCAGCACAGCGTGAAGGAACTGCGCGCCATCGGTATCCAGCCGAATCTGCTGCTGTGCCGTACGGAGCGCTTCCTGGCGCCGGAGATGAAAGAGAAGATCGCGCTGTTCTGCGACGTCGATGTGGACAAGGTGATCAGCGCGCGCGACGTCGCGTCGGTGTATGAAGTCCCGCTGGTTTTCGCCGAGCAGGGCGTCGACGACTGCGTTTTGGACCTGCTGCATATACAAGCCGGTCCGCGCCACTTGGAGCGTTGGACGGCGATGCTGGAGCGGCTGAAGAATCCCGCGGACGAAGTTTCGATCGGGCTGGTGGGCAAGTACACCGAGTACGAGGATTCGTACAAGAGCCTGAAGGAGGCGCTGCTGCACGGCGGGATCGCGCACAACCTCAAGGTGCGGATCGAGTGGATCGAATCCGACCGGCTGCTGGCTCCCGGCGCGGAGGCGCGGTTGGAAGCCTATGACGGCATCCTGGTCCCCGGCGGTTTCGGGAAGCGGGGCGTGGAGGGCATGATCGTCGCCATCCGCTTCGCACGCGAGCGCAAGGTCCCGTACTTCGGCATCTGCCTCGGCATGCAGACGATGGTGATCGAGTACGCGCGGAACGTCTGCGGCCTCGGACAGGCCGACTCGACCGAGTTCAACCAGGCCGCGCCTCACCGCGTCATCTACAAGCTGCGTGAGTTGAAGGGCGTCGACGAACTGGGCGGCACGATGCGACTCGGCGCCTATCCGTGCAACCTGGCGGAAGGCAGTTTCGCGCATCGCGCATACGGAACCCGCGAGATCAGCGAGCGGCACCGCCACCGCTATGAGTTCAACCGCGAATTCGAGGGCGTCCTGAAGCAGAACGGACTGTTGATCACGGGTGAGACGCCCGACGGGGTGTACGTGGAAATCTGCGAGTACCCGAATCATCCTTGGGCTCTGGGCTGCCAGTTTCACCCGGAGTTC
>Ga0062382_10000181_pt1 | contig 14468 bp, 12 predicted proteins | sample DOMMetBare2Fresh_FD_59507 | JGI IMG/M metagenome (GOLD analysis project Ga0062382, IMG submission 59507) | Wetland sediment microbial communities from St. Louis River estuary, USA, under dissolved organic matter induced mercury methylation -... | ecosystem: Environmental > Aquatic > Freshwater... | reverse complement strand
AAAGAGTATTTTCACTATATTATCGTCGATTGCCCACCCTCACTCGGTATCTTAACGATAAATGGTCTGACGGCGGCAGACTCGCTCCTTGTCCCGATTCAGTGCGAATATTATGCACTGGAGGGTGTAACTGAGCTTTTCGATACGCTCGCCCGGCTCCGACGCGAATTAAATCCGGATCTCGCGATAGAAGGGCTTTTGTTGACAATGTACGACGAACGAACGAATTTGTCTGCGGCCGTGGCCAAAGATCTGCGGGATTTTTATGGTTCACAGGTTCTGAAGACGGTAATTCCTCGAAATGTTCGATTGGCCGAAGCACCGAGTTTTGGCCAGCCGATAATGCTCTACGATCCGCGATCAAAAGGGGCCGAAAGTTATGCACAACTCGCACAGGAGATATTAGGAAATGCCTAGACAAACGCTTGGTAGAGGCTTGAGCGCTTTACTCGGCGATGAAGCGCCGCAATCCAATGAGGCCGCGACCCATGAGATCGATATCGATCTGATCGAACCAAATCCGGAACAGCCGCGCACAAGCTTTGCCGAGGCCAATCTTGAAGAACTCGCACAATCGATCCGGGCGAATGGGGTCGTCCAACCGATCGTAGTTCGCAAGTTTGGCAGTCGTTATCAAATCGTCGCCGGCGAGAGGCGATGGCGGGCGTCTCAGCGGGCCGAATTACGTAGAATCCCTGCCGTTGTGAGGGAAGTATCTGATGAGAAACTGCTCGAGCTTGCTCTAATTGAGAATATTCAGCGGCAGGAGTTGAACCCGATCGAAGAAGCCAAGGCATACCGTAAACTCATTGATAACATTGGACTTACGCAGGAAAAGGTTGCCGAACAGGTCGGAAAGGAACGATCGGTGATCACCACCTCGCTGCGGCTTTTGAGATTACCTGGCGAAATACAAAAACACATAGAGGAAGGCTCGCTTTCGGCCGGGCACGGGCGCGCTTTGCTGATGACGGACGACGCAAAAACACAGCGAGCTGTCGCAAATTCTGTGCTTGAACATGGCTGGTCTGTGCGGGAGACCGAGAGAGCGGTAAAACGGTTGGCCGAGAAACCGCTAAGTCATGTACATAGAGCAGTTAGCCGCAGCATTGACGCTAATGTGAAAGCCGCGGAAACGAAATTGATGCGGACCCTTAACACCAATGTAAAAATTCGTCCCGGCAAAAAAGGAACCGGCGGGAAAATCGAGATCGAGTATTACAACGCCGACGATCTCGACCGCATATATCAGGCTATATTGAAGAAATAAAAGGAGTTACGGGAAATGCAAAAGCGTTTGACGGAAATGGTTGCGTGCGCGGGTTGAGTGGCAAAACTCGCACCTAGCGACCTTGCTCAAGTTTTGAGCAAACTTCCGCCACAAAATAGCGAAAATGTGATCGTCGGGTTTGAAAATTCCGACGACGCGGGCGTTTTTCGCCTCACAGACGACATTGCGCTTGTGCAAACGGTTGATTTCTTTACGCCTGTCGCCGACGATCCGGAAATATATGGCAGGGTCGCTGCGATAAATTCGCTAAATGACGTATACGCAATGGGCGGGACGCCGATATCGGCGTTATCGATCGTGTGTTATCCGCAAAAAGGGGACTGGGATGTACTTGGCCAGATTCTCGCGGGCGGCCAAAAGGCGATGAATGCTGAGAATGTCATCGTCATCGGCGGCCACTCGGTGGACGACCAGGAGATGAAATTTGGATACGCGGTGACCGGCGTGATACATCCTGTCAAAGTGATTACGAATGCGGGGGCAAAACCCGGTGACGTATTAATTTTGACGAAACCGATCGGTACTGGCGCCGTAAATACGGCCGTTAAACATGGAAAGGCAAGCAAAATAGCGGAGGAAGCCGCGATAAGGGCGATGACGACCTCAGCGGCGCAGGCGTCGAGAGTGATGCAGAGCGTTGGTGCAAATGCGTGCACAGACGTAACAGGCTTTGGGTTACTTGGCCACGCGTATGAGGTTGCCAAGGCGAGCGGTGTGACGCTAACTATTGATTCTAAATCAGTTCCATTACTTCCGGACGTTTTGGAGTTGATCGCACAGGGAATGTTGACGCGAGGTGATAAGAACAATCGCGTTTATGTTGGCGAAACCGTTAGAATACAAAAAGGCGTTTCAAGTGAAATGCAGAGTGCTCTTTTCGATCCGCAAACAGCGGGTGGTCTGCTCATCAGCTTGCCGGAAGCGAGCGCTACGACTTTTTTGCGCGAGATCGACGGTTCGGTCGTTATCGGCCGGGTTTCCGAGGGCAGCCAGTTTTTGATCGAGGTCAATTAATTGTATTTGTTTATCTTCGAATCTTTAGGAACGTCGGAGTTGATCCTTATAGGGATCGTTGCGCTGATCTTTCTAGGTCCGCGTAAGATGCCGCAGATGGCCCGCAAGATAGGCAAGATAATGTCGGAGTTTCGTGGAACCGCAAACGAATTTAAGGAAACTTGGCAACGCGAAGTCGATTTTTCTGAAGAAGCAAAGGCATTGGATCTGAATGCGATCGAGGCAGAATCTACTTCGCCGGCCGAATTGATCCAACCGGCTGAATCTCCGGAACAACCCGATGCGCCGACGATCAAAGAAGTTGATCCATCGGCGTTCGAACATCTGCGTCCCACGAAAACCGGATCACACGAGGAGCTGGCGGAGAAACCGGAAAGCAGCGATAAGAAAAACTGGCTTTAGCGTTGAATGGAAGAGATAGAAGCAGAGCAAGAACCAGAAGCAGGCAGTCAGATGTCGTTTCTCGAACATCTAGACGAATTGCGCAAGCGGCTCGTTAGATCGGTGATTATTCTGGTCATCGCGTTTGCGATCTGTTTCTATTTTTCAGAGTCAATATACAATTTCCTGAGCATTCCGATCCGACAGGCCCTTTCGGAAGCATCACGCCGCAACCTGCCTATTACGGGTGTCACCGGCAGCGAAACTGTTCTTACAATAGACCATCTCAAAGAGGGCGACGCCGGACGGTACATATTCGACGGTGCAACGAGCCTCGGGCCGGCATTGGTTTCACCGGGAGCCTCTGTCGGCGCGACCGTATCGAGGGATGCCGATGGAAAACTAGGCTTGTTCACGACCGAGCCGCTCTTAACCAATAACGCGATCATTCCAAAGGGCGTTAGGCTACCGCTTGAGTTTAAGGAATTTGCGATAAGTCAGCCAAACGCTGATGAGCGGATGACGGTTACGACGGCGATAGAGCCATTCACGCTGTATGTGACGGTTTCTTTTTATGCCGCGATCGCATTAGGATTGCCACTGCTGCTGTGGCAATTATGGATGTTCATATCGCCCGCACTTTATAGGCATGAGCGAGCTTATGTTACGCCATTTATTGCGCTCTCATCGATCTCATTCGTTTTAGGGGCAGCATTTGCTTATTACATTCTCTTTCCGCCCGCAGCGAGCTATTTGCTGGGCGTCGGGCACGAATTTAAGCTGCTGCTCAAGGCAAGCGACTATCTCGACCTGATAACCATCATAATGCTGGCGATGGGGATTATCTTTCAGATGCCTGCAATTACCTACGTATTGGCCCGGATCGGGCTCGTAACGGCCGGATTGATGGTCAGAACGTGGAAAGTATCCCTTATCGTCATTTTGATAGTAGCGGCCGTCGTATCGCCGACAAACGACATACCGAACATGATGCTCTTTGCCGCACCGATGGTGTTGTTATATATCGTGTCGATATTTATTGCATGGCTGTTTTCCAAGAAGAGGCGGACCGATGCTGAGTTTGATCTTGACGAGGGTCGATAGGCGCGATGCAACCGTAAACCCGGTGTCTCGCATCTTGAATTAGTAAGGAATAGTGTCTAAAATCTTTAGGCGATTGATATTTATGAATTAGCCGGGCGAAACCCGGTTCCTGATGGAGTATTAGCGTTATGACAAGAGTTGGATTTCTTAAGAGTTTTTTACTGGCAATATTGATTTCAGGCCTCGGTGCGGTCGCTGGTTTAGCACAGCCGCCGGACAAGACAAAACCAAGTCAAGACCCGACCAATAATGCCAGAAACGTCAAGCCGGAGTTAAAAGAGGCTTACAAGAAATGGATGAACAATGACGTTGCATACATCATTACCGAACAGGAACGTAAGGCATTTAAAGCGCTGGTGACTGACGAAGAGCGGGAAAATTTCATTGAGCAGTTTTGGCGTCGCCGCGATCCGAATCCTGATACCGAGGAAAACGAATACCGCGAAGAGTATTACGAACGGATCGCCTACGCCAACGAGCATTTTGCGTCTGGTATTCCGGGCTGGAAAACTGACCGTGGACGAGTTTATATCGCGTGGGGCAAACCCGATTCTGTGGAAGCTCATCCCTCTGGCGGATCCTATGATCGCCCAAGTTATGAGGGTGGCGGTTCGACGACTACGTATCCCTTTGAGGTTTGGTTTTACCGGCACCTTGATGGGGTAGGCGACGGTCTTGAGATCGAATTTGTCGATCCGTCAGGAACCGGCGAATACCGTCTGGCCCGGGACGCCAATGAAAAAGATGCGCTAAAGAACATTCCCGGAGCGGGTTTAACTACCTCAGAGCAACTGGGATTATCGGATAAAGGTGACCGTTTTAACGGAACGGGCAACGGTCAGCAAAATTTTCAACGTGAACAAGATTCACCGTTTCGCCGATTAGAGATTTTGAGCGGCTTGCAAAGGCCTCCGGCAGTCAAGTTCAGCGATCTGCAAGGCATCGCCGGCGGCGATTCAGGCGTTTTGGACACAAATCCGCTTGATTTTGATCTGCGGATCGATTTCTTCCGGCAGTCCGATGATCGGGTGATTACGGCATTCACGGTTCAGACGACAAATAAGGAACTCACGTTCGAACAGATCGGCGGTCTCGAACAGGCGACGATGAATATTTTTGGACGCATAACCGCCGTTTCGGGTAAACGCTCTGGAATTTTTGAAGATTCTGTATCCACAACTGCAACGACCGCGGAGCTTACCGACACCCGAGACCGGAAGTCGGTTTACCAAAAAGCGATCGCTTTGACGCCCGGGACTTACAAGGTTGACGTCGTTGTGCGTGACGTCAAATCCGGCAACAAGGGTATCGTCAATATGGGTTTCGTGGTGCCTAAGTACGACGAAAAGAAATTGTCCACCTCCTCGCTGGTTCTTGCGTCAAAGCTGCGTGCAACGAACGAACGCGATATCGGCCAGCAGTTCGTTATTGGAAACGCCAAGGTTGTCCCCAACCTGTCCGGAACGTACAAGCAAGGGCAAGAAGTGGGCATATACCTGCAGGTTTACAATGCCGGAATCGACCAAACGACATTGCGGCCGGCGGTAGATGTGGATTACATCCTGAACAAAGACGGCAAGGAAGTCCTCCGTCAACGGGAAGACTGGGGTGGTTTAAGCGATTCAGGTCAACGGTTGACGCTTGCGCGTCTCCTGCCGACAACGGTAATGCCGCTAGGCGACTATGAGATCAAGGTACAGATCAGGGATCGGGTCGGCGGGCAATTGATCGAAAATAAGGGCAAATTTACGATCATTCAGTAACCCGTTACAGACAAGCATGCTCAGGCGCGGCACATTCGTATGCCGTGCCTTTTTATTTCCGCCTATGTAATTCGATTAGAGGCGAGTTAAGGCGCTCGCTCGTCGCAAAGATCGATGTGCCGTCGATGCTGTAACAGACAGCTTCCCCGACGGCTCTTCGGCCGATCTCGATCGTTTCCGGTTCTTGCCGCCATATCTCCTCAAAATTTTCGGCCGTTTCGGGCAATACGAATTCATACGCCTGCGTGTAATCACATAGAATGAGGCGCCGACCATCCGGCGAAATGTCGCCGCCGGTGATGAAGCCGTTAGGAACCGATGGCACCGAGATCTCTGTGATTTCTTCAGCTTTTTGCAGATCAGCGTTTTTGAACGCAGGCTTGAGCCGATAGACGCCGGCCGGACCGCTGACCCTTTTTGTCACTACGTAAATATCGCCGTTAATTGGATGAACCATTACGGTTTCAGCGTCTTGATCGAAATCCGGGTAAACAAATCTGAGCATCTCCGGGTTATCCGTCGACAATGGATCTTTTCGATCCGAAGTTGCATCAGCGGGTGTGACAATTGGTTCAGGGATACGATAGATCAGATGTTCGTGGCGTTTTGATTTGTTATCGCCAAATTCCCCGATGTAGATAAAACACTTTCCGCTCCTGTCTTTGTAAGTCGCGATGTCCTCCCAGTCAATGTTCTGAGCATTTGGCACGCGCCAAGTGCCGAGGCTGTCGCCGCGGTTGTTCATTGCAAAAACAAATGCGTCGTCACCCGAATCGTTGTGCGTCCACAGGACATTATTCTGACACTTTGAGGCGGCGATACCGCTACTTTCAGTTATGTCAGCCGACTTGATCGTTCCCGTTATCTTTGGCGGGCCGTAGCGCGGATCGGCGTCCGCCTTGCGCGGATTCGAAGCCACAAAAGCACAACCGTTAAAAAAAACGGCTGCCGCTGAAGTTAATATGACAAAGCCGGAAAATTTAGCTATAGTTTTGTTCAACATACACCATCGGTATTTGCATTATAACGCAGCTTTATCGACGCAGGTTCAAAACAAAACACCAAAGTTTTTCGTAGAGCAATTTACATAGACGATGATCGTAGGAACAGAATGGCTGATCGAGGCAACGGGTTGTGACCGGGCGACCCTGCGTGACGAAAACGCGATCAAAGGCATTTTCTCGAGCTTGGTCGCCGATTTGGGTTTGCGCGTCATCGGCTCGGTCTGGCACAAATTCGAGGGTGAGGGCGGCGTCACCGGCCTCGTCGCCCTGACCGAATCACATCTCGCCTGCCATACGTATCCCGAATATGGAACTGCGACTTTCAACCTATACTGCTGTCGCACGCGGCCTGAGTGGGATTGGGCATCGAATCTCAAATCGAATCTCGGGGCTTCGGTCGTAACCGTGACAAAGATAGAGCGGGGCGAGGCCGAACGCAAATTTGAAATTGCCAGAGGTCAGCAATGAGTGTTCTCAAGGCGAATTGCCCTTCGTGCGCCGGGCCCATCGAGTTTAAGGCCGGTTCGACTATCGTCGTCGTATGTCCGTTCTGCCGTTCGGCAGTTGCGCGCACAGATCGCGGCCTCGAAGATCTGGGCAAGGTTGCGGAGATCGCCGAGTCCCAATCGCCGCTGAAACTTGGACTGAAAGGAACCTACAAGGACAATCGGTTTGAATTGACCGGTCGTGCTCAGCTCGGGCACGAACTTGGCGGGTTCTGGGACGAATGGTACGCGACGTTTTCTAACGGCTGGGTCGGCTGGCTGGCGGAGGCTCAGGGCCGGTTTTATCTGACATTTTATCAACCGCTGCCCGAGGGCGTCTCGCTGCCGACATTTACCGGGTTACAGCTTGGCCAGATAGTTCCCGAAATTCCAAGTCAAACGCCATTAATGGTGCAGGAAAAGGGTACCGGAACGTCTGTTGCGGCGGACGGGGAAATTCCATATAAACTCTCTCCGGGCGAGCAGTTCGACTACGCTGATCTTGCCGGAAAGAATAATCTGTTTGCGACAATCGATTACAGCTTAGAGCCGCCGTGGGTATTTGTCGGCAGCCAGGTAACACTTGATGAAATTGGCCTTGGCGACGCTAAACCAGTTGAGCGTGAGGCCAGACGGGTTTCGGCCGCCGGAATGGGTTGTCCGAATTGCGGCGGGCCTTTGGAATTGATAGCTCCGGATAAGTCGGAGCGTGTTACGTGCCCAAACTGCAATTCGCTGCTTGATGTAAACCAGGGCGATCTAACATATCTAAAAGCCCTTAACCCGTCGCCAAATCAGCCTGAGTTTGTCGCGCCGATCGGCGCCGAAGGCGTATTTCCGGGCGACGTTAAATTCAAGATCATCGGCGCGGTCGTTCGCAGCGTGACGATCGAGGGTATTCAGTATTTTTGGCACGAATATCTGCTTTACAACCCGGCGGTTGGATTCCGATGGCTCGTCCATTCCGACAATCACTGGAATTTTGTCGAGCCGGTAAATCCGGCCGACGTCGGGCAGGATAATGTATTTGCCACAGGTAAGACGGTCGACTATAACGGTCGTAAGTTCAAGATATTTCAGGATGCACCGGCGGTTGTCGAGTACGTAAAGGGCGAATTCTATTGGCGTGTGGAGCAGGGCGAAACCGTCCGCGCCGTCGACTATGTCTCGGCGCCGCTAATGTTATCCCAGGAGGTATCGGCAAACGAGGTTAATTGGTCGGTCGGTACCTATATGACGAATGACGAGATTGAAAAGATCTTCGGCATTTCAGGGCTGCCGCGACCTTGGGGCGTTGGCCCAAATCAGCCATTTACGGGACGGTTTTATTACACGTGGGGTGCGTTGCCTCTACTCCTTTTGTTTGTCGTTGCTATATTTATGATCCCGTTGAGTGGGTTGACCAACACGGTACTCAACCAAGAGGTCGTGCTGCCGCCAATGACGAATATGGCCACCGGACAAGCCATATTTAGTCAGTCATTTGATATTAAGGCGAATCGAAACGTTCGTATCACCGCCAGCGCAAATGTAGATAATTCCTGGGCCGATCTCGACGTCGATCTTGTCAACGACCAGAGCCAGGAGGTCGAATCGGTTAACATTCCGATCGAATACTACAGCGGCTCGGACAGCGACGGTGCGTGGACTGAGGGCGGCAGGTCGACCGATGCCACACTTTCGTCATTACCGGCAGGTAAATACACGCTGCGTGTCGAAGGAACTTGGCAAAACTGGCAGGTGCAGATGCCGGTGTCGGTAAAGGTCGAGCAGAATGTTAATCGTGGCGTAAATTTCATATGTGCCCTATTGATATTGATGATAGTGCCGATAATCGGGATCATTAGAAAGATCTCGTTCGAGTCTAGCCGGTGGAAAGATAGTATGTTCGGGTCTGGTTCGGACGACTCAAGCGATTCGGACGATTAAAAGGTTATGTTAAAAAAGCTATATATGGTTTTTGGCATCGGAGTTTTGGCGTTCTACGCGCTGTCGTCGTGGTTTGGTTGGGAGCTTGCTAATTCCGGCAGCAAATCGCGGATGGGAGTGCCGTTCTTTTATTCAGGATTTCGTGGAGGAAAATAATGTTGAATCTCGCAGCTATTGCCCCGAGTTTGGGGTTGATCATTAAGCTCGAAGAGCTTTTGCCCGTCGCAGTGACGACGATCATCTTCGTTGCGATCGGTCTGATCGTTTTCGCGTTAGCGTTTTTGATCGTGGTGCTGGTTTCGCCATTTTCGGTCAAGAAAGAGATCGAAGAAGATCACAATACGAGTCTGGCGATTATCATCGGCGCGGTAATCATTGGTATCGCGATGATAATCGCCTCAGCGATACAAGGAAACTGATACGAATGGAGAATGGAAAACGGAAAAGGGAAAATAACTGACGAAGTTTTTCAAATTTTCCATTTTCCATTTGCCATTCTCCATTTATGAAACGCGCTCCGTTACTCTTCTTAAACGTCTTTGTCATCGCCACCTGCGGCCTTATCTATGAGCTGTTAGCTGGAACGCTCTCAAGTTACGTTCTGGGCGATTCGGTCACACAATTTTCGTTGATCATAGGGATTTATCTCTTCGCTATGGGCGTCGGGTCGTGGCTGTCGCGGTTTATCGATAAGCATGTAGCCGAAAAATTTGTCGAGATCGAGCTTGCCGTTGCAGTTGTTGGCGGTTTTTCGGCGCCGCTGTTGTTTCTGACGTTCGCTCACCTCTCGTATTTCAGCGTTGTGCTTTACGGCATGGTATTTGTGATCGGCGCCTTGGTCGGCCTCGAAATTCCACTGCTAATGCGGATCCTGAAAGACGAGATGGATTTCAAAGATCTCGTTTCCCGCGTCCTTGCCTTTGATTACATCGGTGCCCTGGCCGCATCGCTGTTGTTTCCAATTTTCCTGGTGCCAAAACTTGGCCTCAACCGGACGTCGCTTCTGTTCGGGATGCTCAACGCCGCGGTCGGCATTTGGGGTACGTGGCTGCTGCTGCCGCTGATAAAAAAGAATGTCACGATCATGCGGGTCAAGGGTTTTGTAATACTGACGCTGCTTGTTATCGGCTTTATCAAGGCCGACCGTCTGACGACATTGGCCGAGGACGCACTGTTTGTCGATAACATCATTTACGCAAAAAGCTCGGCGTATCAGCGAATTGTCGTCACAAAAGGCAAGATCGGCTATTCTCTGTTTCTTAACGGCAATTTGCAGTTCAATTCGTTCGACGAATACCGATATCACGAAGCGCTCGTACACCCGGCGTTTGCAGCGTTTGGCGGTCAGGCCAAGAGGGTGCTCGTTCTCGGCGGCGGCGACGGGCTAGCTGTTCGCGAAGTCCTAAAATATAAAACAGTTGAATTTGTCCAACTCGTCGATCTCGATCCGGAAATGACGGGCGTTTCAAAAAAGGTTCCGGCACTGGACGAATTGAACCAACGTTCGTTTGACGATCCGCGCGTGCACGTAACGAACGCGGACGCCTTTGTGTGGCTTGACAGTATCGCGACCGAGCCATTTGACGTGGCGATCGTCGATTTCCCCGACCCTAATAATTTTGCACTTGGTAAACTCTACACGACGCGCTTTTATAACCTATTGAAACAAAAGCTGCGACCCGATTCGGCAGTTGCTATCCAGACAACTTCGCCGCTCATCGCCCGGCAATCTTATTGGTGCATAATCGCGACGCTCGAGGCGTCGGGCTACACGGTCAAGCCCTATCTGACGACCGTCCCGAGCTTTGGCGTTTGGGGTTATGCACTGGCAAAACTGCAGGCATTCGAAACGCCCGTTAAACCTCGCGAGAACATTGACCTCAAGTTTCTGAACAACGAAACATTCGCATCCTTATTCCAATTTCCCGGCGACACGTTACGTCCCGACGGCGAGATCGAGATCAACCGGCTTGATAATCAGGCTCTCGTACGCTACTACGAAACCGAATGGCGGCGTTTTGACCAATGAGAGACCTTACACGCCGCGAATTGCTCACAATCTTCCTGGGTGCTCCCTTTGCAATGTCAGCATGCCGGTCGAGCGATTCACGTGCATTTCCTGTTGGCGAGATCGTCGGGCAGAGCGTTACCTTAGGGCATGTATTGAGAGAGAATCGCTCTTTCGAGGTTTCGGTCGATAGGTGGGAAACGAAAAAGGTCGCGATCATCGGCGGCGGTGTTGCAGGTCTAACTGCGGCTTGGAAATTCAAAAAAGAAAAGTTTAACGATTTCGTGCTGCTCGAACTAGAACGTGAGATCGGCGGCACGTCGCAGAGCAGTCTTGGCACTCCCGTCGGCTATCCTTGGGGCGCGCATTATCTGCCGGTGCCGTTCAAAGAAAACACCGAGCTAATTGAATTGCTCGACGAAATGTCGCTCATCGAGGGTCGCGATGCGTTTGGCGAAGTTATTGTGAAAGAACAGTTTTTGTGCCGCGAGCCGGAGGAACGGGTTTTTTACAAAGGTCGGTGGTACGAGGGACTTTATTTGGGCGTTGGCGCAAGCGAGGACGACCAACGTCAATTTGCCGAGTTTCAAAAACAGGTCGATGCGTGGGTAAATTGGCGTGATCTATCCGGCAAACGGGCTTTTGTCGTTCCGATAGCGATGTGCTCGAACGATGCGGAGGTTACGCAGCTCGATAAAATTTCGTTTGCGACGTGGCTACGGCAAAGCGGATTTACGAGTGAGCGACTAATCCGGTATTGCGACTACGCGTGCCGCGACGACTACGGTCTGAAACTCGAACAGACATCGGCGTGGGCCGGGCTATTTTATTTTTGCTCACGAGTGCGAAAGTCAGGCGCCGAGTCGCAGCCATTTATCACCGTGCCTGAGGGCAACGGCCAGTTTGTAAATCACTTTTTTGAAAAAGTTAAGGATAACGTCCGAAAGTCGCAGATGGTTGTCTCGGTCGTGCCGACCGGAAAAGGCGTCGATGTGATCTGTCTCGATGGCGGCGAGTTGCGCGGCATTCATTGTGAAAAAGCAATATTTGCATCGCCGATGTTTACGGCGCCGTATCTGATACAAGGGTTTCGTGAAAATCCGCCTTTCACGGCAAATGAGTTTCAGCATAACGCATGGTTTGTCGCTAATCTTTTTCTAAAGGATCGTCCAAAACCGCGATTTACAAAAGATTTTCCGCTTGCCTGGGACAACGTAATTTACGAAAGCGCTTCGCTTGGTTACGTGACTGCGACGCATCAGAAGGGCATCGACTATGGCCCGACGATCCTGACGTATTACTACCCGATGTGCGTTGAGCCTAACGGACGCACAACGCTTTTCAATTATGATTGGAGGCAGCTCGCCGACGTCTGTCTGACCGATCTCGCCCGCGCTCATCCTGACATTTACGAACTGACCGAGCGGATTGACATAATGCGTTGGGGTCACGCGATGATAAGCCCAAGGCCAAATTTCATATGGAACGGCGTGCGCGAAAAAGCGATGCGGCCATATCGGAATATTCATTTCGCCCACACCGATCTAAGTGGAATCGCGCTTTTTGAAGAAGCGTTTTATCATGGCCGAAAAGCGGCGAATGAAATCGTGTCAGTAGCCCGCACGTAAGTAAGGGCTCATCGTCGCAACGGAGAGCCCTTACTTACGTGCGGGCTACTGACAAGACATATGGACGCAACGTTAACAAAACCAAATTACTGGCTGTTTTCACGACGGATCGACTTGACGGTCTTTCTCGGCAGTGCGGTAGTGTCGCTGTTATTGCTGGCGGTCGGATGGCAGATGGGTATTTTGAATGGCGAGTCACCCGAGTGGACTTGGGTCGCGGCTGTGTTGTTCATCGATGTCGCGCATGTGTGGTCGACGAGTTTCCGCGTTTATTTTGACAAAGAGGAGTTCAAACGGCGGTTTTGGCTTTATCTGCTCGTGCCAGTGTTTGGATACGCCGTTGGGGTCGCGTTGTATTCCGAGGGCGATTTGGTTTTTTGGAAAGCTCTTGCGATCGTCGCGGTGTTCCACTTTGTGCGGCAGCAATATGGTTGGGTCGCGTTATACAGAAGAAAGTTGAATGAAACTGCACGGTGGACGTGGTGGATCGACGCGGTCGCAGTTTACCTCGCGACGATGTATCCGCTCGCGTTTTGGATGACGCGACTGCCGAGAAACTTCGAGTGGTTTGTTCAGAATGATTTCTTCTCGATACCAACACTCGTCGAGCAAATTCTTTTCCCAATCTACGTCGTTACACTCGCAGCCTACGCAGTAAAATCGATCTATCAGTATGTAAAGACCGGTTTTTTGAATATCGGTAAAGACATTGTCGTCGCGACGACCGCCGTTTGTTGGTACGTCGGCATCGTTTATTTCAACTCGGACTACGCGTTTACGGTGACGAACGTGATAATCCACGGCGTGCCGTATTTTGCGCTCATTTATTTTTATGCACGGATGCGACGCGAAACGACTGGCCGCGTTTACAGAACGCTTTCGTCTAATTGGCTGATATTTTTAGCGACGCTGTGGGCTCTCGCGTATGTCGAGGAATTGTTTTGGCATCGCGGCGTATGGCACGAGCGGCAGTGGATGTTTGGCGGTGACTGGGACTGGCAAAACCTAAAAACTTACATCGTGCCGCTCCTCGCCGTGCCGCAACTAACGCATTACGTGCTCGACGGTTTTATCTGGCGGCGAAATAATAACCCGGATTTTAGATTGATCTGACAAAAAAAGGCAGCTGACGTGCTGCCTTTTCAAATATACAAATACGTCAAATTTAGATGATCCGTCCCGGAAAAGGAGCGGTCATCGGTGCCGGAGCAAACATAGGCGTTACAGGCTTCATTGGCGTCATTGGTGCCATCGGTCTTGTCAATAGCACCTGTGCCGGATTGGCAGGCGGCGGTGTCAGGTCTTCGTCATCGTCGGTCTGAAAGAAAAAGCCGCTGTCCTTTGACACTTCCGGGGTTACCGAGATCGTCTGACGTTTGCCGTCGCGAACGATGGTCAACGAAACATCGCCTTCCTTTTTGCCATTGATCGCACGGATCAGGTCAAAATCACCCTTTACGGCTTTGCCATCGCTCTCGACGATAATGTCACCAGCTTTCAAACCAGCTTTCGCTGCCGGTGAATTTTCGCGAACATTATTTATCATCACGCCGCTTTCAACCCCAAAATGTGCAGCCAATTGTTTGCTCAGAGCCGTTACACCGATACCGATCTGGCGTCCCTCGCCCGCTCGCCAGGCAAAACTACGCCCTTCGCCCCCGGGCATCGGATATGACCTTAGCAAACCGCCGTTCGGAATAGCAGGCAAATTAGGCACTTCCATTTTGTTCATCGGGCCTGGGGTCGAAAACGTAAAATTACCATTCTCAAATTTCGGCATTTGCCGTTTTCCAAGCGTTGCTGCTATCTCCTGCTCGCTGCCGCCGCGGAGCACGGTTAGCTTTACCTGATGATCTGGAGC
>Ga0062382_10000178_pt1 | contig 14539 bp, 14 predicted proteins | sample DOMMetBare2Fresh_FD_59507 | JGI IMG/M metagenome (GOLD analysis project Ga0062382, IMG submission 59507) | Wetland sediment microbial communities from St. Louis River estuary, USA, under dissolved organic matter induced mercury methylation -... | ecosystem: Environmental > Aquatic > Freshwater... | reverse complement strand
GATCGCCGGAACCAGCAGCGCCGAGGACTTGCTCATCAGCGCCAGGCCGAGCAACACCCCGGCGGCCGCCAGGTCGCGCCGCCGCAGCGTGCCGAGAAAGCGCGCCCAGGCCACAACCGTGAAGAACGTGAAAGCCGTCACCATCAGGTCGTTCGTGATGTAGCGGCTGTGCGCGATCACGTTTGCGTCCGAGGCGTAGAGAAAAAGCGCGACCAGCGCTACGCCGCCGCCAAAATGGCGCCGCGTCCAGATCGCCATCACCAGGCCGAGCAGCAGCGAGAGCGCCATCGTCACGCTGCGCCCGCGCATCAGCATCGCTTCGGCCAGAACGCGGTTGTGGTACATGAAGCGATCGCTGAACATGACCTGGACGTTGTCCGCCCAGGACGCGTCCTCGAGCGGCAGGCTCGGATTCAAAGGAAGGAGAGTTAGTCCCGCCAGAAGCTTGAACAGCGGCGGATGCTCCCGGTTCAGACGAAAGTCGCCCGTCTTGAGGTAACTGTATCCCGCCGCCAGGTGCATGCCCTCGTCCCAGGTCTGACTCTCGCCACGCGCGGTGATCGCCTCTACAACGCCCATGGCCGCCAGCATCCCGGCCACCGCAATCCAGAACCACGCCCGCGCGCGGGGCGCAACGGCCGCAGGCTGGAGTTCAGGCGCTTTTCGGGCAGACGATAACTCGGGCACGAATCGATCATTGTACCGTTGTACGCGGACCGGGGACGATGGTCGGAATTCGTACCAGAATCCGAGGCGCACCAAGCGCGCCGGCGCACTTGCGACCGCCGGCGCGCCGCCCGCCTACCGCCCAGCGCCTGGAAGAACACGTTCTCCTGAGGGTGAAGCTGCCCGGAGATCGGGTCGAGCGGGTTCACCGGCTGCCGGATCTGGTCCCGGCTGTCTCCCCACAGCGCGTACACAGCGCCCGCCTGGTCGCCCTATTCTTGTTCGCCAGCACTTCATCGGCGAGGATGCGGCTCAGCGACCGCGGATCGATGTCGTATCCAAGCTTCTTGAGCCTTGGGGTTACTGGTACACTCTGGCCGTTCGCCGGCCGAAAACTGCTGGAGAACACCGCAAGCGCACACACTACCAACATTGTTTGCAGGAACATGGCGCCACCCCTCTAGTCAGAATCGACTGCTGAGGCAACTGTAAGATGCGCTTTCGCCGCGAGTCAAGACGGAAATTGCGAGAGATTACAGACGCCTCCCGCCGAAACGCCGCGCGGCATTTGTGCAGCGTCGTCTGGCCGCGCCTGCCTCACCGCATCATATGTGGAGTCCGGACCGTTAGCCGGAAAGTAAGGTGAAACGTTCCGGCTTGGACGCACACTTTATAGGCAAGAGGAGGGACGTTCGAGGCGATGCGCGCCGGAACGGCCCTTGTTTCGTCACGGCATCCGGTCGGAAGCCGCAATTCAGCGAAGGTCCATGCACGCCGTTCGGGTGATGGCCTCGCGCCTGCGTTGGCCCCCATCGCAGCGGCTCTGACCGTCGTGTAGAGGTGTGCGCCTGGCTGTGGCCCGCGATGCCGGCTGGTCCAGGCGTGAATTCTAGCCAGCGGTCCATTCAACGGAGGAACCACATGTGGGCGGCCAGTGACATCGCGGATTGGTGGGACAAGCAGCACGCGGATGCGAAGAAGGAGTTGGATCACTTTGTCGATAGCAACCCGAATCTGTTCGGCGTGATCGTCGCGACTGCGGTGGCGACGGCCATGGAAGTCGGCAAAGGAACAGTGGATCTGCTCCGCTTCGGTGAGGGGGCGGCCGAAGGCGGCCTGGCCGGCTTCGGCAAGGATACGATTCGGCTGATCGGCTTGATGGGGCCGCTCGGAAAGGCCGGCAAATTCGCGCAAGTGGGAATCAACGCCAGGCTTGCGAGGCTCATTGTCGATCCGGGCGGCAAGATCTGCGGGTGGGTTTCCGGGGCGCAAGCGCTCCGGCAGACAGGGGCGCGGGCTTTTGTCGCCATCGAGGACCTGGCTCAGGCGATGGGCAAGACGCTCTCCGAACTCGGCGGCAGTCAGCTCGCCCAGCGGATCAACGTCTTTCGAGGGCTGGGTGCGCGCATTTCCGGCCTCCGGAAAGTCAGCACGCTCGAGGACATCGCGGCGATGACCAAGAACGACGGCGGCGTCACGATGTTTAACATCTTCGGGAAGCGCATGGAAGGCGGGGCTCTCAAGAGCATTGGGCACGCAGTCTATGCTTTCCGCGACCTCGCCGGAAAACTCAAGATCCTGGACCGCGGCGGCGCGGGCAAAGGCGCTCAGATCTTCAGCTCCATGGAGGAACTGGCAAAGAGGTACGGACTCTCCGGAAGCTGGGCGTTCAAGGAAGCGGCCGTCATGGAGAACCTCTTCGCAAAATTCATGGGGAGCATCAGCAGCGCACCGGTATTTGCCGTAGCCGCTTATGCCTCAACAACGGCGCCGCCGGAGCAAAACAAGACCGTGGCCCAGGCCTTCGAAGTTCACAAGACGGTCATGCGGCAGGGCAAGAAGGGGCTGGAGACCCAAGGCGCGCGTTACCACATTGTGGTCTCCGGCGACTGGCTATCGAGACTCGCCAAAACGTACTACGGTGACATGTTCAAGTGGCCCATCATCTTTGAAGCCAACCGCGACGTCATCGGGGACAATCCGAACCTGATCGAGCCCAAGCAGAAGCTCCTGATTCCGGAGTTGCCGAAAATATAGCGGCTCCAGATCCGGATCGCACCGCCGCTGGACGCTCGGCCCCTGGCGCGCGAAGATGGAAGTACTCGTATGAAGCCCATCCTGCGCATAGCGGTGTCCCTCGGAGTCCTGTGCGCGGCGTCTCACGCCGCCGGCAAAGCCGCATCATTCGCCCCGCTGGAGACCTGGAAGACGGCCGTCGCCGCCGGCGATAAAGCCGCGCTGGCCCGGCTCTACAGCGTCAATCCGCCCGCCACTGCACAGGTCGGCGGAACCCCGGCCGCCAACCTCGACGACGAGTTGCGCTTTTGGGCGGGGTTGAAATCCTCGGGCATGGCCGAGTTCCATCCGAAGGCGCTCTCCATCGTCGCCCTCCCCGGCCAAACCAAGCTCGTCCTGCGCATCGAGGGCGTAAAAGCAAGCCCCACGCCAACGGGCGGGGGACAGAACGTAGTCGCCTCCATGGTCCAGGTCTGGGCCGAGCAGGCGGATGGCTGGCGCATCGTGGCCACGCGGCGCAGCGAATTCTCCCCCGACCCCGGCCGGCGCCTGCCACAGCCCGCCACCCCCAACACCAGCCTGTACGCCGACCCCGCCGAGGCCCAAGCTGAACTTCGCGCCGCCACCGCCGTCGCCGCTAAACAACACAAGCGTGTACTGGTCGTCTTCGGCGCCAACTGGTGCTACGACTGCCACGTGCTGGACGCCACATTGCGCTCGAAGGGATTCGCGCCCATGGTGAACGCGAACTACGTTGTCGTTCACATCAACATAGGCGACGAAGGGAAGGACAATAACGACCTCGCCGCGCGCCTCGGCGTCGCCCTCGACCGCGGCGTTCCCAGCCTCGCTGTTCTCGACTCCGGCGGCAAGGTCCTGGTCGCCCAGAGGAGCGGAGAGTTCGAATCCACCGTGAAGATCGGCCCCGAAGACGTCCGCGCCTTCCTCGAAAAGTGGAAGCCCGGCGCGGCGAACTAGGAACGGCCAGATGTCCACCAGCGGGTTTACTTCCGTGCGGGCCGTGATCTTTGCGATTGCGGCTGCCGCGGTTTCACTCGTCGGCGTCCTTTGTATTCCGCCGCTGCTGAGGCCGGGAATTCCCGTCAGCCGATTTCCGCACTTGCCTGGTGCGGTGGCGAGCGATCTGAACCGCCGCGGCTGCAATATAGTGCGTGGGAACAACGTAATCTCCGCGGACTTTGCCGCCACGGGTCAGCGCGGCTGGGCGGTTCTATGCCAACACGGAAACCGGGCCTCCCTGCTTCTCTATCTTGCCGGCAGTAGTGAGCCAGCCATATTCGCCACGCATGGCGCCGGGCTCGCGGAGGATCCGGAGGGCGTACGGGGAATACGCGTTGCTCGCTGGGACTACGTCGCGCAACACAACCCCGGGATTCGGCGCGCCGCGGTTCCGGGAACTTGCCTCGAAGACGGAACGGGTATGGGATCGTCAATTTACTGCTATCTGAACGGCGGGTGGGTTGTCCTCGCAGGCGCAGACTAAGCGAACTCAGCCGTTATCTCTGAGCGCCGCCTTGATCTCCTCGATCTGCTTTGCGTGGCGATGCGGATGAATCGCAATCATGAGGAGAAGCTCGTAGCAGTTCACCGGCCCCACAAGTGGATGGGACGAAGTCCTGAGCCGCAGATCCTCGACGCAGTCCTCCACCAGTCGAATCGTCCGCTCCCGGGCGGTTTGAAAACTCTGTAGCGCTTCCTCCAAAGTCGAGAAACGTCCCGTTGGTCTGGCGGCCTCCGGAGATGGCACGGCTCTCGTGCGATTCGACCCCGCCGCCACAATGCGGGCTTCCCGCTCCGGACTCCCCACCGTCGTCTCCAACCGGCGGCCGGCGGCGATCTGTGAGAGCAGGAAGTCCTCAGACAACGCCACGTGTTCGACGCACTCCAGCGCCGACCACTTCCCGGGCGCTGGAACCTGGCCGGCCACATCACCCGCGATGCCGCGCACAGCGCTCAAGAGCGCCTGCCGGCCGTTCTCCAGCTCGGCCTGGATTCTCTCCTTATCCTGCGGCGTCATCTTCAGTAATTCACCTCTGTTAGTCAGAAGTTCGAAAGCCCCGGGGCGTCCTCCTCTACTCCGGTTTCTGCGCGAACAGCCGGACCACACGCCCGGGTTCCTTGCTCCAGTCCGGTTGGCCGTCCACCTCTTCGTAGCGCAGAATCCGCAGCTTCTCGTCGAGGAATTGTTTCAGCATCTCGTTCGGCCCGAAGCCGCGCGGCGCATTGGGCCCGGCAGAGAACGCTTCCACAACGACCACGCCGCCAGGCTTGATTCCTCGCACCGCCTTCTCGCGCCAGCTCGTTCCCACATAGGTCCCCACAATCAGGTCCCATTGGCCGTCGCCGTAATCGAAATCGTCCATCGAGACGTTGATCGTCGTGATCTTCACTCCCGCCGCCTTGGCCGATTTCTGCGCGATCTCCATCCCGCGCTCCGAGATATCGAAGCCAGTGACAGCCCAACCGAGCTTGGCGAGGTAGACGGAATTGCGGCCCTGTCCCATGCCGATTTCGAGCGCGCGGCCGGGCTTCAACCCCTTCACCACTTCCGTCATGAATGCGTTGGGCGCGGTGTTGAAGATTGGATCCGGATTGGAGTAAACGCGGTCCCAACGCGCCGGGTCGGGCGTGCCGAATGTAGGATTGACCTTCTGAACCTTCTCGGGCGCTTGTCCCGTCTGAAACAAGAACAGGGCGCCCATCAGCGCGACTTGCAAGCAGGAAATCATACCCTTGAGCCTACCAATCTTCTGGATTCCCTCAGCCGGTTTTTCGACGAACCCGCAGCCGGCTCCGACGAGCGGTAAGGATTCGTCGCCAGGCGGCGCGATGTCAGCAGTTTCCACCTGGCGCCGTTCGCATCAGTTCCCAAGTGTCCTCCACAGAAACTCGATGTTGTACTGGTGAAGGCCTCGGTATTCCCAGAGATCGTCCTGCCTGCCCGCGACCTCCGGAAATCGCTCCTTCAGCGTCAGCGCGGTCTTGACTTGCTCGAGCGTCTTGCCCTCCGCCTTCGCCCGCCGCACCTCGCGCCAGAGTCTCTCCAGGTACGCAAGCGTCTGCACCATGTACGCCTTGTTCATCGTCTCGCGCCCGTGACCCGGAATGAATTGCGTACGATCGTCCGCGTCGGCCACGAGGCCCCGTAGGATGGCGAGCCAATTCTCGACCACTTGAGGCGGGGGCTGCGCGGACGGCCCGGCCTTGCCGTTCGGGACCGGTTGGCCCTTTTCTCCCAGCATGGGGACCCGGCCGGGGAAGAACACGCTTCCGGTCACAACGAGATTCTCCTCGGGAATGCTGATGAACGTATCGGCCGGCGTGTGCGCGTTCCCGTAGTAGATCAGCCGCACCGTCATATCTCCCAGGAACAACGTCATCTGACGATCGAACGTGACGTTCGGCGGAGCCTGGGCCGCGGCGGCGAGCATCAGCGTGCGGACCGATTCGTGGCCGGCGATCGGCGCATCCGCGAACGCGGCGTTGCCGCCCGTATGGTGTTCGTGCGTGTTGAGGAGCCACGCGAAATCGCTGCGCCTGAACTCCTCCTGGATCGCTTCGCGAACCGCCTTCCCCACACTCGGATTGCCAGGGGCCTCGATGACCACAAGCCCCTTCTGGGCGGCGAGCGCCACAACGGCGGTGGTGAAATCGGGCGCGCCCAGATCGAAGACTGCGGCCCGAGGGCTGAGCCGCCGCACCTTGATCTCGGGCGCCGGCGGACCGGCCTGAGCGGCAACGCACGCGGCGCCGCCGGTGAGAAGGAAAAGCGCGATGATAGATGGGTTTCGCATACGTAACGAGTCTGGACGCGCTCGGAGAAAAAAAGAACTGTAACTAGACAAGCGGCCCGAATCGTCGCCGCGCGGCGGTTGGGCGTCGCCCAACGGCCGGTAAAACGAGCGTCGCCGGCAGATCCGGCTTTCTATCCTACTGGCTGCGCACCTCAGGAGGACCGCAGCGGCTACAGGTTCGCGCAACGATAAATCGGACCGCCGGTCGATGCCTGCGACCGCCTGTCGAATAAGTTGATCCGATCCGGCGCTTCCTCGTCCATAGTGGTTCATTCAAAGAAAGGGACGGCTATGGATGGCAGGCTCGCAAGCTTCACCGCCTTTTCTCTCGCGGCGTTTGCCGGTTCGGCGCCGATACTGACCCATGCCTGCTGGCTCCTCTTTCTGCTTTGCGGCGGGCCGGTCGTGTGCCTGGCGCAGCCGGACGTGGCTCCGGCCATCACCGTTCCTCGCGTTTCCATCCCGCCGAAGCTGAGTGATTTTCTCACCAACAAGCCGCGCCAGGCCGAGCTCGGAGTCGCCGATTTCCGTCAGTTCGATCCGAACGAGGGCCAGCCCGTAAGCCGGCCCACTTCCGCCTTCCTCTCCTACGATGACAAGAACCTGTACGTGGCCTTCATTGCCAAGGACGATCCCAAGCTGATCCGAGCCCGCCTCGCGAAGAGAAAGCAGATTCCGAGCGATGACCGCGTCATTGTCGAAATAGACGCCTCTCACGACCATCGGAACGCCTACTTCTTCGGCGCCAACCCGTATGGCGTCCAGCGCGATGGCATCACCACGGATGGCTACGGCGACGACCTCAGTTGGGAAGGCGTGTGGTCTTCCGAGGCGAAAGTCACCGGCGACGGCTACGTTGTGCTCCTCACCATCCCGTTCAAGACCCTCCGCTTCCCGGACGCCCCAAAACAGAAATGGGGCATCCTGTTGGTGCGCAGGATCGCCCGGAACAGCGAGATGTCCGTGTGGCCCGCGCTCAGTCGCAGCCGGTCGCAACAGTGGGTCGCGCAGTTCGGGCACCTCGAGGGGCTGGAGAACATCTCGCCGGGAAGGAACATCCGGTTCATTCCCTACGGACTGTTTTCCGAGTCCCGTTATCTGGATCGGCCGGCCGGAGCGCCGTGGCAGCCTGTCCGGGAACGGGATTTGCGCGGCGGCGTCGACGCCAAGGTCGTCATCAAGGACGCACTCACTTTGGACGCCACGCTGAATCCCGATTTCAGCCAGGTGGAGTCGGATGAGCCGCAGACGACCGTCAACCAGCGCTACGAGGTCTACTACCCGGAGCAGCGTCCGTTCTTCATGGAGAACGCCTCCTACTTCAATACTCCCGTGACGCTCTTCTTTTCCCGCCGCATTGTCGACCCCGAGTACGGCCTCCGCCTGACAGGTAAGCTGGGGCGCTGGGGCATTGGGGTTATGGCTGCGGACGATCGCGCACCCGGCGTGCGGGCCGCTCCTGACGATCCCCTGCACGGCCGCCGCGCGGGCAACGCCGTCGTGAGCCTTCAGCGGGATCTGCTGCATGACTCCCACGTACGCTTCTTTGCCACTGATCGCGAGCTTTCCTCCAGCTTCAATCGCGTCTTCTCACTCGACACGCGGTGGAACCTGAAGCGCAGCTTCTTCTTCACCGCGCAGGCGGTCACCAGCCGCACCCGGTCGCTCGACGGCCGCGAGTACGGCGGAAACGCCTACTACGCCCAACTCAGCCGCTCAAACCGCAAGGTCCAATACTACTCCGCCTACACGGACATCAGCCCCTCTTTTCGCGCCGATCTCGGCTACATCCAGCGAACGGACATCCGGCGTCTCACAAACCGGCTGGGCTACACGCGGTGGCGGGAAAACAAGACCCTCATCAGCTTCGGGCCAGCGGTCACCGTTCTTGGGAACTGGAATCGCCGGGGGCAGACCCAGGACTGGGAGGTCAACTTCGAGTGGAACATGCAGTTCACGCGAATGACGTATCTCACGGTCAGCCGCTCGCAAGCTTTCGAGCTGTATCGCGGGCAGGGTTTCCGCAAAGGTAACAACACCTACTACCTCAGCAGCGAGTGGTTGAAGTGGCTGGCTGTGAGCGGTTCCTATACCCACGGCGGCAGCGTCAACTATTATCCGGCTGCCGGCAACGCGCCCCTTCTGGGCGACGGAAGGCGCTCAAACCTGAGCCTGACGCTACGGCCCACTCCCCGGCTCCGGCTCGACCACACGTACATCTACAGCTACTTGCGAGCTCGCCCTGGCTGCCAGGCGGAACCCGCGCCGGCGACGAGCGTCTACCACAATCACATCCTGCGCTGGAAGGCGAACTACCAGTACACCCGCGCGCTTTCCTTCCGCGCCATCGTCGACTACAACGGTGTGCTGCCGAACACATCCCTGGTTGCGCTCGATCGCAGCAAACGCCTGGGGTACGACTTGCTGTTGAGCTATCTATTGCATCCCGGCACAGCGTTCTACGTGGGCTACACGGATACCTACGAAAACCTCCAGCAAGACCCATCCCGTCTGCCCTACCTGAAGCAGTCGGGTTTCCCGGACGTGAACACCGGGCGCCAGTTCTTCGTAAAGCTGAGCTACCTTGTCAGGTTCTGACCGCCAACGTCGCCGCGGTGAAACATCTCGTAGCTGCCCCGCCGCCTTGGCCGATGGCTGCGCGATCTCCATCCCGCGATCGGAGATGTCGAATCCCGTAACATCCCATCCGGCTTTGGCGAGGTGGACGGAATTGTCGAGCCTGGCGGTCGTCCGGACGCCTGTACCCGCTTTTTTGACAAACAGCGGTTTCGCCCGGCAAGCGGTCGCGGCTATCGGCAAGTGGCTGGCTGACACTGGCGCTGGCCGCGATAATGGTCGTCCCCCCGGAACTTTTTTCGGCCAAACCCGTCTCTATGTGGAGGAGCAATGACGTCCGACCGCTGGCACAAGGTGGAAGACATCTATCACGCGGCTTCGGAAAGGCCCACCAACGAGCGTTGGGACTTTGTCGTCGAAGTCTGCAACGGCGACGACGACCTGCGGCGTGAGGTCGAGGAACTGCTCCAGCAAAGCGAGGCACGGGAAACCATTCTGGACCGGCCAGCGCAACAGCTGTTCGATCAAGCCGAACTCGAGCCCGGTCAAACGTTGGGCCCTTATCGGATCCTCGAACTGATCGGCTCGGGCGGCATGGGCCGCGTGTACAAGGCGCTCGATACGCGTCTTGGTCGCCCGGTCGCGATCAAGGTCTCGCGGGCGGGTTTCACCGGCCGCTTCCGGCGCGAGGCGCGGGCGGTCGCCGCGCTCAATCATCCTCATATCTGCACCCTCTACGATCTCGGCCCCAACTACCTGGTGATGGAATACGTCGAAGGCGCGCCCATCCAGGGACCGATGCCCCTGCCCCAGGCGTTGAAACTCGCGATCGAGATCGCGGACGCCCTGGACGCCGCCCATCGCAAGGGAGTGATCCATCGTGATCTGAAGCCCGCCAATATCCTGCTCACCGAGTCCGGACCGAAACTGCTGGATTTCGGCCTGGCGAAGCTCGAGGCTACCCCCGAATCCGGCGCGCCCGAATCGATAACCTGGGCGAGCACCGGGCAGGGGGCCATCACCGGCACCATCCAGTACATGTCGCCGGAACAGTTGCAGGGGCAGGGAGCCGATGTCCGCAGCGACATTTTTTCCTTCGGCTTGGTCTTCTTCGAAATGCTGACCGGCCGCCCCGCATTCGAAGCCGGCAACTCCGCGAGTCTCATTGCGGCAATCCTCGCCTCTCATCCCCAGGCGCGCAAATTCATACCGCGCCTTCCAGCGGAGGTCGAACGGGTGCTCGACCGCGCGTTGGCAAAGGATCCGGAAACCCGGTGGCAGAGCGCTCGGGATTTGAAAGCGGCGCTGGAGCTGATCGCCGCATCCCTCGCCTTACCGGCCGCGCGGCGCGGCAGTCGCGCAGCCTGGATACTCACCGCCATTTTCGCGCTGACTACCGCCGCTCTGGCTTGGTTTCAGTGGGGCCCGAAGCTCAATCTGACATCGCACCTGACGCTCAGCGAACCGGCGGCCTCAAACGTTCCCCAACTCGTGTTGTATGACCGGAGCGGGCGCATCCTCGGAGCGGCCGGCGTCCCAGCCGACTACTCCAATCCCGCCTTGTCGCCCGACGGCCGTCGCCTCGCGGTTTCCGTGCGCGACTCATCGCGCAAGCGGGATATCTGGGTCCTCGATCTCGTGAAAGGGGGGCAGACCCGTCTTACATCCGATCCCGCCGACGAGACCAATCCGGTGTGGTCCCCGGACGGTTCCGAGATCGTTTACTGCTCCGACCGCTTGGGCCGCCGTGATCTCTATGCGCGGCCCTCCGCCAACGGTCCGGAGCGGCTCGTGCTCTCCTCCGGCAGTAACAAGAACCCGATGGACTGGGCCAAGGATGGCAGCGCCATCTACTACAATGTCGAGCGGCCTGAAGGAGGCCATGATATTTGGACGCTCCCCCTGACCGGCAACAAGCGCGCACCCCGGCCGTTCCTCCGCGCTTCCGAAACCCGCGACTGGCTCGCTCTCTCACCCGACAACCGCTGGGCGCTATACCGTGCCGGAACCGGGCAGGGAAAATACCTTCTCCTTCGGTCGCTTCTGTCGCCGTCCGGCGAATGGCCCGTCGGTGGCCCCAGCGCATCGGAAGGCCATTGGCGAGCCGACGGGCGGCAGTTCTATTTCTTGTCGGGGGGCGCCATGATGGCTCAAGACGTTGAGGGCTCCGTTTCGCAGCCCCGCCTGGGAATTCCCACCCGCCTCTTCCAGGCGCCCCGCGCCAACTTTTTCGGCAGAAACGCATTCGTGGTCACTCCGGACGGACAGCGATTCCTGATTCGGACCGGCGCATGAGCGTCGCTGGCTCCGGGCGCCACCCCGCCGCCAGTCCGTGCTGCAACATGAGCACGTCCGCTTTCTCGAAATCCAGGCGCCGGGCGAGAATGGCCTCAAGATCCTCCGCGCTCCAGCGGGCCTTCATCACGCCCGTTTGCGAGTGACGGTCCACTCCCTGTATCACGTGCGTGATCTCATGCACGAGCACGTATGCCAGCAGCGCCGATTCGCGCTCCACCCCGCGCGCCTGTTGTCGAACGCGATCGAAGAACACGGTGATGCTCTTCTCGCGGCCCGCATACGGATAGGAAACAGCCAACGCCCCGGGAAGGAGTTCGTCCGGAGTCCCTTCCGCCAGCTTGACTCGCAACCACGTTCGCGGCGCTCCGGTGACGGGCGGCTTTGGCCCCCGCCAGGCGATCGCAACCCCGGCTTTCTGGAATAGCGAGCTGGCAACCCTCTTCGCCCCATAGGTTAGCGCCGTGCCTTCCGCGGTGATGTACACCGTCACATCCTCCGCGGCGGCGGTCCCATTCAGCGCCACGATCGCTAGCACGATCCATCCGATCCTCATCTCTCCCTCCGCCCGCCTTAGCGGAAACGGAGAGCGAAAACGACAACGCGAGCTATAATTCTTTGCGTGGATTCACCGCAGGGAATCACGGGCCTCCTGAGGGCTTGGGGTGAAGGCCGGCAATCCGCCTTGGAGCGGCTGGCTCCCCTGATCTACGACGAATTGCACCGCATTGCCGGGCGCCACATGCGGCGCGAAAATCCGGGGAACACGCTGCAAGTGACCGCCCTGGTCAACGAAGCGTGGCTGCATCTCGTCGGTGGAGCGCACGTGCTGTGGCAGGACCGCGCCCACTTTTTCGCCGTCTCGAGCCAGATCATGCGCCGGATTCTGGTGGATGCGGCGCGCGCGCGCAAGGCCGGAAAGAGGCGCGCTGGCATGCAGCGTTTCGAACTGAACGAATCCATCGACGCCGCTCCTCCCCGGGACGCCCAACTCATCGCGCTCGACGACGCCCTGGACGCCCTTGCACGTTTCGACGGCCGCAAGGCCCGCGTCGTCGAGATGCGATTCTTCGGCGGCCTCAGCGTCGAAGAAACCGCCGCTGTGCTGAAGATTTCCCCACAAAGCGTGATGCGCGACTGGAAACTGGCGCGCGCCTGGCTCAGGCGCGAAATGAGCCCGTGACGATGGTGGTGACGCTTTCCTTCACAGGCCGCGCCGCCCCGTCACTTCCCGAGCGTTTTCCGCAGAAACTCGACGTTGTACTGGTGGATGCCCAGCGTTTCGTAGTTCTTGCCGCGGTTGCGTTCGTCGCGCCAGCCCGCGACCTCCGGCAATCGATCCTTGAGCGTTAGCGAAGTCCTGGCTTGCTCGAGTGTCTTGCCCTCCGCCCTGGCCCGCCGCATTTCGCCCCACAGGTTCTCGAGGTACGCCAGCGTCTGCACCATTTCCGAGCGCCCCGGAACGCTGTTGTCATCGTTGCTCCGGACATCCGTTGGGTCGTACTCGACGTTCGTCCGTCCCGGCACACAAGCTGGCTGCGTGCCGGGCTTGAACCGAGCCGGATTCCTGGCGAAACGCGACCCGGGAAACAGCACGTGTGCAGAAGTCACCCGGCCGCGGCGCTCCACAGAGCCAAGCTGTCAACGTTGCACGGCCAGTCGACTTGATGGGACACTCTGCAAAATCCGGCGGCCTCCAATAGGGATATCAAATCGTCGACATTCCAGGCCTTCGTCGTGTTGCGGTAGACCCGTGTTTCGCCACTGGCGACATCATCAATGGTGAAGGTCTGAATGGCCACCTGTTGCTCCGGAAGCCACTGGCATTCGGTCCGGCATCGATACGGGTTATCTGAAAACAATCCCGAATCCGATTGCTCTTCGGACGGCTCGTTGCGCCCCGAGCGTTCGACGGCTTCCGGCGTCTGGATTTCAACAATTAGGGCGCCTCGTCGTGAGACCAGGCTTGCCTGCATCTTGCGCAAGATCTCCAGGACCTCGGCTGGCGAGAATACGTTCATCTCGCCAAACAGAATCATCGCTAAGTCATAAGGGCCGCCGAAGGCAACATGACGAATGTCGCCCAGCACGAACTCCGAGCGTGACCCACCGCAATTATGCTGCTGTGCATATTCGATGGCGGCGGGGCCGAAATCAATCCCATGGCACCGATGTCCTCGCGCGGTCAGACGGTGCGAGTAGAACCCCGGTCCGCAGCCGAGATCCAGTATACGTGCGGGGCGCCGGGTGAGCAGCTTGTGGTCGATCCATTCGACTTGGCGGTCGATCCATTCAAAGCGTCGACTGGCCATGTCATGGTTCTGCGCCAGATGCTCGGCCAACATGCGCCTGCTGAAACCAGGTTTGTCCCAAGGGATTTTGTAGTCCCTGTCCCAGATGCCGTCATATGTCGTAGTCATCAACCGGTTTCCCGCCTGATCATGGCTCATCGCGCCTATGAGGGTGCAGTTCGGAGTCAACGGGAGACGCAGTCGAAGTCCCAGCCGTTGATCTCACACATCACGCGCACGTGACTCTCCCAGGTGGGCTCTGCCGCCGGGCGCCCGCCAACGAAGCAGTCGACGCTCAGGTAGACCAACGGCGCATCGCCCCGGCAGAAGATGCGGTGCCAGGCGCCGGGCGGGATGCGGACCAGGTCGCTCGCGGCGACTGGAAACCGCCGGCCCCGCTCGTCACGCCGATCCGCACTAATCTGCAATTCACCCTCTCCCGAGATCACGTAGAAGACCTGTTCGGTATCGTGGTGGATGTGCAGGGGCGGGGCTTCCCCCGGCTCCAGGATCACCATGAACGCTTCCGACGTCTCGGCCTGGGAGCGGTTCATGATCAGGTCGTTGGTGTGCGTGGGGAAGCGGTAACGGCGCGTCTCCTTCGTAGGGAAGACGTACTTGCTGTAGGTTTCATCAGGCATGAGCCGGGACCTCCGTGGCAGGCTGTTTCCTTTCGTCCACCAGCCACCAATAAGCGGGCAGGCCGAGGTGAAGGATGACGACGGCGACCACGAATCCAGGATAGTGGGAACCTGTGCGCTCGATCAACATTCCGGTAACGATTGGCGCGATGATGCCGGAGAGATTCCCGGCGAAGTTGAGGATGCCCATCCACGTGCCAACCGCCCCGTCGGGCGCGACACTCGCCACCAGGGAATA
>Ga0062382_10000177_pt1 | contig 14583 bp, 16 predicted proteins | sample DOMMetBare2Fresh_FD_59507 | JGI IMG/M metagenome (GOLD analysis project Ga0062382, IMG submission 59507) | Wetland sediment microbial communities from St. Louis River estuary, USA, under dissolved organic matter induced mercury methylation -... | ecosystem: Environmental > Aquatic > Freshwater... | reverse complement strand
TACTATCTGACGATCCCCGCGGCTGGCCTGGCGTGGCTCCTCGCGGCGGCAGTCGAGAGCCTGTGGCGGCAATCCTGGCTGCTGAAGGCGCCAGCGGTGGCGTTGGTCGCGCTCTACGCCGTCACGGGCGCCATAGCGGGCCGGATCGAAACCCGAGTGATCGCCGCGCATAGTCACGACGTCCGCACACTGGTTTGGGGCGCATTCCGGGTGCACCAGCTTCATCCCGGCAAGGCCATCCTCTTCGACGGCCTGGATTCCGATCTATTCTGGGCCTCCGTTGCGTCGCAACCATTTCGCGTTGTTGGCGTCACCGATGTCGCAGTAACGCCGGAGTCGGCCGCGCGGATCAAACCCCAGCCCCAGTTGGGGCGAGCCTCGGATTACGTGATGCCGCCGCCGGTCTTGCTTGACGCTCTGGCGAGGGGGGCGGCGGTGGTGTACAAGGTGGAGGACGGCCGTTTACGGGCGGTCACGTTGCCGTATTGGGTCACCGCCCGCCAGCGCTGGACGGCAGACGAGCCGCGGAGGGTTGATGTGGGCCAGCCCGCTTTCGCAGGGCTGCTTGGACCTTCTTGGTACAATCCCTATCGGGGACAGCGGTGGATGCCCACTCGCGCCACCGTGCGCTTGGGCGGCCCCAGATCCCCGGGAGAGACGCTATACGCCACGGGCTTCTGCCCGGCTGTGCAAGTCGCCTCCGGCCCTCTGGCGGTAACGCTGGGAATCGAAGGCGGACCCCACAAGACGTACTACCTGAGCCGGGGGGATGCTGCGTTTTCGCTGGCGCTGCCGCTACCACCGCAACTTGTTGGGAAAAAATGGGTTGGTGTTTTCATCGAGGTTGATCGGACGTTCACCGCGCCGCCCGATCTCCGCGAGCTTGGCTTAGCCTTCGGCATGTTTGAGATACGACAGTAGTTGTTCTACAATGTAAAAATTGCCTTTGCCGCCCGCGTCCGTACCGGTCGTTTGGGCCAGGTACGGAAGGAGTGCGGGTCCCGTCCGGATTTGCCGACGGTTTTTTCTATACAGTTAGGCGGCTTAAAGCCGATCTGAAACTTCTAGAGAAGACAAGCGTCAAATAGTGACTTCTGCTAGGAGGACCCTAGCAGCGAAAATATTTTGGAACCACAATTGCTAAAACGGAGTCTTAGTTGGAAGGCGGAATGATGCAGAGGGCGATCAGAGGCGACGGGAGACAAGGCCCCGCGGGGAGGGGGTGGCGGACCGAGTTTGGCCCGCCGCAGTTCCTTGGAACCTCTTGCATCAGAATTCGTCTCAAGTTTTCTCTGGACAAGGGGATTTAGATTAGGAATAATTAATGCTACTGGAGAGTCACCACAAGAGGGGGAGACGACAATGACAAAGAGCGAGTTGAACAAGTTTCGCCAGATTCTGGAAGCCAGACAGGCTGAGCTGGCCGAGATCCTACGGCGTAGGGACGAGATCGCGATCGAGAAAAGTCCGGACGCGATCGACGAGGTGACCCGCGCCGCCGAGCGTGAGCTCGCGATCCGTAACTTGGACCGCGAGTCCAACCTGCTGCGCAACGTTCGCGCCGCGTTGCGGCGTGTGAACGAAGGGACATTCGGAGTCTGCGCGCACTGCGAAGAAGACATCAGTCCGAAGCGGCTGGCCGCCGTGCCATGGGCGCCGTTTTGCATCCGCTGCCAGGAAGCGGCGGACCGTCACGAGCGCGAGGCTTCCGAGACTCTCGAGAGCCTGCTCATGAACGCGGCCTAAGGGCCGCAGTAGAATTCTACCGAAGGGCGCGGGCTGGGAATCCCGCGCCCTTCGTGTTTTTTTGGAGGCCGGTTGTGGGCAGTCTTACTGTACATGACCGCAACGGGCCGCGAGTGCGTAGTCGCGCAGATGCTGGGGCGGACGGCGTTTGCCGGCCAGGAATTGGTCAATCACGCTCTCCACTGCGGCGCTTTGCGCTCTATGCCAGTGGCTCGTACGGGTTTCGGCTGAGCGGGTCGGGCGACGGCAGCCAGCAGTCGAAGTCCCACCACATGTAGCAGGCCAGATTGAGCGGACTGCCCTTCTCGCTGCGATGTCCCAAAACCGGAGCGCACCGCATGGCAAAGATCCCCCGAAAGAGGGTCTCGAAGGAACGGATGAAGCGGTGGCGGAGATCCCACGCGATAGTCTCGTGAAGCACCGCAGGGAAGACTTCGCTGCTGAGATCCCACAAGGCCTGATTGAGTGTTGTGTCGGAGTGGGCCAGGAGCGTCGCGGGATTCTCAAACACGTCGATGAGCCTGAGGATGGTCGCCTGATCAGGCCCACAAATACCGTCAAGCCGCGCGGACCTTTCGTAGCCGGACGAGTCAGCTTGGCCAAAGACTGTGTCGACCCATTGGGTTCAAGAGCCACTGGAGAACCCGCCTTATTGCTCGATTCGGATCGCGGAGACCATGCGGCCGGTTTTGCTGTGGGTCCGGCGGTAGGAGTGGAATTCTTCGGGCTGGCAGGAGGTGCAGGGGGCGCCAACGGCGATTCGCCCGGCGTCGACGCCTGCCTCGACCAATTGACGCCGGTTGGCTTCGGCGAGGTCGAGGGTAGTGTGCCGGTCCAGATCGTTGCGCTCGGGGAACCACTGCCGAAACTGCGCGGCCACCTCGGGGCCGACGGTGTAGCAGCGGCCGCAGACGCCAGGGCCGATTGCGGCCGAAAGGTCTTCCGTTTTCGAAGAGAAACGGCGCGCCATTTCCTCCGCGGTCTTGCCCACTACGCGCTGTGCAGATCCCTTCCAGCCTGCATGAACCGCGGCGACCGCACGGGCGCGACTATCGACGAGCAGGATCGGAATACAGTCCGCCGTGCGCACTGTCAGCCACACACCCGGCGTATTCGTAAGCAGCGCGTCGCCCTGACCCAGGCAGCCGGCGCCGCCATCGGCAAACAGGCAGCGATCGGAATGGACCTGCTGGACCCAGGCGAACGGCTCAGGCGGCCACTCCAGCGAATGGCGGGTCCCAAATCCATGGCCGAGCCACGCATGGCGTTCCCACCCGGCGACTCGGTAAATCCGCTTTGAATCCTGGTAGAACACCGCTCAGGCCGGCTGGCGCATCTGCGCGATGACGACCTGCTTCTTGAAGTCTTCCAGCATGGACTCATCCAGCCGGACTTCAGTGGGCCGCCGTGCGAGCGTGTTCATTTGATCGATCTTGTCTTGCAGCTTGAGGAGACCGTAGAAGAGGTTCTCGGGACGAGGGGGGCAGCCCGTGATGTACACATCGACCGGCACGATTCTATCGACGCCTTGCAGCACCGAGTAGGTGTTGAAAGGGCCGCCCACGCTGGAGCAGGCGCCCATGGAGATTACCCACTTCGGGTCGGCCATCTGGTCGTAGAGCCGCTTGATCACCGGCGCCATCTTGAGCGTTACCGTGCCCGCGACGATCATCAGGTCGGATTGACGGGGCGAGGGGCGGAAGACTTCCGCGCCGAAGCGGGCGATGTCGAAACGTGCGGCGCTGGCGGCAATCATTTCGATGGCGCAGCAGGCCAAACCGAACGTCAGCGGCCACAGGGAAGACTTGCGCGCCCAATTGAACACGTAATCCACCGACGTTACCAGGACGTTCTTCTCAAACTGGTTCTGAAGGAAAGGCATGGAACCGCTCTGGATCTTCATTCTACCAGAGGAGTCCGCGGCCGGAGCGCCAACGCGCCGGCGGCCGCGGCGGCCAGCGCAGCGCCGTAGAAGAACGTGGCGGGCGCTCCGCGCCACTGCCAGAGCAGACCGCCCACCACGCTTGCGAGGAACGTGGCCAGGCCGGTCGCCATCGCGAAGAACCCGAGCGCCGTTGCGCGCAGGCCGGCGGGGGCCAGATCCGCGATGTAGGCGCGGCTGACGCCGTCCGTCATGCCTTGGTAGACGCCGTAGAGGGGAAACAGCGCCCAGAACCAGAGCGACTTCTCCGCCAGTGCAAAGCCGAGGTAGACGACGGCGAACAGGCCCAGGCCGGCCACGAGCACACGGCGGCGGCCCAGCCGGTCCGACATCGCTCCCGCAGGAAACGCGGCCAGCACATACGCGGCGTTCATGCTCGCAAACAGCAGCACGATGGCGCGAACGTCCAGCCCCAGGTCGCGCGCCCGCACAATCAGAAAGACGTCAGAGGAGTTGCCGGCGGTGAATAGCAGCATCGCGCCCAGAAGCCGCCGGAAGGCTGGCGGCATGCGCCCGACCCGAAACGAAGGCCGGCCGGCGGGCCTTGGTCCTTGTCCGGTCTCGCGGACCGCGAGCAGCGCGACTACGCCAAGCGCGGCGGGGATGAACGCAGCTACAAAGACGCTGCGCAGATTCCCATGGAAGAAGGAGAGCAGCGGAAGCGCCAGCAGCGGGCCGATCACCGCGCCCAACTGATCTGCGCTGCGGTGAAATCCGAACGCCCGCCCGCGGACCGCAGGTTCGGAGGAGTCCGCGATGAGCGCGTCGCGCGGAGTTCCGCGCACGCCCTTGCCGAACCGGTCGAGCACCCGCGCCATCAGCACGAGGGGCCATCCCGCGGCGAGCGCTAGCAGAGGTTTCGTCGCCGCCGCCAGACCGTAGCCGGCGATCACCAGCGGCCGTCTGCGGCCCACGCGGTCCGAGAACCAGCCGGAGACGCCTTTGAGAACGCTCGCGGTCGCTTCCGCAAGGCCTTCGATCACACCCAGAACCGGCATGGGCGCGCCAAGCGTCTGGGTCAGGAACAGCGGAATCAGCGGATAAATCATCTCGGTGGAGGCGTCGGTACACAGACTCACCAAGCCGAGGATCCAGACATTCCGGGAGATGCCGGCGAACAACAGCCGCCCGCGGGCGGAAAGGGCGCTCACACTACCGTGCTAGTCCAACCCGCGCAGGAAAGTCAACCGCAACGGACTGCATCGCCGGCGGCTTTCGCAACGCAGCCGGCGAAGCCGAAAACATCAGCCGGGGCGAAGGATGGCCGCAGCCGCAGCGACCTTCCGAACGCCCCGCGATCAGACCTGTGCGCAGACGCACGAGCGGATAGCGCAGACCGGCCAGCGAAGTCAGAACGACTTCCGCGGCGTGGCCGTTTGGTCCCTCGACAAAAGCATGCTCGGCTTGGATGTGCAATCCGGCGTGCGCTGCGCATTCCCAGGCGAGCAACTCGCCATCCAAGCCGAGCAAATGTTCGAACACAGGAAGTTCGAACGCCTGCCAGAGTGCTTCGCGTTCCTCTTCGCTCAGCAGGCCTGTACTAACACTGCTGTGTACAATAACCCGGTGTACACTGGCCGGGATAGCTGTATCTCCACGCGAAACTTCGCGAGCTTTGCGGTTCAGCGTCGCGAAGGTCCCCAGCAGCGCCTGGGGCTGGTAACCCAGCGCACACAGCCATCCGCTCGGCTTCCACTCTACACGCCCGAGGTCAAAAGAGCGCGCTGGACGCGCCGTGCGGTTGTGAAATCGTCCGGGATCAGCGAGTAAGTCACGCAGCTCAGCGCGCGGCAGCCGTTCGAGTCCCTCTTCCACACCATGCAGACTCCGGACCTCCTCGCGCGTCGCCAAGTGCGCCGCTTCTAACCGGGGAAAGTAGTACTCCGTCTTGCGCGCCGCCATGAGCACGCTGCGAAAGGCTGTCAGTTGCTGTTCAGCGAATATCATTGGAGTTTCTTTCCAAAAACTGTGAGTGCGAGGGGCGACGCTCATTTCTCATGGCATACTGGTCGTCGGAGGGTGCTGGCAGGTGAGTTCGTACCATGGTACCGGCCCACGTGCATTACTTACGAAACTTCTGGAACTGCTGCGTGGGCGTGCGCAAATGCTTGTGCGCGCAGGGGACGATCTCCCGCTATTGCTGCTCAGTTACCCGCAAGGAGCGATGGACGCCGCGCGCGGCGTGGAGGTAGCGTGGTCTCACACGCTGCGGCGATTGAGCGAGCAGACCCGCACATCGTATCGCGACCTGTTTGAGCGGCTTCCGGCGCTGGTGGTCGTTGTTCTCCGCCCGCTGAACTCGTGCGAGTGCCTGGGGCATCATCATCCCGCCGGAACTGAGTCGCGGCTGACACGGAGGTTGGAAGCCGATCTTGGCGAGCGCGTCGGCGAACTCGACGTGGCGTATGAAGGCATACGGCGCTGGCGTCCCGAACCTCTTTCTGCGCTGGCGGCGGGCGACCTCGGCGGGAGTCTCGAGGCGGCGCACTTCCAAGCGGCGATACTCGCTGTGCTTCTGCACGAGCTCGAGCACCTGGTCTTTCCCGAAAGGACTGAACAGGAGGTCCGATTGAAGTCGAATCGTTTCTATTCCGAAGCGATGGGGGAACTGGTGGCGGAGGAATCGGGCGCGCGCTACGGCATGGCCTCGCCGCCGCCACGGCCTGCCCGGCTGTGACGGTTGAGCGCGGCAGCGCAAGTCAGGAGCAGGGCCCCAACTGCAATCCAGACCTGCCAATGCGAAAACAGCCCGCGCGAAATCGGGAACTGGCCGGTCGGACTGAGGTCCATACTGAACCTCCATAGCCCAAGCACCAGCGCCATAAGTGCTGCCGGCGTAAGCAGTTCCGCTGTAAACGAAGCGAGATGCCGTTTTGTCACCTGAGATTGATCTAACTCAGGGCCCAACCGGAAGCGGATACGGATCGTCATGTCAGCTACGCGACAACTTTCCCCTCAATTTCACTATACCACACCACTCGGAATATCCGAGCTGCGCATCGCATTTGCACTCCGGTCGTATCATCGGCGGTTTACCCGCCGGGCATGAGGGCAAAGATGGGCGCCGGGCTGTAGCCTACACTGGAACTAAATGCCTGCCTCACCGCACACCGAAAAACACTTCACCGCGACAGCGACCGTGCGCGACATCGTGATCGGCATGTCCGATGGACTCACAGTGCCGTTCGCGCTGGCCGCGGGATTGTCCGGCGCGGTCGCTTCCACCAAGTTGGTGGTCGTCGCCGGCTTGGCGGAAATCGCGGCCGGGTCGATCGCTATGGGCCTGGGCGGTTACTTGGCGGCCCGCACGGACTTCGAGCACTACAGCGCTGAGCGCGCCCGCGAGTATCGGGAGATCCGTGAGGTTCCAGAAGCGGAGGAACGGGAAGTCGCCGCTGTGATCCGCGATTACGGGCTCAACGAGGAGCAGGCGGCGCCCGTGGTGGCCGCAATCCGCTCGGATCCCGATCGCTGGGTGAATTTCATGATGCGTTTCGAGCTTGGCTTGGAAGCGCCGGACCCCAGGCGCGCGATTCGCAGCGCGCTCACAATCGGCGGATCCTACATTGTCGGTGGTTTCATTCCGCTCTCGCCCTACATGTTGGCGAATACTGTGCTCACGGGACTGTGGTTTTCCGTGGGGGTGACCCTCGTCGCGCTGTTTTCATTTGGCCTTGGGAAGGCGCGCCTCACGGGCATTCCTCCCCTGCGCGGAGGACTCCAGACCGTGCTGATCGGCGGCCTGGCGGCCGGCGCCGCCTTCGGCATCGCCCGGCTGATCTCCTAATCGACGATCGCCTCGATTGTGCCCGGCGCGCTTCCTTCGAACCGGTTGTTCACAAATACGAACGCCGCCTGGCGGTTGGCGCGCGCTTGTTCGATCAGGTCGCGGATCGCCTGCCGGCCCGACGGATTCGGCTTCCGGATTTCCTCGTAGGGCGAGAACAACTTCACCGCCTCCTCGTAGCTGCGGCCGCCCGAGAGCAGGGCGCGGCACACGATGAAATCGGCGGTGAAGGCGCCGGGCATACGCAGTTGTTCTTCCAGCGGCGGCATACGCGTCCAGGCGTTGAACACGTGAGCCGCGTTGTGCGCGCGCAGACAATGGAAGTAGTCCGGCGCCAGAAACTCCGGGTTGCGGATCTCCACCGAGTAACGGAACTGCCGGGGCGCGGCTGCGAGGAACCGGTCCAGATCGCGCACGAATTCGCGTACGTTCGCGTATGCGCCGCGCGGAAACGCGCCGAACTCCAGGATCAGCGCGGCTACCCGCTCGCGCCACGGCTCGAGCGGCGCCAGGAACGCTTCCTCGAACAGGGCGTTATCCAGGAAACCCGCGTTCACGAGCCCGCCCTGCGCCCCGTACCGCGGAAGGCGCGGGAAGCTCTTGACGGAGACCTGCTCCGGAACCTTGAACGCGTATTGCAGCGTCTCCGGCGCGGACAGGAACAGCTTCCTCCAAAACGTCTCCGACGGGAACTGATAGAACGAAAAATCTCCGCAGACGATAGGGAACGTCTCGGCGTACTCGCGAAGGCATTCCTGCTCGAACCGTCGTGCGGAGAAGCGGCCGCGGGCGAGGTAACGCTCGCGAGTGTAGATCTGCCGCATCCAGCCTTCGTACCGCCATGAGCTCGTCCCGATCAGGACCTTCTGTGCGGCGAGGCGTCGGAGCGCCTCGGCGAGCCGCGTCCGGTCGAACGGTGGACGTTCGTCGAACAGAGGCGTCGAGGACATCCGCGTTCACCGTCCGAGCTTGGCGACGTCGAGCTGGATCAGATCGCCGTCGGTTCCATTGATGGGCTGGGCGCTGTGCTGGTAGGAGGGAACGTCGCCGGTTACGTAGTGGACGACGCATCCCTGGCCTGCGCCCGCTCCGCCGCCCCAGGTCTGGCTCACCAGGTCGGCGGTCACATCGGCGCTGGAGACCAGCGTCACTGAGTCGCCCACCGCGCTCTGAATCACGTTGCGCAAGACCGGATAGTGCGTACAGCCCAGGATGAGAGTGTCGACCGGCGGCCGCTGGCCGAGGTAGTGGCGGGCCAGCAGTTCGGCGTCGCTGGAATCGGCCAGCCCTTCTTCCACCAGATGCACGAACATGGGGCAAGCCTGCGCCCATACCGACAACCCCAGCGCCTCGAGCTTTCGTTGATAGACTCCGCTCGCGATGGTTCCTTTCGTTCCGATCACGCCGACGCGCCCGGTGCGCGTGTGGCGGCGCGCAGCCTCCACGCCGGGGTCGATCACGCCAACCACCGGAACCGGCAGCGCGTCCGCAAGCTCTGGCAGTGCGGAGGCCGACGCCGTGTTGCAGGCGATTACGATTCCCTGCACGCCGACGCCAATCAGAAACTCGGCGATTTCCCAGGCGAACTCGCGCACCATCTCCCTGGGTTTGCGCCCGTAGGGCACGCGGGCGGTGTCGGCGACATAGATGAAATCGTGCGCGGGCAGCTTGGCCCGCAGCGCTTTCAACACCGTGAGGCCGCCGACGCCCGAGTCGAACACCCCGATGGGGCGGTTCATTGGCGCCCTCTGCCGCCCAAGTAGGACTTGCTTGACCGCGTCATTCTGGCCGACGTTCACTCCAACTCGAATGATGGCGCCTTGAGGCTGCCGGAAACAAGGCGGCGGGGTCGCGCACTTTCAGGCGCTGGCCGCCAGCGCGCGCCGGACGGTGGGTGGATCGATGTCGCTGCGCTCTCCCAGTTTTACCCAGCCGCGCTTCTCGAGCCGTTCGGCGGCCCGCGCCGCCACGGTTGCATCGAGTTGATAGGCCGAGAGCCGTGTGGGCACACCCAGCTTCTCGAAGAACTCCCGCGTGCGTGCGATGGCGGCGTCAATCCGCTCCGCATCGCTGCCTTTGACGACGCCCCACACCCGCAGGGCGTACTGCAGGAGCTTCTCCCGCTTCTGCTCGCGCCGGACTTCCAGGACGCCCGGCAGCGCGATCGCGAGCGTCTGCGCGTGGTCCAGGCCCGCGAGCGCGGTGATCTCATGACCGATCATGTGCGTCGACCAATCGCCGGGCACGCCCAGGCCGATGAGCCCGTTCAGCGCCAGCGTGGCGGACCACATGATATTTGCGCGCACTTCGTACGATTGCGGCTGTGCGAGCGCCTTGGGGCCTTCCTCGATCAGCGTGAGCAGGATGGACTCGGCCATGCGGTCCTGTAGCGGCGCGTCGGCAGGATAGGTGAGATACTGCTCGACCACGTGGACAAACGCGTCGACAATCCCGTTGGCGGTCTGGCGCGGCGGGAGCGAGAAGGTCGCCTCAGGGTCGAGCACGGAAAACCGAGGATAGACATGATCGCTCATGAAGAACAGCTTCTCCTGCGTCTCGTCGCGGGAGATCACCGCGGTCGGATTCATTTCCGAACCGGTGGCGGGCAGCGTCAGCACGGCGCCAAGCGGCACGGCGGAGATCACCTGGCCGCCCTTGCTCAGAATGTCCCATGGCTCGCCGAAGTAGGGCGCCGCGGCGGCGATGAACTTCGTGCCGTCGAGAACCGAGCCGCCGCCCACGGAAAGCAGAAAATCGATTTTCTCGGACCGCACACGCTCCACCGCACGCATCAGCGTTTCGTAGCGCGGGTTGGGTTCGATGCCGCCGAACTCCTCGAGGGTGCGGCCCGACAGCGCGGCCTTCACCTGCTCATAAACGCCGTTACGCCTGATGCTGCCGCCGCCGTAGGTCATCAGAATCCGCGCGCCGGCGGGAATCTCCGCACCGATCTTCGCGATCTGCCCTTTGCCAAACAGAATCTTGACGGGATTGCGGTATTCGAAGTTTTGCATGGCTCTGAGAAAACGAGTGTAGCATGGGAGTTGCCGCGCACAGTGAAAACAAGAAAGGGACCCAAGCGGCGCCCTTGGATGCGTCGCGCACTCCGTGTGGCGCTCTGCTGTGTTCTTCTTTTCATCGCCTGCTACTACGCCTTCGCCACGCTGGCTTTCCTGGGGCTGCGATGGATCAATCCGCCCACAACGGGCGTGCAAATCCAGCGCCGCGTGGAAGCGCTTCTCGGGCGAACCAAGTACCGCAAGCGCCGCGCGTTCGCGCCGCTGAGCCGCATCTCACTGGACCTGCAGCGCTCGGTGATCGCGGCCGAGGACGCTCGCTTCTACATCCACCATGGCATCGACTGGCGCGAGGTCAGCGAGGTGGTGGAAGACAGTCTGGAAAGCGGCCGTGTGGAGCGCGGCGCCTCCACCATCACCCAGCAGCTCATTAAGAACCTCTTCTTCACCACCAGCCGTTTACCGTTGCGCAAGGCGGCGGAGCTGACCCTGGCGCCGCTTGCCGAGTTCATTCTGCCGAAGCAGCGGATTCTCGAGCTTTATCTGAACGAGATTGAATGGGGCCCGGGCGTTTATGGCGCAGAGGCGGCGGCGCGCTATCACTATGGGATCCCCGCTTCCCGCGTAAACCGCGATCAGGCAACGGGGTTGGCCGCAATTGTCCCCGATCCGCGCCATCGCAAGCCCGCCCACATGATCCGGTACCGCGCCATCATCGACAACCGTATGCGGCAGATGGGTTGGTAGAATACACCATGAATCGCAGGCAGTTCCTCCGCACCGCCGTGGCAGCGGCGGTTGCTCTTCCGGCGCGCGGCGCCGTGAAAACTATGCGGCTCGGTCTCATCGTTTGGCTCGAGAAAGACCCCGACGGCATTGTCCGGCGTGTGCACGAGCTGGGCTTCCCGACCTGTCAGGTGGGCCTGAGGGAGGTTGACCTGAGTCTGGCCGCTCCGCTCCGCGCCGCGCTGGACCGCTACAGCGTGGAGGCGACCTCGATCGTTTCGACGGGCCCCGGCAAGGAGGTCTACGACTTCTACGAGGGCCCCGCCACGATTGGACTCGTTCCCCGGGCGACGCGTGGCGCCCGCATCGCGCGCATCGAGGAGACGTCGGAATTCGCCAGGCGCTGCGGCGTCGCCGCCGTGCAGACGCACTGCGGCTTCATCCCGGAAAACCCCGGCGACCCGCTCTACAAAGAAGCGACCGGCGCGATCCGGCAGGTGGCGGCCTACTGCAAGAAGAACGGGCAGAGCTTCCGCTGCGAGACCGGCCAGGAGACGCCGATCGCGTTGTTGCGGGCCATTCACGATGTGGGTCTGGACAATGTCGGTGTGAATTTCGACCCCGCCAACTTGATCCTGTACGGCAAGGCGGATCCGGTCGACGCGTTGGAGACGCTTGGACGGTACGTTCAGGGCGTGCACGCCAAAGACGGTCTGTATCCGTCCGACCCCAGGCAACTCGGCCGCGAGGTTCCGATCGGTCAGGGCAAAGTCAATTTCCCGCGCTTCATCGAGCGGCTCAAGCAGATCGGCTACACCGGACCGCTCACCATCGAGCGCGAGACCTCCGGCCCGCAGCAGATGGAGGATGTTCGTGCAGCCAGGTTGTATCTTGAGAAACTGATCGGCTAGGGAGGAAACGAGATGAGCAAGCGGCAAGTGGACCGGCGGACGTTTCTGAGTGCGGCCGGCGGGTTGATGGTCGTGAAGTCCCGGTCGGTGCGAGGCGCCGCGGCGAACTCTTCGGTGCGCGTGGGCCTGCTCGGCTGCGGCGGCCGCGGCATGACCGACGCCGAGGGCATGGCGGCCAGCGGCGGAGCGACGATCACCGCGCTGGCCGATATCTTCGAGGACCAAGCGGCGGCGGCGCGCCAGAAATTCAACGTGGACCAGGCGCAGGTTTTTGTCGGTCCACACGCGTTCGAGCAGATCGCGGCGTCGAAGGCGATTGACGCGCTCATCATCGCCACGCCTCCCTACTTCCATCCGGAGCATTTGGCCGCCGCAGTCGAGGGAGGCAAGCACGTCTACTGCGAAAAACCGGTGGCGGTGGACGTACCAGGCGCCAAGCGCGTCATCGAAATCGGCGCCAAGGCCAACCGCCGGCTGAGCCTGGACGTTGGTTTCCAGATTCGGATGGCTCCTCCCTTCGTCGAGCTGATGCGGCGTATTCACTCGGGTGCACTGGGCGAAATCGCTTCGGCGGAGGCGCACTATCTCAGCGCCGCGCTCACGCGCCCGGCATGGCCTGGCGCCTCGCCTGCCGCAGGCCGTCTGCGCAACTGGGTGTACGACCGCGCACTCTCCGGCGACATCATCCTGGAGCAGAACATTCACGTGATCGACCTCTGCAACTGGGCGCTCCAAAGCCATCCCGTGAAGGCGGTAGGAACGGGCGGGCGCAAGGGGCGCAGCGACACGGGGAACGCCTGGTCTCACTTCAACGTGGTGTTCACCTATCCAGGCGGCGTCCACGTGGGTTTCAGCTCTACTCAGTTCGGCAAGGGCGGCTTCGACGTGAACGAACGATTCTGCGGTCCTCGCGGCAGCTCCTCATCGCCCTATAACGGCCCGGTTACGATTTCAGGCGAAGAAGCCTGGACCTGGAGCGCCGCCGATACGGCGCCGAACGGCCAATTCTCCGCTACGGGTTCGTTCTCGGGCAATCTGACGCAGGCCGATCCGGAAAAGCACAAGGCGTTCATCGAAAGCGTAGCCAGCGGCAAGTTCCACAACCAGCTGGCGGCCGGCGCAGAGTCCGCTCTCAGCGCCATGTTGGGTCGCATGGCCGCGTACACCGGCGCCGAAGCGTCCTGGGACGAGTTGCTGAGCGGCGACGAGCGCTGGGACGCGGGCTTGGACCTGGAGAAGCTCTGATCGCGAGGCTCGCATGGATGCGCCAGCATGGAAGAAGTACCTCCGTAAGCCTGAGAACGCGCTCCAATGGCTGTGGACGCTCGCGAGCTTCAGCGCGCCGATCGCGGGCTTTCTGGCAGGGAGCGGCGCCGCCGCCAAAGACGGAAGTCCGGTGCTGATTGTGCCCCATGAGGGCTTTATGGTCGTGCTGCTGGCGATGGGTGGCAGCGTGGCGGCGGGGTTGTCGCTCTCGCTAGCGGGGTTCTTCCGCCGGCCGCCCTGGGCGTTTCCGGCAGTGGCGTTTGGCGCGCCCCTGTTCCTGGTCCGGCTGTGGGTGGCTCTTCGGCTCGGGGCTTAGCCCAATCTCGGCGGCAAGTCGGTGAGCGGACCCATCCACTGCAACTCGCGCTCCATGTCCTGGTGCAGCCGGTACTGCCGCCGCACGCTCTCTACGGTTGCGCCGCGGACATCGATTTTCGCGATATCGTACTGGCCCAGTCCGACCTGCCAGCAGTACTGCTGCGAGGCCATCCACAGCGGATTGATGCCCATGACCTCGACGCCCACCCGGTCAACAGCGACGAAGTCCGTGGACGCGAGCGCGACGCGCGAGGGAACGGGCGTGCCCATCGCCGGGCCGCTGCCCTCCATCCCTTCGTAGCCGTCGATGACCGCCAACCCCCAGAACGGCGCCATTTTCTGCGCGGTCAGCATGATGTTGTAGTGTGTCTGGCGCACGCCGCCGTGGTACTTGCGCTTATCGTTGAAGTAGGGCCGGTCTCTGCCTACCGAACGCAATGGCGCCCCGAGGGTCATGTTCTTGACCGAAAGCGTCGCCACACAAACGTTGTGGGTTTTTAGCATGGCGCAGCAGATAATGAACGCATCGGGGTCGAACAGGCGCGCCGCCAGGCGAACCGGCTGAACGTGCAGGTCGGGCGAAAGCAGGGGGACTGTCTGAAACTTGGCTTCGCGATTCAGATCGACCAGCGTCACCCGCTGGCGTGCACGCTCCTTCGCCACCTGGTTGTAGCGAAAGTTCTCGAACGCCTGCATGGTATCGCCGGCGGCCGATTCGGCGATCACCACCGGCCCCTTGAACCGCGGCTCCAAATAGTCCAGGACGCCCTGTAACGCATCGGCGTGCGTAGACGCCAATTGGTTGTTGACCGAGACGTTGTTCGGTTTGATGACGACGTACTTCTTGGTCTTGAGCGCGGGCCGGAGTTG
>Ga0062382_10000174_pt1 | contig 14641 bp, 12 predicted proteins | sample DOMMetBare2Fresh_FD_59507 | JGI IMG/M metagenome (GOLD analysis project Ga0062382, IMG submission 59507) | Wetland sediment microbial communities from St. Louis River estuary, USA, under dissolved organic matter induced mercury methylation -... | ecosystem: Environmental > Aquatic > Freshwater... | reverse complement strand
GCCGGACCCGGCAGTGGCGGCCGCATCGGACCCGGCACTGTTCAAGGGCGCGAAACTCAATCCCTGTTCGACCAGTTCCGCGCTAAGTCCGACGGCCGGAAGACGGCTGGGGCCTTGCCGGTCAGGGTCTCGTTCCCCGCCGTCGGTCCCTCGCTGTTCCTCGTCTCCGAGATTACGGGAGAAAATCAGCGCCCGTCCGTCGACCTGAGCTACCAAAAAGAGAAAAAGGGAGGTGTGCGATGAAAGCAAACCTTTGCGTCTTGATGCTGACCGTGTCGTTTGCCGCGCTAGCGCAGGAGAAGGGCGGCGCCCCGCTTCCGCCTCCCGGACACGTCTCCCTCCCACTCGACGAGTACAACAAGCTGGTGGAACTGGCGGCCAAACGCCCGAAGAAGCCGGAGGCGCCTCCCCTGCCCTACACGATCCAGCGCGCCGAGATGAAACTCGAGGTGTCCACCGACTCCGCAAAGACCGCGATTCAGTTGGAGGGCGAAGTCCTCAACAAGGGCGTCACAAAGGTTCCTCTCGTCACGGGCATGACGATCCTCAACGCCCAGCAGAAAGGTAAGGACCTGCCGCTGCAGCAGGAGAGCGGGACGCACACTGCCGTTCTCGCCGGTCCGGCGGAGTTCTCCATAGCGCTCGACGCCGCCCTGCCGCTGAGGGTTGATGCGGGGCGCGCGTCAGTGACGATTCCTGCGCCCTCGGCCGGCGCCGTACACCTGACCGCGGTCATTCCGGGAGATCATACCAACGTCAGCCTCAACCCCGGCCTGATCACCAGCCGAACGTCGGGCGGCGGACGAACCACGGTGGAAGCGACGCTGTTCCCCGGGCAGCCCGCCTCGATCTGGTGGGCGACTCGCGGGCGTGTCGCACCCCCGGCCCCGAGAGAAGCGCGTTTCCTCTCCGTCGTGAAGACGGTCGTATCGGTCAGGGAAGCGGACCTGGCAATCAACGCCCTGGTCACGGCCACTGTGATCCAGGGCGATCCCTCGCAGTTCGAAGTCGCAATTCCCGCAGGTTATGAGATCACAGGAGTAACCGGCTTCGATGTGGAATCGAGCGAGGTGCAATCCGGCGTGCTGTTGCTGAAAGTCGATGAGAAGCGGCGCGAACACCTGTTTTTGATTTCGCTCGAGAAACCGGTCAGCGCTTTCGAGGCGGACGTTTCACTCGTCAGCGTCAAAGGCGCTCAGCGCGAGACGGGCGAAACGCTCATCGAGGGGGAAGGAACGATCGAGCTGACCGCCACAGAGCGCGGCAGCATGAAACGCATGGACGTCAGGGAGGCCGATCCCAGCTTCCGCTCGTCGGCGCGGTTTCCGATCCAGGCGGCATTTCGATATCACAAGCAGCCGGCGGAGACGCCCGGGCTGGCGCTCAAGTGGGTGCGCTTCCCGAACGGCAACGTGCTCGCCGCGATAGCGCAGCGGGCAATCGTAACCACGATGGTGACTTCGGAAGGCAAATCGCTGAGCGAGGTGCGTCTGGTGTTGAGGAATCAGGCGCAGCCTTTCCTGAAAGTGGCGCTGCCCTCTGGCGCCAGTATCCTCTCCGCCGACGTGGCAGGCGAGAAGGTCAAGCCTGTGCTCGGCGCCGATGGCAATCGAGTGCCTCTGCTGCGGGCGGGATTCCGGCCGACGGGGGCCTATGCAGTGTCGTTTGTCTTCATGCACTCGGGAGCCCCCTTTGCCAGGAAAGGCGGTTCGGAGCTCAGCCTGCCCAAGATGGACATCCCCATCGCTCTGCTGCAATGGGAGGTGTTCCTCCCCGAGCGGTACAAAGTCTGGGACTTCGGTGGAGACATAATCGCGACTCGTCTGATGCCAACTGAATCGGAAGAAGTCGCCAGCGCGGATGAACTGAAGGCGGCGGGCGGCGACGAGGCTTGGGCGATTGTCGGCGAGGTCAACGTGGACTCTCTGGTTCCCGGACAGTTGGGGGGCTTTGTGGTAGATCCGCAAGGCAGTCCCGTCCCCAGGGCCCACATCGCGGTCGTCCACACGTCCAGTGACACCTCTAGGACCGCGCGCACGGATCAGGCGGGCCGGTGGGTGGTCTCCGACCTTCCATCAGGCCGACTCAGAATAGCGGCGTCGGCTCCTGGGTATAGACAGGTCGTTAGGGAACTCGACTACAGCGCCAATCGCCCCGAGCGACTCAGTCTCCCCCTGGAGGTCGGGGCCGTCGCTTCGTCAATCGAGGTGCAAGCGCCCAACGCGAGAGCCGAGTCCCGGCGCATTGAGCGCGAGCTGAGCAACAATCAGCAAAAGGCGGTGAACACAGCCTCATCCAACGTCGTCAACCTCCAGCGTCGCGTCTCGGGAGTGCTGCCGATAGCAGTCGAGGTCCCGCGAGCCGGCAACTCATTCCGATTCGTAAGACCGCTGGTCATCGACGAAGAGACCAAGGTGACGTTTACGTACAAAACAAACAAATGAACGCCGCGAGGACCGTAGTCGCTCCCGTTCCGGCGATGAAATAGAGGCGCTGGACGATTGTGAAGTCCGTCCCGGCGATGTGGACGCTCAACGCCGCAATGCGTTAGGCTTGTCTCTCAGGAGACAACCGAATGCCAATTACCGATCTGCAGGGCGGCCCAGCGAGCCGGAGACGTTTTCTCGGGGCCGCGGTTGCCACCGCCGCTTCCTACGGCCGGGTTTTGGGCGCTAACGACCGAATCCGCATCGGCGCGATCGGCCCGGGCGAGCGCGGCCGGTATTTGGTGGAGACCGCTCACAAGCTCGGGTCGACTGAGGTCGTGGCGGTGTGCGATGTGTATGAGCCGCACCGTTTGCGCTTCAAGGACACTCTCGCGCCCGCGGCCCGCGACTACGTGGACTACCGCGAAGTGTTGGACCGCAAGGACGTGGATGCAGTGATCATCGCGACTCCGGACCACTGGCACACGCGGATTGCCATCGACGCTGTTCGTGCAGGGAAGGACGTTTATTGCGAGAAGCCGGTCACGCATACGCTGGCCGAGGGCGAACCGCTCATCGCGGCTGTGCGGGAATCGAAGCGGATTGTACAGACTGGCACACAGCAGCGCAGTTGGGAGCACTATGCACGCGCCAAGGACTTGATTGCCTCGGGCGCGCTTGGCCAGGTAACGCTGATTCGGACTTACTGGTATCAGAACCACATCGCGAATCAGGACGCGGGACCCAGCATCGACGTCGCGAAGCTGGACTGGAAGCGATTTCTGGGCCCGGTTTCGGACCGCCCCTTCGACGCCGACCAGTATGCGCACTGGCGCTGGTACTGGGATTTCGGCGGCGGCGCCATGACGGACCTGTTCATACACTGGGTCGACGTCGCCCATTGGTATATGGGCGAAGACCTGCCAACCCGGGCAACCGCAACGGGGGTGAAGGCGCTCCTGCAACAGCGCCAGACGCCCGATACCATAAGCGCGGCGCTGTCGTACCGAAAGGCTCTCGTGGAATTCGACTGCGCCCTCCTCGGTTACATCGAGGGCGGCGGCCTCATGATCCGCGGAACGAAAGCGGCGATGCGTCTGCATCGCAGCGGATTCGAGATCTACGAGGAAATCCCACGCTACAGCGAAGCGTTTAGACCACCAGTCCCGACACTCAAGGGAACGTCGCCGCGGGACGGCAGTGTCGACCACATGCAGAACTTCCTCGATTGCGTCCGCTCACGCGCTACGCCAAACGCTCCGGTGGAGGTCGGTGTAGCCGCCGCCCGAGCGGGTCACGTGGCCAATCTGGCGCTGCGCGGCAACGGCGTCTGGGCGCCGGCGTAGCCCGCCGCCTTACCCTGCCAGCCGCTCGTCTATTTTCGGGTGGACGCGCCGGTATTGCTTGCGCCGCTGGTAAGTGCGGGCCAGTTCCAGGTAGACGCCCAGGTCCCGATCCAGATCCGATTGCGTGCCGTCGAAATAGAAATTGCGGATCGGGATACCGCCGAGGTCGCGGCTGATACGCGGGTAGACCGCTTCGCAGACGATGCCGTTCATACACGTGAAGGGACTGATGTCGATGATGCCGTCGGCGCCCTTACGCGCCAGACAGATCGCTTTGCCAACGTTCAGCACCATTTCGCCCAGCGCCCCGTCCGCCGGCAGGTAAGGCCGCGCTGCTGCGAGCACTTCTTCGACAGTCGGCTCCTCGTAGCCGACGAAATCCTCGCGGAACGGCTCGAGCATGGCGTGTTCATCGCGTTTCTGCACGCGCTTGCGGATCCAGGCGCCGAGCGCCGCGAGCGAGATCTGCCGTCCTTCGAGGCGCAGCCTTCGGAATTGCTCCGCGATTGTGTACCACACCCACTCGGTGATGTCGGAGATCCACGCTTCGGCCTCGTACTCCTCGAGCCGCCGCACGAGGTCCTCGTTCGAAAACGCGTTCAGCCGGCAGAAGATCTCGCCGACAATGCCGATGAGCGGCGTGGAGCGCTCGCGCCGTACGGGAATGGCGCGAAACCGGTCGCGGCAACGCACCAGCGATTCGCGAATCGCCTTCAACTGCGCCGGCGGGTTCACCGGCGCGCGCTCGATGGCGCCGCACAGGTCGCCGAGGCACTCTTCGTAGACCGCCTCGGCCGTCCCTTTGCGCACCTCGTACGGGCGGTACTTCAGAAGCATCTTTTGCAGAATGTCCGCCGACACCAACGCGCGCCAGGCGCTGCGCACGAAGGATTGCGCCATCTCGCCGAAATCTCCGTAGCTGTCCTCGCTGCTCGGCGAGAGCACGGTGGTGTGCGGGTACCCGTTCTGATCGAGGATGCGCCGCAGGTAGGGCGCGTACTGGCCGAAGCGGCAGGGTCCGCCGGCGGTGGGCATGAAAAACGCCACGCTTGCTGGATCGGCGTCCGGCCGCTCCAACACTTTCATGAAATCGCCGACCGTGACCTTGGCCGGATAGCACTCGTCGCCGGAGGTGTAGCGCGCCCCCAACTCGCGAGTGCGATGGTCGGAAGGCGGCGTGATGTCGGCGTCGAGTCCGAGCGCGCGGAAGGCCGCCGCGAACGTGCGGCCGCTGCCGTACGCCATCGGCGGAATAAAGATGCGCTTCCCGCTTAGTGGACTGTTCCCGCCGCCGCTGCGGCTTCCATTTCCGACTTGTAGCATCGCAGAATCCCTTTGCTGTCCAGGTACGCTTCGCAGCGCGTCATGTAACCGGCGTCGTTTCCGTGGCCGTCGAACTGGAGCACCAACAGCGGGGCGCCCGCCGCCTCGCGCGTGAAGTGCTTGATGTAAGAGTCCGGACCGCACTTGAAGTTCGAAATGTAGATGACGTGCAGGTTCGGCCGCGTACTCGCCAGACGCGACGCCGCCAGGATTTTCCGCCCGGAGGCCCAGTACATGTTCGGATGCAGGTCCGAGATCGCCTCGCGCCCGGTGACCAGGAAATCGATCGGGATCACATTCGCACCGTAGCGGTGACGCAGCTTGCGCGGGATGTCGCAATTCACGTTCCGGTCATAGATGTTGTAGCTGCGGCCGACCAGCAGAAGTCCGGGCTCGCCGCTCTGGTCCAGTTTCTCGAGAGCCAGCCGGCCGGCTTCGAGCAACCGCGCCTGAAACTCGCGCTGGGCGGCGTAGGCCGCATCGACAGCGCGATCGCTGGTCCGGCGGCCGACGCCCAGCCGCCGCATGGCCTCGAATACGCCATCCTTGACCACTTCGCGGCCCAATTGGAAATGGAGCCGCGGGGCGAGGAACTTGTGACGATGCTCTTCCAGCCCAGGCGCCGATTGCAGCACGTACGGCAGAGTCTGGTTCCAGGGGCAGAAGTGCGCGATGCACTTGTCTCCCTCGTCGGCCTCCGCGTCCAGGATGTTCGGGACGAGGATGTAGTCCGCACCTCCCTCGATCAGCGCCTTCACATGCCCGTGCGCCACCTGAATCGGGTAGCATGGCTGCGCCAGCGCCAGTTCGACGCCGTCGGCGGCGATCTTCGGATCGGTGATCGGCGAGATCGCGGCCTCGATGCCGGCCTCGGAGAAGTAGCGGAGCCAGAACGGATACAGGTCCCAGGTGGACATCGTGCGAGGAATGCCCACGCAGACCTTTCCGGGCGTGTGGCGGAACTTCGGCCCCACCACGGCGTGCCCCGGAAGGCTTTCGAGCAGCTTCTCGCGGAATGCGAACAGATCGTCTATCACTGCCTTGCGGCCGGTGGCCGAGGGCTTGCGGAACTTGTCGGAGCACTTGTCGCCCCAGTAGCTCTTCTGCCCTTCGATCGTAAATTCCTTGATGTCACAGAGGTTCGAGCAGGCCTTGCACACAAAGTCCCGCGACGTCATGGCCAGCCGCGAGAGATCGTATCCGCGGAAACGGCTCGGCCCGTGGGTCGCCTCGCGCCACTGCCGCGCGATCAGCGCCATGCCGATGGCGCCCATCACACCGTTGTACGGCGGAACCGTGATCTTGCGGCCCAGCAGGCCCGCGAACGCCGCCGCCACCGAGTCGTTGTACGCGGTCCCGCCCTGGAAGTAGACCACCTTCCCGACGCGCCGGCCGCGCACCACACGGTTGAGATAATTGAGCGCAATCGAATACGCCAGACCCGCGACGATGTTCGGCGCCGATTCGCCCTTGTGCAACCATCCGGTCACGTCGCGTTCCATGAACACAGTGCAACGTTCGCCGAGCCGCGTTGGCGTGGGCGCGGAAAGCGCCAGTTGCGCGAACTCGCCCTTGATGTTGATGCCAAGCTTCTCGGCCTGCTCCTCGAGGAACGAACCGGTACCCGCCGCGCACGCCTCGTTCATGGCGAAGTCCACCACGATCCCGTTCTCGATCGAGATGTACTTGGAGTCCTGGCCTCCGATCTCGAAGATGGTATCGACCGGCTCGCCGCCCAGCGTATTCGAGATGTAGAGCGCACCCGTCTTGTGCGCGGTGATCTCGTCGTTCACGACATCGGCGCCTACCAGCTCGGCGATCAGTTCGCGACCCGAGCCGGTGGTGCCGACGCCCAGGATTTGCAGCCTGGTTCCCCACTCGCGCTGGACCTCGCTCAGCCCTTGCTGCACCGCCTCGATCGGCCGGCCGGCGGTGCGCAGGTAAATGTCCTGAATGAGCGCGCCCGCCGCGTCCATGGCGACGACGTTAGTCGAGACGGACCCAATGTCGATGCCGAGGTACGCCGGAATGGGACTGTCGCCGGCGGGCGGCTGGTACGGCGCCACACGATCGCGCAGCAGCACCACGTTCTCCATCGAGAGCGGCTTGGTGTCCTCGACGCGCTCGTCGGCCTCGTGCTGGCTCAACCGGTGAATTTCGCGGAAGCTGCGCTTCCGCCGCTCTTCCATCTCCAAGATCGCCGTGCCGATAGCGCCGCACCACGCGTAGAGATCCGGAACGACCAGATCGCCCTCGCCGAGGGCGAAGGTTTCGCGAAGCGCGGCGGTCACGCCATTGTTCTGCGACACTGCCCCGATCAGCGCCACCGGTTTCACCACCGGCCGGCTCTTCACAATGCTGCTCTTGAAGTTGCGCGCTACTGCGTCGCAGAGGCCGCGCAGGATCTCGGCTGGCGTATAGCCCTTCTGCTGTGCGTGGATCATGTCGCTCTTGGCGAACACGGAACAGCGCCCCGCAATGCGCGCCGCGCACCCAGCCGAACACACCACGCCGCCGATCTCTTCCACCGAATAACCCATGCGCAGGGACTGCTGATCCAGGAACGATCCCGTCCCGGCCGCGCATTCGCCACTTCGGTCGTAGTCGACGATAGAGGCCTGCCCGTTGTCAGTCTGCGGCTCCAGGCGGATAAACTTCGAACTCTCGCCGCCGATCTCGAACACGGTCCGCACCTGCGGATAAAACAGGCCGATCATCTTCGCAACGGCCTTGAACTCGTTCTCAAAGTAAATGCCGAGGATCTTTGCGATCGTGCGACTGCCCGACCCGGTGACGCGGATCCCTTCCACACGGCTCTCCGGAATGACCTCGTAAAACTCCTGGAGCAGGTCGAAGGTGGATTGAATCGGGCTGGCCAGAATGCGGCGGTATTCGGAGAGAACGAATGGAAGGCGCCGGCCCGCCGGACCGTCCCAGTCCATCAGCCGAAAAGAAGGGTTTGCCGCGCACAAGGTCTCGAACGCCGTGCGGTCTTCCGGCTTTCCAAGAGCAGCCAGCTTCAAGCTGATCGCGCCAATGTCGAGACCGATATTGATGCTCATAAGGTTCAAGGATGGTAATGCCTGAGCTTACCAATCATACCTGGAAACCGGCTTGGCCGAAGCCATCCAGGCCTGAAATGCGGCATTTGCGGATCTGGCGCGGCGGTTTTGGGGTTAAACGGGCCCCATGGTCTGGCCGCGAAGCCGCTCTGGGTTTTCAGCGACTTGGAGGCTGCCGCCGCTGCTGGAATGGGCGGAAGCTGGGGTCGGACCTCGGCTAGGTTCTTCCGATCAACTGTTCGTACGTGCGCCGCAGATAGCCGTCCGTCATCCCCGCGATGTAGTCGCAGACCTTCCGGTGCAGCGGCTGGCCTTCGAGATCCTCCCGCGGCGTTTCCGGTAGCTTCTCCGGTTGCGCCAGGTAGAGCTGAAACAACTCGGCGATCATCGCCGCCGAACCCCGGCGCGCCTCCGCCAACGTCTCCGAACTGTACACCCGCTCCCTCAAGAACCGCTTGAGCGCGCCGTTGGTCTCCGCTGCGGCGGGCGTGAACCGCACCAACCTCTGCGGGAACCGCCGGACTTCCTCCACACTCCCGACGCCCGCCTCCGCCGTCGCCCGCGCGGCGCCTTCAATCAGGCCTGAGACCAGCAGGTCGATCAGCTTTCGCAACGCCTCATTAAAGCGGATCCGCTCGGGTGCGCCCGGAAACCGGTGCTCCAGCTCAGCGTAGATCCCGGCATACTGCGGAACCGACGCAGCCACCGACTCCAGGTCGAAGAAGCGCGCCGAGTAGCCATCGTCCAGATCGGCCGTGTTGTAGGCGATCTCGTCAGCCAGATCGATCAACTGGGCCTCGAGCGGCGGCCTTTGGTCCGGAAGGTACTCCTCCAGCTCCGGACGACCGCCCGGCGTCAAATCACAGGAGTGCTTCACTATTCCTTCCCGCACCTCGAACGTCAGATTCAGCCCGGGAAACCGCGCGTAGCGCTGTTCGAAGCTCTCGACAATCCGTAGCGCGTGCAGGTTGTGATCGAACTCCTCGCCGAATCGGCTCATCTGCCGGTTCAGCTCTTCCTCGCCGGCGTGTGCGAACGGCGGGTGTCCGATGTCGTGCGCCAGCGCCAGCGCTTCCGTCAGGTCTTCGTTCAATCCCAGCGAGCCGGCCGCTGTCCGCGCAATCTGCGCCACTTCGATTGTGTGTGTCAGGCGGTTCCTGAAGTGGTCCGAGACGCCGGCGGTGAACACCTGCGTTTTGTCCTCGAGCCGGCGGAAGGCGCGCGCATGCACGATGCGGTCGCGGTCCCGCTGGAATTCGTTACGGTAGGGGTGAGGAGGTTCCGGGTAGCGGCGCCCCTGGCTCTGCTCCACCGGGAACCGCAACCCTGACCTGCTCATCGGGCGCCGCTCTACTTGACGCCGCCCAGCTCGCTCAGCGCTCCGATCGCCGCCTGGCTGATCGTGGTCCGCTCGCCGCGCAGGGACTCCAGGAGCTTGCGCGCTTCAGCCGGATTACTCTGCACCAACAATTGGCCCAACGCAATGGTCGCCTGGTCCTTCGAGACGAAGTCGGTCGGCTTGGCAATCAGCCCGCGCAGCAGTTTCTCGCCGTCGGCCACTCTGCCCTCGCCCCTGTACAGATCGGCCAACGTGAGCTTGGCCAGCGAAGCGTAGTTCGCGTTCGCGTTGTCCGACACATCCTTCAGCCACTTCTCGGCTTCGAGCGCCTTGCCGCTTCCGGCAGCCGCCATCCCCAGATAATACTCGGCGATGTAGCCTTCATCGGTCCCGGCGGAGTCGGCCGCGATGTCGGAAAACGCCTTGGCGGCGGCGCGCTCTCTCTCTGGGGCGGTGGGATAAGAACGGACGAATCCGTCGGTCGACGGCCCGATCGGAGCGCGCTGAATTTCCATCGCGGTCGCAAGCGCTTCCTGCCGGGCCTTCTTCGAGTGACTGCGATAGAGGAAAACACCGGCCACAAGCGCCACCACAACCGCCGCCACCGCGCTCCACCGGATCACTTGCGTCCGGTGTGCGGAGACAAAGTCGACAGTGTGTCCAATTTCGAGCGCGAATTCATCGCTCTTCAACTTCTTGCGGGTGAGTCTATCCACGAAAAACCTCTGGGGAATCTTGATTTTACCACATCCGCCGCGCGGCGATCCGGCTGCTCCGGAAGGCCGATCGGGGCGGGTCGCCGTGCGCCCGCCCTCGCCGAATGATGTCTCTTATGCGAAGCTGCGGACAGCCTTCGCTTCGTCCTCGAAAACCTCAAATACGGTGTACAGCTTGGTGATCTGCAACAGATCCTGCACCCGTTTGGTCAGGTGCAACAGCTTCAGTTGTCCACCCTGATTTGTCACCGAGGTGAACCCGGAAACCAACTCGCCAATCCCCGAGCTGTCGATGTAAGATACCTCGCCCAGGTTCAGTAGAATTTTCTTGCTGCCCTTGGCTGTCAGATCGCGGATGCCCTCGCGAAGGTTGCTGGAACCCTCGCCCAGCGTGATCCGGCCGGACACGTCGATCACGGTCACGTCGCCCACCTGCCGCGGGCTCAATTTTGCACTCACTGATTCATCCCTCCTGCGTCAATAGTCGCTTTACGGTTTGCCGCCTTGATACTTGACTAGTTCGACCTCGGTCCCGCCCATCGCGCGGGGGCGGATTTCAAATCGGTCCATGAACGCCCTCATCAGGAAAATCCCGCGGCCGGATTGCTGCAGCAGGTTGCGCTCGGCCACTGGGTCCGGTAGCCGGGACGGGTCGAAGCCTTCTCCTTCGTCTCCCACCGTTACGCTGATTGTCCCCGGTGCGCCCGATACGACAAAATGCACTTTCTTGCGCGCATTGTACCGGTTCCCGTGCACTACCGCGTTGACGATCGACTCCCGCACCGCCATTCCGATTCTATGGAGGTCGTCTTCCGAGAACCCTGCTGCGCGCGCCGCCTCTATGGCCAGCTGCTCCGCCTCGTCGGCGCTCTCTAGCACCGAATCCAGTTGTCGTTCGATCTTGCGCGTCTTGCTACTCGTGTTCTCGGCCATATTGTCCCGTCCGCCGCGCCCGCAGCAGCCGCAAACCGAGTGGCTGGCTCGGCGCGGGACAGCGCCATCTGACGAGGGTCAATTGAACCAATAACTTAGCAAACCCCAAGGAAAAAGGCAAAGGGCGGCGCTCGACGCGAGGCCAGCGCCGCGTTGGGTAGGGTGGCCTGTCACCAGGCCGCGAGGAGTTAAACCGAGAATTCGCGATGCAGTGTGAAGCCGCGCCGAATCTCTGTGTTTTCCGGGCTGTGCCTCAGATAGAGCTTCACTAACAACTGGGCGTCGCCGCACTTGAAGGGAACCACTATCCAGGGGTCCGAGCCCATTGCTCGGGTCGTGAAATTGCGTCCGAACACCACGGTCGGAACGCTCATACCCATCGGTCCGAGTGTTTCTTCCAGCGTGTTCTTGACGTTGCCTATGACCATGTTGGCCAGTTCGGCCACGGCGTCGAGCACCTCGCCGTCCACCGAGTCTTCCCCGGCGGCGCAGTCCGTGGACAGCATGTGCATGTAGATCGTCCGGGCAAAGCCCGCGTCGCACTGGATGATGCCGCTTCCCATCCACTGGCCGGCCAGTCCGAGCAACGCAATCACGCCGTCGGTCGGCCGCGAGCTTGGCAGTTCGGTGTAGGCGGGTTCGGAGGCGACCTCGAGGTTCAACATCATCCCGAAGACCTCGGCCGTGGCCGATTGAATCGCCTTCACAATGGTTTCTTGGTCGAGTGGCAGCACGTTGCTCATCCCCCGGGGCGTTACAAAAACGACGACAGTGTATGCCGGATCTGATCGGCGGTAAAGGGCTTCCTGATGTATCCGGCTGCGCCCAGTTCGGCCGCTGCCATTACCTTCGCCTGTCCGCCCTCTGTCGTCACCATGATCACCGGCAGGGTGTCGAATTGCGGCTCTTCCTTCAGCTTCCGCAGGAACTGCAGTCCGTCCATGTTCGGCATGTTGATGTCGGCCAGCACCAAGCTAACCTTCTGCGAACCCAGAACTTTCAGCGCCTCCACTCCGTCGGAAGCCTCATAGATTTCCCCCAGGGGGATTTCCGCCTGGTTCAGCACCCGTTGTAGTATTTTCCGGATGGCCGCCGAGTCGTCTACGATCAGCACGTCGAGGAGCATCACCGTAAATATCGGGCGGTAGGCCTGCCGAGTTTAGGGCGCAGTGCGAAATACCCTACTACACGACGTAGCGCTCGCCGGCCGTTCCCTTCAGACTGATGACGCCCTCGCTCTCCAACTGGCGAACCAGCGCGATGATCTGCTGCTGGGCGGCCTCTACATCTTTGATCTTCACCGGCCCCAGCGCCTCCATGTCCTCGCGCAGGATCTCCGCCCCGCGCTGTGACATGCAGTCGGTGAAGTGGCGCTTCAGTTCGTCGCTGGTCCCCTTCAGCGCGACGGTGAGCAGCTTGCGGTCCACGCGGCTCAGCACTTCCTTGATGCCCGTCTCGTCGATCAGCGCCATGTCCTCGAACACAAACATGAGCTGACGGACTGTCTCGACCAGCGAAGAGTCCCGCTGTTCGATCGAGCTCAGAATCTCTTTGCTGAGCGCCGAGTCCATACGGTTGAACATCTCCGATACTGCGCGGACGCCTCCGTACGACTCCCGGCTTACCTCGCCCAACGCGTTGAGCTTCTGCCCAATGATCTGCGCCACGCGCGAGATGATCTCCGGCGAGATCCGGTCCAGCCGCGCCATGCGGAAGGCGACGTCCGCCCGCATCTCGAGCGGCAGCGAGACCAGCAGGGCCGCGGCCTGCGAGGCGTTCAGGTGCGACAGAATCAGCGCCACCATCTGCGGGTGCTCGCTGTGGATAAATCGCGCCAATTGCTGGGGATCCGCTTTCTGCAGCGCGTCGAAGCTGGCCAGTTCGTTGCCCAGCGCCTTCATCAGGCGGTCCAGCATCTTCTTGGCGGCATCCGGGCCAAACGCGTTCATCAACAGCTTGCGCGCGTAATCGACGCCGCCCTTCAGGACGTAGTCGTGCGCCACCGTCATGTCGAAGAATTCCTGCAGAACCGTCTCGGCCTGATCGTTGGTGATCGAGCCGGCGCGCGCGATCTCGTGGGTAACCTTCTGAACCTCCTCCTCTTCGAGATTCTTCAGGATCTCGGAGCTGATCGAGTCGCCGAGCGACACCAGGAGAATGGCGGCTTTCTCAGCCCCTTTGAGCGGTTCCGGAGTTTGCGCGTTGACAATCATGTGCCGTCCGGACCGCCCCGGCTCATACCTGCCTGCGCGGTCCTCCAGCCAATAGATCGGCCGTACCCCCCGGGGCTGAATCAGTCGAACCCCTGAGCCGGGATCAGGCCGCCGCTCTAGCCGGCGCTAAGGCCCTCACGCTACTCCCGGACCGCCAGTCCCTTCAATTCATCACGCCAGCGCGCACTGGGACGATAAGGAGTTTTGTCAGGGTCGCGATAGCGTCCTGTGCGGCGCCGCAGACCAGACATGTAGGACAGAGAGGGAATATGCGACCGGCTGGAATCGATGATGTCGCCCGCAAGGCCGCGGTTGTCCGCGCGCGTGAGCGGCTGAGAGCGTTGATGCTGGAGATCCGTGTGCCGAACGCTGCGGGCCTGGCGTTTCAGTCTGATTTGCTGGCGCTGAACGCAGCGGTGGAGACGGCGTCGCCCCGCAGTGGCCAGGAGCGGCAGGATTCCCCCGCCGGTTGACCGGCTACCGTTCGGATGCGGCCGCAGCGGCGGGATCGAGGATGAGCATGCCTGACAATGGCACGATGGTACAGGAGTTGCGCCGCCAGGTGGAGGACCTGGCGATGCAGATGGTGGTCGAGAGCAAACCCACGGCGCCCAAGGCGCTGCGCGCGCTCTCGGAAGCCCTCGGGCGGACGCGCCAATGCGCGGCGGAGGCCGGCTGCGACGAGGTCGCCCGAATCGCTGGCGAGCTGGCGAGCTCCCTACGTACGGGCCGGGGCTCCCGCGCCGCCAACGAGGAGGCGTTGCGCAAAGGCATAGCGCAGTTGCAGGCCGCCCTCGGCGGCAGCGCGCCGGCCAGCCAGCCCGAACCAGATTCCCCGTCCGCTCCCGCCGAAGCGCCTCCCGCTCCCGAACCGGCCGCGAATCCGCTGACCCAGGACATCGACCTGCTCGGCGACATTATTTCGGAGTCCACGGAGCACCTCAGTGCGGTCGAGGCGCAGTTGCTCACGCTCGAGCAGGACCCCGCCAACGCCGAGGCTATCCACACCACCTTCCGCAGTTTCCATACGATCAAAGGCCTGGCCGGTTTCATGGAACTGACCGCCATCCAGCAGGTGGCGCACAACACGGAGACCGTCCTCGATGACGCGCGCAACTTCAGGCTTCGGATCACCCCGGCCGTGATCGACGTTGTGCTGGCCAGCAAGGATTACCTGCAGGAGGCCTTCCGGCGCCTGGAACCGGCGCTCAAGGGAAATGCGCCGCAACCGCCGCCGGACAATCGGGCTGTGCTCGCGCGGATTCAGGAACTGAGCCAGGCGC
>Ga0062382_10000171_pt1 | contig 14686 bp, 11 predicted proteins | sample DOMMetBare2Fresh_FD_59507 | JGI IMG/M metagenome (GOLD analysis project Ga0062382, IMG submission 59507) | Wetland sediment microbial communities from St. Louis River estuary, USA, under dissolved organic matter induced mercury methylation -... | ecosystem: Environmental > Aquatic > Freshwater... | reverse complement strand
AACTGGATTATGCCTTTTTACCGGTGATGTGGGCGGCCAGCTGGTTATCGTTAAAAAAATACGGAGATGAACTGCGCCACTCTTATAAAAATTCCAGTGAGCGCAGTTCTTTCTGGTTTTCGGATATTGGTCAGCTGGAGTTTGACCGAGAATGCTTTTTTGATGCTGACATCACTGGATTATTTCATTTGAGCCAGATAACCAGCCCGCCCGGATTGGCCTTACTTTGTTGTCAGTATCGCAAGCAATTAACGCTGAGTTATAACTACATAGAACCTTTGTTTAATGAAAACTGGGTAGCTGGGTTACATCAAAGAATGGCGCAAGAACTGCTCGGAAAAAGTCAGAGATCATACGATACAACATGAATTTGATTTCAGGTTTATATACACAAAGCCAATTGTCTGCTCAGCAAATAGCCCTTACTGAAGAAGATAGACAACTTAACTATGAACAATTCAGTTTAGCTATTCGACCGATAGCAGCCTACCTGCATAAACAAGGATGTTCAGGGCAATGTATTGCGGTGGTGATGGATCGCGGAATTGATGCCGCCTTGACGATTTATGGTATCTTGTTTGCTGGCGCCTGTTATTTGCCGCTGGATATTAAAAATCCTGCCGGCCGCTTAAATTACATCATTAATGATGCGCAGCCTCGCTATGTAATTGGGCATGGCGCTTGTCCTAGCTGGCTGGAGTCTCAGGAAAAATGGTTGGATTTACACCAGTTGCAAGATGAACCCGCCGTTACCACAAGGCCTGCCGATGCCAATCCAGAAGACCTAGCCGCCATTCTTTATACATCTGGATCGACCGGCGTCCCTAAAGGGGTTGCCCTAAGCCATCGGGCGATGCTCAATTTCGCCCGATGGGCGAGTAAGACTTTTAATATAGATGCCAAAGACCGTATTGCCAGTCTTGCGCCTTTTCATTTTGATTTGTCGGTTTTTGATCTCTTCAGCAGCTTGTCTTCCGGCGCCAGCGTACACTTTATGCCCGCCAGCTTGCCGTTAACACCCAATAAGCTAACTGCCTGGTTAAGCGAGTTCGCTATCACCTGCTGGTATACGGTGCCCTCGCTGTTATCCTTTATCGCTCTGAAAGGCGCATTGGCAACTAAGCCGTTAAGCAGTCTGAAAACCATTTTGTTTGCCGGGGAAGTTTTTCCCACGCCTCATTTAATCAGGTTGTCCGGGCAACTGCCGGCGGTAAATTTTTTTAATCTTTACGGTCCGACCGAAACCAATGTCTGCTGCTATTGGCACGTTGATCGCACCCGGCTTAATCCTGATCAGGCCATACCCATTGGGGTAGCTGCCTGTAATGCCTTGCTTAAAATCGATGAGGAAACGGGAGAGTTGCTGGTACAAGGCCAGAACAATTTTTCAGGCTACTGGCAAAAGGGCAGGCTGGATAGTTCGCCGGTTAAAAATGGGTGGTACGGTACCGGCGATAAAATTTCGCGCAATGAACAAGGTGAATACTGTTATCACGGCCGTCTGGACAGAATGCTAAAATGCTCTGGCTATCGTGTGGAACCCGCGGAAATTGAGGCAGTGATCAATCAACTGCCGGCAATCGAAAATTGCGCCGTACTGGGTATCACCGATCCAGCCAGTGGGCAACGCCCCGCTGCCGCCGTTGTTCTAAAAGAAGGCGGAAGCCTTGCCGACTTCATCAAACCGCTGAGAGAAAAACTGCCGGCCTATATGCAGCCTGCAAGATTTATCGTATTGAAGGCATTGCCGGCGTTGTCGAATGGCAAAACGGATTACCAGGCATTACAGATTCTTTTTAAAACCGATAAACCGGATAGCGCTGAAAACTTGGAACAAGGTTTTTGACAAAGCGCAGCTTTCTCAAACATGATCAAAACGGTCAATTACATCAAAGAGGAAAAATCATGGGCACTTGCTGCAACGATCCCACCGAACCTTCAAAACTCGATCCGCGCGAGTTGGTACGAGAACAAATGCGTTATGATGAACTGCTACGTGATTTATTTACCGAAAATCCGGAAAAAGTCATCATAAAACAATTGAATCAGGCTTCTGTTTATCTGAGAGAGTTAGCTGCATTTAGAGCCTATTATCCGTCGGTACGTTTTCATGCTATTAAATTGTTGGAGCAAAAGAGTATTGCAGTGCTAAACCAGATTATAGCGAAGGAGCCTGATTCTGAATTTGGCCAAGTTGCCAGGCAAAGGTTAGAACAGCTGAGATAACTGTTGATGATTCTGAATCTGATTTGAAAGATATGTTTATAAATCAGTAAGTATCACGATAATACAGCTTCGATTGAGCAGGTCAACCTCGTGGTTGTATGCTCCTGCAGGATGGATAGCTTGGATGTTAAAGGCAAATTCCGGCAAAAAGAGGTAGAATGGCTTATATCTTGAGTAAAATGATCAGTTATTACTATCTTTACTTTTACCTTAGTTTATATCGTTATCCGGAATTCAACATGACAAACATCATAAAAGCTGATGTAGAAAATTTGATAAAAACATTTATCGATCCCAATCATGGCCTCGACCTGATGACTGCAAAATTGGTTAAGGCCATTACTGTCGATGGAAATAATGTCAATGTTAAACTTGAATTAGGTTATCCGGCAAAAACCTGTCTATATGATATGAAAGCTGCTATCGTGAAGCATTTACAAACACTGCCCGGAATCGGCGACATCACTGTGGAGATTGCAGTGAAGATCATTTCTCATGCCGTGCAGCAAGCACTCAAGCCCCAGCCCAATGTCAAAAATATTATTGCGGTGGCCTCCGGCAAAGGCGGGGTGGGTAAATCGACCACTGCTGTCAACCTGGCTTTGGCCCTGGCCGCAGAAGGCGCGGCGGTTGGTATCCTGGATGCCGATATTTATGGACCCAGTATTCCAACGATGTTGGGCCTTCAAGGATATCCAGTCAGTCTGGACAACAAAACCATGATGCCTAAAATCGCTTACGGGGTGCAGACCATGTCGATAGGTTATCTGATCGATGCCGATCAACCCATGATTTGGAGAGGCCCAATGGTAACTAATGCGTTGTTGCAATTGCTGAGGGATACCAACTGGAACAACATTGATTATTTGATAATCGATTTGCCGCCGGGTACGGGCGATATACAATTGACCTTGTCCCAGCAAATTCCAGTCAGCGGCGCAATTATCGTGACAACGCCGCAGGATATTGCTTTGCTAGATGCTCAGCGGGGACTCGGCATGTTTGAAAAAGTCAATGTGCCGGTTCTTGGTATTGTTGAAAACATGAGTATTCATATATGCAGTCAATGTGGGCACGAGGAAGCCATTTTTGGTGAGGGCGGCGGTAAGGCGATGTCTTTAAAAAATAATGTTGACTTTCTAGGATCTTTGCCTTTGGATATTAACATTCGCAAATTCGCCGATTCTGGCAGGCCTACGGTAGTTTCCGATCCGGATGGGCGCGCTGCGCAGATTTACCGGGAAATTGCGCGCAAAACAGCGGCGAGGCTGGCGTTAAAAGCGAAGGACTTCACAACCCGTTTCCCCACTATTGTTGTGCAAAATACCTGAAACCCGCACGGGGCGGATTTATCGGTTATTGAATTAAGTTGCTCCATGCGTGGCTTGATTGCTCGACAAGCTCTTAGTTCACCACGAGCAATCAACAATTGCCGTCCGCCAAGAGCTTTGGCCATGATTTTTGATCAGAATTGCCTAAACTACATCCAATTGCGCGTAAGCCAGCATCAGCCACTTGACGCCAACCTGCTTGAAATTGATCTGCACTCGTTCCTGCGCACCATCGCCTTCCATTTGCAGGATCACGCCTTCACCAAATTTAGCGTGACTAACGCTTTGGCCCAACTTGTATTTTCGTTCCGGCTGTAAAGCCGAACTTTTCTGTGGTGTTGCAGTGACAGGACGAGTGATATGGGCGCGCATTCGGACTTCCTGAATTAGCTCGGCTGGAATTTCGCGCAGGAACCGTGATGGTCTGGGATAGGTTTCCCGGCCGTATAAACGTCTGGATTCTGCATAAGTCAGATACAACTGCTGCATGGCGCGGGTCATGCCAACATAGCAAAGCCGGCGCTCTTCTTCCAGCCGGCCGGCATCTTCAACCGATTGTTGAGACGGGAATATGCCCTCTTCCATGCCGACCAGAAAAACCAGCTTGAATTCCAGGCCCTTGGCCGAGTGCAAGGTCATTAACTGGACGCAGTCATCAAAGTCATCGCCCTGCATTTCACCGGCTTCCAGTGCCGCAAAACTCAGAAATAGATCCAGTTCACTGAGGTTTTCTTCATTATCCTGAACACTTGCAACATCAAAAAGCCTGGCTGCGTTAACCAGCTCTTGCAGGTTTTCTATTTTTTCATCGCCACGATCGATCTTTTCTTTTTGATACATCTCTACCAGACCGCTTTTTTCGACAACCAGTTTTACCTTTTCAAAAAGCTCCAGTTCTTCTGCGTGTTCATCCAGCCGTTTAATCAATTCCAAGAATCCTATGAGTGCATTGGCCGCGCGTGCCGTCATGGAACGCTGATTAATCAGTGCGATGGCCGCTTCCCATAAAGAGATGGCCTGATTACGCGCAATGACGCGAATGTCGTCAATGGTTTTTACACCTATACCTCGCGTCGGCGTATTGATTACTCGTTCAAACGACGCATCGTCGTGGCGATTGCTCATCAACCGTAAATAAGCTAGTGCATTTTTAATTTCCGCCCGTTCAAAAAAGCGTAAGCCGCCATAAACGCGGTAAGGCATGCCAGTTGCCAGTAATTTTTCTTCAAATTGACGGGACTGGGCGTTGGATCGATATAAAATGGCCACATCTTCGCGCAGACCGCCTTCATTGACCCAGGCTTTGATACGTTCGACGACAAAGTAAGCTTCATCCTGCTCGTTAAATGCTGCGTACAATGAAATCAGGTCACCAGCTCCGGCGTGGGTCCATAGCTCTTTACCCATTCGTCCTTCATTTCTGCTGATGACCTGATTAGCCGCTTTAAGGATATTGCCGGTCGATCGATAATTTTGTTCCAGTTTGACAATTTGGTGGTTCGGATAATGTTTTTGAAAATTGTAGATATTTTCGATTTTTGCACCGCGCCAGCCATAGATGGATTGATCATCATCGCCAACCACGAACAGGTTGTCTTTGCCTTCCGTCAGCAACCGCAACCAGGCATACTGGATGGTATTGGTGTCCTGAAATTCATCGACATGAACCTGTTTAAAGCGTTGTTGATAAAACTCCAGCAAGTCCGGATTGTCGCGCAATAATTCATGCACCCTCAATAACAATTCGGCAAAATCCACCAATCCGCTGCGTTCACAAATTTCTTCATAAGCACGGTAAATGGCCAACATTTGTCGCTGATAGAGATCGCCGGAACTGTGTTGTTCAACTGAGGATATGTGGCGGGCTCTGATACCTTCTTCTTTTTGGGCATTGATATACCATTGTACTTGGCGTGGTGGCCACTTGCCTTCATCAAGGTTGAGAGAGTTTAACAGGCGTTTTACGACTCTAAGCTGATCGCTCGAGTCCATTACTTGAAAAGCATCCGGTAAGTTAGCCTGTTTTGCGTGCCGCCTTAACAATCGATGGGCCAGGCCATGAAAAGTACCGATCCATAGATTGTGCGCGGAAATGCCCAACAATTCTTCGATTCTGCCGCGCATTTCTTTTGCCGCTTTGTTGGTAAACGTTACTGCTAAAATACCATGCATGGGCACGCCCAATACACGAATTTGCCATGCAATACGATGGACTAATACCCGGGTTTTACCACTACCTGCACCCGCCAATACCAGCATTGCCTTGGCCGGAGCGGTCACGGCCTGACGCTGGTCTTCATTTAAAGGATCAATTATTGCGGTAACATCCATAGATTTATTTCTTGCACATTTTTTGAAGCTGTGTATATTGCTTGGGGTTCCGTAAAACAAACCATATTTTGTTTTTGCTATGATCACCGCATATCATATCGATGTGCATGCTAACAACTATAAAAAAAGAGAATTAAGAGGGAATAAAGATGAATTTTGATTATAAACGCATGATGAAATTTGAACACAATGTTGGTGAAAAAGAAAAAAAATACCGCTTATATGCAGGCGCAGCACTATTTGTTATTTCGATTTTCACTGCTTCAATATTATTATTACTAGTTGGCCTGGTTTTGATTGCTACAGGTTATTCAGGCTTTTGTCCTATCTATGGAGGTCTCAACAAAAATACCTGTAATCCCTCCGGCGGTTCAAGCAACGGTTAATCTTGATATGAAGTAAAGGATGCAAGGTTGAAGGGCTAAACCAGTCTTATTTCTCAAGCATTAAACACAACGGCCCAGTGATTTCGTTGACAGGAAAGAAAGGTCTTCCCTGTCAACACCCGCACAGGATTGGATTTAAAACTGATTTCTCTGCACCTTTAATCTTCCTTCGTATATTCACCCTCCAAAACGTCTTGTTCGGCGGGTTTAGCCTGCTGAAAAGGCCCTCCTGTCTGAACGAGGTGATTCTCAATCACATATTGTGCTATTTTTTTGCGGATCTGCGGCACCAAACAGGCAAATCCCAGTATATCGGTAATAAAACCAGGCGTTAACAATAATATGCCACCGGCCAAAATAATTGGCCCTTCAATGATTTCATAGGCTGGAATCGCGCCTTGCGCCAAACTGGCCTGAAACCGGTGAAAGGTTGCAAATCCTTGTTGTCTCAGTAGCCAAGCACCCAACACCGCAGTAAAAACGACTAAAAAAATAGTTGGAAATGCACCTATCAAAGTACCCACCTGCAATAGCAAATATATTTCGGCAAAGGGAATTATCAGGACAACCAAGAACACTATTTGAAAAACTCTCATTTCGATACTCTTATTTTATTCATCAATATACAATATGGGGGCGAACGCACCTATTTCCAGGATAATATACACGCTTACGTTTGAGTGCTCTACAAAATGGCCGTTACCGCCTTATTAATTATCTGTACTTGCCCGGATAAATCCACTGCGGAAAGTATTGCTCGTCATCTGATTGAAAGCAATTTGGCTGCCTGTATAAACATTGTGCCCGGCATAATTTCCATTTATAAATGGAAGGGGCAAATTGACTCGGCTCAGGAACAATTACTGCTGATTAAGTCTAATAGCAATTATTATCAAATGCTTGAAGCTGAACTAAAAGCCTTTCACCCGTACGAACTTCCGGAAATCATCGCTCTGCCCATAGAAAACGGTTTACCAGAATATTTGAAGTGGATTGATTCATGTCTTTCGTTAAAATAATATTTTTTATTTTTCTGACATTATTTAGCCAGTTTGTCGGGGCTTTTGAAAATCAAGAGCCCTTGCCGCCGGATGAGGCATTTAAAGTATCAGCCCGTGCGGTCACTCCCGAGCAAGTGGAAATTTCCTGGGATATTGCTGAAGGCTATTATCTTTACCGTAAAAAAATGCGTTGTGTTTCCAAAACCAAGGGTATCCAACTGAATGAGCCAGAATATCCCCCAGGAAAAATGAAACAAGATGATATTTTTGGCGAAGTGATTACATATCGTAACAATCTTAAAATTCCTGTTTTATTGAAAGCGGCGGACGGCGCTTCTTCGGTTCAAATCATGGTGCATTATCAGGGTTGTGCGGACATGGGCGTTTGTTATCCCCCCCAGGAAAAAATACTCGAGGTTAACCTGCCGAAACCTGAAGTATCTGCTAAAGCCTTTCCCGTTAATCGATTGGTTAAAGGCTTTCCAGGCATAAAATTGAATTTGTTTGAAGATGAGTTATTACCACCGGATCAGGCTTTTCAGTTTTTTGCATCGGTAAAAGATGCCAATACCCTCCATGTGAATTGGCAAATTGCCGACGGTTATTATCTTTACCGGGAAAAAACCGAACTTGAATTAGCAGGCACTGAGGGCATTAAATTAGGCGATTATTCCATACCCAGAGGCGCGCCCAGTCATGACGAGGCTTTCGGAAAGGTTGAAATTTTTCATAATAAACTCAGTTTTGACTTGCCACTTATTCGAACAAATTCATCAGAAACGATCATTACACTGCAAGCCAAATACCAGGGTTGCGCTGACCGTGGCGTTTGTTATCCGCCCATGAGCAAAAAGCTTGATCTCGTGCTTCCGGCGGCCGAATTAACGGGGGCAGGCGATGCAAACAATCTTCAGCCTCATAACACGCTTTCTGAACAAGATCAGATAGTATTATCCCTGCAGCAGGATAGTCTATGGATCACGCTGCTCAGTTTTTTTGGTTTTGGCTTGTTGCTGGCATTCACGCCTTGTGTTTTTCCTATGATCCCGATTTTATCCGGCATAATTGTAGGACGTGGACACACCATTACGACCGCGAGAGCGTTTTTACTCTCTCTTAGCTATGTGCTGGCATCAGCGGCAACCTACACCGTATTCGGAATTCTGGCCGCCCTGTTTGGCAGCAATCTGCAGACCACCTTTCAACAGCCCTGGATTATAGGCTTGTTCAGCGCTATTTTCGTGCTGTTGGCATTATCAATGTTCGGCTTTTATCACCTTGACATTCCGGACTTCCTCCGGGCTAAACTGCATAACTCCAGCGAAAAACACCGTGACGGATCCTTGTTTGGTGCAGCCATCATGGGTTCATTATCATCGCTTATCGTAGGGCCTTGTGTTGCCGCTCCATTGGCGGCTGCTTTGATTTACATAGGTCAGACCGGAGATGCTGTTTTGGGTGGTAGCGCCTTATTCATGATGGGATTAGGCATGGGTGTTCCTTTGCTATTATTAGGCGCATCGGCTGGAAAGTTATTACCTCGAGCCGGAGATTGGCTCAATTCAACCAAAGCCGTTTTCGGTGTAATTATGCTGGCGGTTGCGGTCTGGATGCTAAGCCGGATTTTGCCAGCCTCCATCATTATGTTGCTTTGGGCAGTGTTACTTATCATCCCCGCCATTTACCTGAACGCCGTCGATACTCTGCCCGAACACAGTTCTGGTTGGCGTAAGCTTTGGAAAGGCGTCGGTTTAACGATGCTATCTTATGGTCTGATCTTGTTGATTGGTTTTAGCCTCGGCAATAACAATCCCTTACAACCTTTACAGGGCCTTGGTATAAGTACTAGCCAAGCTAAGGAACAGGGGATAACCTTTGAAAAAGTAGCCACCTTGTCGGAGCTTGAACGCCGGCTGGCGCAAGCGGCGTCTAATAATCAGCTTGTGATGCTGGATTTTTATGCCGACTGGTGTATTTCCTGTAAGGAAATGGAGGCCTATACGTTTACGGACCCTAAAGTGAAGCGGTCTTTGGCTAATTTTGTATTATTACAAGCCGATGTGACCAAAAACTCGGATGATGATAAGGCGCTGCTGGCAAAATTCAATCTGATAGGCCCGCCTGGCGTGTTATTTTTTGGCACCGACCGGCAGGAGAAATCATCGCTCAGAGTAATAGGCTATCAGGACGCTGAGACATTTGCCAATACTTTGCAGCGTGTAAGATCATGAACAAATCCATTCTGATTATCATCATCGCGGTCATATCTCTGGGAACAGGTATTATGGTGCGAAACAGTTGGCCATTTCGTGAAGATTTAAGACAGTCGGTTCCAGAATTTAGTTTGCCCGACCTGTCAGGCCAACAACATACTATTTCCGAATGGCGTGGAAAGATACTTATAATCAATTTCTGGGCAAGCTGGTGCCAACCGTGTAGAAAAGAAATCCCTGAATTTATTGCCCTTCAGGCACAATATTCGAATCAAAAACTACAATTTATCGGTGTGGCAATCGATGAACTTGAATCCGTTAATCAATACCTGAGTTCTATAAATATCAATTATCCAATGTTGATAGGGGCGGACGAGGCAGTTGTCCTTGCCCATAAACTCGGCAACATATCTGATAGTGTGCCTTTTACTATCATTGTTGATGCAGATGGACAAATCATCCACCGGCATCCGGGGGAATTTTCAAAGAAACAAATCTTAGAGATTATTACTCCATTATTGGCAGTTGGCGCCTAATAAAATGTTTTAATAATGAATTTGATGGGGGCAAGAGTATATTTTAATTATAGCTCCCATAAGATATTCTTAAGCTTGCGCAGTTAGTATGAGATTTTTTTGGATGAAATTCTGCAATGCCACCACGTTAAAATCAAAAAAGTTATGTCCACTTATTGTTGATTAAACAATTCATGCTTTCGAGATACTTATGCATAATTATGATATACTTGATTTTAAATGGAAAATTAATTTTTTTTGCCGATGGCTTAGCTGCCTCCTGATACTGATTAGCAGTTTATTCGCTGGTTGTGCTTCCCAAGCTCCGTTAATAACGCCGATCCGGCAAGCACCTCAAAGTCATGACAATTATTCCTATAAATACAAATACAACGCTCCTTACAATAGACCTTACAGGGTAAAAGGCAAAACCTATTATCCAATGCGCTCTGCTACGGGATACAGCGAACAAGGCATAGCGTCCTGGTATGGATCAGAATCAGGCAATCGAACCGCAATGGGTAGCCGTTTCAGGCCGCATGGTCTAACCGCCGCACATAAAACCCTTCCTTTACCCTGTAAAGTAAGAGTGACCAACCTTCGTAATGGCCGTTCGGTGGATGTCATCGTTAATGATAGGGGACCTTTCAAGAAAGGCCGTTTAATTGATTTATCGCATGGCGCAGCAAAGCGGATTGGTCTGCAAGGACTTACCAAGGTAAAGATTGAGCATCTTGACAGCCTGGTTAGCAGAAATAACTAAAGTTGTAGTCAATCCCACAGGCATCGGCAAAAGTAAACTCCGGATAAGTTGATTCAAGTCGTGGCTCGGCTGTTCAAAATAGATGTACCTGATCATCTTAAGGAATCAACTGCTCATTATATGCCTTAAACTTGCTTCTGGATTTGATCGGAATTTTCCTGAAAGCAAAAGTCCATAAATTGATCAACAAAACGTGTGCAAATTCCTTAAATAAATCTCGAAGAACATGCGCCTTCCTGCGACACAGGAAATAGGGTAATGCAGGTGCAGCTGCTGGGTAAAAGAAGTTTTTATTATTAACGATAGACCGTTAAACTCCAGGCATTGTTACTTGTGCTTCAGAGGCTCTTATCCTGCATAGCGATATTTATTAATGAGGTATGTAGCTAGATGATGTGAGTTCGGATGAAGCATCAATCGGTTCACGTTGTCGTTAAGAACTTCGCGCTCTTCGTGTTATTTGGATTCAGTGGCAGGTATTTTGACTGCATGGTTACTTATAAAGCCATGCCGGTGTTTACGTTATTAAATTCATGGCAATGCGCTTCTCTATCGATGGCACACTCAAATATCTGCTGTTAACTGGTTCTATCGCCGGTGCCTATTTTATTTTCGGCCTGCTCGGACTGATAATCAAAATCCCCCCCAGCAATGTTGGGGCCTTTTGGGCGCCAGCCGGCATTGCTTTGGTTGCCATGCTATTGTTCGGCAAACATCTTTGGCCGGGTATTTTTATCGGCAATCTTTGTGTTAGCACATGGATTTTCGGTTTTAATGGAAATTATGTTCTGGTTTGCCTGGCAGCAGCTTTCGGCTCAACGCTTTCCGCATTAGCAGGCGCTAAATTCATTAAGAAGTCTATTGGCTTCCCCAATGCTTTACTGGATGATAAAAGCATCCTCACCTTTATGTTGCTTGGCGGGCCATTGAGTTGTTTGATACCTGCAACAATCGTAATTACGACTATGAAACTTACGGGGCTCATTTCGTATCCGGAAGTGCCGGTCAAGTGGGTTGCCTGGTGGCTCAGCGATACGATGGGCGTTATGGTGTTTGCGCCGTTGATGTTAATTGCTTTTTCTGAGCCTCGGGAGATCTGGTCCAAACGTCGATTTTCAGTCGGGATTCCTTTGCTTGCCACTTTTGCCCTGGTCGTATTCCTTTTTTATTCTGTTAGGGAAATAGAAGCTCAACAACACAAAAAACGCTTTAAAGACCAGACAATCACTTTGTCACAAGCGTTAAAGTACAGAATTCTGAGCGATTTACAAGCGATTAACGCAGTTCGAATTTTTTTTAATGGCTCCAGGCGGGTGGAAAACCAGGAATTTGCGTTATTTACTCAACAATCGCTATCTCCATTTAAAGAGATTTTGTCAATCAGCTGGATCAGATATACAAATAACGGCATCGGACATTTCGAGTTTACTTCAGTTTTAAACAATCAAAATATCAATTCCGCATTCATCCAGCAGCTGCCCATTCCCGGTTTAAATACCTTGGCTGAGGGCAATTTTCTCACCCCGGAGGCAATTTATGTTTCCGTCAGCCATGATTTAATGAATGTTATCAACCCCGTTTTTGCGCTTGCAGATACGCGAAAAACATTGCTGGGTACCATTTCGACCGCTGTTTCCGTTAGTGAATTGGTGCATCAGGCGCTAAAAGGGCTAAATTCCCGAGGTTGTTTTTTGACTATTAGCGTGCCCAATAGTCAGGAACCGGATAAAAACATCATTTTTTCCAATATTTATGATAGCTATATCGATTACACTCAGAAATATCCGTTAACTGTAGCCAACCAGCAATGGCTCTTAAGTTTTTATCACGATTCTTTCATCGACAATTCAATGAGTTATTGGCCGTTGTGGTTAGTGTTTATTGGAGGACTTTTTTTTACCGGGCTTTTAGGGATTGGATTGCTAATACTGACCGGGCGTTTTTTTCTAACCGAATCTCTTGTTACAGAGCGAACGCTATCATTATTGGAAGCAAAAAATGCCGCTGAAGCCGCCAATCAAGCCAAGAACAAGCTTTTGGCCAATATTAGCCATGAGCTGCGAACACCTTTGAACGGTATATTGGGTTTCACTCAATTATTGCAAAAGAAATCCTATTTCCAGCAGGAAGATAAAAATAAAATCAACATTATCAAAGAATGTAGCGATAATCTATTAACGTTGATTACTGAAATTCTTGATATTTCATCCATTGAATCCAAGCATATAAAACAGGACATTAGTGAATTTGATTTTGAAGTTTTGATAGCCGGGATTATTAACATGTTTAAACTTCAAACCGATCAGAAGCACCTTGAACTGGTTGTGCGCAATTCAGCAATGCCTCATTATCTTTTAGGAGATGAAAAGCGTATCCGGCAAATTTTGGTTAACTTGGTTAGTAATGCCATAAAATATACGGACCAAGGGCATGTCATCATTAGTTCCAGCTATCGGGACGGTCATTTAAATATTTCAGTTGAGGATACGGGCTGCGGAATCGCTAAAAAGGATCAGGAACAAATTTTTTTCCCTTTTGTGCAAATCCAGGTAACTCAATTTAAACGAGAAGGAATAGGACTAGGGTTGGCTATTACTCGGGAATTGGTCAACTCGATGGGTGGAACTTTAACAGTCAATAGCCAGCCTGGCATGGGCAGTGTTTTTTCAGTTTCGTTGCCAATAGCAGCCAGTGAAAAAATCCGCGAGTCATTAACTTCTGAGATGTTATCAGATGCCAATGAAATTGCTCAGGTCGATATATTGATTGCGGATGATAACGAAATCAATCTATTATTGCTTGCCAATTTGCTTGAACTTCAAGGCTGCACGGTTGATACGGCGATCAACGGGCAGGAGGCACTGCTACTGATTTATGAAAAAAAGTATCAAATGGCGTTTATAGATCTAAATATGCCGGTAATGACTGGGCTGGAGTTGGCACAGACATTAAGAAAACACCGCAACCCGATCAAACTGGCCGCTATAAGCGCCTATGCCGATGAAAACAAAAAGACGGAAGCGTTAAACTGCGGGTTTAATTATTACCTGACCAAACCTATTGAAGAAAAAGAATTGATTGAGCTAATCAAAACGATTCGTCGATCCAATGATGAAAATGGGCCTTGATCAGGTTTAAACCTTCTGTAAATATGCAAAATATTGTCAATTATCTGTTTATTTTATCCAGTTTACCATCAACATCATGATAATTTAAAAGGCCTAATGAACTGCCGACGGAATGCCAGCCAACCGGTTAATTTTTTATTGGGTTAACGGAGACGCAAGTTGCAGCTTTCATTGATGACCAGTTGACATGCTGTTGAAGCTTGGCCACCATCTGTTTTTGTGATCTAATAATTGCCCGTAAAGTCGATTTTCCCTATTTCAAGTCCATTATGGCGCAAAATCGCATACGCTGTGGTAACGTGAAAGTAAAAATTGGGCAGTACAAATTTCAACATATAGGGCTGGCCTAAAAAACTTAGTTCTCGGCTATGTGTTTGCAAGGTGATGCTTTTTTCTTCACTATTGTCAATTTCCTCGGCACTGATGCTTTGCAAAAACTCGATGGTTTTTGCGATACGTTCTTGCAATTCACCGAAGGTGGTTTCGGTATCCTCATAACGAGGAATTTCTTTGCCGGCGAGTCGGCCAGCACAGCCTTTTGCTATATCGGTGGCAATTTGTATTTGCCTGCTTAAAGGGTACATATCCGGTGCCAGCCGGGCATTAACCAGGACAGTAGGGTCTATTTTTTTCGCTTCGGCATAGACAGTTGCTTTGTCTAATATCGAAGATAAGTTTTCCAGCATCCGGATAAAAACCGGAATTGATGCTTGGTACATGCTCAGCGACATAATGGTTTCTCCAGTAAATATACGAGTTTTTTTGGTGTAACTATTCAGGGTCGCTTTTATT
>Ga0062382_10000169_pt1 | contig 14733 bp, 15 predicted proteins | sample DOMMetBare2Fresh_FD_59507 | JGI IMG/M metagenome (GOLD analysis project Ga0062382, IMG submission 59507) | Wetland sediment microbial communities from St. Louis River estuary, USA, under dissolved organic matter induced mercury methylation -... | ecosystem: Environmental > Aquatic > Freshwater... | reverse complement strand
TGCTGGGACAACCGCGATCCCTCCAGCGGTATCGTGAAGAGATGTCCGCGCTACGCTGGTTGTACCGGTTCGTTGCCGGCGCTCTGGCCGGTTTGGGACTGTTGATGGTCCTGGCCACTTGCACGCCGCTGATCAGTTGGTGGACCTGGAAGCTCGCCAGCCCCTGGGAGACGCCGCGCGGCGAGACCCTGATCGTGCTGAGCGGGGCGCTGATGAATGACGATACGCTCGCACCCGGCACGTACTGGCGAACTGTCTACACGGAGCGCGCCTGGCGCACAGGCGCTTTTCGCCGGATCGTGGTGAGCGGAGCGGGAGTCGCGCCAGTGATGCGGGACTTCCTGATCCAACGCGGCGCGCAGGCCGAAGCCATCGTCGTCGAGAACGAATCGTTGAGCACCCGCGAGAACGCACTACGAACAGCGCGCCTGCTCGCCAACGCGCCCGGGACTAAGGCCCTGATCACCAGCGACTATCATATGTTCCGCGCCCGCCGCGCATTCCGCAAGGCGGGTCTGGAAGTGCTGCCCTGCCCGATACCCGACGCCCTGAAACGCTACCGGAGCTGGCAGGCGCGCTGGCCGGTGTTCCTTGATTTGTCGGTGGAGACTGTCAAAATCGCCTACTACTACGGCCGTGGATGGATCTGACGGCGGCGCCGGCGCATCTAGTCGGGTATGAATAGAACGGCATCGGCAGTTTGGACGGGCGGACTCAAAGACGGAAAGGGCGAACTCTCGACAGCAAGTGGAGTCTTGTCCAGCGCGCAGTACTCGTTCGGGACGCGCTTCGAGCAGGGGAAGGGTACGAATCCCGAAGAGCTGATTGCGGCGGCGCACGCCGGCTGTTTCGCCATGGCGCTCTCGGCGCAATTGGGCGAGGCGGGGATCAAGCCGGAGCGTATTGAGACGAAAGCCACCGTGAGCTTGGAGAAGACGGATGCAGGCTGGACGGTCGTCGAGAGCCGCCTGGACGTAACTGCGAAGATTCCCGGCGCCGATGCCGAGGCCTTCGAGAAGGCGGCCAACAACGCCAAAGCAGGCTGCCCCATCTCGCGCCTGCTCAACGCCCGCATCTCTATGAACGCGCGCCTCGCCTGAACGTCCGGCTGACGGCTCTTCGGCGGCTGCGCGGCCGCGCGGCGGTTTCGTATCATAGGCAGTGATGCCGCAGCCCAACACCGTCGCCGAACCGCCTCCGGCGCTGTCGAAGCTCGGCGATCTCGAGTCGGCGCTGGCGTCGGTGATTCGCGGAAAATCCGAAGTGCTGCGGCTTTCCCTCGTGTGTCTCCTCTCGCGCGGGCATCTGCTCATTGAGGACGTGCCCGGGGTGGGCAAGACGACGCTGGCGCACGCGCTGGCGCGTTCGGTCGATTGCCAGTTCCACCGCCTGCAGTTCACCTCGGACATGCTGCCGAGCGATGTTCTGGGCGTCACTATCTACAACGCTCACTCGCAGGCCTTCGAGTTCAAGCCCGGCCCTGTGTTCACGAACTTCCTGCTGGCGGACGAGATCAACCGCACCACTCCGAAAACACAGTCGGCCCTACTCGAGGCGATGAACGAGCGCCAGGTGACCATCGACAGCCGCTCCTATCCGCTGGCGCAACCCTTCATGGTGATGGCGACGCAGAATCCGGTGGAGCACCATGGCACCTACCCGCTGCCGGAATCGCAGCTCGACCGCTTCTTCATGCGCCTGCGCATCGGGTACCCGGACCACGAGAGCGAGAGCGAAATCGTCCGGCAGAGCGAAGGCGCACTGGGCGGCGGGATCACTCCCGTCCTCACGACCGACGAAGTGCTGCAGTTGCAGGGTTGGGTGAGTCGCGTGAAGGTGGACCAGTCGCTTGTGGAGTACATGCTGGCGATCGTCGAGCGAACGCGCACGCACGACTCACTCGCGCTCGGCGTCAGTCCGCGCGGTGCGCAAGCGCTCTACCGCGCCACGCAAGCCCTGGCGATGATCGAAGGGCGCGACTACGCCATCCCGGATGACGTGAAGCGCCTGGCCGTGCCCGTCTTCGCGCACCGCGTGGTGGTGAGCACGCGCATGGCGCTGGCCCAGCGCACTGCCGAGGTGAGCGATCGCATTCTGGAAGAGATACTGACGCTGGTGGACGTCCCGCTCTGAGCGGGAGCGCGCGGCTCGCATATGAAAACTGCAATTATCGGCCTGCCTATGGTAGGCAAGACCTCGTTGTTCACGATTCTGACCGGGGTGCACGAAGCCTCGCGCATCGGCTCGATGGCCACCCGCATCGGCGTGGCAAAGGTGCCGGATGTGCGCGTCGAGAAACTCGCCCAGATCTTCAGCCCGCCCAAGATTACTCACGCTGTGGTGGAATACGTCGACACGCCCGCTGTCTCGAAAGAGGCGTTGCGCGATCCCGCCTTTCTGGCCGGCCTGCGCGTGGTGGACGCCTTCGCTCACGTCCTACGCGTGTTCCCGGACGACAGCGTTCCGCACGAGGCGGGCTCGGTCGATCCGCTGCGCGACCGCGAGAACGTCGACCTGGAGCTCATCCTGAGCGATCTGGTCGTCGTGGAAAAGCGCATGGAGCGGCTCGACAAGGACCGCAAGAAGATCAAGGCGCCCGACCTCGATCGCGAATTCGAGACCCTTCAGCGCTTCAAAGGTGCGCTCGAGGCGAACCAGCCGCTGCGAGAGCTCGAACTGAGCGAGGACGAGGAGAAGCGGACGCGCGGCTTCCAGTTCCTCTCGCAAAAGCCGATGCTCTACGTGCTCAACCTGGGAGAATCCGACGCCCCGCGCCTCCATGAGATCGAAACCGAGTACCGCCAGGGGCCGCTCGCAGGCCGGGTGCGCACGGCCGTCACCGCGGTCTGCGGCAAGATCGAAGCCGAGCTGGCGGAGCTCTCGGGCGAGGAAGCGCGCGAGTATCTGGCCAGTTACGGCCTGAAGGAATCCGGCCTCGAGCGGCTGATCTCCGCCACCTACGCACTGCTCGGCCTGATGTCATTCCTCACGGCCGGCGAGACCGAGGTGCGCGCCTGGACCATCCCCATCAACTCCACCGCGGTCAAGGCCGCCGGCGCGATCCACACCGACTTCGAGAAGAAGTTCATTCGCGCCGAGGTGGTGAACTGGCAGGCGCTCATCGAGCACGAAGGCTACCCGGGCGTGCGGGAAAAGGGTCTGCTGCGTCTGGAGGGCAAAGACTACATCGTGCGCGATGGCGACGTCCTGGTCATCCGCCACGGATGAGCGCGCCACAACGCGAACAGCGCGGCAGCGGCGCACAGCCATACAAACCAGTCGCCGTGCCGCGAGTAGAACGTCGTCGATGAAATCCAGGAGTAGCCGGCGTTCGCCGCGCCCGCGGTGTAGGACGGCAGAAGCACGCTCACGCGGCCCGCAGGATCGATCAGCGCGGTGACGCCATCGTTGCTGGCGCGCAAAATCCAGCGGCGGTTTTCTGCCGCTCGCATCCGTGCGATCTTCAGGTGCTGGTGCCGCGCCGCCGTCCGCCCGTACCAGCCGTCGTTGGAAATGTTCACCAACAGCTCCGCCCCGTCAGCCGCGAATTTCCGTACAAAGTCCGGGAACACGGACTCGTAGCAGACGAACGCGCCGATGCGATGAGGTCCCATTGGCAGAGTCGTCTGCACACGCCCAGCGGCGAAGTCGCCCGCCTCGGTCGAGACCTTCGCGACCAGAGACCGGAACGGCCAGGGGACGAATTCGCCGAACGGCACGAGATTCATCTTGTCGTACCGGCCCACCGGCCGCCCCTCGGGCGAAATCAGCAGCGCGGAGTTCAGCGGCGCGCCCTGTTCGTCGTGCGGAACCACATTGAGGAGCAGGTAGGCGTGCGCGGCCCGCGCCAGGCTGTCGATCTGGTCGCGGAAATGCGCGCTCTCGTAGTAGTACATCGGCGCGGGAAGCTCCGGCCAAACCAGCAGGCTGTCGTCTTCGCCGCGCAGCGCAGCGAGCGAGAGCGAGGCCAGGCGGCGGTGCGTCGCCTCAACCCACTGCGGCGTCCACTCGGCGCTCTCGTCGACGTTCGGCTGCACCAGCGCGGCCGTCTTGACGCCGGCCTCCGCCTCCGGGAGTTTTGGCAACAGGAAGAGTGGCGGCAGAAGCAGCAGCCACCCGAGCTGCCAGCGCGGGCGGCGTAGTGCAACCACAGCCAGCGCGACGCCGGTCATGGCGAAGACGAACGAAAGCCCCCACACACCGGTAAACGGCGCCAGCCGCATGGGGATGGCCATCTCGATCCCCGCGTTGCCCAGCATCAGCCACGCGAAGCCGAACTTGCCGTGCGTGCTCTCGATCGCCACCCAGAGCGCGGGGACGCCGAGAAGCGCCCAGCCCGTCGACGCCGCCGGGCCGGCCAGCAGCGCGAACACTCCCGTATGTAGACCCTTGTACAGAGCGAACAGCGCAAAAGCCGCCCAGCTCTCCGCTCCCGCCATGCCGCCGTGCACCGCGAGTACGTTTTGAATCCAGTAGCAGCTTCCGGCCCAGTACACAATGCCGGACACCCAGCCGACTACGAACCGCCTCACGGGCCGGCGTTCTCTCGCCGAAGCGACCACCAGCGGCGCGAGCGCCACCGGCGCCAGAAACGTCAGATCGAAACGGGGGAACGTCAGGAACAACAGAATCGCCGTCGCCGACGCCAGCGCCAGGTTCAGGAGCATCGCGCCTGCCGGTCCACCGACTCCGCCATGTAGGAGCTCCGCACCAGCGGGCCGCTGAAAACCATCTTGAATCCAAGCGCAAGCCCGTAATCGCGATACGCGTCGAATCGCGCAGGCGGGATGTAGTCGGCCACAGGCAGGTTCCGCCGCGCCGGCTGCAGGTATTGTCCGATCGTGACCACATCGACACCGGCTGCGCGCAGGTCTCGCAGCAATTGCTCCACCTCGGCCGGCGTCTCGCCGAGACCCGCCATCAGCCCCGATTTCATCAGCCCATCCGGGTCGCGGCGGCGTGCGAAACTCAGCACGCCCAGTGAACGCTGATAGTCGGCTTGCGGACGCACACGGCGATAGAGCCGCGCGACGGTTTCCATGTTGTGGTTGAAAACGTCCGGACCGGCCTCCAGCACACGCGCCACCGCGTCCAGGTCCCCGCAAAAGTCCGGCGTCAGAACTTCGACGCGCGCGTCCGGCGCCGCGAGCCGCACCCGGCGCACCGTCTCGGCAAAGTGCACCGAACCGCCGTCCTCCAGGTCGTCACGGTTCACGCTCGTGATCACGACATGACGCAACCCCATCTCAGCGGCCATGCGCGCCACGTTCGCGGGCTCTTCCGGATCGAGTGCGGCGAGCCGCCTGCCCTTCGGAACCGAACAGAATCCGCATCCCCGCGTGCACACGTCCCCCAGGATCATGAAGGTCGCGGCGCCGCGATGGAAGCACTCGTGGATGTTGGGACAGCGCGCCGATTCGCAAACAGTGTGCAGATTGAGGCGGCGGAAACCGCGCTTGAGTTCGTGCACCGCGACAAAATGGGTGTCGCTCTTGCGGAGCCACTCGGGCAACCGGGAACGCGCCTGCGGAGGGCTGGACACTAATCAATATCTTCTAACAATTGCGTCCTTGAAGCGGAGGGCCTGCAGGTCGGCGCGCGCTTTGGCGATCGCGTCTGCGTCTTTCAGCGGTCCGACAAGCGCACGCCAGAGCCCCTCGGGCGGCTGGTTCGGGGTAACCGGCGCCGCCAGCGCGGAGAAGCCCCGGTTCTTGAGCACATCGACGATCACATCTGCCTCGGCCTTTTTCACTGCCGCAACCTGCAGGTAAGTCTGACCCGGCTGCGGACCTGAAGAATCCACCGGCGCAGGCTTCGGCGCTTCCACCGGCTTGACCGCCGCGGCCGGCTTCGGCTCGGGGGGCTTCGTCGGAGGCCCCAGCAGCGCGGGAGGCCTCAGACCCTGGGCCGTCTCCGGCGCCAGCGGCTTGTCGCCCGCGTTGACCGGCATGGTCGCGGTCGACGTCACTTTCGCCTCGCCCGGCGCCAGCGGCGTATCGGCGGCCGCCTGCGGCAGGGAGCCGCCCGGCGTCGTTCTGGGCGGAGAGGGATCCGGCTTCGGTTGCGAAGCAGGCTCTCCCGCTGCGGGCTTGGCAGCCGCCGCCTGAGCCGCAACGCTGGGAGCGGTGTTCTTCCCGATCCAGTAGCCGACCCCGAACACTGCTCCGCACACTATAAACAGGATGAACAACACAGCCATCAACTGCCGGTTGCCTACCACCAATTCAAACTCGCCTTCGTCGTTCCTCGACATGGAAATACAGGCCCACTCCTCGTTTCAGTTCCGCCGTTCTCCGCCCCCTGGGCCATAGCGCCTCCGCCGCCCGCGATCACACACGCGGCTTGGCCTCGGCCATCCGGTTCAACGCCCCGCTCAAGGATGAGAATATGTCCAGCGGGAGCGGGAACACGATCGTCGTGTTCTTCTCGGTGCCAATCTCCACCAGCGTCTGCAAGTAGCGCAACTGGATCGCCGCCGGTTGCTTCTGGATCAGTTCCGCGGCCATCGCCAGCTTTTCGGCGGCCTGGTGCTCGCCCTCGGCGTGTATGATCTTGGCTCGGCGTTCGCGCTCGGCTTCAGCCTGGCGCGCTATGGCGCGAATCATCTGGTCGGGCAGGTCAACCTGCTTCACCTCAACCATCGCGACCTTCACGCCCCAAGGCCCGGTATGCTGATCGAGCACCGCCTGTAGCCGCAGGTTGAGTTTCTCGCGCTGGCTGAGCAATTCGTCGAGCTCCACTTCGCCCAGCACGCTGCGCAAGGTCGTCTGCGCTAACTGCGACGTGGCGTACAGGAAGTTTGAAACCTCGATGACGGCTTTGATCGGCTCGATCACGCGGAAGTAAATCACCGCGTTCACCTTGACCGTAACGTTGTCCCGCGTCACCACGTCCTGCGCCGGAACCTCCAGCGTCTCCATCCGCAACGAGGTCCGAACCATGCGGTCAATCGGCGAGAACACCAGGAACAAGCCCGGCCCCTTCGGCTCCGCAAGCACGCGCCCCAGGCGAAAGATCACGCCGCGCTCGTACTCGTTCAGAATCTTGATGGACGCCAGCAAGTAAAGCCCGATGATGATCAGTACGATGTACCCAATGGACATAGGAACACTCCCGTCAACTCTCCTTGAGCGGCTGCTCGCTGTCAGATGCACGATCCACCTTCAGCGTCAGTCCGTCAATTGCCCGCACCCGAACGCGCGCGCCGGCTTCGATCGGCGCCCGGCTGATCGCGTTCCAGAATTCCCCGTGAATGAAAACCTTCCCCGCCGGAGCGAGCGGCGCCTGCACCACACCCACTTCGCCGATCATGCCCGCCGAGCCGGTGATCACCTTGCTCCTTCGAGCGCGGACTACCAGCGTGAGCAGGAACACCGTGATCAGCGCGAACGGAATGGCCAGACTCACCGCCGTCGCCCAGTGTATCCGCAACTCCGGCAGCGGGCTGTCGATCAGCAGCATCGCACCCAGGATCATGGCCACTGTCCCGCCCACGGCCAGGACGCCGTGGCTCACAAACTTCGCTTCAAGGATGAACAGTACGATCGAGAGAATTAGCAGCGCCACGCCGACCCAGTTGATCGGCAACACCGACAACGCCGAAAGGCCCATCAGCGCCATGATCGCGCCGATCACTCCCGGTGCGATGAGCCCCGGCGAGCTGAACTCCACGTAGATTCCCAGCGCGCCCAGCACCAGTAGGACGAGCGCCAGATTCGGGTCCGCGATCGCGCTGATGATTGTCTCGCGAATCGATTTCGAGTACTCAACCACCTGGGGCGACCCGATGTGCAGCGTCTGCTTTCGACCGTCGAACCGCGTGATCTCGCGTCCATTCAGTTTCCGGAACAGGTCCGCCTCATCGGTCGCAATCAGGTCGATCAGGTTGTTGTCGAGCGCTTCCTTCTCTGTGAACGACTTGCTCTCGAACACCGTCTTCTCGGCAAGCTGAGCGTTGCGCCCGCGTTTGCTGGTCAGACTGCGCAGAGAAGCGGCAGCGTCGTTTTCCGCTTTGCGCCGCAAGATCTGGTCCATCTGCCCGCCGGTGAGCAGCACCGGGGTGGCCGCACCTGTGTTTGTGCCCGGAGCCATCGCGGCCACATCGCCGGCTTCCAATAGGAAGAAGCCCGCCGAGGCCGCCCGTCCCCCGCTCGGCTCGACGAAGGTGACCACGGGAACTGGGGAGGCGACGATCTTTTCGATGATCTCCCGGGTTGCGTTTAACAATCCGCCGGGCGTGTTCAACCGAATGAGAACGATCTCTGCGCCGTCTCGCTTCGCCTGATCGATCGCGTGGGTGATGATTTCTACGCTAACCGGGTGCACGATCCCGTCCACGTTCACCGCTTGCACTTTGCCTGCGGGCGGCGCCGCCAGCGCGGCCCCCAGCGCAAAGACCGTCATCAGGGATAGGCGTCTCAAAACAGATATCACTATATCACCGGAGAAACCGCGGCGGTGCTCAAATCGCGATTCCGACCGGCGCCGTGTACGCCGCGTCTGTTACATTCCCGGTGTTCACGACCCCGGCGGGTTCAAAGCACAGCACTTGCGCTTCCTGAACCGCGCACGTGCGGTGTTCTACTCCGCGCGGTACAAGAACGCACTCGCCCGGCCCCATCTCCACAATGTGGTCGCAGAATTCAACTCTGAACGTTCCCTTCCAGACCAGGAAGAACTCATCCTCGCGCTCGTGGCGATGCCAGGGGAATTCGCCCTCCACTTTGACGATCTTGACTTCCTGCCCGTTCAGACTCGCGATAATCTTGGGCCGCCAGCGCTCGCTGAACCGGCCGAACTTTTCATCCAGGTTGATCTTGGTCGCCACAACCCTCCTCCCTCCTTAGGCTACTCCAGCCGCGCTTCATGGACATTCACAACTTCTTGGCGGGCGTCGCGTTTATATATCCAGGAGGAAGAATTCAGTGAATCTCGGCAGAATGCTCGGAACGACCACACTCGGCCTCGCACTGACCGGCGTGATGCTGGCCCAGCAGCCAGCGGGACCTGGCCCCGGAATGGGTCGCGGCCGCGTGGGTGCGGTGGGACGCGGGATGTTCGGCGCCATGGGCGCCCGTCAGGACGTGCTGTTCGGCTACCTTGGCCTGACCGACGCACAAAGGGTGCAGGCTCAGACCATCTTCAATAACGCAAAAACGGCGGCTCAGCCGATCCGCGACCAGCTCAAGCAGGCGCGGGCCGATCTGCACGCCGCAATCGGAGCCGGGAAGCCGGTGAACGACTTGGCCGCCGTGCAGGGGAGCCTAATGGGACAGTTGATCGCCATTCGCGCAAACGCTCAAGAACAGTTCCGCGGGATCCTGACCCCCGATCAGTTGACCAAGCTGCAGCAGCTGCGCAACAAGCGCCCCCAGCCATCCTCCCCGCCCCCATCCAACGGCTGACACTCGAATCCGCAACGGGGCGACGATCTGGGTCGCCCCCCTGCTTCTCACTCTGTCGCCCACCCGACGACCATGCGATCCGGTTCGCGAAACGGGAACGGGCGCAGCAGCACCGCGTTCAAGATGGAGAAAATCGCTGTGTTCGCCCCGACGCCCAGCGCCAGTGTGAGAACGGCGAGCGCCGTCGTGCCAGGGTTCTTGCGGAACAGGCGCAACGCAAATCGAAGATCGCCGGCCAGACCTGCCATGAACACGATTATGGCGCAGCGGGCGCCTTCGATGAGCTACTCGTACCGCAGCGCGTCGACCGGGTCCAGGCGGGCCGCTTTCACCGCAGGCCAGACGCCGAAGAACACTCCGATCGCTACCGACACGCCGAAACCAGTGACGACAGCCCAGGGTGGCACTTCCGATGGCAGCGTGGGAAACAGCGCGCCGAGGAGCAGTGTTGCGAGAATCGAGAAGAGAATGCCGAGCGCACCGCCCGCGCCCGTCAGCGTCATCGCTTCCATCAAAAACTGAAGGACGATGTCGAACCGCCGCGCCCCGATGGCCTTCCGCACACCGATCTCGCGGGTGCGCTCCGTCACGCTCACCAGCATGATGTTCATCACGCCGATCCCGCCGACCAGCAGCCCCAGCCCCGAGATCGCGATCGAGATCGCCACGATCATCCCCGTGACGCTGTCGAGTTGCTTCACGATCTGTTCCGGCGTCGACAGGCTGAAGTTGTCGGATTGCCCGGGCGCCACACGGCGTATCTTGCGCATCAAGCCCTGGACTTCCTCATAGGCCTGCTGCCGCAACCCCGGGCGCGCTTTTGAGGTGACGTTGAACCGGTCGATCTGTGGATACCGCATCCGGGCTGTGCGCAACGGCAACGTGATTTGCGCATCGATTCCATTCTGGCCGAAGAACCCGCCCTTGGCTTTAGCGAACACGCCTACTACTGTGTATTCAGCGCCGTCCACCTGAATCGGCCGGCCGACCGCGCGCCCGTCCGGAAACAGCATGTCGGCGATGGTATAGCCGAGCAGCGCCACCTTCGCGCCGCGGCGGTCCTCGTCCGCAGTGTAGTGGCGGCCCTGCGACATGTCGCGCGGGATCAGAATAAATGCGTTGGGCTCGTCGCCCACAATCGAGAACTGATCCGTGTCTATCCCGCCCGCCCGGGCCATGAGCGGTCTGCCTGCCGAGCTTACCGGCGGGACGAACAGCGACACGGCCGTCTCCTCCACGGACGGACATAGCCGCTTGATCATGTCGGCGTACTCCGGCACGATCGGTTTTCGGCGCCTCTCGCGCGGGTTGCCTCCTGCGTTCGGATCGCCGCTGCTTTGCGAAAGAAAAATGTTGTCCGGCCCCAGTTCCTCGAAGAACACCACAATGCCTTTGCGCAGGCCGGTCAGCAACGAGCTCACGGTCACAACCGTGGTGATTCCAATAACGATGCCCAGGATCGTAAGCAGCGAGCGGAAGCGATGCGACCACACGGCCGAGAGAGCCATGCCGACGTTTTCACCCCAGGTCATTTTCATTATTCGCTCCGCAACGCCTCGATCGGATCCAGGCGCGCCGCCCGCACCGCCGGATACCAGCCAGAGATAATGCCCACCACGCTTGAGACAATCAGCGACAACGCCACATACGGCAGAGTGACCTTGAGCGTGAGCTCGAAAATCCTGGCCAATACCTGAGTCAGTCCCGCCCCGATCAGCACTCCGATCGCCCCGCCGAGCGCCGCCAGGATCACCGCCTCGATCAGGAATTGCCGGCGGATGTCGAGTTGACGCGCTCCGAGCGACTTTCGCACGCCGATTTCGTGCGTCCGCTCGGTCACGCTCACCAGCATGATGTTCATGATGACGATGCCGCCGACCACCAACGAGATCATGGTCACCGGAACCACGACCACCGAAATCATTCCCAGAACCTGGTTGATGAAAGACTGCATCGCATCCGGCGTGAGCGTGTCGAACCGGTCGTCCTGGCCGGGACGCGCGTGAAACCTGGTGCGCAGCGCCACGCGGCTGACGTCCAGCGCATCCTCCGCCGAAAGCCCGGTTTCCGGCCGGGCGGTTCCAAAGACGGCCAGCGACCTCCCTGGGCCGTATAGTTTCGAGAACACCGTGTACGGAATGTACGCGGTGTTGTCCTGGCTGCGCCCGAACGCCGAACCCAGTTTCTCTTGCACCCCCACCACCCGGAACTCGCGGCCCTTGAACTTTACCATCCGGCCCACGGCCGAGGCGCTCGGAAACAGAGTGGTGGATACGTCGTAGCCGATCACCGCGACAAGCTGGCCCGAGCGCTCTTCCTGCTCGGTGAAGAACCGGCCGTCCACCACGTTGATGTCGCGCATCTCCGGCATCACCGCAGCGACGCCGAGAATCGACGTGTCCTCAATTAACAACGATTCGTGGTGCACATCTTCGGTGCGCTGATTGTAGGGGCTGTACAGGATCTCATCGCCCGTGGTGGCCTTGAGATACTGGACGTCTTCGAGCCGTATGGGCCGGTTCTTTTTCAGCTTCTCGAAGAATTGCGACCGGGAAACCGCCGAGGCGACCTGCGCGATCAGGTACGTCTTGCTGCCGAACACCTTGGAGGTGCTCTGCTCCGCGTACACGCCCAGGCCCTCGATGGCCGAGCCCACCACCACCACGCTCGCGACGCCGATGATCACGCCCAGCAGCGTCAAGAAGCTGCGCATCTTGTGCGCCCGAATCGAATCGAGCGCCAAGCGGCACGCCGTGTGAACGTTATACCAATACCGCACCCAAGCGGGGAAGGAACGCTTCATAGACCTAACCTGATCTCACCTCGATCCTAAACCAGCGCCTCTTCGTACACAAATCCTCCGCCGCGCGCGGCGTACTCGCCAGCCGCGTCTTCCTCTGTATACGAAAACGAGGAGCCGGAGGTTCAGAGCGTCTGGGCCGGCCAGCGGCGGAAGCCGGAAAAAAGCGGTACCCTGTTTACACACCGCCGGAATCGCACCGAGCTGGCTCCGGACGGGCGCAGGCGGCCGCTGGCGCCGCAAACCCGAAAGTGGAGATGAACATGCTGAGAACGCTCGTTTTCGCGCTCGTGCTGGCCATGCAAATGGCAACTGTCGCCTCGGTTCTCCTTGCGGACGGCATGGTCCCGAGTTGCTTTCCATGTCCACCCCAGCCGATCCAGAAATAAGAGATCGCCGCCCGGCAGGGGAATCGGGTCCTCCGGGCGGCTCCTTCTGTGATGCTCGACCCGCTGGCAATCGCCCGCTACCTCACTCTCGCCTATGCGGCCCTCGCGGCCGGGTTGGTGGTCCGCCTCGCCGCGGCCCGCTTGCTCACGCGCTACAAATTCCTCGCCGGCTTCCTCATCGTCGACATCTGCCTCACCTTCGCCCTGCTGGCAACACCTTATCAAACCAACGCCTACGGCTGGATTTGGATCTCTTCGCGACCGCTTCTCGTCGTCTGCTATTTCTTCGTGGTGCTCGAGCTTTACCGGCTGGTCTTGAGGGACTACCCGGGAATAGCCGGGCTGTTTCGCGGGCTCATCAGCGTCTGCGTACCCCTTGCTGTCCTGATTTCCCTCGCGCCGCTCGTTCCCGCTCTCTCGTCTGTGAGCGCGCCGCCGTACCCGCTGCTGGGCGTGGCCGTGGTAATGCACCGCACGGCCGTGCTGGTAATCCTGGTCTTCATCGCCGTTCTTGAGATCATTCTGTTCTGGTATCCACTGAATCTCAGCCGAAATACCGTCTTCTATTGCGCCGGTTATCTCGTCTTTTTTACCGCGCAAACTGCCGGTCTATCCGCCATTGCGCAAATTGGCGTGCAGGTCGCCATTGAAGCGACGGTCCTGATGCAGGCCGTGAGCTGCAGTTGCTTCCTGTTCTGGATTCTCACTCTCGGCTCGCTCGGAGAGGTGCGCGAACTCGTGGTGGGCGCCAGTTGGCGGCTTGGCGAGCGGGAACGCATGCGGGAGCAATTGCGTGCGATCAACTCCGCATTATTCCGTCTGGTGCGTTTCACTCGGATTAAATAGGGTGTTTCTCCGTCACAATTTCATGTATAATTGTCCGAGCTTCTCCCCATAACCGCTCGAAATGGGAGAACGAGGAGATCGCGATCATGACCTGGTCCCTCGCGGCGGTGGGCCTCGCACTCGTTTTCAGCGCGATTCTGGCTCTTCGGTTGCGGCACAGCCGCGCCTCCGCGGCCAACGATCCGCTCTGGATCGAAGAGCTCTCTCTGGAACGCTACCGCCCCATGGAAAGACTCCTCGAAGCCGCCGATTATGCGTTTCTCACGGGTCAGGCAGGCTGCCGCTCCGGTGTCACCACCAGCCTCCGCCGCCAGCGCCGCCAAATCATGCGCTGCTATCTGCGCCGCCTCTGCGCCGATTTCCGACGCATCCAGAGCGTCGCCAGACTCCGTACGGCGAATTCAGCCGGGGAACGCCACCACCTGCCGATTTTCCTCGCCAAGCAGACCCTCATGTTCCGCGCCGGCGTGCTCACGCTCGAAGCCGCGCTGGCTTTTGACGCACTCGGCGGATTCGTCGCCGTCGATGTCCGCCCGCTGCTTCGCTCCGCTGAATTGCTGCTCACTCGCGCCCGGCAACTCGGCCAAGCCGCCTAGTTGCACGCGAACACCGCGTATCGCGCGATCGGCCGGTAGCCCATCCTCTGGTACAAACCAAAGCCAGCCTCGCTCGATTGCAGCGCGCTCCGCCGCAGCCCCGACACGCTCGCTTCGCATTCGATCGCGTGCCGCATGACCGCTTCGCCATAGCCCCGCCGCCGGAGCTCCGGGAGCGTCCCCACCGCGTAGACACCAATCACGCCGCCCGCCGCCACCGTCGCCGCGCTCGCCACCGCAGTGTTGTCCCGGTACGCCAGCCAGCCGGCGAACCCGTCGTTCCAGAACCGCTCCGGTCCGTAGATCTCCCGCGCCACGCCGAATGGAATCCCGAATACGGACGACATGATATGGGTGAATGCACCACGCGTCTCTTCGTCGCGAACTCGCCGAAAAGCCAGATGGGGAGGCGAACGCCACGGCGGATCCAGCCCCTCCGCTTCCATGCCGGGCAACTCCAGCGCCAAGTGCAGGCCATTGCGGTCGAACACTTCCTGCACCCGCCCCAACATCGCCTGGTCCAACCACGCGTCGCACAGCCAGAAGGACCAGGGCAGGTTCGACTCGTCGTAGTAGGCGGCCGCCTGCAGGATTCGCGCCTCCAGTTCGGCGCACGTTGCCACCGGCGCGGTCAGCGTGGCGGCGTTGAACATCGCGAAATGCACCGACGCGCGCGCCGCCGCCACCCCAGGCCAGAT
>Ga0062382_10000168_pt1 | contig 14777 bp, 13 predicted proteins | sample DOMMetBare2Fresh_FD_59507 | JGI IMG/M metagenome (GOLD analysis project Ga0062382, IMG submission 59507) | Wetland sediment microbial communities from St. Louis River estuary, USA, under dissolved organic matter induced mercury methylation -... | ecosystem: Environmental > Aquatic > Freshwater... | reverse complement strand
GTTCGAACTCGCGACCCCGACCTTGGCAAGGTCGTGCTCTACCACTGAGCTATTCCCGCATCTAAAAAAGAGATGAGAGTATATCACTTTTTTTTTGTAATGTAAAGTAGTTTGTGAAAAAAGTTTACATGTACAACTTTTTTATAGCGGTTTTGCTATAATCTAAGAAAATTTTTAAGGAAGAATTGATGCGTAGTGATCAAGTCAAAAAAGGGTATAACAGAGCGCCACATAGGAGTTTGTTTCGGGCAACAGGTCTAAAAGATGAAGATTTTAACAAACCGTTCATTGGCGTAGCCAACTCTTACATTGATATTATTCCAGGGCACTTCTTCTTACATGAATATGCAGTTATCATTAAAGATGAAATTCGTAAGAACGGTTGTGTGCCATTCGAATTCAACACGATTGGTGTAGATGACGGCATCGCAATGGGGCATGATGGTATGCTTTACTCTCTGCCAAGCCGCGAACTCATTGCAAATTCGATTGAAACGATGATGAATGCACATATGTTAGATGCAATGATCTGTATTCCAAACTGCGATAAAATCGTTCCAGGTATGATTATGGGAGCGCTTCGAGTCAATGTTCCAACTGTTTTTGTCAGTGGCGGACCAATGAAGAAAGGTTACACTAAAGAGGGAGCACCGATTGATTTAACCACTGCATTTGAAGCCGTAGGTAAATTTGAAAAAGGCGATATTAACGAAGCAGAGCTTAAAGACATTGAGTGTAATGCATGTCCAAGTGGTGGTTCATGTTCGGGTATGTTTACAGCCAATAGTATGAATACACTTATGGAAGCGATGGGAATTGCACTTCCTGGAAATGGAACGATTCCTGCCTTAACCCCTGAGCGTGAAGTTCTTTTACGTGCTGCAGCGAAACGAATCTGTGAGATTGCCATTGATGATCGCTTTAAAATTCGCAATATTCTTAATGAAAAAGCAGTCCGTAATGCTTTTGCGGTAGATATGGCGATGGGTGGAAGTTCTAATACGGTTCTTCACATGTTAGCAATCGCTAAAGAAGCGGGCGTTAACTTTGCGATCAAAGATATTAATGAAATTAGTAAAAATGTTTCACATATTGCAAAAATTGCTCCTTCGCTTTCAACGGTTCATATGGAAGACATCAACAGAGCTGGGGGTGTAAGTGCGGTTATGAAAGAGGTTAGTAGACGCGACAATGGCATTTTATTTTTAGATAATTTGACAGTGACAGGTGAGAGCGTTGGTGAACGTATCGCAAATGCTGAGATTAAAGATACAACCATTATTCATACACTTGAAAATCCTTACTCAAAAGTCGGTGGTCTTGCAATTTTATTTGGTAACTTGGCACTTGAGGGCTGTGTTATTAAAACTGCAGGTATTGTCGGTGGGCGTCAGTTTGTTGGCAAGGCAGTCTGTTTTGATTCACAACAAGAAGCATTAGCTGGTATCGTAGGTGGAAAAGTGAAAAAAGGCGATGTTGTTGTTATTCGTTATGAAGGACCTCGTGGAGGACCAGGAATGCAAGAGATGCTCTCCCCTACTAGTTTAATTATGGGTATGGGACTTGGTGCTGATGTTGCACTCATTACTGATGGACGCTTTTCAGGAGCTACCAGAGGTCTTAGCATCGGTCATGTGAGTCCTGAGGCAGCCGAGGGAGGTCTGATAGGTCTTGTAAGCGATGGCGATACCATACAAATCGATGTAGATGCTTATACAATTGAAGCATTGATTGATGAAGAAGAATTAGCGCGTCGTAAAGCAGCATTTAAACCAAAAGTGAAAACAATTCAAGGTAGTTGGTTGAAACAATACCGACAGCTCGTTACAAATGCAAGCAGCGGGGCTGTGTTAAAGACTGATGCGTAATGGTTGAATTTTTTAATTTATTATTACAACATACTATTACGATGATGGCGATTGTTGATCCTTTAGGAGTGAGTGCGATTATGCTCTCCCTCCTCCCCCAAAGCACGACTAAAGAGCATATCAATAAAATTGCAGCCAAAGCGACGATGACAATCATCGTTGCTTTCTTTGTTGTTTTGCTAACAGGTAATTTTTTACTGAATCTTTTTGGTATTGAGATTGACTCGTTAAAAGTTATGGGTGGTATTATTTTACTTCTTACCGCTATTAAGATGGTACAAGGTTCTATGGAATCGAAAAGTCAGACAGAAGAAGAAAGAGAAGAAGCCATTAAAAACGATGAATTTTCGGTTATTCCCTTGGGTATACCTATTACCTTTGGCCCAGGAATTTTTGCGACGATCATTATTTTGCGTGGACATAGTGAAGGTATTAGTTCACTTGCAGCGCTTATTATTGCGTATTTGATTGTAGCTTTGAGTGTTTATCTCTCTTTTAAGAACAGTATTTACATTAGGCATTATCTAGGAATTACAGGGCAAAAAATTGTTAGTCGTTTGATGGGCCTTATTGTTGGAGCTATTGCTGTACAGTTTGTTGTGGGTGGTATTAGTACGCTTGTCAAACACTACATGTAAGAAGGACTGAGTATGAACAAAGGTGGTTGGACTTGTCCTCATGATGTTGAAGGGGTTTGCGATATTATCAAAAAAGAGTGTGATCCTGGAGATCGTGGGTGTGTTTTATATGGTAAAGCTAAATTTGCATGTGAAGATTCACCTTCTAACGAGGCCTTTGAAAAGAGAATGGAGCGCAAAATGCGCGAGATGTTAGGTGATAAACAAGAATAAATGTGAAAAGTGTGGCTTTGATAAGTACATCATAGCCACACTATGTGTTTATAATATAGATATTTAGTGTCGTATTAAAGTGTTTGTGACTGCATAAGATATACAAAGCCAACCGCACATAACACAGCATTGATAAGAGTCATAGCTATTCCAGCTTTAACAACATTTAATTTTTTCATCTTAACAGCTCCTTTTTGCATTTTCGGAATTATATGCACTTAAAACTTAAAATACAATAAATTAAATAATAATTTTTTTTCTATTGCTGTTTCGGTAACTTTTTTACACTGTATTTATGATTAAAATAATAATATTAAATATATAAATTAAGCTATTTATAATATATAAAGCAGGGCTTTTATTAGGATTTTGGCCTATATCCTATTCTAAATCCACCCCAATGACGCCCTTTAACGTAAATTGGAATAGAAATATCATGCATAATATCGCCATTTTCTCTTCGATATGTTTGAAGTAAAACGCGCTTTTCATGATTTGCACCTCTCACACCACTGTCCGTAAAAATACGTTTTGAACGATTACCAAAAAGATCTTTTTCGTAATTGCCTGTAAGTGGCGCACGCGCATTATGTGTTGAGATGTAGCCAGACTTGTGCATAGCTACAGCATAAAAAAGGTTTTGTGAATTTTCTTTCATCAAAGTATCGATGATATCGGGAAATGTTTGGTCTGAAAAAGCATCGTATGCTGTAGTAAATTTTTGAGGATTAGTATTGGCGATGGGTTTAAAATTCGTATCAAAGATAGCTTCTGTAGACAGTTTTCCATGGCTAATGGCATTTTCAAATAATGTTTCAATACGTTTTTTTGCACTTAAGCAGTGTTGGTACATGTTTTCGTGGTATTCATCCATTGCAAAAGCACTGAGATTTTCATGAGCCTCTTCTGCGCCAGAAATAATCGCTTGTGTTTGCCCTGAAATAGACTTCATCTCTTTGGTTCCTGCTTCAAGTTGTTCACTGATTTTTGAAATGGCTTCTTTAATGGTAAGAAGTTGATCACTGTTATAGTCAGAACTTTTTGCAATGGTGTCAATTTGATGCTCTATTTTTTCAGCATTACCAATAAAAAGTTTTATTTCATCACCAACGTGCTGTACGGTATGGGTTGCTCGTTCTATTTCATGCCGTAATGCTTCAATGCTGGTATATACATCGTTAGTATCTTGTTGAATTTGCTTAACAATTATAGTGACCTCGCTGGTTGATTTAGAGGTACGTTCTGCTAAGTTTCGCACTTCATCGGCAACGACAGCAAAACCACGTCCATGCTCTCCTGCTCGCGCTGCTTCTATAGCAGCATTTAATGCCAAAAGGTTGGTTTGATCGGCAATATCATCAATCACGGTTGTTACATTTTGGATAGTAATGGATTTTTCTTTAAGATCATTGACTTTGGAAGAGGCATCCGCTGATTGTATATTGATGCTATTCATGCGTGTAATTATTTCATTGAGTTCAGCAATGCTTTGTTGACTCTCTTTCATAGACAGCTTGGCAAACGATGAAGCTTCTTGCGCATTAGAGCTTACCAAATTTACGTGTTCAAAAATATTTTGAGTTGAATTTGAAATCTCTGAGATAGAGTGTGCTTTTTCTTCCAGCTTTTTAGACATAGAATCAATTGAATACATTAATTGTGCAGTTGCTATAGAGTTTTTACCAGCACTTTGTGAGTAATTTTCACTCAGATAAGTTAAAAGTGTTACTAGCTTATAGATTCTTGGAAAAATAGTATGAAGAAAAGTGTGTTTTTCTGTTACATGTAAAAATTCTTTTTGATGGGTCTCACGTAAAGTTTTATCTCTGGCATCAAATTCAGCAATGAGCTCTAATGAATGAGATAAGGGCTGAATAATAAGCTTATAGAATGTCATAATAGCTATGGTTAAAAAGATAAATAAGCCAATAATGACAATAAATGGCTCTAGTATAAACCATGTAGCTAATAATAAACCTATGGCTGAGAAAATAAAAATAGCACTGATTTTAAAAAAGTAGTGTTGAAGCATCCTGTCCCTCGACTCACATTTAAGATTAATTTATAAGGGTAACACACCAACATGATAAAAATATGAAAAAATAAAACTGTAACAAAGAAATGACTTATGAGTGTTTACTTTTGATACTTATAAAAAAAAGAGCAAAATTAAGATAAAATTTCGCATTTAAATTTTCAGGAGCGATACAGTGTCAAGTATCTCAAAATATAGCAAAATCAATAGTCTAAAATCCGTTAAAAAGTGTCTTTTCCCAGCCGCAGGCTACGGTACGCGTTTTCTTCCTGCAACCAAAGCAATGCCTAAAGAGATGTTGCCTGTTCTTACAAAACCATTGATTCAATACGGTGTCGAAGAGGCAGTGAGTGCTGGTATTGATACAATGGCTATCGTAACAGGACGTGGTAAACGTGCCATTGAAGATCACTTTGATGTCAGTTATGAATTAGAGCATCAAATCAAAGGAACCTCAAAAGAGAGTTACCTTACCGAAATTAGAAACCTTATTGACAATTGTACTTTCAGTTATACCAGACAAGTTGAGATGAAAGGTTTGGGTCATGCCATTCTTACTGGAAAAACATTGATTGGAGATGAGCCATTTGCGGTTATTTTGGCGGATGACTTATGTGACAATAACGATGACGATCCTGTCTTGAAACAAATGGTCGAAGTGTATGAAAAATACCGTTGTTGTGTTGTTGCTATTGAAGAAGTCCCTAAAGAAGAGACGAATAAATACGGCGTTATTGACGGTAAAATTGTTGATGGTAATGAATCAGTACTTCGTGTCTCTAACATGGTAGAAAAACCAGACCCTAAAGATGCGCCAACCAATTTAGCGATCATTGGACGTTACATCTTGACTCCTGATATTTTTGATGTTATTGAAAATACAAAACCTGGCAAAGGTGGGGAAATTCAAATTACTGATGCGCTTTTAGAACTAGCACGTCAAGGAAAAGTTATTGCGTATAAATTTCAAGGAAGACGTTTTGATTGTGGCTCTATTGAGGGCTTTGTTGAAGCAACAAACTACTTCCACGATAAAGCAAAATAGTTTTATTTGCAAAACCTCATAAGGTTTTTTATGAGGTTTTGCACCCTTCTCTACTTCTCTTCAAACAATGAAGATAAACCCTTTATTAGCTTAGCTTAGCTATAATCTTGCCATTAAATAATAATGAGGCGGAAGATTATGTCCAATCAGGAAACAAAGTATATTTTTATAACCGGAGGCGTTTTAAGCTCTCTTGGTAAAGGCATAGCAGCGGCGAGTATCTCTACACTTTTAAAAAATGTTGGCTTTAAAGTCAGCATTCTCAAAGCAGATCCTTACATCAACGTTGATCCTGGAACAATGAGTCCATTAGAACACGGAGAAGTGTTTGTAACCGATGATGGTGCTGAGACCGACCTTGATCTTGGTCATTACGAGCGCTTTTTAGATGAAAATCTAACCCAAGCCAACAACTTTACCACAGGTCGTGTTTACTCTTCTGTTATTGAAAAAGAAAGACGTGGAGATTACCTTGGTAAAACCATTCAAGTCATTCCTCACATTGTCGATGAGATTGCCAATCGCATTAAAGAAGCAGGTCGTGGTCAAGACATTTTGATTGTAGAGATTGGTGGAACCGTAGGTGATATCGAAGGCTTGCCTTTTTTAGAGGCGATTCGATCTCTCAAAAGTGAGCTTGGCAAACGAAGGGCTATGAATATTCATTTAACACTTGTTCCTTTTATCAAAGCAGCAGGTGAGCTTAAAACTAAACCAACGCAACACTCAGTACAAGAGCTTCGTCGTATTGGTATCACTCCAGATATGTTGATCTGTCGTTCCGAATACCCTCTTCCTAAAGAGCTTAAAAACAAATTGGCTTTTTCGTGTGGCGTTGAGCGTAATTCTGTCATCGAGTGTTTAGACGCGACAACGATTTACCAAGTGCCACTCAGTTTTCTCAAAGAGAACATTTTAGTACCGATCTCAGAGGCATTAAACTTAGGCGAGCTTACACCACATATGGATGAATGGGATCTTTTAGTCAAGCGTGTGATTGCACCTCGTGATGAGTTAATGATCGCTTTTGTCGGTAAATACCTTGATCTTAAAGAGTCGTATAAATCACTTACCGAATCGTTAATTCACGCTGGAGCAAATCTGAATGCCAAAGTGAAAATTCGTTGGGTTGATTCAGAAATGATCGAAGAAAAAGGGTGCGAAGAGATTTTATCTGATGTTGATGGCATCTTGGTTGCAGGTGGTTTTGGAGAGCGCGGTGTTGTGGGTAAAATGGCAGCTATTCGTTACGCAAGAGAGCATAAAATACCATATCTTGGTATCTGTCTTGGTATGCAACTTGCGATGATTGAATTCGCACGTAATGTTTTGAATATTGAAGATGCTAATTCGGCTGAATTTAATCCTACATGTAAAAATCCAATTATCTATTTAATCGACTCTTTTATGGATGCAAGTGGTCAAAAACAGTTACGTACCTTTCAAAGTCCATTGGGAGGTACAATGCGTTTAGGTGGCTATGAGTGTGAGACAAAACCAGACTCATTGCTACGATCTGTTTACGATGGTGCTAAAGTCATTCGTGAGCGTCACCGACACAGGTACGAAGCAAACCCTGCGTACCGCGAAGCTTTTGAAAAAGAGGGGCTTATTGTGAGTGGTGAAAGTCATGGTTTGATCGAAGCAGTGGAGCTTCAAGGTCATCCATGGTTTTTAGGCGTTCAGTTTCACCCAGAGTTTACATCACGTTTAACAAACCCTAATAAAACTATTTTAGGATTTGCGAAAGCGGCTTTAACTCAACGCCAAAATGGTTAGTTTACTAACCAAAGAGGAGATAAAACGGATTCTTCAATGTAGATTCGAGAGTGACGAATGCACTTGTTTAAACGAGATTCCTAAGCCTTCCTCTTTCAAAGATATTGCACGAGCATCAAAACGTATTGCTGATGCGATGCGAAATGGTGAACGTATTGCTATTGTGGGCGATTATGATGTTGACGGTGTGATTTCTTCGGTTATTTTAAGCCAATTCTTTGATGATCTTGGAGTGGATTACTCCTTGATTATCCCAAACCGTTTTACCGATGGGTATGGTTTAAATCCAGATATTGTGGCGAAGCTTGATGTGCATGTTATTATCACCGTCGACAATGGCATATCTGCCATTGAGGCGGCTCAAATTTGCAAAGAGCAAGGCATTGATCTGATTATTACCGATCATCATAGTATTCCTGCTGTTTTGCCTGAAGCATATGCTATTGTCAATCCTAAGCAAGAAGATTGTGCTTTTCCACACTGTGAGATTTGCGGTGCCCAAGTGGCGTGGTATTTGGTTGCTGCACTCAAAGAAGAGCTGGGTATTGAATATAATCTATCCAGTTTCTTAGATCTGCTTTGCATTGCCATTATGGCAGATATGATGGAACTTGTTGGAATGAACCGTGTTATGGTTAAAAAGGGCATTGTCGAGCTTAACCGCTCTCCTCGAGTAGCTTTTGAAGCTATAAAACAGTATTTTGGTAAAGCGACTTTAGAGGGCGATGATATTTCATTTTTAATAGCGCCTTTGATTAACAGTTCAGGGCGTATGGAAGATGCTATTTTTTCCTATGAATTTTTGAAATCAAAAAATGTGAATGATGCTTTAGCAAAGCTTGATTACATTGTCTCTCTCAATGAAGCACGCAAAGAAGAAGAGCGTCTTTTATTTGAAGCAGCGCTTCCTTACGTCAAAGAGGATTCAAATATCATCGTGGCATGGGGAGAAGAGTGGCATGAGGGTATTGTTGGGATCGTCGCTTCACGGCTCTCCAAACGCTTTAAAAAGCCTGCTATTGTTTTCTCAATTCGAGATGAGAGAGCAAAAGGAAGTGCCAGAGGCATTGGAGATGTGGATATTTTAGAATTGATTCGTTCCCAAGAATCTATTTTACTTGGATTTGGTGGACACAAAGGTGCCGCAGGTGTTTCGATTGAAATCAAGCATTTGGAACAATTTCGTACAAATTTAGAAAAAGCTTCAAGCCAGTTTACGCAAGAAGTATTGGAAGCTGACAATGACCTTTTAGGCGAAATCACTGCCGATCAGATTGATTTTGAATTGTTGGAAATTTTGGAAAATCAAGAACCATACGGCCAGAAGAATCCAAAACCAAGCTTTTTGTTACGTAATATTGCCGTAAAAGTTGATCGATTGATTGGTAAAGATGGGCAACATCTCAAGCTCATTTTACAAGAGGGAAGCAGTGCTCTTGAAGCGCTCTTTTTTAATTATGATGTGAAAGCCAAACAAGGGGATCGTCTTGATATTCTCTTTACCGTTTCACGCAATGACTATCGTGGGCTTGTGACACCTCAGTTATTAATCAAGCAAATCGTTAAAAAGTATTAGATTAATGCACCAGAGGTGCATGGGCTTTCTGCCGAAGAAACTCAGCGTAGCGTAGCTTTTTAAGTTTTACTTGAAAAGCGTGTAAGGAGTTCTGCATAGAACTCCATTAAAACTCACGACCATCTTTAACAGGTACAAAGAGACAATCACCGATTGTCTCTTTTCGTATACCCTCTTCTGTTTTAATAAAACGGGTAATAATCTGTTTATCGCCTTTTTCAATGGGTGCTACTAAAATCCCTCCAATTTTTAACTGTTCAAAAAGTTTTTGAGGCACCTCTGGCGTCGAAGCAGAAAATAAAATACGATCATAAGGAGCAAATTCTCTCCATCCATTTTGACCATCGTCAAAGCGCGTGTGTATGTTGGAAATACCCAATGTTTTAAAACGTTCACGCGCCTCTTTAAGCAATCGTTCAATACGTTCAATGGTAAAGACTCTACGAATGATTTTACTTAAAATAAGCGCTTGATAGCCACTTCCACACCCAATTTCTAAAACACTATCTGCCCCTTTGGGACTAAGAGCTTCGGTCATTTTGGCCACGGTTAAAGGTGAGCTGATCCATTGGTTGGCGACAAGAGGTAGTGCATCGAGTTTATAAGCGTGCATACTCATACCTTGAGGTACAAAAAGCTCACGTTCACTTTGGCAGAAAGCATCGTAGACATTAGGGCTAATGGGGCAGATTTTGGCAATTTCATCTGCCATTTTTTTGTGTTTTTGAAAACGTATTTTAGTGTTAAAGTGAGCCGTTTGCGGCATTATAATTAAGTCCTATGTCAAGATATCGTCGCATTTTTTTGATCTCATTCAAATCAAAAGGATGCATTATAAGGTTACAGTTGTCATCGCTGATTACATCACCAAAAGGAGAGATAATCGCACTACTTTTACCCATACTCTCATCAGCACTATTGCTGCAAAGCACATACGCTTGATTGGCAATCGCCAGTGCTGTCGTGAGTGCTTCAAAATGCTTTTTACGAAGGTTTCCCCAGTAAGCAGGTACTAAAATGAGATCGGCTCCTTTGATTTGCTCCCAAAGTTTTGGAAAGCGAAGTTCAAAGCATATCAACACAGCAATTTTTATTCCATTAACCTCGATAATACGGAGATCTTCGTCTTTTCCTGAGCTAAAATAGTGTTCTTCATCACCCAATGTGAAAAGTTTTGCTTTAGCGCGTGTATAGATAAGCTCTCCTTGGTGGAAGAGCTTAAAGTTATTCACATACCCGGTAGTTGCCTTTTCGATTAGGGTAAGCCCAAATGTTTTAGATATGGAAAGTTTTGCGAGGTTTGGAAGTATGGCAGCAGAAAATTCTGATGCTTCTTGCATTTGAGTGTAGCTGTAAGCACTTAAACAAAGTTCTGGTGCTAAAGAAATGCTCTGCGCAGGAGTTTGCTCTAAAAGAGTTTGCAAGGTTGCAAAATTCTCTTCAAAGCTTCGTCCTTCATAGGCAAATTGTAAAGCACAGAGCATTTTGTTAGAAGTCATCGAAGGAGAGACTTCCTTTACTGTAATTCGAGACATTGCCTTCAAAGAAGTTTGTTTTTTGATCATTAAATTTTGAGAAGTCATCTACCCATTTGATCGGATGATTTGCATTGTAAAGTTTCTCAAAACCAACTGCTGTTAAACGATCATCAATAAGATAGTGAATGTAGGTTTCGATGATATCGTCAGTAAAGCCCATAATTTGATTCTGGGTGATGTATTTACCCCATTCAATTTCAAGGTCGCCCGCTTTTTGGAACATATCATAGACTTTGGCTTTAAGTTCAGCTGTAAAAAGTTCAGGGCGTTCTTTTTGAACAGAGTTAATCATGTTTTGAAAGATGAGAAGATGTGTGATTTCATCGCGTTGAATAAAACGGATCATCTGAGCACTACCAAGCATTCTTCCAGCCCTTGCAAGAGCGTAAATCGCGGTGAAGCCAGAGTAGAAATAGATACCTTCTAAAATTTGGTTTGCAAACATAGCAAGAACGAGTTTTTCATCGGTGACATCACCGGCTAACTCTTCGTAAACGCTTGAAATATAGTCATTTTTACGACGCAAAACCTCATCGTGTTTTTCCATTTCATAAATGAGGTCTGTGTTGTCACAAATCGCTTCGACCATAACAGCATAAGATTTGGAGTGGTTTGCCTCTTCGTACGATTGACGTGAAAGGCACGCGTTAATCTCTGGAGCCGTGATGTAAGGGTTAATGTTATCGGTCAAGTTGTTAGTCTGGAAACTGTCCATACTGATAAGTTGTGACCAAACAAGATCATACATACGTTTTTCAGCATCGGTCAAGTTGCGGTTATAGTCGATGACATCTTTGGTGGTATCGACCTCTTTAGGAAACCATGTATTGCCTTCCATCATATCCCAAAGTTTGAGTGCCCACGTATATTTTGCTTTGGTAAAATTTAAAATTCCATGAGGATTTCCGCCAAAGACTCTGCGATCATTTAAGCTCTCATCTGAGTTTGGGTTGTAGATTTTTTTGCGCTCCACTGCTATTCCTTGTATACTTTTTTATTTTAAAATTGACTCTACCAACTGAGTGTGCAAGCTTGGAAACCACAGCGGCAAGCATAGCCAAATTAGCTTTGCTAGTTTGACGAGTAGGACTTTTAATTGAAGACTATTTTATCGAAAATTTCTTAATTCTATGGGCACAAGAGGGGTTAGTTTGCTCAAATCAAACTGATTTTGTTGCTCTTTTGTTGCTCCAAGGGTCTGTTCTACATGTAAATAATTTTGTAGAAAGTAGGTACCTTGATAACCTTTTTTATGGAGACTTTCAATGATCGCATTGATGTCGTGTATGTTCAGTAAATCACTGTGGAGTGTTGTGCGTACTTCAAAAGGAAAATGGTTTTGAATCAGTAGCTCAAGGCTTTGTTCAAAACGCTCAAAATGCCGATATCGCGTTAGTGTTTCATATTTGTCTTGGGGAGCTTTGTAGTCGAGTGCTATGTAGTCAACAAGGTTTTTCTCTATTAATGTTGTCAGTAGCTGTGGATTTGATCCATTGGTATCAATTTTGATTTTATAGTCTAAGGTTTTAATAGCTTCACAGAATGCTTCAAGATGCGGGTATAGGGTACATTCGCCACCACTTAACACAACACTATCAAGTCGCCCTTTACGGCTTTGAAGAAATTGAAGAGCTTCATCGAGGCTTATTGTTCCAGTATCTCGTACTATTTGAGGATTGTAGCAATAGGGGCATGCCATATTGCACTTTGCAAACCAAAAAATAGACGCTAGATGATGAGGATAGTCTAGCGTCGTAAATTTGGTAATACTATGGATGGGTTTATTTATGGCAGCATCTCTCAACAAATTGTGTTCGCTCTTTGTGTTCACCTGTTTTTCCAACATTGAAACTCTCTACGGGTCTGTGATAACCCATAACACGAGTGTAAACGATACATTTCGTACGTTTTTCTCTCAATTTCTCTAAAATTTCTGTTTTGCTCATGATGCATCTCCTTCTTTGTATTGTTCAATTAACTCTTCGTCACATTTAGGACAAAACTCATGCTCACCACTGATGTAACCATGTTTTTCACACACTGAAAAGACAGGTGTGATGGTTAGGTATGGCATACGGTAGTTAGTAATGACATTTTTGACCAACTTTTTACACGCTTCACTGGAACTAATGCGCTCTTTCATGTAAAGATGCAGAACGGTTCCACCTGTATAGGAGCATTGAAGGTCATCTTGTAGATCCAATGCTTCAAAAGGATCATCGGTATAATTCGCAGGAAGTTGAGAGGAGTTTGTGTAATAAACATTTTTTCCTGATCCTGCTTGGATGATCTCAGGGTAACGCTTTTTATCTTCTTTCGCAAAACGATACGTTGTACCCTCTGCTGGTGTTGCTTCAAGATTGTAGAGATTTCCCGTTTCTTCTTGGTAAGCAACCATTTTATTGCGCACAAATTCTAATATTTCATGAGCAAATTCCATTCCATATTCATCTGCGATCGTATGCTTGTCATCCGTAAAGTTACGGATCATTTCATTAATACCATTAACGCCAATCGTTGAGAAATGGCTGTTAAATCCTGGTAAATAACGTGCTGTATAAGGGTAAAGCCCACGGTTGTACATCTCTTGAACAAAAACACGCTTTTTCTCTAGCGTTGATTTTGCAAGGTCCATTAAGTACTCAAAACGCTCCATCAATTCTTTTTTATTGCCTTTATAAAGATAACCAAGACGTGCCATATTGAGTGTGACAACACCAATACTTCCTGTCATCTCAGCACTTCCGAAAAGTCCACCACCACGTTTTAAAAGCTCTCTAAGATCGAGTTGCAAACGACAACACATAGAGCGCACGTGACCTGGTTTGTAAGCTTTTGGATTTTCAACAAGTTTTCCTTCAGCATCTCTGACGTATTGACTTCCAATGAAGTTTTGGAAATACGATGAACCAATTTTTGCGGTATTTTCAAAGAGTAATTCTGTATTCTCGCCTTCCCAATCGAAATCTTCTGTGATGTTAACGGTAGGAATTGGGAATGTAAACGGTTGACCTGTTTTATCACCTTCTGTCATGACTTCATAGTAAGCTCTATTGATAAGATTCATCTCTTTTTGGAAATGTTTATAGGTCATTGCTTCAAGTGAGTTAACCCCTCTTCTTTTAGCCTCTTCTACAAGATCAGCATCGTTAATCTCTTTAAAGAGGTGACGTTGACTTGACGTTGGGATTTGATCTGCTAAGTCTTTAGGCACAGTCCAATCAATAGTAATGTTCGTAAAAGGGCTTTGTCCCCAACGCGCAGGAACATTGAGGTTGTAAATGAAGCTACGAATTGCCTTTTTAATCTCTTTGTATGAGATTTTGTCTTTGAATGCGTATGGCGCTAAGTAGGTATCAAACGAACTAAATGCTTGTGCGCCTGCCCACTCACTTTGAAGGATTCCTAAGAAGTTTGCCATTTGCCCGAGTGCTTCACGAAAATGCATTGGAGGGCGACTTTCAACACGACCTCTGACCCCGTTAAAACCTTCATCCAAAAGGACTCTAAGGCTCCAACCAGCACAATAAGCGGTTAAACAATCTAAATCATGGATATGATAGTCGCCATTGCGGTGCGCTAAACCCTCTTCTTTGGAGTAAATTTTATCGAGCCAGTAATTGGCTATAACTTTTCCTGCTGTATTATTAACAAGGCCTGCGTTAGAGTAACCAGTGTTAGAGTTTGCTTTAATTCTCCAGTCACTTTTCCCAATGTACTCTTCAATCGTTTGACTCGAATTGACATAGGTTGTGTCTTCATTAAGTCCGTAGATGTGTTCACGTTGCATTTTGTGTGTATGTCGGTAAAGAATGAATGAGCGCATAACGTCAAAATAACGAGATTTATAAAGCTCTTGTTCGATCATATCTTGGAAGTCTTCGACCGCTGCTACACGTTTTTTCTCAATGCGCTTTAGGATCTCTTTAAAGATACTTTCATCGTACGTTACACCTTCGCTTTTAAAGGCCTTTTTGATGGCATCTTCGATCTTAAAAGGTTCGAATTCTTCTGTTGTTCCGTCACGTTTGAGTACTTTGGTTAGCATGGTTATCCTAGATTTAAAAGTAGTGAAGATTATAGTA
>Ga0062382_10000166_pt1 | contig 14865 bp, 11 predicted proteins | sample DOMMetBare2Fresh_FD_59507 | JGI IMG/M metagenome (GOLD analysis project Ga0062382, IMG submission 59507) | Wetland sediment microbial communities from St. Louis River estuary, USA, under dissolved organic matter induced mercury methylation -... | ecosystem: Environmental > Aquatic > Freshwater... | reverse complement strand
ACACATCTGTCCGCTCCTTGACAAGTTCGGTCGCACGGTCTTACCATTCGCCGTTGGGATTGATCGCTGAAGAATCTGAGAGCCGGAGAGACAAAACCCATGAAGGACAGTTCCGATCCTATTCGCCGTCGCGCTGAGCGGGCCGAAACGTCGGAGAAGGCGCCTGTGCAAGGCCTCAATCGGCGGAACCTGTTGAAGGCCTCGACGCTGCTCGGAGGCGGAGGCTTGGTTGGCCAAGTCATGACCCCAGCGACGGCCGCCGCGCAGCAGCCCGCACAACCCGCCGAGCGCGCTGCGGCGGCGCCAAGTCGCCTCGAGCCGAAGGAAGTGCTGGCGAAAGCCCGCGAGCGTCTCTACCCCACCTGCCGCGTCTGCCCGGTATGCGACGGAGTGGCCTGCTCCGGAGACGGCGGGGGAATCGCCGGCTCCGGTTCCGGCATGTCGTTCCAGAACAACTTCACCGCGCTGCAACGCGTGAAAGTCCTGATGCGCAACGTGCACGAAATCAGGAAAGTGGACACATCGACCACCATTTTTGGCCACAAGATCTCCTTCCCCGCCGTCGCCGCGCCCATGGGCCCGGCGGGCACGAAGTTCGGCAAAGGGATGACGCAGCAGGAGTGGTTCGACGCCCTCGTCGGAGGATGCGTGGCCGCCGGCACGCTGGGATCTGTCGGCGATGACCTGAGATACCCCGAGGCCGACGTCACGAGGAACCTCAACGTCATCAAGCAGTACAAGGGGCAGGCGCTCTACAATAGCAAGCCGGTCCCCAATCCCATCATCCTGAAATGGCTGCCCCTGATCGAGGAGAGCGGCGCCGCGTGGCTCTCGATCGACGTGGATTCCGGGCCCAAGAGCGTCGCGGAATTGCGCGAGTTGGTCAAAGCGTTCAAGACCCCGATCGTGATCAAGGGGATCATGACCGCCGACGACGCTCTGAGGTGCGTTGACGCCGGCGTGGCCGGAATCGCCGTGTCAAATCACGGCGGCCGCAGGCAGGATCATTCAGCGGGTGCGGCCGAAGTGCTGCCGGCGATTGCCGCCAAATTGAAGGGCAAGGTTCCGATTCTCGCCGATGGATGTGTCAGCTCCGGAACGGACGTCCTGAAGTACTTGGCTCTGGGGGCTGACGTCGTCATGGTCGGCCGGCACATTCTGCGCGCCGCTTATGGAGGCAGCCCCGAGGGAGTGGCGCTCTTCATGAACAGGATGCGCTCTGAGTTCCAGAACGCTATGCTCCTGACGGGCGTCCCCACGGTCCCCCGGATCGGCAGCAGCATCCTCTACGCATAATCATGCGATTGCGGCTAAGCGTCGTCCTTATCCTGCTCGCCCCGGTCGTGCTGTGTCAGCTCCCGACCCTACGGTATCGCGGCGGTTCACAGGGAACGGTCGTCTTCGGCCACCGCCTCCACGCGTCCAAGGGATTTCGCTGCAACGACTGTCACACCGATTTCGCAAAGACCGGAAGGCAGCTCTTCCCCACACGGAAACAGGGACTCATCACGTTCGCGGACCATCGGACGGCTGCCAAGTGCTTTGCCTGCCACGATGGCAAAGGCGCATTCAGCGACTGCAAGCGTTGCCACTATAAGTAGCAGGGGAGCGGTCTACAGATCCACCGCCACCACTTCGTGCAAGGCGATCGGCGGAGTGGTGGTCTCGATCCACGCACCACGCTGCGTCCACTGCGCCTTGGCGTCGCTTACCAGGAACCGGACGCCGCGCGCTTTCGCGCCGTCGGGTAGCTTCAAACGAACCTTCTGGGGGCCAACGGGCAGAATCTCGCGGAACGGCCCCTTCATCATCATCGGGTTCGAGAGATTCACGAGGTGGGCCGTAACGGAGGACTGCTGTTTCCACAGCGCCGTATCGAGTACGCCCGGCCCTTCGACCTGCAGAGGCTGCTCTTCATTCGCGGCCCAGCGCACGGCATTGGCCAGCACGATTCCGTGATCCTGGCTCATCACTTCCCAGAACGTCCGGTCGATGTCCCACGGGAAGTAGACAACCCTGCCGGCGCCTGCGGAGCGGACCATCACACCGGGAATGTCCGTCTTCGTTTCCCGCAGGTACACCTCCTCCATCGGCAGATCGGGGTAGGTGGGAACCGTCATGAGAGGCGCACGCAAACCCGGCGCGGTGCGAATCTCAACGCGCATCACGCCATGAATCATGCGGCTTGCGTCGTCGAGCCCTGCGAGGAGGGGATGGGAGTGGTCTTCGAGGTTCAGGTAGGCGTTCTGCTGGCGTTCAATCACATTGCCGGCGAACGACGCGCCGAACAGGCCGGCCAGGCCGAAGTCATTCCGGCGCCTGCCGCGCTCGTCGCGAAGGGAAGTCTCGTGAGTAGCGACCAGGCCGCCGCCATTTTCGACGAAGGACTTCAACTGCGCGCACTGTGCGTCGGACAGGTTCGCAACATTCGGCAGCGCCAACACTTTGAACTGCTGCAACCGCGCCGGATCGAATGGGCCATCTGCCACCATCTCGAAGGGAATGCGGGCTTCCACCAGAGCGTGATAGAACCCGGATACATGGTCCGCCGCGGCCCGGTGCGCGGAAACCAGGCCAACGCGAGCCAACGGGCGCTCGTTGCGGAGGTACTTTTCGTTCTTCCAGTGCCAGACAAACAGGTCTTCGACGGGCTTGAACCAGCGGTGGTCGAGCGGCTTCGCATTGAACTTGATCACCCACGGACGGAAGCCCTGGGCGATGCCGTCCACCGCAAATGCGCGAATCTCGTTCGGATTCTGGACGGAGTCCTTCCAGCGGTACGGCGCTTCCAGTCCCACGCTGAACAGGCCCACGATCGGCTTGAGTCCGAAAGTGGAGCGGGCGTCCTTGGCGAACTTACCGTTCTGCCAAGCGGGGGCGTATCCGGAACGGGCTTGGCGATCCGCAAACAGGATCGGCGGCGACGCACCGTCCCGAATCTGATCGAATCCATTCGGGAAGTAGGCGGCGTCCGGGTTGAGCTTCTTGATTTCGGCGTCCCAGAGCGAATACAGCTCCAACAAGCGCTTCTTCTGCCAGGCGGCGTATTGGATACGCGACTCATCCGGCGTGTCCGGCGTTCCGGCCGCCGTTCGCGGGAGATCCAGTCCGCTGAACGCCTTGAAATTGCGCCGGCAATGCTCGCAGTAGCACATCCCCGATCCGTTCCAGCGGTTCGCGAAGATGCCATCCACCTTGTAGAGGGTCATGATCTCCCGGATCACGGTGGTCATGAACTCGAAGTTGTAGGGTCCCAGCGCGCAGGTCACCCAGGCGTTCGGCAGCGCCCAATGCGGGCGAGGCCGTCCGTTCGCCTCCACCGCGATCCAGTCCGGATGAGCGTCGTACACATCCTGACGTGCGGCGTGTGGATCCACGCGCGCGATCACATTCATGCCGAGTTTGCGGCAGCCGGAGAGCATCTCGCCAAAGGTGTCGCCATTCCCTAGGAACTTGCTGCGGTAGTGCAGCGGGACCTTGGTGGGATAGAAGGCGACGCATCCGCCGGCGCTAAGGCACGCGGCGTCGGCGTGGATCCGTTTGAAGTACTCGAGCCAGAAGCCGGGGTCGTAGCGGCCTGGGTCGTCGTCAACGAATGCCAGTTGCGCCCACCGCATCGGCCGGTCGTACCAGCTTTGGGCCGGATCCTGCCGGCTGAACGCCGACCCGGCCGCCGCCAGAACGCCGGTCTGTAAGATCCACTCGCGCCGGTTGATTTCCATGAAGACGCATTCCTCTCTGGCGATTGGCCGTTTGCCTCGCCCGAACCATCCTAAAACAAAAGCGCGGCGAGGCAGGCCGCGGCGCTTGGCCGGCGCGCCCATGAACCCTCGGTTGGTGATAGAACAATAGTCCGGAGGCAAAACCTGATGTCTCGCAGAAACGTTCGCTCGGCGGCTGTGGCGCTGCTGATCGGCTCCTTTTCTCTCAGGGCGGCCGATGTGGCGCCGGTGAGGATGTGGGAAACCAAGATCGTCATCCCGACCTATCTGGCCGGCGATCCCGAACCCAACCCACTGTTCTTCTTCGGGCGGCAGTCGCAGGGGGCGCAGGGCCCGGTCTATCCCTATCCGATGTACGACTCGCTCACGGGCAAGAAGGTGGACAAAAACTACGCGATCGTCTACCTGGAAAACGAGTACATCCGCATCGGCGTTTTGCCGGAGATCGGCGGCCGCATCTTCGAGGGCGTCGACAAGACGAACAACTACAATTTCATCTACCGGCAGCACGTAATCAAGCCCGCCCTCATCGGGTTGATCGGCGCCTGGATCTCCGGCGGCGTGGAATGGAATATCCCGCACCACCATCGCGCCAGCACCTTCATCCCCGTTCAATACTCGCTGGAGGAAAACGCGGACGGCAGCAAGACAGTCTGGGTTGGTGAGCTGGAACTCCGCCACCGAATGCGGTGGGCGGTGGGCTACACGCTGCGGCCCGGCAAGGCCTACCTCGAAGCCTCCATACGCATTCTAAATCGCACGCCCGCGGTGAACACGATGCTGTGCTTCGCCAACCTGGCAGTACACACGAACGAGAGCTACCAGGTCATCTTCCCGCCCGGCACGCAATACGGGACCCATCATGCCAAGCGCGAGTTCACTGACTGGCCTGTCTCGAAGACGCGGTACGGCTCCGCGGATTTCACCAAGGGCGTCGACATCAGTTGGTACAAGAACCACATTTCGGCCAACTCGGTTTTCGCGTGGAACTACGAGGACGATTTCTTCGCCGGCTACGACCACGGCAAGCAGGCCGGAACCATGAGCGTGGCCGACCACAACATCGTCCCTGGCAAGAAGTTCTGGACCTGGGGCAACGGTCCCGCCGGACGGACGTGGGATAAGACGCTCACCGACGACGACGGACCTTACATCGAGCTGATGGTGGGCGCCTACTCGGACAACCAACCCGACTATAGCTGGCTTCAGCCCTACGAGACGCGGTCATTCTCGATGAACTGGTACCCGTTCCGAGATATCGGTGGAGTGAAGAAGGCGAACCTGGACGCGGCGGTAAACCTCGCAGTGGAGAAGAGCGCTGCGACGGTGGGCTTCTACACTACGTCCGCGCACCCCGGCGCGCGCGTTACGCTGAAGGCGGGCGAGAGGATACTGCTCGATGAGCGCGTAGCGATCGACCCGGGCAAGCCGTACGTGAAGCAGGTCTCACTGCCTGCCGGCGTCGAGGAGCACGACCTGATTGCCGCGATTTCGGCCGGTGGCAGGGAACTGGTATCCTACCGGCCCGTGCGGTTGACGCCCGTCGCCGAGCCCAAGCCCGTGACCGCGCCGCCGGCGCCCCAGGCCATCAAGACCAACGAAGATCTCTACCTCACCGGTCTGCGCGCCCAGCAGTTCTTCGATCCGGCTGTCGATCCGATTCCGTACTGGGAAGAGGCGCTGCGCCGCGACCCAGGCGACGCCAGAGTGAACACCGTCCTCGGCGTCACGCGCTTCAAGCAGGCCCGGTACGCCGAAGCGGAAGTGTTCTTTCGCACGGTCCTGGCGCGGATCACCGACCGTTATACCTCGCCCAAGGATGGCGAGGCTTTCTACTACCTCGGAGCCACCCTGAAGATGCAGGGCAAGAACGAGGAAGCGCAGGCTTGCTTCTACAAGGCGACCTGGAGTCAGGCGTGGAGGGCAGCCGGCTACTATGCGCTCGCGGAGTTGGCCACGGCCCGCGGCGATCTGTCCGCCGCTCTGGACTCCGTGGATCGCTCCATCGACGCCAACGCGCTCAACATCCGTGCGCAGAACCTGAAGGCCGCGGTTCTGCGGCGCCTGGACCGCCCCAAAGAAGCTCTTCAGGCGCTGGCGTCGGCCGCTCGCCGCGCCGATCCGCTCGACGTTCGCTCGATGGCCGAGGCCTGGCTGGCAACCAGGAGCGCCGATACCGCGAACATCCTGGCATCGACCGTGAACGCTCACCCGGCGGCCGCCCACGAGACCGCCGCGGAGTACCTCAGCGCCGGCCTTTGGCAGGATGGCGCGGACGTACTCACTTTCGCGGTGTCCACGGCTCGGGACAAGTCCAGAATCCACCCGCTGACTTACTACTATCTCGGGTACTTCGCCGGGAAACTCGGCCGGCCGCAGCAGGCGTCCGAATACTACAAGCTGGCGATGACAGCGCCGCCGGACTACGTCTTCCCGTTCCAAAACGAAGCCATCGACGTACTGCGCAGCGCGATTGCCGCCAATCCAGGCGACGCGCGCGCGTCCTACTATCTCGGCAACCGGCTGTATGACTGGCAACCCGAAGAAGCGGTGAAGATGTGGGAGGCGTCGGCCGCCATCGACCCGTCTTTCGCAATCGTTCACCGCAACCTGGCGGCCGCGTATCTGCATCAGAAGTCCGGCGGCGGGCTCGTGCGCGCGATCGGCGAGATGGAAAAGGCAGTGTCGCTCGACCGCAAATACCCGCTGCATTTCACCGAGCTCGACGAGCTTTACGAGCAGGCCGGCGTCCCCATCGAAAAGCGGCTGCCCCTGTTCGAGCGCAACGCGGCGGTTGTGGAGCGGCGCGATGATGCGCAGAACCGCGCCATCGCGCTCAAAATCGCCGGCGGCCAATACGACGACGCCATCCGGATGATGACCGGGCGCCCGTTCGCGTCCGCCGAGGGCGTGAACCTCAACGTGGCGGAGCATTGGACCCAAGCGCACATCCTCCGCGGCCGGAAGCAACTCGCCGCGGGACGGCGCCAGGAGGCGTTGGCGGACTTTCAAGCGGCCGCCGTCATCCCATCGAATCTGCCGCTGGGTTTCGGCGCCGGTGTCCGGACAAACGAGGCCGCCTATTGGAGCGGCATGGCCCACGAAGCCTTGGGCGACCGGGAGAAGGCGGCGTCGTCGTGGAAGAGCGCTGCGGAGGCGCCACAGGCTCGAGCGGGCCGGCGCGGAGGTCCCTCCTCGGGCGGCGTGTCGTCCTACTACCAGGCGCTGGCCCTTCAGAAGCTCGGCGAGAACGATCGCGCGAAGACCATTCTTCAGGGCTTGGTGGACGCTGGACAGGCTGCGCTCAAGCAGCCCGCAGGAGCCGACGGCGAGGATGGCGGCAGACGCGGCCTCGGTCCCTCACCCCGCGTCCGCCTGGCCCAGGCGCACTACATCGCCGGTCTCGGATATCTGGGGCTGAACGACGCCACGAAGGCCAAGGCGGAGCTCAGCGAAGCCGTCCGGATCAGCCCGGACCTGGTAGGCGCCAGCGCCGCCCTGGCAGGGATCAAATAGCCACTGCACAGCCGGCGGGCTGCGGTCCGGCCTGCGCTCCCCCGGGCGCAGAGCGCCCCGACGATGGCACAATAGTCCCAGGAAATCCGTTCGCCGGAACAAAGTCAGGGAGTGTTCGATGCAGCTGCGTGTGCTCGCGTTCGTGCTGGCTGGCGGTAAAGGAACTCGGCTCTATCCTCTCACCAAAGAGCGCGCCAAGCCGGCCGTCCCGTTTGCGGGCAAGTACAGGATTGTCGACTTCGTTCTGAGCAATCTCATCAACTCGGGTGTGTACTCGATCTACGTCCTGGTCCAGTTCAAGAGCCAGTCGCTGCTTCAGCACCTGCGCGACGGTTGGCAATTCGCCGGCCTGCTCAAGAATCAGTTCGTTATCCCAGTGCCGGCGCAGATGCGAACGCCCGGAGAGACCTGGTATCAAGGCACGGCGGATGCCATCTATCAAAACATCAACCTGATCGAGCAGGCCGATCCGCACGTCGTCGCGATCTTCGGAGCCGACCACGTGTACCGGATGAACATCCGGGACATGATCGAGTTTCATGAGCGCAAGCGCGCCGAGGTTACTGTAGCCGCGATCCCAGCGCCGCGCCGGCAGGCGCTGGAGTTCGGAGTGGTGGAGGCCGAGAGCGACGGGCGCATCGTGGGCTTTCACGAAAAGAGGGCGGATGCACCCACGATGCCGGGCGATCCGGAGCGGGTGTACGCGTCGATGGGCAACTATATCTTCTCGACTCGCACCCTGCTGCAAGAGCTGCACAAGGACGCCAACGACGAGCAGAGCACGCACGATTTCGGGCGCGACATTCTGCCGTCGCTGATCGGCCGCGCGCCGATATTCGCCTACGACTTCCAGACCAACCTGATTCCCGGCGAACTGGCGGACAGGCCGGCCTATTGGCGCGACGTCGGCACCATCGACGCCTACTACGAAGCCAACATGGATGTGCGCGCGGTCGAGCCCGAACTCAATCTCTATAACCGCCAGTGGCCGCTCATTACAGCCGGCTATTCCGACCCGCCCGCGAAATCCGTGTTTGACGAGGAGGGCCGCAGGGGACAGGCCATCAACTCGGTGGTCGCCGGCGGGACGATTCTATCCGGGGGCCGGGTGTTGAATTCGGTCCTGGGCCGCTACGTGCGCGTGCATTCCGGAGCGGAGGTTGAGGACTCGATCATTTTCGACAACTGCGACATCGGCAGGCGCTCGCGCATTCGCAAGGCGATTCTCGACAAGAACGTGCGTGTGCCGGAAGACGCCGTGATCGGCTATGATTTGGCGAGCGACCGCCGGCATTACCACGTTACCGAGGGAGGTATCGTGGTCGTGGAAGGCACTCGATCCCGCGTCGAATTGTCTACGCTCACGATTTGAAGCGCGCGCCTGGGTGCACATCGCGAGACTGCAACAGAGCGAGCAGTAGCCCGGTCAAAACCGTCACGCTACAGCCAATCAGGTTGTACCAGAGGAACGCCAGCGACGTGTTGTAGCGCGTGTAGAACACAACTGCTTCGCCCGCCAGCACGCCAATAAATGCGGCGGTGCCGCGAACCCGCCGGAAGTAGAACGCGAGCGCGAACACGCCCAGCATCGGTCCATAAAACAGCGACCCGATCCGGTTGACGGCGACTACCAGCGATCCCAGGTTCATCGCGTAGTGCGCGAACGCCATCGCATACGCGCCCCAGAAAAGCGTGGCAATGCGCGACGCCCAGAGGTAGTGCCGGTCGGCGCCGCCTTTCGCGATGTGCCGCCGGTAGACGTCAATGACGGAGACGGTAGCCAGGGAGTTGATTTCGGCCGAGCAGGCGGACATGGCCGCGGCAAAGATGGCGGCCATCACCAGGCCGACGACGCCGGCGGGCATGTAGCGCGTGACGAACGAGAGAAAGATGTAGTTGGTGTCGTCGTCGCCTGCGCCGCCCGCCTTGCGGGCCAGGTCCCGGCCGGAGCTTCTGGCCGCGTCGATCTGGCGTTGAGCCTCACGGTATTGTTCGAGGCTGCGCCGCTTGAGCGCGCCGTCTCCGCTGCGCCGCGATTCCAGGTAGGCCGAGGCGGCCTCCCGGCGCTGGTCCAAGGCCAGCGTGTAAGTCTGGCTCAGCGGCTGGAATTCGGCCCGCTGCTCGATTCGCTTCATTTCGAGCGGTTGAAACGACAAGGGCGGCGGCTGGAACACATGGAACACGAACACCATGGCGCCGATGAACAGGATCAGAAACTGCATCGGGACCTTGGCCATGGCGTTGAACAGCAGGCTCAAACGGCTCTGGGCGATCGACTTGCCGGTGAGGTAGCGCTGCACCTGGGATTGGTCCGTGCCGAAATAAGCCAGCATCAGGAACGTGCCCCCGAGGAGACCGGTCCAGATGTTGAATTGGCTGTTCGGGTCGAACTTGAGGTCCACGGCGTTGAGTTTCCCGGCCGCGCCGGCCAGCGACATAGCGTCGAGCAGCGATACATTCCGCGGAAGCAGCCAGATTGCCGTGAACAGCGCGGCAAATAGCCCGGCGACCATCACGATCATCTGCTGGACGTCCGTCCACGTTACGGCTTTGATGCCGCCGAAGAACGTGTACAGCGTCACCAGCCCGCCCAAGATCAGGATGGTCGCCTGGGGCGGCCAGCCCAACAGCAGCGTCAACACGAGCGCCGGCGCGGAAAGCGAAAACCCTACGCTCAGCCCGCGCTGGATCAGAAAGATCCCGCCGACCAGGGCGCGCGTCTTCACGTCGAAGCGCTGTTCCAGGTATTCGTACGCGGTGTAGACGTTGGTCCGGTGAAAGATGGGGACGGCGGTCGCAGCCAGGATCACCATCGCGATGGGCAGTCCGAAGTAGAACTGTACGAATCGCATTCCGTCCACGTAGGATTGGCTTGTCGTGGAGAGGAAAGTGATGGCGCTGGTCTGGGTGGCCATGATCGACAGCGCCATCGCGTACCACGGCATGGTCTTGCCCGCCAGCAGATAGGTGTTGACGGTGTTGCTGCCGCGGCCGCGGTAAAGGCCGTAGCTCACAATCCCGACGAGCGACCCGGCGAGCACCACCCAGTCGAGCGGCCTCATGACGAGAAGGCTCTCGTGAAGAGATAGAACAGCGTGATCAGCGACGCCAGGTAGAACAGCACCACGATGTAGACGCGGCGCCACGTACCGAGAAACGGCGGCGGCTCATCCAGAACCGGCCGGACCGGGGGCGTGTCGCTCATGGGACCGCCTTGCCCGCACTGAGGAGATTGGCGAAAATCCGCAGCGCGCCCGGCGCACCTGCCGGCAACTGACGGAACCAGGAGTATGCGGTGAACACGTAGACGCCCTTTCCGTAGCGAGTCCAGAGCGTTCCACCCGGGTGCGGCTGCTCGCCTGGGTCGTGCGATTCCAGGAGCGTTCTGTAGCGCGGATCCCAGCCCGAGGCGAAGTAGAGGCCTCGCTCCTGCACCCACCCGGAGAAATCGGCGGGGGTGATTCGGTTCGGCGCGCGCAGCAGCGGGCTGTTGGGGTCGGGAAGACTGACGGGCGCGTCCTCGACGGAGACGCGGTCGCGGCCGATCTCCAACGGGTACGGCCCGATTCGTTCGAGCGCCTGAGTCGCTCCGCCGTAGTCGGCCACGTTGTACTGTACGACCAGCGTGCCGCCGGCCTGCACGTAGTCGAGCAGGCGCTGCTGGTTGGCGCGGAGGTCCGGCCGAACATTGTAAGCGCGCACGCCAGTCACGATGGCGTCGAACTTGGAGAGACCGTCGCCGGACAAGCCGGCCGGCGAGAGCATCGTCACGTCGCAGCCGAGCTGGCGCAGCGTTTCGGGAACCTCGTCGCCCGCGCCCATAACGTACCCGATGCGTTTGGCGAGGATGCGAACGTCGGTGCGCACCAAGTCCGCGGCCGATTCGGGAAACACCGTCTGGGGCTGCATGTGCGGGTAGTCAATCACCTCCATACCGGAAGCGATCTTGCGCCCACCGAGCGACGCCTCGGCGAATGCGCGGCCGCGGACCGGGCCCGGCGGCGGCGTGATTTCAAACGCCAGAGTGGTCTCCTCGCCCGCAACGTCAATCTGCAGCTTCCGCGACGCGGGTTCGGCCTGCCAGCCTGCGGGAAGACGCAGACTGACCTCGCCCGCCGCCTTGGCGATGTGGGACCGCGCCAGCACCTCAACGCGTCTGGGCTGCGCCTCCGGGAAGACGATAGTGCTGGCAGTAAATCGGAGCGCCACCGCGGGAACCACGATGACAGGGCGCGTGAGCTCGCCGCGGAGGCGGTCCACATACCGGCGCTCGACGGGCCGCGAGAGATCAACCTCGTCCACGCCAAACCGCAACCTGAAATGCGCCGTGAGCGCGGGAGGGTTCTCAGGCGAGCCGACCAGACCCTGGCCGGGCGCGGTGTAGGCTTCCCCGCGTCGCGGCTCGACAAGCCAATAGGGTTGAGAGTAAGCCGCGTCGTCGGGGACCTTCCAGGCGAAGTCGCGAAAGCTCGGCTGGTTGTAAGCCAGCTCAATGTCGAGCGGCTCCGGTCGGTCCAGCCAGAGCCCCGAGAGCCGCACCGGCAGGTGCGAGCGATTCAGTGCGGTGGCGCGCACGTTCAGCGTTGCCCCGGGCGTGGCTTCGTACCGGTCGGCGGATGCGTCCAGCCACAGGCCGGCGCACAACGCCACTGCTTCATCCAGCTCGCCGCGCTTTTGTCCGGCCCACGGGTCTTTCAGGGTTTTCAGCCGTCGCCGCGCTTCCAGCAGCAGCGGGACGATCTTGTCGGGAGCGGCGGGGTCAAGCGAGCGCGCCGCCTCGGATAAAACGCGCCCCACCTCGGCGCCGCCCGGGACGCGGTTCCAGGTGATATCGACGCCGTCGAAGAGGTCCTTGGCCGCGGGCTCGCCAGCCACCGGAACAAGGTAAGCCGCCGCTGCGCCGCGGCGCTGCGGGCTGCCCATGCCCTGGCTTCGGTGCATGCTCCGGCTCATGCCGGCGATTTCGACATACGAATCGCCCAGCACGGGATTGAAGTCGCCCGTCTGGATCGCGAGCGCTCCTGCCGGTTCTGGAGCGCGCCCATAAACGTTCCATACCAATCGCCGCGCCTGCCAGGGTTCGACCCACCTCAACTGTTCGGGGAATCGGTTCTTGTCGGCCGCAGCCTGGAACGCTTCCTTCCCCAGGATCGCGGAGGCCTGATGCTGGCCATGCCCGTCGCGAGGCGTGCCCGAGAAGCACAGGATGACAACATCCGGACGCAGGCGGCGGATGATCCACACAATGTCGGAGAGAATCGCGTCGCGTCCCCATTTGTCGAGCGTTTCCTCAGCGCTCTTGCTGAAGCCGAAGTCGATAGCGCGGGTGAAGAACTGCTCTGCGCCGTCGATTCGGCGCGCGTCCAGCAGTTCCTGAGTTCGGATCAGGCCCAACAGATCCCCCTGCTCCGGACCGAGCAGGTTCTGGCCGCCCTCCCCGCGTGTAACCGACAGGTAGGCGGTTCGTACCCCGCGTCCGCGCGCCAGATAAGCGAGCGTGGGGGTATGTTCGTCGTCCGGGTGGGCCCCAATCATGAGCGCAGTTCCCAGGGTGTTCAGCCGGTCTAGCGCGAGCCGAAGCTGGGTTGCACCGGTGAGATGAGGCTGGGAAAGCAGCGGAACGCAAGATAGCAAAAGGAGAGCCGGAACACGGCGCCGCAGCGAGAGCATTCTTCTTAGATGGTAGACGATTCCCTGGGGTTTCCACTCGGTTAGAGTAGATCTATGGCCAGACTCCTGCTACGCATCCTTGTTGCAGTCCTAGTCACCGCCCTGGCGGTTTGCGCAGCCGCGGTGAAAACCGAATCCCTCATCACGCCCGACGGCGTTCGCATCGTCTACGACGTTCGCGGCCAGGGCGACGCCACGCTGCTGTTTGTCCACTGCTGGTCCTGCGATCGCACGTTCTGGAAGAATCAGGCGGACGCGTTTGCAGACCGGTATCGCGTTGTGACGATGGACCTCGCCGGTCACGGCGAATCCGGCAAGAACCGGAAAAACTGGACCGTGGCTGGTTTGGGCGATGATGTCCGGCTGGTCGCCGAAAAGCTCGAGCTCAAGCGGATCATCCTCGTCGGCCACTCGATGGGCGGACCGGTTGCGCTCGAGGCGGCGCGGTTGCTGCGCGGCCGGGTCCTTGGCGTAATAGCGGTGGATACGCTGCAGGACGTCGAGATCAAGATCCCGCCCCAGGTAGTGCAATCCATGGTCGAGAAGTTGAAGCCCGACTTCCCCAACGCCGTGAAGGGCTTCATGGGTTCCATGTTCGATAAGAAATCGGATCCGGCCGTCCGCGAGTGGGTGGAGAAGAAGGCCGCGGTCGCGGATCCGGCGGTCGCGGTGGCGCTCATTCTGGACTTCCAGAACGTCGATTTCAAAAAGTTGTTCGCCGCCGCCGGGGTTCCGATCCGCGGAATCAACGCCAAGCCGCCGATGGCCCCCGAAACGAACTTGGAGGCGAATCGCAAGTTCGCCGACTTCGACGCCGTTCTGATGGACGATGTCGGCCATTTCGTGCAGCTCGAGCGGCCGGTGGAGTTCAACGAACACCTGGCCAAGTTCGCGGCGGCGCTCGCCAAGTAGAGCTGCCGAATTGGCGCGTATGGATTGGGCGGTCCGGCGGCGGCTGATGGTGGAGCGGCAGCTTCGCGCGCGGGGCATCCGCGACGAGCGGGTGCTGGCGGCGATGCGGGAGATTCCGCGCCATGAGTTTGTTCCGGAGGGCGAGCGCCGCTCGAGCTATGACGACCAGCCGGGTGCCATCGGGTATGGGCAAACCATCTCGCAGCCGTACATGACTGCGCTCATGGTCCAATGCCTCGAGCTCTGCGAAACCGATACGGTGCTGGAGGTGGGCGGCGGCTGCGGGTATCACGCCGCGGTGTTGGCCGCGGTCGCCGCCCGCGTGATCACGCTCGAGCTTGTTCCTGAGCTGGCGCAGATGGCGCGGCTCAACCTGGAGCGAACCGGGCGCGCGGAGAACGTTCAAGTGGTCAACGCCGACGGATCGCTCGGGTATCCGGAGTCGAGCCCGTACGACGCGATCTCGGTAGCCGCGGCGGCCGAGGAGATTCCGCCCGCGCTTATCGGGCAACTGAAGGAGGGCGGGCGGATGGTCATGCCCGTCGGACCGGCGCTGGATCAAGAGCTGCTTGTATTGCACAAGTCGGGCGGAAAAGTGACCTCCACGGTGGCGGCGTATTGCCGGTTCGTCCCGCTGCGGGAAGGCGCGCCGCCGGAGCTAGACTGAGATCATGCGTCTGCGGGCCGCCCAGGGAAAACTCAAAATAGAGCACAGCATCATCGACGGCCTGCGGGAGGCGCTGGAAAGGCTGCTGGCGGAGAACCCCGAGATCCGCTCGATAATACCCGGTGTGATCCGGCCCGTGCGCGACGCGCGGGGGAAGATCCGGGTGCGCGTGACTGTGCCGACTGCGAATGGCTGGAAGGCGATCGCGCTCAGCGCCGGCGCGCGCCAGGAGCTATTCATTAGTACGACGCTTGACAGGGAGCGGCTCGATCGGGTCATCGGCCGAGCGCTGGCCGCCCTCTAACGGGCGCGAGCCAGGAGAGAGACTCATCTCAACCGTGGAGCGCCCGAAGCTGGAAACAAGCAGACGGTAGTGCA
>Ga0062382_10000161_pt1 | contig 14926 bp, 14 predicted proteins | sample DOMMetBare2Fresh_FD_59507 | JGI IMG/M metagenome (GOLD analysis project Ga0062382, IMG submission 59507) | Wetland sediment microbial communities from St. Louis River estuary, USA, under dissolved organic matter induced mercury methylation -... | ecosystem: Environmental > Aquatic > Freshwater... | reverse complement strand
TCGCGCGCAGCCCTGGTGCGTATGGCACCAGTGGCGCGACCTCATCTCTGATGAGCGCGTCCCAGTCCATGTCGTGTGCCCCTCCCGCAGATTCCGGCGCGCAAGCGCCTCCGTCCACAGATTGTCGCACAGCCGACACGTGCACGACCTAGACCTGGCAGAACTCCTCAAGCATGCCGTGACCGTCGATGATCGTGAGCCTGGCCACCTGCGCGTTGATCACGTGGAACGACCACATATCGGACGCTGTAAGTCCCATCACGTGCACGAGCGCCGCCCTGAAAGGGCCGCCATGGGTGACGACCGCATGACGACCGCCCAGCGAATCCAGCTCCTCGATGAAGGCGGCCACGCGCACCTGCACGCTCGAGCGGGACTCTCCACCCGGTGCGACGGGATTGGAGCCACACGTGTAGTCGAACTCGATACCGGCCGCGCTGACCTCTTCGAACGTCATGCCTTCAGCGGCACCGAAGTCGATCTCGATGACCCTGTCGTCAACCCTTGGCTCGAGGTTCAGCAGATGGGCGGCTTCGCGAGCGAGCGTGAGCGCCCGAGGAAGTGGACTGGACCAAATGGCGTCAGGCCGAAACGCCAGAATTCGCCGTGCGACGTGATCAAGCTGCCGAAGACCGTTGGGGGTGTAGGGAGCGTTCCCGCGGCCGATGAAGCGACCATCGACGTTGGCGAGGGTCTCGGGGTGACGGACCAGGAGTATCTCAGTGGACGCGTTCACGTCAGGTCAGCACCGCCAGGACGGCTGCAACGATGAGGAGGAGGACCTGGGTGACCAGCACCGATGCTCCCATGACATCGCCGGTCACGCCCCCCATGCGCAGCGAGATGAGATGGGGCACCGCCAGGGCGAGGAACGCGCCCAACGCGCAGAGCGCAGCGCCGGCCACGCCCGCCGCGAGCCACCCGAACGTGCCGGTCAGCACGAGCGTCGCGAGTACCGTCAGCAGTGCCATGAGTGACGGACGGCCCATCACCGATCGTCCCAGCCCCCCGGTGCGAGCCGGGCGTCCCAGCCATGCCGCACAGGTCGCCGCCGTACGCGCAAGTGCGGGTATCACCAGCAATGCGATGGCCATCCGCGTCTGCAACACCATCGATACGGCCAGCACCTGTAACAGCGTCGCGAACACGAGTGCAGTCGCACCGAAGGCGCCGGTCGCAGAGTCCTTCATGATCTCGAGCCTGCGCTCAACCGTTGCTCCCCCCCACCACGCGTCGGCGCAGTCGGCAAGCCCGTCGTAGTGCAGCAGGCGCGTCAGGAGCGCTTCACCCAGTACCAGCAGGCAGGCAATCAGCAGGTAGAGCCGCGGCGTTGTCTGCCACGCCTGAATGAGGCGCGTCGCACCGTACAACACGGCGCCGATCGCCAGCCCAACCGCCGGAAACCACGCCGCCGCCTGGCTGTGCTCGCCATCGGGACCGCAGCGGCCGGTAGGCATCACCGTGAGCAACGAGAGTGCTGCACCGGCGTCCCTCAGTGGCTTGGGGCAGTTCACGGCGTCAGCTCTCCGAACCGCTGACGCCGGCCTCGGCGAACGTCGCCATCCCTGAGAGCATCCGGCACGCGGCATCTATGATCCCGAACGCCAACGCGGCGCCGGTGCCCTCGCCCAGCCGCATATCCAGCGTCAGCACCGGCTCGAGCCCCAGTGCCCGCAACACCACAGCGTGGCCGGGCTCTGCGGAGAGATGGCTGGGCACGAGGTAGTCCCTGACGTCGGGGCACAGTGCGACCGCTGCCAGAGCCGCCGAACCCGAGATGAAGCCGTCCACGACCACGGCGACGCTCTCCTGAGCACCGCCCAGCATGACTCCCGCGAGCGCGGCGATCTCGAGCCCGCCGACAGCGGCGATGACACCCAGCGCATCCAGACGCTCGACATCGTTGACGATGAGTGCACGCCGCACCACCTCGGCCTTGTGCGCGACCCCGGCATCATCGAGTCCGGTCCCGCGCCCCACGACCGTCTCGGGCTCCGATGCGGTGAACACCGCCGTCAGTGCCGCCGCTGCGGTGGAGTTGCCGATACCCATCTCGCCTGTACCGATGAGCGCGTAGCCGGTCTGGGCGAGCTCGCGTCCCGCCTCGACGCCGACCAGCACCGCCTGTGCGCACTCCTCGCGGGTCATCGCCGCGCCCAGCGCCATGTTGCGCGTGCCTGCCGCCACGCGACGATGCTCGATACCGGACAGGTCCGAGAGATCGCGCGCGACTCCCACATCGTAGACGAGGACATCGGCGCCCACGCTGGCCGCCAGCTGGTTGATGGCCGCGCCACCGGCAACGAAGTTGGCCACCATCTGCCATGTCACGTCCTGCGGGAAGGGGGACACGCCTTCAGCGACAACGCCGTGGTCTCCGGCGGCGAGCACGATCGCCTTCCGGCTCACATCGGGGTGGTCGGAGCGCTGGATACGTCCCAGGCGTGCAGCGATCTCCTCCAGGCGGCCGAGGGATCCCGGCGGCTTCGTGAGCGAGTCAAGGCGGTCGAAGGCCGCCTGTTCGGCAGCGGGATCAGTGGGCGTCACGCTCGCGATGACGAACGCCAGCTGTTCCTCGAACGTGTCGAATGCTTCCTGCGACATAGGTTCTCCTTGACTGGTCGGGTTAGTCGGTTGGCCACGGTACGCCTGTGGAACAGGTCGTCAGATCGACCATTCGGCCAGCAACACACAGGTAAGCGGCGTCGGCATCTGCCACGAGCCGTCGGTTGGCGGACCCCAACAGGTCCCTGAACAGCCGCCCGCTCGCGTAGGTGGGTACCACGCCATCCCCCACCTCATTGGTGACGATGATCGTGTCACCGGGCCGTGCGCACAATGCGGAGATCACCACACCGAAGCGTGCCGCCACCGCGTCCTCGAAGCCATCGGGCAGACGATCCGCTGCGGCGGCGCTGATGTCTGCCGCCGCGCACTCTCGATACGCCTCCTCCATCACTCGTCCCAGAAGCGTGCCCACGCAGTCAAGCAGCACAAAGGCGTCATCGGGTACCCGTGTGAGCCACGAAGACGAGTCGCTGGCCTCGATCGTGATGAAGCCGTCCGGTCGATCAGCACGATGCCGCGCGATGCGTGCGGAGAACTCGGCGTCGGCCTCGTCCTCACGGCCGAACACGACGACGTGAACGGCGTGGCCCTGGGCTGCGCGCGACCGTGCGAGTTCAGTGGCCGCAGCGCTCTTGCCACTGCGAGCTCCGCCCGTGAACACGATTCGCGTCACTTGTCACCAGCCGCGGCATCCGCGACAGCTGCTCGCAGCCGTAGGATCTCGGCGGCGTCCAGGTAGCGCCACTCGCCCGGCCCGAGCTTGCCCAGGTCGACCGGGCCGAACGACACACGCTCAAGCTCCAGGACCGGATGGCCCACTGCCGAGAACATGCGCCGGACCTGCCGCTTTCTGCCCTCTCGGATGGTGATCTCCATGAGCGTGCGCGGGCCCACGTGCTCGACCGTGCGGACGATGGCCGGGGCGGTGAGTCCGTCATCGAGCTCAACGCCGTTGCGCAGAGTCCTCACCGAGGCGACATCGGGTTTGCGGTCCACCAGAACCCGATACGTCTTGGCGACCTTCCACCGGGGATGAAGCAGGCGGTGTGCGAGCTCGCCATCGGTCGAGAACAGGAGGAGGCCGGTGGTGTCGTAGTCGAGTCTGCCCACCGGGAAGAGGCCGGGGTGCTCGGCAACCGGAACGAGACTCGCCACCGTCGTTCGGCCCTCCGGATCCTTCATGGTGGTCATGACGCGGGCCGGCTTGTTCAGCGCGAGGTAGACGGGGGCATCGGCGAGTCGCACCTCGACGCCGTCCACGTCGACGCGATCGGTGAGCGGGTCGACCTTGGCACCCAGCTCGGTGACGATGTGTCCGTTGACGCAGACGCGTCCGGCGGTCATGAGATCCTCGCTACCACGACGTGATGCGACCCCCGCACGAGCGAGGAACTTCTGCACGCGCATGGGGACGAGGCGCTCCGGCTGGACGGCGGATGAACGCCCCGCCTCCCGCTGGTCGCTGTCCGGGGGCTGAACCATCCGTCAGTCGACCATGGCGATCTCGTCGTCTGAGTCGTCATCGGAGTCCACCGACATGGGACCCTCGGTGGCCGAAAGCCGGTCACGGATCGCGCGCTCCGTGTCTGCGTCAGGCGCGAACTCCGCCAGTGGCGGGAGTTCATCGAGGTCCTTCAAGCCGAACTTCTCCAGAAACGTCCGTGTGGTGCTGTAGAGGATGGCGTTGCCCTGGTTCTTGTCGCGCCCAGCCTCGCGAACGAGGCCCTTCTCCATGAGCGACGCGACCACGCCTTCAGAGTTGACGCCGCGCACCGCGTTGACGCCCGCACGGGTGACCGGCTGGTGGTAGGCGATGACCGCGAGCGCTTCGAGTGCCGCCTGTGAAAGCCGGCGCGTGTCCCAGGACAGCACGTACTGCTCGATCACGTCGTGGTGCGCGGGATGCGAGTAGAGCCGCCAGCCGCCAGCCACCTCGCGGAGCTGGAAGCCGCGTTCGGTCTCCCGGTAGTCCTGGGCGAGTTCGACGAGCGTCGTCTCGACCTCACCGGGTGTGGCCTCGAGCACGCGCGCCAGACGAGCCGCACTGACCGGCTCGTCGCTCACGAACAGCAGGGCCTCGACCGCTCCGCGGATCGAAGGGGCTTCACTCATCGAAATCCTCCTCATGCGCGCCGCGCAGGGCGGCCTCTTCTTCCGAAAGATGGGTGATGACGATCTCACCGAACAGCCGGTCCTGAGACACGTCGACCAGTCCGCGCTTGTACAGCTCCAGTACGGCGAGGAACGTCACCACCACGATCTCGGGCGAGGCATCCTCCCCCACGAGTTCAGAGAAGGCGGCACGCCCGGCACGCGAGACCTGGCGCCGAACGCTTTCGGCGTGGAGCTCAAGCGATATGGGCATCGAGGCGACGTGTTCAGCCTCAAGCAGGAAGACCTCGCGCTTGTGCTCCAGGTCTGCGCAGATGACCGCGAGCGCGTGCAGTGTGAGGCCCTCGAGGTAGTCCGGCATGAGCCCCAGGAACTGCGGCTCGATGCCCGCCTGACGCGGGTGCTGCCGTGCCTCGTTCTCCATGCGCTGCGACAGCTCCAGTGAGGCGTTCTTGAACTGCTTGTAGGCGACAAGCCTTGCGACGAGGATGTCGCGCGCCTCAGCCGGGCTCAGGTCGTCGAGGTCATCGCCGATGTAGACGTCAGCTGAGGGCAGCAGTGCCGCGGCCTTGATCTCCAGTAGTGTCGCGGCGAGCAGCAGGAACTCGCTGGCGACATCCAGGTCGAGGTCCCGCATGCGATCGATGTGCTCGAGGTACTGATCAGCGACACCGCTGACGTTGATGGCGCCGACATCGAGCTTCTGGCGGCTCACCAGGTGGAGCAGCAGGTCGAACGGACCCTCGAAGACGTCGGTCTTGACCGTGTATCCCACGAGCGCGTCCTACTCCGCGTCGAGGAACGACGGATGTGATTCGGTGTCGACGGCCGAAGCATCGCGCTTCTCGATGCCGGCGGAACGCGCCGTGCGAGGATCGAGCCCCATGAGCTCGCGGCAGGTGGCGACCACGTCAGTCGCCACGGGGCGGACCTTGGCGGCCCCTGCCGAGAGCACGTCTGCAGCGAAACCGGGAATGAGGGCGAGCTCAGCACGCCGGCGGGTGAATTCCGCGAGGTAGTCGACGAGGTCATCAGCGAGCTTGCGCTTGTGCGCGACGCAGCCGCATTCGGCGGTTCGGCAGCACCGGTCCCATTCGGCGATCTCGCCTGAATCAGCGATGAGCTTGTGGACCTGGTGCAACGGGCAGATGTCAGGGTCGCCCGGATCGGTCTTGAGCTTGCGGGCGGGGTCGGTCATGAACGACATCACCTTGGTGCGCACATCCTCGGGTGTGTCCGAGATGTAGATGGAGTTGCCGTAGCTCTTGCTCATCTTGCGCCCGTCGGTGCCCGGCACGCGCGCACCCTCCTTGGCGATGATGGCCTGCGGCTCGACCAGGTAGTCGCCATAGGTGTGGTTGAACCGCCGAACGATCTCGCGGGTGAGCTCAAGGTGAGGGAGCTGATCCTCGCCCACCGGAACCGCATCGGCGAGCACGATGGCGATGTCGGCGGCCTGAAGCGCGGGATAGAGGAAGAAGCCGACGTTGCCCAGGTCCTTCGCGGTGATCTGCGCCCGCTGCTCCTTGTAGCTGGGAGTGCGCTCGAGCCACGGCATGGGAAGCACCATGCTGAAGAAGAGCATCAGCTCGGCGACTTCAGGAACGTCACTCTGGCGATAGATGGTGCAGACGTCAGGATCGAGCCCGGCGGCACACCAGTCCAGCACCATCTCCTCGGTTGACTGCGCGATGGCGCCGGGATCAGCCCAGTCGCTGGTCAGCGCGTGATAGTCGGCGATGAAGTAGTAGGCGTCGTAGTCATGCTGCATCTCGAGCATGTTCTGCAGATTGCCGAACCAGTGTCCGATGTGGAGCTTGCCGGTGGGTCGGTATCCGGTGAGGGTGCGCTTCTTGGTCACGCAGAAGTCCTCTCGCGAAGGTCGGTGTGACATCAGATTGTAGCGCAGCGATCGCCTCACAACGCTGCGAGGGCGCACCCGCGGGAATGCTGCCGTCAGGTCAGAGTGCCAGGCCGGTGAACAGCGCCAGGAGCGGGTCGACCGTCACGCTGAAGTACGCACCGATGGGATCGACTCCGGTCAGCTTCGGGACGATCCACAGGACGACGAACAGGATCATGAAGCCGTACTGCTCCCACTTCACGTAGACATTCATGGCCCTGTCCGAGAGGAACAACGGCAGCACGCGCGATCCATCCAGCGGTGGCAGCGGGATGAGGTTGAACATCATCAGCGACAGGTTCATCAGCGTGAAGTAGTACAGGCCCAGAGTGAGCAGTGCCCCCACCTGTGCACTGGCGACACCCGTACCGAACAGGATGCGTACCGCCACGCCGGAGAACGCAGCCAGCAACAGGTTGGTCACCGGCCCGGCGATCCCCGTCAGGAACATGCCCTTGCGCGGGTTGCGGAAGCGGTTCGGATTGACCGGTACCGGCTTGGCATAACCGAATCCGAATCCGAAGAGCGCGACCATGAGCAGTGGCAGCAGGATGGTGCCCCACAGGTCGATGTGCTTGATTGGGTTGAGGGTGAGCCTGCCGCGATCTTTGGCGGTCGTATCCCCCATGAGGTAGGCGACGTAGCCGTGCGACACCTCGTGAAGGACGATCGCAGGCAGGAGAAGCACGAAGGAGATGAGCCGAATACCGATGTCACTCAAGGTCAGGAGCCGTCCTTCCGGGGTGGCAGCAGTCCCTCATCGAGGGCACGTCGCCGCAGGTTCGCGAGTTCGGCTTCACGCCCGACCACCCGCCCGTCGAGTACGTCGTCGAGACACCGCGCGAGTATAGCCGAGAAGGCGGCGCCCGGCCGTGCACCCATCGCGATGAGATCCTCGCCGGACACGGATGGCCGGATACTGAGGAGATCGTGGACGAAGTGCTCGATCCTACCGCGCGTGATCTCGTCCCCGAGTGCCCACAGACAGACCAAGGCTGCGGGTTGGGCGTCGATGAGCAGGTGGTACAGCCGCACATCACGCAGGGGTCTCATGGAGCGCAGCACGGCCATCTGCGCTTGCGCAGCGATGACACTGCGAACGGCGGCCGCGTGTGCGCGACCGATGCGTACGTGCCGGATCCAGCGCTCCCCCTCTGCGACAGTCGACTGCGCCGCGAGGGCAGCCAGGAACACAGAGCGCCGAGACGCACCACGCAGCCCCAGTGCCTGCAACCGACGCAACGCCTCCAGGACGTCTTCGGCCAGCGTGACGGCACGGGGGGCGGATACTCCGGCCGGCAGGACTGCCGAAAGCGCGCCCAGCGCCTGGAGCCGGCCCAACACCCTCCCGGGCTCGTCCTCGTCCAGGATGTCGAGCAGCTCCTCGCGCAGGCGCGCACCGGAGACTTCGGCGAGCAGATCCATCTCCGCGGCTTGGGCCGCCAGCTGCAGTGCGTGCGGGTCGAGTTCGAAACCGTAACGGACCTCGAATCGCGCAGCACGCATCAGCCGGGTCGGGTCGTCGACGAACGACAGCGCGTGCAACACTCTCAGGCGGCCTGCGTGCAGGTCCGCAAGGCCGCCGAACGGGTCAGAGATCGTGCCGAATCCACCGGGTGCCAGACTCGCGGCCATCGCGTTGATGGTGAAGTCGCGCCGAAAGAGATCCTGGCGAAGGGAAGAGAGCTCGACCGTGGGCAGTGCACCCGGGCGCGTGTAGTACTCCGCTCGGCTGCTGGCCACGTCGATGTGCAGATCCCTGGACACGACGATCACAGCCGTTCCGAAGCGCCGGTGTGCGGTGACGCGGGCCCCGAGGCGTGATCCGACCGCCTCGGCGAAGACGATCCCGTCGCCCTCAACCACCACGTCGATGTCGAGATTGGCCCTCCCCAGGATCATGTCGCGCACGAATCCGCCCACCACATGGGCGCGCACGTTGAGTGATTCCGCGATGGCGCCCATGAGGTGAAGGGCGGCCCGCGCATCCGACGGCAGCAACTCCTCCACACCTCGCAGGAACGCGGTGCGGTCCTCGTGGTGGCCACCCGAGACCGGAGCACCCAGGTAGCCGGACCCGTGCCGCGCGCGCAGTACGTCCTTGCGGGTGACGATCCCGATGATGCACCGGCCCTCAACGACGGGTACGCGACCGATGCCCCTGGTGCCCAGGATGCTCTCAAGGTCCGAAAGTCCCGCATCCCGCTCGACGGTGACCACGTCGCGACGCATGAAGCCCTTCACGGGCGCGTGCCCCAGACCGTGTCGCATTGCCTTGTCAACGTCCTTGCGGGTGACGAGCCCGACCAGCACGCCGCCCTCCACCACCGGCATGCCACCATGGCCCCAGCGCGACAACACGGCCGCCGCCTGCTCCATCGTCACGGCAGGCTCGATGGTGCGCACGGGTGCGCTCATGAGTTGACCCGCATTGACCGGAGGCCGCACCGTCGCCGACAGCGCCGAATGAACGCGCTCAAGCGCCGCTTCCATGCTCACGTCACGAAAGCCTGCCGAAGCGGCCTGCGCATGCCCACCGCCACCCACGAGTGCCAGTGCAGCACCCACGTCGACTTCGGCCACACGGGACCGCGCCACGACCTGCGTTCTGCCGGGCATCGCGATGACACCGATGGCGACGCGATAGCCCATCTCCTCGACGACGTAGTGGGTCAGGACACTGGCCGAATCGACGTACTCGGGTGCGACCGCGGTGCCCACGGCGATTCGCTGTCCGTTGACGTCCCACACCTCGATGGACGACTCGATCTGCGACAGGAGCGCCCGCTGCGCCGGGCTGAGTGCGCGGTTCAGATACTGGTTCAGCACCTCCATGTCGGCGCCGGACTCCATCAGCCACGCGACCGCCTCGGCGTCCAAGGCGGTCGTCGTGGGATAGGTGAGCGAACCGGTATCTTCGTGGATGCCGAGGAGATAGAGTGAGGCCTCCAGGGGCGATGGTGCCATTCCCGCGCGGCGCAGCTCATGGACGAGGATGCTCGTGGTCGCACCCACATCAAGACTCCGGTCGTCCGCCCCGGTCACGTCACCCTCCTGCGGCGGGTGATGGTCGTAAACGACCACGCACACGCCGGGCCGCGTCACGACTTCGGCGAGCTCCCCGATCCGGTCGGGGTCGCGCGTATCCACCATGACCACATCCGTGACACCGTCCAGATCGAGCGACTTGAGGTCCGCGAACGGCAGTAGGTCCTCGTGCAGGTTGTGAAACGACCTGACGTTGGCGTTCTGGGAACCCAGATAGACCGCGGTCGCGTCGCCGAACAGACGCGCGGCCGCGACGGAAGAGGCGTATGCATCGAAGTCCGGGTTGGCGTGACCGACGACGAGTCGCATGGCGCGACCCTACTCCGCGATCAGGAGGGCGCGTGCGGCCACCGGCACATCAGTGAGCCGAATCGCCGAAGCGACCTTCGCAGCAGCTTCGACCACGGCAGATTCCCGGGACCCATGGATGGTCGCGATGATCGACCCGGGCGACACCGCATCCCCCACTCGCACCGCCAGGACGAGTCCCGCAGCCGGGTCGATGGCATCCTCGAGCGTCAGACGTCCTGCACCGGTACCGGCCGCAGCTCTGCCCACCTCTTCGGCGTCGATTGAGGCCACGTACCCTCCGGTGACGGCACGAACCTCGTGGATCAGCGTGGCTTGTGGAAGCAGCGAAGTGTCGTCGGCTATCGCCGGGTCACCGCCTTGTGCTGCGACCCACTCCTTGAACTTGCGCAGCGCGGCGCCCGACGCGATGGCTTCGCTCGCCAGGGCGCGAGCCTCGTCGGTGTCACGGGTGACGCCGCCGGCGATGAGCATCTTGGCCGCGAAGATCAGACACAACTCCGTCAGGGCTTCGGGGCCGGCCCCGCGCAGCACCTGTATGGCCTCCTCGACCTCAAGCGCGTTCCCGACCGCCATCCCAAGCGGCTGGTCCATGTCGGTCAAGACGCACTCGACGTGTCGACCCAGCGCCTCGCCCACCCGCACCAGTTCCGCCGAAAGCCGACGTGCCTCTTCGACGGTCTTCATGAACGCGCCCGAACCAACTTTGACGTCCAGCACGATCGCGTCTGCGCCGCCAGCGATCTTCTTGCTGATGATGGAGCCCACGATGAGCGGGATGCTGGGAACCGTCGCCGTGACGTCACGGAGCGCATACATGCGCTTGTCGGCCGGATCGACGTCGGGCGTCTGTGCGATGACTGCGACACCGATGTCACGCACCTGACGAGTGAACTCCTCTGGCGTCAGTTCGACGCGGAAGCCGGGAATCGACTCGAGCTTGTCCAGCGTGCCGCCGGTATGACCGAGCCCGCGACCGCTCATCTTGGCCACCGGCACGCCACAGGCAGCGACGAGCGGCGCAAGCACCAAGGTGGTCGTGTCGGCGACACCACCGGTCGAGTGCTTGTCTACCTTTCGGCCGGGAATCGAGCTGAGGTCGACCACGCGACCGGAACGAACCATCGCGTCGGTCAGAGCGACTGTCTCGGCGCCGTTCAGGCCGTTGAGGAAGGCGGCCATCAGCCATGCGCTCATCTGGTAGTCAGGGACCTCGCCGCGGGCGTAGTCCAAGACGATGCAGTCCATCTCCTCGACGGTGTGCGCGAACCCGTCACGCTTACGCTCTATGAGGTGTTCGAACGTCACGACGAACCCACGTCATGCAGGAAGCTGGTCCCGCGACCGCAGGCTCCGGACATGCCGTAGAAGTCGAGCACGGTCTCACCGATGTCGGCGAAGGTCGAGCGGATGCCCAGGTCCTTCCCGCCCGCTGCGCCCTTCCTCCAGGCCACGAGCGGCGTGTACTCGCGCGAGTGGTCTGTGGAGGGAGTGGTCGGGTCGCACCCGTGGTCGGCGGTGACGATGAGCAGATCCCCGTCGATCATCGCCGCCGCGAGGTCCGGAATGCGGGCATCGACGGCCTCGAGTCCTCGTGCATAGCCTGCGACGTCGTTGCGGTGGCCCCAGATCATGTCGAAGTCCACCAGATTCGCGAAGACGAAGCCATTGTCGGTGTCATCGGCCACACGCCGAACCAGGTTGTCGAAGCCGTGCATGTTGTCTTCCGAATGAGGTGATTCACAGATGCCCCGCCATGCGAAGATCTCGCCGATCTTGCCGATCCCGTAGCTCTTCACACCGCCCTGCGCCAGCAGATCCAGGACGGTTAGCTCCGGCGGTTCAAGGGCGAAGTCTCGCCGGCGATGCGTGCGCGTGTAGGCACCAGAAGCATCCGGTCCCACGAACGGCCTCGCGATGATCCGGCCGACCGCGTGTTCACCCACGCAGACCCGCTCACGCGCGATGGCGCATATCCGGTACAAGCGATCGATGGGAATGACACTCTCGTGAGCGGCGATCTGAAACACACTGTCGGCACTGGTGTAGACGATGGGCTTGCCGGTCGCGACATGTTCGTCACCCAGCTCCTGGATGATGACCGTTCCGCTCGCCGCGTAGTTGCCCAACCAGCCCTCGCCCGTCTCACGCGTGAACAGGTCTAGCAGGTCCCCAGGGAAGCCATCCGGATACGTGGGGAACGCGGTCGTGACCCGCATGCCCATCATCTCCCAGTGGCCCGTGGTCGTGTCCTTGCCCGCGCTGGCCTCGGCGTTCTTCCCCCAACATCCGTTGGCATCAGCACGCGGCGGCACACCGGCGATCTCGATCACGTTTCCCAGGCCCATGGCACCGAAGTTCGGCAGAGAGAGTCCTCCGACGGCGCGCGCCACGTTCCCAAGCGTGTTGGATCCCACGTCCCCGTAGTCCGCGGCGTCGGGCAACTCGCCGGCACCCACTGAGTCCAGAACCAGCACTATCGCACGTGGTGACCTACCCATTCAGATCACCACCCGATCGATCTCTTCAAGACTGGTCAGACCCTGAGCGACCTTGTCCAGGGCATCCCGCCGCATGGAACGCATCCCGCCGGCGACGGCCGCCCGATGGAGCTCCTCGGCTGAGGCCTGATGCACATAGAGCGAGGCGAGCTTCTCGGTGAACTCCATCACCTCGAATACGCCCACGCGGCCCGAGTAGCCGGTCTGCCGGCAGTTCGGGCAGCCCACGGCGCGGTACGGCTTGAAGAACTCAACCTCGACCTCGGTGAAGCCCGCAAGGATGAGCTGGTCCTTGGGCACGTCGTGTGCCTGCTTGCAGTCGGGGCACAGTCTGCGAACCAGGCGCTGAGCAACGGCGCCCAAGAGCCCGGACGATGTGATGTAGGACGGCACGCCCATGTCGGTCAGGCGAGTGAGTGCGGACGGTGCATCGTTGGTGTGTATCGAACTCAAGACCAGATGCCCGGTGAGCGCCGAGCGCACCGCGATCTCGGCGGTCTCGGGGTCACGGACCTCACCGACCATCACCACATCGGGGTCGGAGCGCAGAATCGTGCGAAGCCCTGCCGAAAACGTCAGTCCAACGCGAGGATTGACCGCGACCTGCGTCACGCCGCTCATGTTGTACTCGACCGGGTCTTCGATGGTGATGATCTCTCGGCTTGAGTCGTTCAGCACGCTCAAGAGGCCGTAGAGAGTCGTCGATTTGCCCGATCCTGTCGGGCCACAGACGAACACGGCACCGTACGGCTTGTGCAACATCCTCATGAGCCGAGAGTGGTCCGAGACGGCCATGCCCAACTCCTCAACCGGCCGAAACGCCACCTCGCTGTCAAGAATGCGAAGCGTGATCGCCTCGCCTTTCGGTGTGGGGAGTGTCGCAACGCGAAGGTCGAGGTTCCGGTCGGCCACCCGTACACCGATGCGACCGTCTTGCGGGCGGCGCCTCTCGGTGATGTCCATCTCCGCCATGACCTTGATCCGCGAAAGGAGCTCGGACTGCGAGGCCTTGGGCAGGACCGTCGCTTCGCGCAGCACGCCATCGATGCGGTAACGCACGCGGATGTTGTTGTCGGACGGCTGGAAGTGAATGTCGCTCACCTTGCTCAGGACCGCCTCCCGGATGATCTGGTTGATCATCCGCACGACCGCGACTCCTGAATCCGCGTCGTCCTGGGCGGGCTCCGCCTCGAGGACCACTGACTCCTTGTTCAGCGACAGCTCCTGCAGCGCATCCGCGCCTTCAACGAACTTCTCGATCGCCAGATGGACCTGCGTCTCAGAGGCGACGACCGGAATGACCGTGAGCCCGGTCATGAGCTCCACTTCGTCGATGGCCTCGACGTCCAACGGGTTGGCCATGGCAAGTGTGACCGTACGGTCGGTGAGTGCGATGGGCACGATGCCGCGTCTGCGCGCCATGCGCGGAGGCAGCAGTGCCGCGGCGCCGTGGTCAATGCTGACGGCAGCGAGGTTGACGTGCTCGTAGCCCTTCTGCCCGGCGAGCGCGCGGGCGAGGTCATCCTCGCTCATCACCAGCTCGTGCACGAGCACCTCTCCGAGCCTGCCTCCGCTGCGCTCCTGGATGGCCAGCGCCTGTTCAAGCTGTTCTTCGGTGATGAGCCCGGCGCGAACCAACAGGTCACCAAGCCGCTCGGTAGAGTAGGACACGAACACCCCTTCGGTGGAGTCGAATCACGAACCGTCTTGCAGGACTATTCCCGTGAGCGCAGGAGAGAGAGCAGCCACTCGACTCCAAGCAGGATGGCGATGGAGAGCGCTGAGTTGACGTCGAACACTCCCCCATACGGCGTCTTGAGTGATTCGATCCCCAGAGGAAAGGTCACATATCCGGACAGTACGGCAATCCCCTTGCCCCATTCCTGCGAAGCAAGTTGGCCGAAGAACAGGACCACGAGGCGGATCGTGAGCAGAATCGCCAGGGCGACAAGGACGTCCATGATGATGGTGATGACTGTGCGGGTAGCCTTGCCGGGCACGTGAACCTCCAGAGACGGAAATCAATCCCCACTGATTATGGAGGTCATGGGCGACGATTGCCAGACGATTGAGAGGCTACCGCAGCGAATCAGAGACGATGCGCGAGAGCATCTTGGAGGCGACTTCGCCGGCGTCGGGTACGGTGCCCGAGAGTCTGGCCCGCGCTTCTTCCACCCGGTCAGGGCGTGTGTCGGGCGCTGCGCTAGCAGCTTCGCATGCACGAGCGATGACATCGGAGGGAACGTGGCACTCGATGGGGCCTGAGGCGCCGTGGCTGGTTCGAAGGTATACGGCGGCTGCATGGGCCTGTTCGTCTGAGATGATCATGCAAGACGTATCGGCTGTCCCGCGCCCCGACTTGACACCCGGGCATGAGGAGGTTCGATGTGCATGTGACTCTGGTCACATGGCCCAACAAAAGGGAGAGCCCCAAGGCCGGCACCTTGAGGCTCAGGGGTAAGGGGTTGCATTCGCATGCAACTCT
>Ga0062382_10000154_pt1 | contig 15141 bp, 14 predicted proteins | sample DOMMetBare2Fresh_FD_59507 | JGI IMG/M metagenome (GOLD analysis project Ga0062382, IMG submission 59507) | Wetland sediment microbial communities from St. Louis River estuary, USA, under dissolved organic matter induced mercury methylation -... | ecosystem: Environmental > Aquatic > Freshwater... | reverse complement strand
TACATACGCCCCCTGTCTGGGTCAGCATCGCCTCCGATTTCGGCTTTTTCGGGAACTGCCTTCTCATTGCCAGCCGGAAGCCCGACGCAGACCACGTTGCGGGACCTCACGCCTGGATGACGCTCGACCGCTACGTCCGCGAGGGCAAAAAAGGGGATCCTGTTTCTCGTGCCGGCTGCGGCCTGGCTGTCACACCAGCCCGAACTCCTGGCCCACCGTGCGAAGCGCAATCCGCTCCGGCTCCTTAGCGGCGGATTCCGAGAGCCGCTCAATCGGCTCCAGGACCGGCTCGCGGCCCAACGGAAATGTCTGGTGGTGTATGGGCAGGATGTAGTCCGCGCCCGCGTCGTTGGCCATCTGCCAGGCCTGCTCCGGCGTGCAGTGAAACCGGATCCACGGATTGTACGATCCGATCGGCATCAGCGCGAGGTCGAACCGCCTCGAGCTGTGCAGTTTTCGGAAGGCCCCCGTCAGCGCCGTATCGCCCGCAAACAGAACCCGGTGGCGCCCCGTCTCGATCACGTATCCGTTGTAGCCCCGGTACGAATCGCTGCGCATTCGCGCGCCCCAATGATTCGTCTGGAACGCTCTCACCGTCGCTGGTCCCACTCGCCGCGTCTCGCCCCATCCCGCTTCCTGCACCTGGCGATAGCGGTCGCAACGGAGCAGATCGCTGGTACGGGCTGCCGTCACCACTGCCGTGCGCTTGTTCTCGAGCGCCCGGAGCGAAGGCAAATCCATGTGATCCAGATGCGCGTGCGACAGCAGCACCAGGTCAATCGGCGGCAGCGTTTCTGGCGCAAGCGGCGGCGCCACCAGACGCTTCAGCCCCAGGGTCACTGGCCCCAGCCGGAGCCCCGCCCGATCGCTGAAAACCGGGTCGGTGAGGATCGTGAAGCCGTCGATCTTGAGCAGTACGGTACTATGCCCCAGCCAAGCGGCGTGCAGCCCTTGCTCAGGCCACTCCTCCGGGTGTGGTAGCACGGACGGGGGCATGATCGGCCGCCTCAGGTCCCTCGCGTATTGTTTCCAAAAGCTTGGAGCGGCTCGAAAAATGTACGCCGCCAGCCCTGAGAGGCCTGCCAGTCCTGCCACCCCAATCCAGGTCCGGCGCGGCCAGGTTTTATGAGTCCCAGTCTGCTGCATTCTGATACCATCCTAGCAGTCACATAGTACTCGAAGCCCGAGAGACCCGAAAAGCTCTAGCCACATACTAGCTGGAGCGTCGAATTCCATGAAAACCGCATCGCTTCTCCTGCTCAGCTCACTTACCCTGGCGGCGGCCGAACCCGTCCTCGAACAAACCCACCTCACGCAGTTGCTCTCGGTGCGTCGCGTCTACGTCGACCGGCTTACAGGCGGCGAGACCGCGGCCCAGATGCGCGACATGATCATCAGTAGTCTCCACAGCTCCAAGCTATTCGTTGTGACCGAAAACGCCGACCGCGCCGACGCTGTCCTTCGCGGTTCGGCCGAGGATCTCGTCTTCACAGACACCTTCTCCTCAGACGAGGGGACGAACATCTCCAGTTCCATCGGAACTGGATCAAACAAGAACCATAGGGGCGGCTACGCCAGCCTCGGCGTGGGAGAGCGAGACTCGCAGCGAACCATAGAGCGGAAGCACGAAGCCTCAGCCGCCGTTCGCTTGGTCAACAAAGACGGAGACATCATCTGGTCTACCACCCAGGAGAGCCTGGGAGGGAAGTTCCGCGGCGCCAGCGCCGACGTCGCCGACAAGATAACCCGCCAACTTACGACGGATTTCGACCGCGCCCGCAAGTCCCAGAGCGGTACGCCCGGCGCCTCCTAAAGCTAACTACTAGCTAAAGTTAATACTCACCCATCGTTAAATATTCGTAATAAACAAGACAAGAAGGTATGAATCGTGTACACTGAAATCACTAGCTATTACATAGCATCCCCGGCGACGGACCCAGCCGTCGCCAGCCCCTCTGAGTGAAGCCCCAGGTTCCCAGCCTGGGGCTTTTAAATTACGGGGGGCGTGTTTACACTCCTGCCCGCCCGCGCCAGGGAATCAGCATGGGGACCTTCCGCTGGTAGTCTTCGTAGGCCTTGCCGAAATCGTTCACCAGATCCACTTCCTCGAGCCGCGCCCCGACGCAGATCCAAGCCGTCCAGAGTACGTTGAACAGCAGGCGATCCGTGGTCAGAACCGGCCAAGACCAGATCAGCACGATCACGCAGAGATACCAGGGGTGCCGCACCCAACGGTACGGCCCTTGAACGACGAATGGAGGCGGCTGTTCCTTTCTTCCCTCCACGTACGCTTTGATGGGCCGAAGGCCGAACCCGTCGAACCGGCGCATCGCGACAGTGCCCCACACGAACACGCCGAGCGCTAGGAACGAGGCCGCCTGGAGCAACCATCGCCAGGGACCGTCGATCGTAAGCAGCCGCCTCTCGGACGGCTGCCAGAGCAGCGCGACCGCTGCCAGCGCGATCCCGGATGCGATCGCGTAGAGCGCCCGGTGATACCGCGGCGGAATCACGCCGGCGATGCCGTCGCGGAACCGTGGCCGCACCATCCCGCTGTGTTGCAGAAAAAACGCGAGCGACAGCAGTGCGTCCCAGCAGAGCGCCCCGGCCTCCGGCCATTCGACCCGCATGACCCGTGCCGATCCCGGCGGTATCGCCACAAACAAGCCGAGCCCTGCCACACTGCTGACAACCGCCAGCGTCATGACCGTGTACGCGAACGTCTTCCTCATGTCCTGTCCAGGACGGAGAACCTGGCCGAAGAGATACTACTTCGCTCCGGCCGCCCTCTGAAACAGCCGGTTCATCTCGGCAGACGTGAGGGCGTCTTCCTGGGAACTGGCGTAGGTTCCCGATTCCAGGTATTCTGCCGCAGCCCGCCGCGCCGCACTCATCGCAACGCGCATGAACCACGCACCGACGCTGACCCGCGCCACGCCCAGCTTCTGGAGCTCCGGAACCGTGGGCGCGCCCGGCCCGCCGAAAATGTTCACCGGCCCGTGAATCGCTCGCACCAGAGCGCCGATCGCCTGCGGATCGCGCAACAAGGGCGGGAATGCGCAATCGGCCCCTGCCTCCAGGTACGCGTTCAGCCGGCGCACCGCCTCGTCGAAGCGTCCGCTCTCTGGAATGGCGTCCGGAAGCATGTACGCATCCGTGCGCGCGTTCACCACAATCGGAACGCCAGCCGCGTTGGCGGCTTCCCGTGCGGCCTGTATGCGCTCCACCTGCACCCGGAGATCGGCGAGCGCCCGGCGCCCGTTGCGATCCCACGCGTCCTCCAGATTGATCCCCACCGCCCCGGCGGCTATGACCCCGCGCACGGTCTCCGCCACCGCTTCCGGTCTCTCGCCGTAGCCCGCTTCCACATCCGCGGTCACCGGAACCTGCACGGCCTCCGCGATCCGGCGCACCACGGCCAGCATTTCGTCGCGCGGAATGCGCTCGCCGTCCGGGTAGCCTAACGAGTTCGCCACCCCGGCGCTGGTTGTCGCTACGGCGGCGAATCCCATCTCCTCAAAGATGCGGGCGCTGGCCGCATCCCAGGCGTTCGGCAACACCAGCGGCTTCGGTGCGTGATGCAGGGATCGGAACAGGTCGGCTTTGCGGGGTTCCATAGCCAATCTTACACTCCCGCGCGCGCCCGTCGCGTACAATCACTCCATGGGGCGCATCCGCATCCTCTCCGACGACGTCGCGAACAAAATCGCCGCCGGCGAAGTGGTCGAGCGGCCCGCCTCCGTGGTCAAGGAACTGCTTGAGAACTCGCTCGACGCGGGCGCCACGCATCTGCGCGTCGAGGCCGGCGGCGGCGGCCGCCACCTGATCCGCATCACCGACGACGGCTGCGGCATGCTGCGCGACGACGCGATGCTGGCCTTCGAACGTCACGCAACCAGCAAGCTCTCGAGCGCCAGGGACCTGCTCAGCGTCAGCACCTTGGGCTTTCGCGGCGAAGCCCTGCCCTCGATCGCATCGGTGAGCCGCCTGACGCTGGAAACGCGCTCCCGCGACGAAACCGTCGGAACGAAAGTCGAAATCGCCGGCGGCAAAATGCTGCGCTGCGAGGAGGCCGCGCTGGCCGGCGGCACGCAGATCACGGTCCGCGACCTGTTCTACAATGTCCCGGCGCGCAAGAAATTCCTGCGCTCCGACCAGACCGAGCTGGCCCACATCGCCTCGCTCGCCACTCACTACAGCCTCGCCAATCCCGACAAGACTTTTACGCTCATCAGCGACGACAAAGAGCTGCTCAACACAACCCCGGTAGACCGCTTGCGGGACCGCGTCTACCAGGTTTTCGGCAGCCAGACCCTGGACGAGCTGATCGATCTCGGTGAACGAAGGGGCGGCGAGCACGCGCTCTACACCCTGCGCGGCTTCATCTCCCGCCCCCAGGCCGCGAAGCTCAACCGCAATTCTATTTACCTGTTCGCCAACGGGCGTCTCATTCGCGACCGCCTGCTGCTGCACGCCATCACCTCGGCCGGCTACAACATTCTTCCGCCCGGCAGTTTTCCCTTTGCCCTGCTGTTCCTCGAGTGCGACCCGGCTGACGTCGACGTGAACGTTCATCCCGCAAAGACCGAAGTACGCTTCCGCGAGCAATCGCGCGTGCACGACTTTGTGCGCGACGCGCTACGCCAGGCCCTCATCGAATCGAAACCGGTCTCGGCGATTCCCTTGCCCGCCCGCGCACAGCCCGGCGCGCAGTTACCCTACTCCGAGTTCAGCCAGCGCATCGAGAACCAGGGCTGGCAGGGGCCGTCGGAGCTGCCCTCCGCGCTCCCCGCCGCCCCCGCCGCGGAAGGGCCGCTTCCCGAGTTCACGCTCCGCGGCCCGCGCCCGCCCGCGCCGCGCTTCGATTTCAGCGACGCGCCCGCCATCCCGGTGGCCGATGAGCAGCAGCTCCGCATCCCCGTCCCGGAAACCCACGGGGCTTTCCCTCCTGAACTCGTGCCCGACCTCTCCCAGAGCCTCACCGCGCTCGCGGATCTCCGCCCGCTCGGCCAGATCCACGAGAGTTTCATCGTAGCCGCCGGGCGCGACGGCCTCTGGATCATCGACCAGCACGTGGCGCACGAGCGCATCCTGTTCGAGAAGATCCTGAAGCAGCGAGCCGCCGGCCGCGTAGAAGCGCAGCGGTTGCTCACGCCGCTCGTGCTTCAGCTCACGCTGGCACAACAGGCCGACTACGACCGTATTGCGGGCGAGCTCGAAGCGATTGGCTTTGAAACCGAACCCTTCGGTCAGCGCACCATAGCCGTCAAAGCCGCCCCTGCCGGCGTCGGAGCCGCCGAAGTCGAAAAGGTGATTTTCGAGATCCTGGAAATCGCCGAACGCGAACTCCGTCGCGCCTCGCTGGATGACCTGCGCCGCAGCATCGCCGCCTCCATCGCCTGCCAGGCCGCCATCAAAGTAAACATGCGCCTCGACCAAGGCAAAATGGAGTGGCTGCTCAAGTCCCTAGCCGCCACCGAATGCCCCATGAGCTGCCCCCACGGCCGCCCCATCGCCCTCCGCTATTCGCTCCGGGACATCCTCAGAGGCTTCCACCGGATCTGAGCCGGCCCTACAGCGCCGATTCGCCGCGGCTGTCGTCACGGATGCGGATCGCTTCGTGTACTTCCGAGATGAAGATCTTCCCGTCGCCGATCGCGCCGGTTCGGGCCGCGCTGGCCAGGGCCTGCACGATCTCGTCCTTGCGGTTCCTGGGAACCACCATCTCGAGCTTGATCTTGGGCAGCAGGTCGACTTGATATTCGCGGCCGCGGTACACCTCTTTGTGCCCCTTCTGACGGCCGTGTCCGCGCACTTCGGTCACCGTGATGCCGTTCACGCCGGCGTTGACCAGGGCGTCCTTGACGCTCTCGAGTTTTCCAGGTTGGATGATCGCTTCGATTCTGAGCATGGGCCTATGCCTCGAAATTGTACCCTTCTTCGCCGTGCAATGTCAGATCCATGCCCGCCGACTCTTCCCGTTCATCCATACGCAACGGTGTGATCAGGCTGGTAATCTTCAGCGCAGCGAACGTTCCCACTACCGCGAAAGCGATTCCGATGCCGCCGCCGATGAGCTGATTCGTCACCTGCGCGGCGTTCCCGTCGACCAATCCGAGCGGGGCGGGAGCGCCGGTCGAGAGCTTGAGCGCGGAGTTGACCGCCTTGGTGGCGAACAGCCCCGTCAGCAGACAACCGGTCAAACCGCCGACGCCATGGACGCCAAACGCGTCGAGCGAATCGTCGTATCGCAGCCGCTCTTTCACCACCGCCACCATGTAGTGGCACATCGCCCCGGCGATCAGGCCAATCAGCACTGCGCTCGCCGGCTGCACGAACCCGGCCCCTTGCGTCACCGTAGCGAGCCCGGCCACCGCGCCCGATATCGCGCCAAGGGCGCTCGCCCGTCCGCTCCGAATCCGCTCCGCCACCATCCACGAAACCGCGCCCGCCGCCGACGCCAGGTGCGTCGCAACGAAAGCGCTGCTCGCCAGCGCCGACGCCGCCAGCGCGCTCCCCGCGTTGAATCCGAACCATCCCACCCACAGCAGACACGCCCCAATGAAGCTCAGCACCAGGTTGTGCGGCATCATCGTCTCGTGCGGATAGCCCGCGCGCTTCCCGATGTAAAGCGCGGTGACCAGAGCCGAAAAGCCCGACGTGATGTGCACCACCGTGCCCCCGGCGAAATCGAACACCGGATACCGGCCGCCGGCGTAGGCATTCAGAAATCCGCCCGCGCCCCAAATCATGTGCGCCACAGGAAAGTACACCAGGAACATCCAGAGCGTGGAGAACACCATCATCGCCCCGAACCGCATCCGCTCCGCAAAGGCGCCTGCGATCAGCGCCGGAGTGATGATGGCGAACATGAGCTGGTAGATCATGAACGTCAGGTGAGGAATGGTGGGAGCGTAGGCGGGATTCGGGTCGCCGCCAACGCCGCGCAGGAACGCGTACCGCAGGTCGCCAATGAGCGGGTTGCCTTCGCCAAACACCAGGCTGTACCCGCACAGGAACCACAACAGCGTAATCACCGCCATCATCGCGAAACTCTGCATCATGGTGCCGAGCACGTTCTTCTTGCGGACCAGACCGCAATAGAAGAGCGCCAGCCCCGGACCGGTCATCATCAGCACCAGCGCGGAGCTGACCAGCATCCAGGCGTTGTCGCCGGCCGATTGAGAAGCTTTGACGGCGGCCTGCAAGGCAGCCAGATCAACGGCTTCCCCTTGGGGCGCCTGCCCCAACAGCAACGAAGACACGAAAAACGGGGCCGCTAACACGCGGTAGCGCAAGGGAGTCACCTCAAACGTGGAGATAGGGCTCGCCACGAAGCGAGCAACACAACACGATAAAGGAGAATGGGGTCTCTATGCCATAAGAACTTTTCGATATGGCCGATAGAAAGTCCTTATCTGAAGGGCGCGATTCCTCCCGAGCCCGGCGCCCGCCAGTGCTAAACTGTAGTCTTCCAATGAAATTCGGGGTTGTGGTCTTTCCTGGCAGCAATTGCGATCACGATGCGTGGTACGCCGTCTCCGCTCCGCTCGGGCAGCCGGCGGAATTCCTCTGGCACGACACGGAGAGCGTCGGCGATTGCGACGCCGTCATCCTGCCCGGCGGATTCGCCTACGGCGACTACCTTCGCTGCGGCGCCATCGCGAAGTTCTCGCCCGTCATGCGCGCCGTGAAAAAGTTCGCACAGGACGGCGGCCTCGTCCTCGGCATCTGCAACGGCTTTCAGATCCTGGTCGAAAGCGGGCTGCTCCCTGGCGCGCTCATCCGCAACCGCGGCCTGAAGTTCATCTGCCGCCCGGTCGCACTGCGCATCGAAACGGCGAATTCGCCCTTCTCGGGCGCCGGCGCAAAGGGCCAGACGCTCACCGTTCCCATCGCGCACGGCGAGGGCTGTTACTACGCCGACGACCGCACCCTCGATCGGCTCGAAGCCGAAGACCGCGTCGTCTTCCGCTATACGGACAATCCGAACGGATCGCTGCGCGACATCGCCGGCGTCCTGAATGAAGGCCGCAACGTGCTCGGCATGATGCCGCACCCGGAGCGCGCCGCTGAGCCCCTGATGGGCTCCTCCGACGGCTTGGTAGTGCTTCGATCCATGGTGGCGGCGCTCGCCGGCAGCCGCGCCTGACCGGCAACAGCCGGCTGTTTTGCCTATGACGATTACTCCCGACCTCATCGCTTCCCACCAACTCTCGCAAGACGAGTACGACAAGATTGTTTCCCTGCTGGGCCGCGAGCCCACCTACACCGAACTCGGCATCTTCAGCGTCATGTGGAGCGAGCACTGCTCCTACAAGAGCTCGCGCCTCCACCTGAAGAAACTGCCGACCCGCAGCAAGTTGGTTGTGCAAGGCCCCGGAGAGAACGCCGGCATCATCGACATCGGCGGCGGCTATGCCATCGCCTTCAAGATCGAATCCCACAACCACCCGAGTTTCATCGAGCCTTTCCAGGGCGCCGCCACCGGCGTCGGCGGCATTCTGCGCGACATCTTCACCATGGGCGCGCGCCCCATTGCCGTCATGGACTCGCTGCGATTCGGCCCGCTCGACGATCCCGAGGCCGGCCCCCGCAACCGCCGCATCGTCGAAGGCGTCGTCTCGGGCATCGCTCACTACGGCAACTGCTTCGGGGTGCCCACCATCGGCGGGGAGTGTCTCTTCGAGCCCTCCTACAATGGCAACCCGCTGGTGAATGTCTTCGCGCTCGGCGTTTTCAAGAAGGACGAGATCTTCTACGCGCGCGCCAGCGGCGTGGGCAACCCCGTCATCTACGTCGGCGCCAAGACCGGCCGCGACGGCATCCACGGCGCCTCCATGGCCTCGGCCGAGTTTTCCGAAGAGTCCTCGCAGAAACGCCCCAATGTGCAGGTAGGCGATCCGTTCATGGAGAAGCTCCTGCTCGAAGCCTGCCTCGAAGCGATGCAGACCGGCGCGATAGTGGGCATTCAGGACATGGGCGCCGCGGGGCTCACCTGCTCCACCTGCGAGATGGGCAGCCGCGGCAACACCGGCATCGAGATCGACCTCAAGCTCGTCCCGCAGCGCGAAACCGGCATGACGCCGTACGAGATCATGCTCTCGGAATCCCAGGAACGCATGCTGCTGGTCGCCGAAAAAGGCCGCGAGCAGGAAGTGGTTCGCGTCTACAAGAAGTGGGGTTTGGACGCCGTCACCATCGGTGTGGTCACCGATGACGGCATGCTGCGCGTGACAGACCACGGCACAGTGGTCGCGGAAATTCCCAATCGCGCGCTCGCCGACGAAGCGCCCCTCTACGACCGTCCGCACACTACGCCGTGCCGCGTCGCGCCAATGGAAGCGCCGGCCTTCCAGAGCCGCGGCCTGAACGCCGATCTTGCCGCGTTGCTCGCCTCGCCCGACGTCTGCTCGAAGCGCTGGATCTGGGAGCAGTACGACCACATGGTGCGCACCAACACCACGCAGATCCCCGGCGGCGACGCCGCTATCGTGCGCATCAAGGAAACCGGATCCTCGGTCGCGATGGCGCTCGATGGCAACGGCCGCTACGCTTCCCTCTCCCCGCGTGAAGGCGCTCGCTTGGCCGTCGCCGAGTGCTGCCGCAATCTCTCCGTCGTCGGCGCCCTGCCCGTCGCCGCCACCAACTGCCTCAACTTCGGCAATCCCGAGCGGCCGGAAATCATGGCCCAGCTCGTCGAAGCCATCGAAGGCATGGCAGAAGCGTGCCGCCACTTCGAAACGCCCATCACCGGCGGCAACGTCAGCCTGTACAACGAAACGCTCGGCGAGGCGATCTTCCCCACGCCGGTGCTCGGCATCATCGGCCTCATGAAAACCGCCACGCCGGTGACAATCGATTTCAAGCGCCCAGGCCGTCCCATCGTTCTGCTGGGCGGCCTCGGGACCTGCGAGGACGCCCGCTTCGGCGGCACGGCGTACGCCAAGGCCATCCTGAAGCGGTGCTGGGGTCTGCCGCCCGCGCTCGACATGGACTACGAGAAGCGCGTCCAAACGGCCATGCGCGAAATCGTCGCTGCGGGTCTCGCGGAATCGGCGCACGATCTGAGCGACGGCGGCCTCGCCGTGGCGCTCGCCGAATCGTCCTTCGGACCCGCGGGCGTCGGCGCCGAGATCCAGTTCGCGAGCGGGATGCGCCCCGAACTTCTCCTCTTCCACGAAGGCCCGTCGCGAATCCTGATCTCGACGGACCAGCCCGAAGAAGTCCTGGCCATCGCCGCGCGCCACAACATCGAAGCGCCGGTGGCCGGGCATACCATCGAGGGCCGGATCTCCATTCGCAATCGCAGCGAGACCCTGATAGACTGCGAAGTGCGGGCGCTACGAGCGGCTTGGGAAGGCGCGCTCGCTGCGGACTTGAGAGCCTAGCCGATGCCGGACAAGTTCCGTGAAGAATGCGGCGTTGTCGCCGTCTATGGCCATCCGGAGGCCGCCAACCTCGCCTACCTCGGACTGTACGCACTCCAGCATCGCGGCCAGGAAAGCGGCGGAATGTGTTCGAGCGATGGACGTGAGATCCACTGCGTCAAGCAGATGGGCTACATCGCCGACATCTTCACCCCGGAAAATCTCGCCAAACTGCCGGGCTCCATGGCCATCGGCCACACGCGTTACTCCACCGCCGGCGACACCGACATTCACAACGCCCAACCCTTTGCCGTCGCCTGTAACAAGGGTAAAATAGCGGTCGCGCACAACGGCAATCTCACCAACGCCGCCGAGTTGCGCCACGATCTCGAATACGAAGGCTCGATCTTCCAAGCCTCGAGCGACACCGAAGTCGTCCTTCACCTCGTCGCCCGCTCCCGTGAGCGCACCATCTCCGGCGCGCTGCGCGAGGCGCTGCTGCAGATGGAAGGCGCCTTCTCGATGGTCTTCCTCGCCGAGGACCGTGTCATCGTCGCCCGCGATCCCCAGGGCTTCCGCCCGCTCGCCATGGGGCAGATGGAACTCTCCGGCGGTAAGAAGTGCTACGTCTTCGCTTCCGAAACCTGCGCCTTCGATCTCATCGGCGCGGTCTATCTGAGCGACGTCGAGCCGGGCGAAATGGTCATGGTCGGTCCGGAAGGCCTCACCCGCGAGCGCTACACTCCCGAACAGCCGCGCGCTCAGTGCGTCTTCGAGCACGTCTATTTCTCCCGCCCCGATTCGATCGTGTTTGGGCGCTCCGTGCAGGAATCGCGCGAGATGCTCGGCCGCCTGCTCGCGCGCGAGCACCCGGTCGAGGCAGACGTCGTCGTCCCGGTGCCGGACTCGGGCGTCGCGGCGGCCATCGGCTTCGCCGCGGAATCCGGAATTCCATTCCGCCACGGACTTATCCGCAGCCATTACATCGGGCGGACCTTTATCGAGCCCAGCCAGGCCATCCGCGACTTCGGCGTCAAGCTCAAGCTCAACCCGGTGCGCCACCTGCTCGAAGGCCGGCGCGTCGTGCTGGTGGACGATTCCATCGTGCGCGGCACCACCAGCCGCAAGATCGTCCGCATGGTCCGGCACGCCGGCGCGCGCGAAGTCCACATGCGCATTTCGTGCCCGCCCACCAAGTCGCCCTGCTTCTACGGCGTCGATACGCCCACCCGGCGCGAACTCATCGCGGCCAACAGCACCGTCGAGGAGATCCGCCGCTTTCTTGACGCCGACAGTCTGGGCTACCTATCGCTCGCCGGTCTGCGCCAGGCTGTCGCCGACGACCGCTGCGAGTACTGCTACGCCTGCTACACCGGCAACTATCCCACCGACCTCGTCAACATCGAGCAGTTGATGCGCACCAAGGAGCAGCGCAGCTAGCCGAGGATTGATGCCCCCTGTCGTCGCGCCTTCCGCCCAGCACGTCCCGCACTCCAGAATTCGCGAGTTGGCCGAGATCGCGATGTCGATGGATGGCGTCTTCAAGCTCTACTTCGGCGAATCGAGCCTGCCGACGCCCGAATACATCCGCCGGGCCGCGCAGAAAGCGATGGCCGACGGCTACACCTTCTACACGGAGAATGCCGGGCTTCTCTCGCTACGCCGCACGCTGGCCGACTATTACCGGCGCCTGCAGAAAGTCGAACTCAATCCGGAAAACGAGATTGTCGTGACCGCCTCCGGGGTGCAGGCGCTCAACGTCGGCATCCGCTGCACGCTCGATCCCGGCGACGAGGCCATCGTGCTCACGCCAGCCTGGCCCAACGGTGGCGCCAGCGTCCTCATGGCGAACGCCATTCTCCGCGAAGTTCCGCACCCCTTCCGTGATGGCCGCTATGCCATCGATTTCGATGCGCTCGAACAGGCCGTCGGTCCCCGAACAAGGCTCCTCATCTACACCTCGCCCTCCAACCCCCTGGGCTGGGTGGCCACCGATGAGGAACAAGCGGGGCTGCTCGATTTCGCCCGCCGCCACAACCTCTGGCTGCTCGCCGACGAGGTCTACGACCGCCTCTACTACCGCACGCCCGCGCTCGGAACGCCGGTCCCCTCGATCCTCCGCCTCGCCACCCGCGACGACGCCGTCATTGTCGTGCAGTCTTTCTCGAAAACGTTCTGCATGACCGGCTGGCGCGTCGGCTGGCTCATCGCAAGGCGGGATCTGGCGCGCAAAGCGGCCGAGCTGAACGAGTTCATCATCTCCCACGCGCCCAGCTTCGCGCAGCGCGCCGGAGAAACCGCACTCGTCTGGGGTGAAGCGGAAATCAGGAACATGCTCGGCCGCCTGAAGCAGAACCGCGATTTCTGCCTGGCAGCGCTCCGCAAAGCCTCGCGCGTCACGGTCCCGCCGCCCGAGGGAGCGTTCTATCTTTTCCCGCGAATCGAAGGGGTCGCCGATTCGTTCGACTTCTGCCGCCGCCTGCTCGAGGAAACCCAAGTCGGTCTCGCGCCCGGCGTGGCGTTCGGCGCCGGAGGCGAAGGCGCCGTGCGAATTTGCTACGCCGCCCAGCCCGAAATTCTCCAGCCAGCGATGGAGCGCTTCGTGAGCTTCGTCAACGGCTAGATCTGCGGTCGATCTCCGCAAGCCTGTCGGGCCGCTTGATCGCGGTCGAAACGCTTCCGGGCGGAGCAATCGTGAACGGAACGGTCGCGGCGAATCGTGGCGAGAAGCCTGTCGTGGTCACCCACGCCTCGACGGTGTAGGCGCCCGGCTGCAGCGTCCCAGCCCACGGGACCAGAACCGTCACGCTCCACTCATCCGTCACCGTGCGCTGGTGCAGCGATTGTATGAACATGATGCCCCGCGACCACGTCCAGAGCGCATTCCCGTCGCTGTCCTTGAGGACGAAGTCGTATTCCTGCCCGGAGGAGAACGGCAGTTTCAGCGGCGCTGGCGAGTTGTTCTGAAGCCGGAATGTCGTCGATGCGGCGCCTATATCGACCGCCACGCTGAACCTCGCGCTCGGAGCGGCATCGATGACGAGATTCCCGACCCGCGCGTGGATGAGGTCGTACCGGCGCGGCCCGGCGAACGAAGTCTCGGTGCGGCGCAACATGCCGAGATGCTCCGCGTATTGCTCCTGTTCCAGCCCTGCGTCCGCGCACGTGAATGTGCGGTACCGGATCTCCAGCACATCGGCCACCGGCCCGGCTGGGCCGTCGTGGTTGCCGCGTTTCTCCAGCGTCTGGCCTTCTTGCTCGCAGAGCCGCTTCGGCGCTATCCACCAACCGCGTTCGAACGGCTCGAACGACGTGAGCAGGATCTCTTGACCGCGCGCTTCGTCCAGGTACACCAGCGCTCCGTAAACCTCCTCGATTCGCACGAGCAGATCCGACTCCGCGTACCCTGTCAGCCTGTGATACACCTTTCCGCCGGACGTCACGGGCGCGCCCACCCGGACGGTGAATGTCTGGCCGGTCGCAGGCTCTCGATACGTCCACGTATTGCCATCCTGCAACGGAAAGAAATCCGCGCCCAGCAGTGCGCAGGCGCTCAATACAGTCGCGACGATTACCGGCTTCAGCATAATCATCTCTCCTCTGAACGGATATCCCACCGCGATCTTATAACAATCTCACACCCATCCGCCAGCATATGGCCGGATACAATAGTTGTATGTCTGACACGTGGAAAATTGCGGGGCGGGAGTTTCGCTCGCGGCTGATCGTCGGCACCGGCAAATATCGCAGCTTTCAGGAGATGGTGCGCTGCCATGAGGCTTCCGGAGCCGACATGGTCACCGTAGCCGTCCGCCGTGTCAACCTGACCGACCGCTCCAAGGAGTCGATGCTCGACTTCATCGACCGCAAGAAGTTCTTCATCCTGCCCAACACCGCCGGCTGCTACTCCGCTGACGAAGCCGTCCGAACCGCGCGCCTGGCCCGCGAGGTCGGCCTCTCCGAATGGATCAAGCTGGAAGTCATCGGGGACGAGAAGACGCTCTTCCCGGACAACGCCGGCCTGCTCGAAGCCACGCGAACGCTGGTCAAGGAAGGCTTCATCGTCCTGCCCTACACCAACGACGATTTGGTCAACGCGAAGCGCCTCATCGAAGCCGGCGCCGCCGCGGTCATGCCGCTCGGAGCCCCCATCGGCTCGGGCATGGGAGTGCAGAACTTGGCGAACCTGCGCATCCTCCGCGAGATGATCACCGAAGTCCCGCTCATCGTCGACGCCGGAGTCGGCACCGCCTCCGACGCCGCCATCGCCATGGAGCTGGGCTACGACGGAGTTCTCATGAACACCGCCATCGCCGCCGCCGAAGACTCCGCGAAAATGGCCGCCGCCATGAAGCTTTCCATAGAGGCCGGCCGCCTGGCCTATCTCGCCGGCCGCATGCCCAAAAAACTCTACGCCACCGCCAGCAGCCCGCTCTCGGGAATCGTCCGCTAGGAGGTGCTGTTCGCGCAAGGCGATCCGGCCGACGCCGTCTTCTATATCGAAAAGGGAAAGGTCAAGCTCACCGTCGTTTCCAGGCAGGCCAAGGAAGCCGTAGTCGCGATTCTAGGGCCGGGAGATTTCTTCGGCGAGGGATGCCTGGCGGGGCAGATGTTTCGCATGTCAACCGCCGCCGGAATGTCCGAGTGCGTCATCATCAAGCTGAAGAAAGCGACCGGTGTCCGTGCGCCCATGAGGAGCCCGCCTTTTCCGAGTTGTTTCTCGCTCATTTGCTCTCGCGAAATGTCCGGATTGAGGAGGATCTGATGGATC